>JGI12269J14319_10000228_pt1 | contig 52429 bp, 48 predicted proteins | sample PeaSoiSIISIP2007_FD_14319 | JGI IMG/M metagenome (IMG submission 14319)
CGGCACCACGCCCAGTCCGGCCCCGACCTCGCCAGACCCCGCCGCGCTGCCGGGTCAGCTGGCGCCGCCCGTCTTGTCCGTGGTCCGGGGTCAACCGACGGCAGCCGAGATTGCCGCCCTGGTTGCCGTTCTGGCCGTTCGTGCTCGTGCCCGGACCGCACCGACCGATGCTGCCGCACCGGCGCGGGCGAGCCGTTCCGGATGGTCAGACAGATCCCGGCTGCTGCGCGAGCCGGTCGCTGCCCGCCCAGGCGGCTGGCGCGCCAGTGCCCGTCCGCGCTAGCCCGCGCGCGCCCGGCACCGTTTGGGCTGGTGCTCGCTCGCGGCTCAAGACGGCCGCGGACCTTCAGTCGTCGTCAGGCCCGCGCACCCAGCCAAGGTGGGCCAGGCGGGCGCGCAGCTTGTCGTCGGCGGTGATGAACTCGGTCCCGAGGCGCTCTGCCAGCGCCAGGTAGAGCATGTCGTAGACCGGCCAGTTGTCGTAGCGCCTGGCCAGTTCGAAGGCCCGTTCCTGGTCGCGCGGTAGGTCGGCCCGGCGCAGCGGCAGTGCGTCGAGCAGGGCGGCGGCGGCATCGGCGGTCGCGCCATCCCATCGGCCGCGGCGGATCCCGGTCAGCAGGGCGTTCGCCGTCTCCAGCCAGAGCAAACCAGGAGCGACCGGCTCGACCCCCGCCGCCGCCCATTTCCCGAAGAGCAGGCGGGCGGGAGCGTCGCTGCCGACGTCCGGTGCGACCAGATCCACGACCACGGACGCGTCAACGACGGGCATGGCGATCCTCGATTATTAGATCTGCTGCGGTTGGCTTAACAGCTCCTGACCGGCCGCTCTTCCACTGATCAACGCTATCGAGCCAGACCGCGAGTCCGCCCTCCCCGGCGCCGGGAACGGAGGATTCGGGAGCATAGATCACGGCGACCCCTTCGAGCTGGGCGATGTCGACGCGGTAGCTATTGCCGCGCTTTCGAGCCGGAAGCCTTCCTGACCAGATCCAGCGGCGGATCGTCTCCTCGGATCGGCGCGTGAGCTGCGCCGCTTCTCGCACACTTACTTCCTGAACCGCAGCCACGATCTAACTCTACTACAACTACTACATCGACAACATACTGCTTGGTTCCGACTCAGCAGCATGTCCGCCCTGCCCCGGACCTTCGGCAGGTCCGACTGGGCGGGATCACTAGACTCCTGGCAGTCGGGAAGGAGCCATTTCGTGCGCAAGGTCCTCATCGCCAACCGCGGCGAGATCGCGGTCCGGGTGGCTCGTGCCTGCCGGGACGCCGGGCTCACCAGCGTCGCGATCTACGCCGAACCTGACCTGGACGCTCTGCATGTCATGATCGCCGACGAGGCTCACGCTCTCGGCGGCCAGTCTGCGGCCGAGAGCTACCTGAACATCACCAAGATCTTGAAGGCGGCTGCGGACTCAGGTGCCGATGCCGTGCACCCCGGTTACGGCTTCCTCGCCGAGAACGCGCACTTCGCCCGCGAGGTGATCGCCGCCGGGCTGACCTGGATCGGCCCGCCACCGGCTGCGATCACCGCGCTGGGCGACAAGACGCAGGCGCGGCTGATCGCGGGCAACGTCGGCGCCCCGATGGCGCCAGGCACTCAGGGACCGATCTCCGGCCCCGAGGAAGCAGCCGCGTTCGCTCAGGAGTACGGCCTGCCGATCGCGATCAAGGCCGCCTACGGCGGCGGTGGGCGCGGACTCAAGGTTGCCCGCTGGATCGACGAGATCGCCGAGCAGTACGACTCCGCGGTCCGGGAGGCCGTCGCCGCATTCGGCCGCGGCGAGTGCTTCGTCGAGCGGTATCTGGACCGGCCACGGCACGTGGAGACGCAATGCCTGGCCGACAGCCACGGCAACATCGTGGTCGTCTCTACCAGGGACTGCTCGCTGCAGCGCCGCCACCAGAAGCTGGTCGAAGAGGCGCCCGCGCCATTCCTGACCGCGGAGCAGGACGCCGTGCTGCGCGAGTCGTCGAAGGCGATCCTGCGCGAGGCTGGCTACGTCGGTGCCGGTACCTGCGAGTTCCTGATCGATCAGGACGGCACCGTGTCGTTCCTCGAGGTGAACACCAGGCTCCAGGTCGAGCACCCGGTGACCGAGGAGGTCAGCGGGATCGACCTGGTCAGGGAGATGTTCGCGATCGCTGACGGCCAGCGGCTTGAGTACGGCGACCCGCAACCGCGCGGCCACTCGATCGAGTTCCGGATCAACGCGGAGGACCCGGGCCGCGGCTTCGTGCCCGCGCCAGGCACGCTCACCGCCTGGCGGCCGCCGGCTGGGCCCGGCGTACGGGTCGACGCTGGCTATACCGCCGGGATGACCGTGCCGCAGGCGTTCGACTCGCTGATCGCCAAGCTGATCGTAACCGGCGCGAACCGGCACCAGGCGCTGGAGCGGTCCAGGCGCGCGCTGGCCGAGTTCGAGGTTGGCGGCATGCCGACCGTGCTCCCGTTCCACCGGGCGCTGGTGACTGACCCGGCCTTCATCAGCGAGCCGTTCACGGTGCACACCAGGGGGGGGGGGGGGGGGGGCCAGCAGCGGCCGGGCCCGGCCAGGCCGCTGAGAGTCCGGGCGGGCAGCGTGAGCGGATTATCGTCGAGGTGGACGGCAGGCGCCTGGAAGTGGTACTCCCCGCCGGCTTCGGGATGGACGCCTCTGGCGCGTCCGCTGGCTCGGGCGGTTACGCAGGCTCAGGCGGGTACGCAGGCTCGGGCGGATCCGGCCGCCTCGGACGCGGACCGGGATCGGCCGACGGGCGGCCAGGCGGCGGGCGGGCACGTCGCGGTTCGGGCCGGGCGAGCAGCGCGGCTGCGGACGGCGACGTACTGGTCAGCCCGATGCAGGGCACCATCGTCAAGATCGTCGCCGCGGATGGCCAGCAGGTAGCCGCGGGCCAGACGATCGTGGTGCTTGAGGCCATGAAAATGGAACAGCCGTTGTCCGCGCATAAGGCTGGGACCGTCACCGGGCTCGCCGTTCAGGTGGGGCAGACGGTCCCGGCTGGTGAGCTGATCTGCCGACTGGAGGGCTGACCGGACGATGACGCGGCTACCCGGCGACCCGGGCCCGATCCGGTGGCTAAGGTTCGCGATCGGGTTCCGGCTGCCCGAGGACAACGCCGACTGGGTCAAGCACGAGCTGACGGACGCGGGCTGGCGTTTCCGTACCGTGCTGCGGCACCTCGCGATCATCATTCCGGTCTGCGTCATCGTCGTGGTGACGCTGCTGGTCCTGCTTCCGGCTCCGACCTGGCTGGCGGTGATGATGGTCGTGCTCATCCTGGCGGGCAGCATCTTCACCACCGCCGCCTACGCCGACGACATCCGGGCGTCCCGGCTGCGTCAGCACGGCCTCGACGTCCCCGACGATCCGGACCTCGGCCACCCCGCGCATTAGCCCGCCGCCGCGGCACGGCCCGGCACAGGCACGGTGTGGCTTACGTGAGGTCGACTGGCAGCATGAGCCGCCTGGCCGCCTCGGTCACGCTGCCTGACAGGGACGGGTAGACGGCAAAGGTGTGCGCGATCTGGTCCACGGTCAGCTGCTGCTCCACGGCCAGCGAGACGCCCAGGATGAGCTCGCTGGCCTGCGGCGCTACCACAACGCCGCCAAGTACGATCCCGCTGTTCCGGCGGGCGAAGAGCTTCACGAAGCCGTCCCTGAATTCCTCCATCTTGGCCCGGGCATTGGTCGCCAGCGGCAGCTTCACCACCCGCGCGCCGACCACACCGCGGTCGATATCCTGCTGACTCACGCCGACGGTGGCGATTTCGGGCTCGGTGAAGATGGTCGCGGCGACGTGACCGAGCCGCAGTGGCTGGACCGCCTCGCCGAGAGCGTGCCACATGGCGATCCGGCCCTGCATGGCGGCAACCGATGCGAGCATCCAGACGCCGGTGCAGTCACCGGCGGCGTATACGCCGGGCACGGACGTCCTGGACACGCGGTCGACCGTGATGTATCCCCGATCGTCGGTCGCAACCCCGGACTCTTCCAGCCCGATTCCGTGGGTCGACGGCACCATGCCGACCGTCAGCAGGCAGTGCGACCCACGCACGGTCCGGCCATCTTCCAGTCCGACCTCGACCCCGCTCGCTGTCCGCCGGGCGGTGGCGGCCCGCGACCGGCTGAGAACGGTCATCCCGCGCCGCCTGGACACCTCCTCGACCACGACGGCAGCGTCGGTGTCCTCGTTCGGCAGGACGTGCTCGCGTGAGGAGACCAGGGTCACCCGGGAGCCTAGCGCGACAAACGCGCTGGCGAACTCGGCGCCGGTTACGCCGGAGCCGACGACGATCAGCTCGCTAGGGAGTTCAGCGAGGTCATACAGATGCCGGCAGGTAAGCAGCCGCTCGCCGTCGGGAACCGCGCCGGGCAGTACTCGCGGCTGTGCGCCGACGGCGATCAGCACGGTATCCGCGCTGATCTCGGTGTCCCCGACCGCTACCAACCCCGGTGCCGCGAGTCGGCCATGTCCGGATACGATCTCGACGCCTTCGGCCAGCAGCCTGGTCCTGACGTCGGCCGACTGCGCCAGGGCGAGATCCCTGATCCGCGAGTTGAGCCGTGCCGCGTCGACTCTCGCCTGGGCTGGCGCCGGGGATACCGGGGCTGAGCCCGCCTCGCCATCGAACTGGATGCCCAGATCGTGGGCCCGCTCCAGCGCCGCCATCAGGCCAGATGTGGCGATCAGCGTCTTGGAAGGCACACAGTCGGTGAGCACGCACGATCCGCCGAGCCCGCTCCGCTCGATCACCGTTACCTTGGCGCCAAGCTGCGCCGCCACCAGGGCGGCCTCGTAACCCCCTGGTCCCCCGCCGAGAATGACGATGTGCGCACGCGGCTGACTCACGGTGCCCAATTCTGTCGCATCGCACCTCCCGCCTGGTCGGCCGCCGCCAGCCACGGCCGCGACTGATGCGTTCGGCTCACTAGCAGTGACAACCTGCCCACTCGCGCCCCGGCAGCCTCGTAGGCTAATCAACCGTGGCGTTGTACGCGGCATACGGCAGCAACATGGACCCGNCCCAGATGGCTGAGCGCTGCCCGCACTCACCCCAGGCCGGCACCGGCTGGCTCGAAGGCTGGCGGCTCACCTTCGGCGGCGAGGACATCGGCTGGGAAGGCGCCTTGGCGACGGTGGTCGAGGACGCCGATGGACGCGTTTTCGTGGTGCTCTATGAGGTGTCAGAGAACGATGAGCAAGCGCTCGATCGCTGGGACGGCGCGACGCTCGGCTACTACAGCAAGGTGAAGGTCAGGGTCGCCACGCTGGAGGGCGACGCCGTCGCCTGGCTGTACGTGCTCAACGACTACGAGGGCGGTCTGCCATCCGCCCGGTATCTGGGCATCATGGCCGACGCCGCGGAGTCCGCGGGAGCGCCAGCGGACTACGTGGACTGGCTGCGCACCCGGCCGTGCACGTCCATGGGTGCCTAAGCCGGTTATCAAGGCACTGGCCTGGCCCGCGCGGACGATCCCGCGCTGCGGCTATCTGAGCAGCTGGGCCACGGCGAAGGCGACGGCAGGGACGAAGATCGCCGCCAGCGGCTGCCAAGCCCACCGCGCGGACAGCACGGCTCCGGACCGTACACTGCTGGCCGAGCCAGAGTTGCCGGTCCCCGAGGTGTCCGCCGGCGAATCAGCCTTCCCGCCGCCAGTCTTCCCGCCGCCAACCAGCCCGTTTGCCGTCCCGGCGGCTGCAGTCCCTCCGGCGGCCGGCCGGGAGCGTGCCTGTTCGGACATCCGCGCCAGCTCCCTGGCCATGACCTCGGCCTGGGTCAGCTTGACCACATCCTTGGCAGCCGCTGGCATCCGGTGGTCGTAGGTCGACGGGCGATTGCGCCTGCCCTGGTCCCATTGCCGTCCGCGCAGCTGCGCCCTGGCTCGTGCCCGGCGCGGAGCGGCCAGCGCCCAGCTGTACACGGTCTTGTCACTCTTCGGCGCGGGCCTGGCGCACTGCACTTCGACCGAGTCAGCCAGGAAGATCCCGTTGACCGCGCCCCACGGGACGTGGAAGCTGCGAAACGGGTTGTGCACGGTAATGCCCCCGGTATCGGCGATCACCCTCGGCCATAGCGTGCAGGCGTAGATGACGCCGGTGGCGGTGAGCAGTCCGAGACTGAACTTCAGGGAGATCCAGTTATGACCCTGAATCACCAGGTCACCTAGGCCGAGGACGACAACGCCCACCCAGGTCCACCAGATCGTCTGCGGCATAACCAGGCGATAGATCCGCCTGCCGTCGGCCAGGATGCGGCCGGCCGAACCCGGCGGAAAGCCGGCCTTCCCGGCGGCCTGCTCGTTCGGTGCGGACACGGTCAGGTGCACTCCGGTATCGGTTCGGGAAGCGTCGCTGCCCGACGCTCACGACCGCTCCAGAATATCCGCATTCACCGGATGCGATCGAGCCGGTTGCTGCGGCTGCTCGCTAGCGAGCAGGACGACCGGACTAGGCGCCGGCCAGGGCGGCACCGTCGACGGCGCTGGCGACCTTGCCGTTGACCGATCCGCCCAGCTCACCGCCGACCGGGTCGGGCCCGATGCCACCGATCGCGGTCAGCGCGGTCGCGGCCATCAGCTGCACGCCCACCCCGATGCACCGCTCGTCCACGTCGAACATCGGCTGGTGGATATCGAAGTCGTCAGCGGAGCCCGGCCGCCGGGTACCCAGCCGGAACAGGCTGCCAGGCACGGACTCCAGGTACCAGGCGAAGTCTTCGCCACCCAGGCTCTGCGGCGCGCCAGTGACCGCGTCGGCGCCGAGCACCCACTCGGCGGCCGCCTCGATCATGGCCGTGCTGATCGCCTCGTTGACGGCAGGCGGCACGCTCCGGCGGTAGCTGACGTCGGCGGCCACGCCGTAGGCGCTCGCCACCGACTCCACCAGGGCCTTGAGCATGTCCGGCGCGGCGTGCCAGGCGCTGTCATCCAGGCACCTGACCGTTCCCTCAACCACGCCGGCGTCCGGGATGGCGTTAGCGGCGGTGCCGGCGCTGACTCGGCCCCAGACCAGGCTCAGGCCTGACCGCGGGTCGATCCGGCGGGACAGCGCGGCCGGCAGCTCGGTGATTATCTTGCCCAGCGCGTAGACCAGGTCGGCGGTCAGATGCGGCCGGGCGGTGTGCCCGCCGGGGCCGGTCACGTGAACCATGATCTTGTCGCAGGCAGCGGTGATCGGGCCGATCCTGGTCCCGATCCTGCCCACATCCAGCTTGGGATCGCAATGCAGCGCGAACACCCGGTCGACGGACGAGATGCCGCCGGCCGCCAGGACGTCCAGAGCCCCGCCTGGCACCTCCTCGGCCGGCTGGAAGATGAGCCTGACCTTGCCAGGCAGGGCTCCTGCGGCAGCGGCCCTGGCTAGGAACAAGCCAGTGCCCAGCAGAATCGTGGTGTGCACATCGTGGCCGCAGGCGTGGCAGGCGCTGGCGGTCAGCGATCGGTACGGGACGTTCTTCTCATCCGCGATTGGCAGCGCGTCGATATCTGCCCGCAGCGCCACGACGGGTTCATCTGGCGTCCCGGCGCCGATATCCACAATCAGCCCGGTGCCTTTCGGCAGGACCGACGGCCGCAGGCCAGCTGCCTCAAGCCGCAGCGCGATCCGGCGCGTCGTCCGGTGCTCGGAGTAGCCGACCTCCGGATGCGCATGCAGATCCCGGCGGAACTCAATCAGCTCAGCCTCGTGCCCGGCGAGGAAGGCATCGAGCTCCCCGAGCAGATCGTGCTCAGCCATCCGCCACCTCCCCGCTGGCAACCTCCTGGCCCGCCAGGAACCAGGTCTTCCGGCCGGGACTGGCGCAATGGCCCGCGCGGCCGGGCAGCGCAGTCCCGGTCACGTCGTGACCGCAATGCGGTCGGCGCTGCCGCCGCACCCGATCAATGCTCCCGATCACCGGGGCACAAAGCGTCTTCATACGGCCCTTCGAGCTGTCGTATCGTGACCGCATCGATGCGAATCCGATGTGGCCAGCGCGGGGAAGTACAGCAAATCCGCGGCGGGCACATTGCCGAGGCAAATCGCCTTGCTCCGGCCGAATTCACCTGCCGGCCAGAGGTCCAGGGCCGGATCCCGCGTTCACACTGCCGCTACTGCTCGCCGACATGGCGCTGAAGCTATCCTCATTGCGCCTCGCCAAACCTCAGCGAGCTGCTCCCCGCGCAGGTAAACATCGTAGCGCCAGCGGCTGCTGAACGCTGACGTTGACCGATTGTCGCCGTGCCACAGCTAACCTTCCTTAGCCAGCCGAACGAACCATTCCGTTCCGTCAGTAAACAGCAGCAGGCTTGTAGACGCCCCAGACATCGCGCAATGCATCGCATGTTTCACCCACCGTGGCCCTGGCCGCCAGCGCCTCCCGGAGCGGGTAGAGCACGTTCTCATGGCCTGCCGCGGCACGCTTGACGGCGTCCAGACTGCGCGTCACCTCGGTGGCATCCCTGCGCTCGCGGAGCGCCACCAGCCGCTCCGCCTGCTCCTGCTCGATGGCCGGGTCGACCCGCAGCGGACTGTAACTCCCCTCCTGGGCAACGGTAAACCTGTTCACTCCCACGACGACCCGGTCCCCAGCGTCGATCTGCTTCGCGACCTGGTACGCGGATCGCTCGATCTCGGCCTTCTGGAAGCCCTGCTCGATCGCCGCGACCGCTCCGCCCATCTCCTCCACGGCCGTGATTAGCTCGCTGGCACGATCCCTGATCCCGGCGGTCAGTGACTCGATCGCGTACGAGCCGGCCAGCGGGTCGGCGGTGGCGCCCAGATCGGTCTCGTAGGCGAGCACCTGCTGGGTACGGACTGCCAGTCTGGCTGCCTTCTCGGTCGGCAGCGCGATCGCCTCGTCGTAGGCGTTGGTGTGCAGGGACTGGGTCCCGCCGAGCACGGCAGCCAGCGCCTGCACGGTCACTCTGGCCAGGTTCACCTCCGGCTGCTGAGCGGTGAGCTGGACGCCGGCCGTCTGGGTATGGAAGCGGAGCATTTGCGACTTCGGATCGCAGGCGCCGAACTCATCCCGCATGATGTGCGCCCAGAGCGACCGGGCGGCGCGGAACTTGGCGACCTCCTCAAGCAGCGTCGTCCTGGCTACGAAGAAGAACGAGAGCCTAGGTCCGATGTCATCCACTTTCAGCCCAGAGGCAATAGCAGTGCGCACATATTCCTTGGCATTCGCCAGGGTGAAGGCAATCTCCTGCACTGGCGTGGCACCCGCCTCGGCCATGTGATAGCCGGATATCGAGATGGTATTCCAGTGCGGAATCTCCTTGCCGCAGTAAGCAAACGTATCCGCGACCAGCCGCAGGGACGGGGCCGGCGGGTAGATATAGGTTCCGCGGGCGATGTACTCCTTCAGAATGTCGTTCTGAATCGTCCCCTGCAGGCTTCCGGCCGCGACTCCCTGCTCGCGGGCGACCAGTTCGTAGAGCAGCAGCAGGACCGCCGCCGGCGCGTTGATGGTCATCGAGGTAGACACCGTGCCCAGCGGGATTCCTTGCAGCAGCACCCGCATGTCCTCGATCGAGTCGATCGCCACGCCCACCTTGCCGACCTCGCCGCGGGCGTGCGGCGCGTCCGAGTCGTAGCCCATCTGAGTCGGCAGGTCGAAGGCAACCGACAGGCCCGTCGTTCCGGCCGCGATCAGCTGCTGGTAACGGCGGTTGGAGTCAGCGGCGGTGGAAAAGCCCGCGTACTGGCGCATCGTCCAGGGCCGGGCGACGTACATGGTCGGGTGGATACCGCGGGTAAACGGATATTCGCCCGGTTCGCCGAGATCCCGCTCGGGGTCGAAATCCCGCAAGGCTTGCGGTCCGTAGACCGGGTCAATGGGTTCCCCTGACTCCGACATGCGCGTCATGGGACCAGCCTACGGTCCGCCGATCTGGGCATCTTCCCCATACTCGGTCCGGTCTGGTCAGGGACTGATGTCCCAAGCTGCGGTGGTCGGCGGAAAAAGACATCCCGGGCAGCCACGACGAAGGCGGTCAACGGCCGGCGCCGCGATGTTTGGCCCAGCCGCGGACCTGGGCACACTGCCGGTGCCGGTCTGCGGCCTGCGAGTGATTCAGGTCACCTCCGCTGCCCGCAGGCCAGCCGACCTGCGCCGGAGAGTCACAGTGTGTGACGCCGTCATCCCGGGCAGGCGCATAGGCTGCTGACTTGCGGAAGTCGGCGTGACGCGCAGCGACCGCTAGGTCGATCTGCGCTGGCAAGATCAAGGAACGGCATGCAATCCAGCACTCGACGACTGGCCGCGGCCGCGACCGGCATCGCCGCGACCGCGGTCACTGTCAGCCTGCCGCTGACGGCCACCGGGGCAGCCGCCGCGACCGAGGGGGCGGCGCCTGCCACGACAGCGGCGCAGTCTTCGCGGCGCGATGTCGGCGGACCGCTGCTCGCCAGCCCGGGCATCATCGTGAACTACCCGTCGCGCCGCGCCCTGCGGCTGCCCAAGGTACCGGCATCGGCGTATGTAATCGCTGACGCGAGCAGCGGGCAGGTGCTCGCCGCCAAGGACCCGCACGGCCTGTTCCCCCCGGCCAGCACGCTGAAGGTGCTCACCGCGATCACGATGATCCCGCGGCTGAACCCGGACGCCACCGTGGTCGCCACCCGCCTGGCCGCTTCGGTGCAGCCGAACGTGGTTGGCCTGATCCCTGGGCACAGGTACCTGGTCGCCGACCTGTTCCGGGCGCTGCTGATGATCTCGGCCAACGATGCGGCCGTCTCGCTGGTTCAGGCCAGCGGATCGTTCGGCCAGGGCATGGCGCTGATGAACGCCGAGGCACACCACCTGCAGGCCTACGACGTGGTCGCCAAGCAGCCGAACGGGCTGCCGGCGCCTGGCCAGGTCGTGTCGGCCTACGATCTGGCGCTGATCGCCAGGCAGGCCCTGTCGCTGCCTGCCTTCCTGAGGTACGACTCCACGCTCGCGGCCAGGTTCCCGATTACCAGGCGCAAGCGGGTCACCCTGGTCAACCAGAACTACCTGCTGACCCAGTACTCCGGTGGCATCGGCGGCAAGATCGGCTGGACGGTGAAGGCGGAGGCGACCTATGTCGGCCTGGCCAGCCGGCACGGCGTCACATTGATCGTGACCATCCTGCACTGCGCCCCGCTGACCGAGATCCACTCAGCCGAGCGCCTGCTCGACTGGGGTTTCGCGATGGTCGGCAAGGTGCGCCCGGTCGGGGTTCTGGTACCGCCCTTGCCGACCGCAGCCCGGCCTAAGGCTCATTCACGGGCCGGAACGAATTCGCGCGGTGCCGGTGCCGCCGGGCAAGCCGGCCGGGCTCGCGGCTCTCAGCCAGGCCGGATAGCGGCCGGAGCTGGCCTCGCCGCGGTGCTGTGTGTGGTGGTGCTCGGCGGCCTCGCCTGGCTGAGGCGGCGGCTAGCCCGATCGGCTTAGTCGGAACCGTGACCTGGGCCCGCTAGCCCGGTCTCGTAGGCCAGGACGACGGCCTGCACCCGGTCTCGCAGCTGGAGCTTGGCGAGGATCCTGGCCACGTGGGTNTTGACCGTCGCCTCGCTGAGAGTCAGCTGGGCCGCAAGCTCGGCATTGCTCAGGCCGCGGGCCAGCAGCCGCAGCACTTCAAGCTCGCGCGGCGTCAGCTCGGAAAGATCGCCGTGCACGGCCTGGTGGCTGACAGCGCGCGGCGCGAACCGCTCGACTAGCCTTCGGGTGATCGACGGCGCCAGCAGCGCGTCGCCCGACCGGACCAGGCGCACCGCGGCGACCAGCTGCTCGGGCGAGACATCCTTGAGCAGGAAGCCGCTGGCACCTGCGCTGAGCGCAGCGTAGACGTACTGGTCGAGATCGAACGTGGTCAAGATGATGATCCGGCAGTCGCTGCCGACCCGTCCGGCGAGAATGCGACGGGTGGCCTCCAGGCCATCCATCTCCGGCATCCGGATATCCATCAGCACGACATCGGGCCGGTGTTTGAGCACGGCCGCCACGGCCTGCCCGCCGTCGGCGGCCTCGGCCACCACCGGGATTCCGGCCGCGCCGAGGATCATGCGGAACCCGGTACGGACCAGGGTCTGATCGTCGGCGATCACCACCCGCGGCGCGGGATCCGCCATCGCCCGATCCGCAGGCGCGGGATCCGCCGACCCGGCATCCACCCATCCGGGATACGCCANAGCCCGATCCGCTGGCGCGGAATCGGCTGGCGCGGAGTTGATCGGGGCGGTGGCCTCGCTCATCGGAGCTCTACGGTAATGGGTGTTAGGCCGTCGGAGCCGGTTGGCCAGGCGCCGGGCGCCTGGGTCGGCTGCGGTTCCACCGGCATCCGGGCCCGGACCAGCCACCCGCCGCCTGGGCGAGGTCCGGCCTCCAGCCCGCCGCCGTAGAGCGCCATCCGCTCGCGCAGGCCGAGCAAACCCCGCCCGCCCCCGGAAACCGCAGGTCCCGCGGCCGGGATCGGCCGACCGGCGTCGGCCACCTCCACCACGAGATCGCCCTCGCGGCAGTCGAGCCTGACGCTGGTCCGCGGCTTCCCGGCATGCTTGATCACGTTAGTCAGCGCCTCCTGGACGACGCGGAACGCCGCCAGGTCTTGGCCCGGCGGCAGGTCCGGCGGCACCTCGCTGACCTGCAGCTCGATCGGCAGCCCGGCCGCCGACACCCGGTCGACCAGCGCCTGGAGCTGCCCGAGGCCCGGCTGCGGCCGCAGGTCCTCGCCGGCCAGCATGTCACCAGCCGCTGAGGCGGCTCCCAATCCTTCCGCGCCACCTCCCGGCGCGCCGTCTCCCGGTGCGCCGTCTCCCGGTGCGCCGAACGGGCTGAGCAGGCCGAGCAGATGGCGCAGCTCGGTCATGGCGGCCCGCCCGCTGGACTCCACCGCCAGCAGCGACGCCCTGGCCTGGTCCGGCGCGTCGGCGAGCACCTGCCGGGCTGCACCGGCCTGGACGATCATCACGCTGACGTTGTGCGTCACCACATCGTGCAACTCGCTGGCGATGCGGGCCCGCTCCACCTCGACCGCCCGCCTGGTGGCGGTCTCGTGCTCGGCCTGCAGAAGGCGGATTCGGTCCCCGGCATGCACCGCATTGCCGACGATCGCGATCAAGACCAGGGAGAACAGGACCATGATCGCCGCGAGACGCCATTGAGCACCTGGCCCGCCCGGCCCGCCCGGTCCGCTGATGAGGCCCGCGACGTGCGCGACAGGCTGCGGGAGCGGCCCGGTGACGAATCCCTGCCGAGCCACTGGCACCACCGTGACGGCGGAGGCTGGTGTCACCTTCCAGAACGCAGCGACCACGAACACGCCAGCCATGGGCACGCTGAGTTGCGCCGCGCCGCGGAAACGGCTGTACACGACCGCCGAGTAGGCGGCGAAGACAAGAGTCAGGAAGGTGATATCCGTTGCGTACCTTCTGGTCACCACCGCGCCGAGCAGCAGCACAAACAGGGCGGTTAGCGGGTACCGCCTGCGCGCCGCCAGCGGTGCCGACGTGACCACGGCGGCCACGACCGCATTCGGCGGGATCGCGCGGGGTGTGCTGAAACTCGTCAGCGTCAGCGACGCGGCCACGACGCAAGCGGCGAGCACGATATCGATCACGACAGCGCGCCCGGGCAGCACAGCGCGCGGTTCAGCCGACTTGGCGAAGGCCAGAATCTGGTCGAGCCGGGTCCGCGCCGTCACCCGTGTGTCCTGGATCACCAACTCAGTATCGCCCGGCCGCAGCTCCACGGCGTCCGCCGGGTTGGGTAGCCGAGTACATCGGGAGGATGACCGCCGGCCCGGATGCGCTGACGAAGGTACTCGACTTGCATCCCGCGGCTGACGCCAGCCACGAATTGGCCGGTCTACCGTGCGCCCTATGGATGCTCTGATACGGCTCAGTGATGTGACCAAGCGTTACGACAATGACGGCCAGCCCGCAGTGGACCGGGTCAGCCTGGCGGTCGCGCCGGGCGAGGCGGTGGCGGTGATGGGCCCCTCAGGCAGCGGAAAGTCGACGCTGCTTAACCTGATCGCCGGGCTGGACCGGCCGACCAGCGGAACGGTGACGGTGGCCGGGGAGCGGATCGATGCGCTCAGCGAGACCGGGGTGGCCAGGTTCCGGCGTCGGCAGATCGGCATGATCTTCCAGTTCTTCAACCTGCTCGATGACCTGACCGTGGCCGACAATGTGCTGCTGCCGGCTCAGCTGACCGGCCTGCCCAGGGCGAAGGCCAGGGCCAGGGTCGATGAGCTGCTGACGGCGCTGCGGATCGAACAGCATCGTGATGCCTATCCGGGGCGGCTGTCGGGCGGGGAGCGGCAGCGAGTGGCGATCGCGCGTGCGCTGGTGAACCGGCCTGCGCTGCTGCTGGCCGACGAACCCACCGGGGCGCTGGATACCGCCACCGGCGAGCAGATCGGCGAGCTGCTGCTTGACCTGAACCGGTCCGGCCAGACCCTGGTTCTGGTCACCCACAACCCGGAACTGGCCGCGCGGTACGCCAGCCGCACGGTCCGGCTGGTCGACGGCCAGATCGCCACCGACGCCGACGCGGCTGGCCTCGTCGGCCGCCACGCCGTAGCGCAGGTGCGGCCATGAGGCCGGGCCCGGTTGCCCGTGCCGTGCGGGGCGGGCTGTCCCGCCGCCGCGTGCAGACGATCGTGATCGGCGTGGTGCTGCTGGTTTCCACGGCCGCGTCGGTACTGGCCCTGGCCCTGCTGGCGGCCTCAAGCAGCCCGTTCGACCACGCATTCGCGGCGCAGCGCGGCGCGGACGTGGTGGCGACCATCGATTCGTCGCATGCGACATCGGCCGAGCTGGCAGCGACCACCCGGCTGCCGCAGGTCACGGCGGCAGCAGGGCCCTTCGCCGAAGTGACCGTCGCGGGGCAGGTCACCGGGCCGCTCGGTGACGAGCAGATCCTGCCGCCGATGACCCTGGCCGGGCGCGCATCGCCGGGCGGCCCGATCGACGACCTCACCTTGCAGTCCGGTCAGTGGGCGACCCAGCCAGGCCAGATCGTGCTGGCTGACAACTCCGTCGGCAACGGCCCGGGCTTCGTTACCCCGCTCGGCACGAAGATCACCGTGACCGGCCTGCCTGGCAAGCCCGCGCTGACCGTGGTTGGCATCGCCAACTCGGTCACCGGCTCGGCGGATGGCTGGGTGGCCCCTGCCGAGATCGCGAGCCTGCAGCCCCACGGGACGCCGGGCGTCGCCCAGATGCTGTACCGCTTCCGCAGCGCTGGCACGGCGGCTGACGTCCGGGCCGACGTCGCCGACGTCAGCACCGCGCTGCCAGCCGGCGCGGTCACCGGTACCCAGTCCTACCTGTCCGCCAGGATCGCCGAGGCGTCGGGAATAGCGCCATTCACGCCATTCGTGGTTGCCTTCGCCATCATCGGGCTGATCATGTCGGTGCTGATCGTGGCCAACGTGGTCAGCGGCGCGGTCGTGGCCGGCTACCGCCGGATCGGCATACTCAAGAGCGTCGGCTTCACCCCAGGCCAGGTCGTCGCCGCCTACACCAGCCAGGTCACGGCATCCGCCGTTGCTGGCTGCCTCGGCGGCGTGCTGCTCGGCAACCTGCTGGCCGTTCCGCTGCTGGCCAAGACCGCGAACGCCTACGGAGTGGGGCACCTAGGCGTACCGGCCTGGATAGACCTGGCCGTGCCGGTGGCGATGTGCTGCCTGGTCGGGATCGCTGCCCTGGCGCCCGCGCTGCGGGCCGGCCGGTTCAGCGCGGTCCAGGCGATCGCCGCCGGTCGTGCACCCCGTACCGGGCGCGGCTACGCCGCGCACCGGCTGCTCGGCAGGCTGCGGCTGCCCCGACCCGTCACCATCGGCCTCGCCGCTCCGTTCGCCCGCCCGACCCGAACCATGGTCACGCTGGCCGCCATCCTGCTCGGCGCGACCGCGGTGACCTTTGCCGTCGGCCTGAGCTCGTCGCTGTATCAGGTGCTGACCGGTCTGCGGCATACGGCGACGGCGCCGGTGCAGGTCCAGCTGCCATCGTCGGGACCGCTCGGCGGTTTCGTCCAGGCCGGCCCCGGCCAGCACGTCGGGCCAGGCGGGCCGCCGGCCGGTGCCGGGCAGCCAGCTGGCGCCGGGCAGCAGCCAACGGCCGCTGCCGCGCAGCGGGCTGTTACGGCCGCGCTGCGGGCCCAGCCGGGAACACTGCGCTACGTGGCCCAGGCGGACCAGTCCGTCGGCGTGGCCGGGCTGTCGCAGCAAGTGGCGGTGACCGCGTTCCACGGCAACGCTGACTGGATCGGCTACGAGATGATCAGCGGGCGCTGGTACACCGGCCCAGACCAGGTGGACGTGCCGACCGGGTTTCTGACCGCGACCGGCAAGGCGGTCGGCGACACCGTCACGATCACCTTCGGCGGGAAGCAGATTCCGGTCCGGATCGTCGGCCAGGTCTTCGATACCGAGAACAACGGCCTGGCCATGTTCACCGGCTGGCAGACGCTGGCCAGCGCCGACCCCGGCCTGGCACCCGATCAGTACGACGTCGGGCTGCGCCCAGGAACCTCAGCGGACACGTACGCGCAGGCGCTGGGGTCGGCGCTCGGGAATGCCTACTACTTCGTCAACGCCAGGGGCGAGGGCACCACGTTCCCGATCGTGATCGGCCTGATCGGCACCCTGACGCTGATGCTGACGATCATGGCCGGGCTGGGCGTGCTCAACACCGTCGTGCTGCACACCAGGGAGCGGGTGCACGACCTCGGCGTGTTCAAGGCAGTCGGGATGACACCTCGGCAGACCATCGCCATGGTGGTCTGCTGGGTCGCGGGGACCGGGCTGGTAGCCGGCCTGATCGCGGTCCCGGCCGGGATCGCACTGCACCACTACGTACTGCCGGTCATGGCCTCAGCCGCGGGCACTGGCCTGCCTGCCGTTGTCCTGAACGTCTACCGCGGCCCGGAACTCGTGGCACTGGCGCTGGCCGGCATCGTGATTGCGGTGGCAGCGGCGCTGCTGCCGGCGGGCTGGGCCGCTGCGACCCGGACCGCGTCAGCGCTGCACGCCGAGTGAGGTACCGACCCTGAGCAGCGGAACTCGCTAGGCCCGCGAGTGACCAGCCTAGAGCGCCGGCAGGAAGCCGATCCGCTCCCGCACCATCGCCATGGTGTGGCTGGCCACCTCGCGGGCCCGTGCCGCACCGATGGCCAGCATCCGGTCGAGCTCGGCCTCGTCGGCGAGCATCTTCTCGGTCCGCTCTCTGATCGGCGCGAGCGCGTCGGCGACCACGTCGGCCAGATCCTTCTTGAACGCGCCGTAACCGGCCCCGGCGTACTGCCGCTCAAGCTCGGCCATCTCAGTCCCGGTCAGCGCCGAGTAGATCCGCAGCAAGTTGGTCACGCCAGGCTTGGCCTGGTCATCCGCGCGGATCTCAGTACCGGGGTCGGTGACCGCTCTGGTGATCTTCCTGCGGATCGATGCCGGGTCCTCAAGCAGGTCCACGATCCCCTGCGGTGCCGACGAGGACTTGCTCATCTTGACCGCCGGATCCTGCAGGTCGGCGATCTTCGCCGCGCCAGCCACGATGTATGGCGCTGGCAGCACGAAGGTTGTGCCGAACCGGTGGTTGAACCGCTGCGCCAGGTCTCTGGTCAGCTCCAGGTGCTGCCGCTGATCTTCGCCGACCGGCACCTGGTCGGTCTGGTACAGCAGGATGTCAGCCGCCTGCAGGATCGGATAGATGAACAGGCCCACGCTGGCTTGCTCCGCACCGGACTTGACCGACTTGTCCTTGAACTGGACCATCCGGCTCGCCTCGCCGAACCCGGTCAGGCAGCTGAGCACCCAGGCCAGCTCGGCGTGCTCAGGCACCTGACTCTGCACGAAGACCGTGCACCGATCCGGGTCAAGGCCGGCCCCGAAAAGCTGTGCCGCCGCGACCCTGGTCCGCCGCCTGAGCAATGCCGGGTCCTGCGGCACCGTGATCGCGTGCAGGTCGACGACGCAGTAGAACGCATCGTGGGTGTCCTGCAGCGCCACCCACTGGCGCAGGGCGCCGAGGTAGTTGCCGAGGTGGAAGGAGTCGGCCGTCGGCTGGATGCCGGACAGCACGCGCGGGGCGGACATGGGAGGAGTCTAGTGCGACCGCGGTACCGCGGCCTCAGCCTCCGTTCGCGCCGTCACCGACGCTGCCGTTGACGATCGGCACGATGTCGGGAGCGCCAAGCCGGATCGCGTCGGCGTCGGAGTCGGTGTCGGCTTCCTGCGACTTTCGCTCGGCGGCGACCCCGGCCTGGTAATTGGCCAGCTCCCTGGAGATCTGCCTGGACCGCCACTTCATCGGCCCGGCCATCAGCGCGGCCACCTCCTCGGCCGCCGACAGACCCCGGTCCCAGGTCTCGATCGAGATGTGGGTACGCCTGGTCAGCACGTCGTCCAGATGGCGTGCGCCCTCGTGCGTCACCGCGTAAACCGCCTCGACCCGCAGGTAGTCCTCGGCACCGGTGAGCGGCCTGCCGAGACTGTGGTCGGCCGCGATCAGCGCAAGTACCTCGCTGATCAGCGTGCCGTATCTGTGCAGCAGGTGCTCGATCCGAGCCACGTGCAGGCCTGATCCGCGGGCCAGGGCCTGCCTGGAGTTCCAGAGCGCCTGAAAGCCATCAGCGCCGGCCAGCGGGACCTGGTCGGTGCAGGACGGCGCCACCTTGCCATCCAGCCCGTGCGCCACAGCGTCGACAGCGTCCTTGGCCATCAGCCGGTAGGTGGTGTACTTGCCCCCGGCGATCATCACGAGCCCGGGCAGCGGATGGGCCACGGCGTGCTCTCTGGACAGCTTGGAGGTCGAGTCCGACTCGCCAGCCAGCAGCGGCCGCAGCCCGGCGTAGACCCCGGCGACGTCGTCACGGGTCAGCGGCACCGCCAGCACCTTGTTGATCTGGCCGAGCACGTAGTCGATGTCGGCTCTGCTGGCCGCCGGGTGCGCCTTGGAGAGCGACCAGTCGGTGTCCGTCGTCCCGAGGATCCAGTGCCGACCCCATGGGATGACGAACAGGACGCTGAACGGTGTGCGCAAGATGATCCCGGTACTACTGTGAATCCGGTCCCGTGGCACGACCAGGTGCACGCCTTTCGAGGCACGCACATTGATCGAGCCCCGGCCGTCGGCCATGGCCTGGATCTCATCGGTCCACACCCCGGTCGCATTGACCACCTGCTGTGCCCTGATCTCGACCTCGGTTCCCGACTCCAGGTCGACCGCCCGGACGCCGGTTACCCGGTCCCCCTCCCTGAGGAACCCGGTGACCTGGGTGCGGGAGGCGGCCTGCGCACCGTAGCCAGCCGCCGTCCTGATCAGGTCGACCACGTACCTGGCGTCATCGACCTGAGCATCCCAATACAGCAGGCCGCCGGTAACCGCCGAGCGGCGGAGCGCGGGCGCCAGTCGCAGCGCGCCCCTCCTGGTCAGCTGGCGGTGTGCGGGCAGGCCGCGCAACCGCCCGCGGGAGATGCCAAGCAGGTCGTAGGCGGTGACCCCGGCGCCCACGTAGGCCCGCTCCCAGCCGTGGTGCGTAAACGGGAACAGGAAGGGGACCGGATGCACCAGATGCGGCGCGATCTGCTGCAGCAGCAGCGCCCGCTCGGTCAGCGCCTCCCTGACCAGGCCGATGTTCAGCTGCTCCAGGTACCGCAGGCCGCCGTGGATCAGCTTGCTTGAGCGGGACGAGGTGCCCGATCCGAAGTCCCTGGCCTCCACCAGCCCGACCGAGAGCCCGCGGGTGACGGCGTCGAGCGCTACCCCGGCCCCGACCACGCCGCCGCCGATTACCAGCACTTGAAGCTCGCCACCGGCCATGGCGGCCAGTGCCGCGGCCCGCTCGGCGGGTCCGAGTCTGGTTACTCCGAGAACATCGGAAGTCACAGTGCAGCAAGCTACCTGACGAGTGGCACCGGCAAGTTCACCGGCCCGAGCCGGTGCTCGGTGTGACCGCTACCTCGACTCGCTGGAACTCCTTCAGATCGGAATATCCCGACGTCGCCATGGTCCGGCGCAGAGCTCCCATCAGGTTCATCGAGCCGTCGGCCACGGTCGACGGGCCGTGCAGAATCTCCTTCAAGGTGCCGATCGTGCCGACCTTGAGCCGGTTGCCGCGGGGCAGATCGTGGTGGTGCGACTCGCTCCCCCAGTGGTAGCCACGGCCCGGAGCCTGCGTCGCGCGGGCTATCGGCGAGCCGACCATGACCGCGTCTGCTCCAAGCGCCAGCGCCTTGGCGATGTCGCCGCTGCTGGTCATTCCCCCGTCGGCGATCACGTGTACGTATCTGCCGCCCGACTCATCCAGGTACTCCCGCCGGGCCGCTGCCACGTCGGCGATGGCCGTGGCCATCGGCACCTTGACGCCGAGCACCGCGGCCGTGGTCTGGCCGGACCCACCACCGAAGCCGACCAGGACGCCGGCCGCTCCGGTCCGCATCAGGTGCAGCGCGGCCGTGTAGGTCGCGCAGCCGCCCACGATCACCGGCACGTCAAGCTCGTAGATGAACTGCTTGAGGTTCAGCGGCTCGGCCTGGCTGGACACGTGCTCGGCTGACACGGTGGTACCGCGGATGACCACGATGTCGGCTCCGGCATCGATGACAGCCTTGTGGTAGCGGAGCGTACGCTGCGGCGAGAGCCGCGCCGCGAGCGTCACCCCGGCCGCCCGGATCTCCGAGATCCGCTGCCCCACCAGGTCGTCGTCGATCGGCTCGGCATAGATCTGCTGCAACCGCATGGTGGCGGCCTCGTCGTCGAGCTGCGCCACCTCGGCGAGCAGCGGCTCCGGGTCGGCATACCTGGTCCAGATGCCCTCGATGTCCAGCACGGCGAGGCCGCCGAGCTGGCCGATCTCGATCGCGGTAGCCGGCGACACCACGCTGTCCATCGGTGCGGCCACAAGCGGCAGCTCGAATCGGTAGGCGTCGATCTGCCAGGCGATCGAGACGTCCTCGGGACGTCTGGTCCGGCGTGAGGGCACGATGCCGATCTCGTCAAGCGCATAGGCACGACGGCCGCTCTTGCCGCGGCCGATCTCCACTTGGGTCACGGCTGCCAGTCTGCCAGCCTCGCGCTCACCAGCCGCGGATACCGGCCAGGACCGCCCGCGCTTTGCCAGGTTTCCTTGATCACGCGGTTCTTTCGGCAGCAGTTACTGAAAGAACCGCGTGATCAAGAAGAACGGTGGGCGGCCCGGGCGGCCCGGGCGGCATGGCGGGCGCCGCCGGCGCGGACCGCCAGCGGCGCCCGCCAACGCCGGCGCGCCGGTGGCTTAGGCAGCATCGACAGCGGCGGTCACGATCTCCGGCCGCCGTAGTTCGGCGCCTCGGCCACCATCTGGACGTCATGGGGGTGGCTCTCAGCCAGCCCGGCCACGGTGATCTGGATGAATCGCGCCTGCTGCAGCTCGGCGATGGTCCTGGCGCCGCAGTAGCCCATCGCGGCACGAAGCCCGCCGACCAGTTGGCCGGCCACCGCCGTCAGCGGCCCCCGGTAGGGAACCCGGCCCTCGACGCCTTCAGGTACTAGCTTGTCCTCGCGCAGCACGTCGTCCTGGAAATATCTGTCCCTGGAATACGAGCCGCCGCGCTCGGTGTTGCGCATCGCGCCAACCGAGCCCATGCCGCGGTAGAGCTTGTACTGCTCTCCGCCGATGATCACCATCTCACCCGGTCCCTCTTCGCAGCCGGCCAGCAGGCCGCCGAGCATCACGGTGTCGGCGCCGGCCGCTATCGCCTTGGCGATGTCGCCGGAGTACTGCACGCCGCCGTCGCCGATCACCGGCACACCGGCCGGCCTGGCCACGCTGGCCGCGTCGTAGATCGCGGTGATCTGCGGCATCCCGACGCCGGCCACCACCCGGGTGGTGCAGATCGAGCCAGGGCCGACGCCGACCTTCACCGCATCGGCGCCCGCGTCGATCAGCGCCTGCGCGCCTGCCCTGGTCGCCACGTTGCCGCCGACCACCTCTGCCCGGGCGTTCGCCTTGAGCTGCCCGATCATGTCAAGCACCGACTGGGAGTGGCCGTGCGCCGTATCGACGACCAGGAAATCGGCGCCCGCGTCAAGCAGAGCCTGGGCCCGTCGCTTGGCGTCATCGCCCACCCCGACCGCAGCGCCGACCATCAGGCGGCCGTGTGAGTCCTTGGTCGCGTTCGGGAACTGCTCGCTCTTGGTGAAGTCCTTCACGGTAATCAGCCCGCGCAGCACGCCCCGGTCATCCACCAGCGGCAGCTTCTCGATCTTGTTCGCGGACAGCAGCCGCAGCGCCTCGTCTCGGGTCACCCCGACCGCAGCCGTAATCAGCGGCATCGGCGTCATGAGCTCGGCCGCGCGCCGGCTGTGGTCCTGCTCGAACCGGATATCACGGTTGGTGATGATGCCGAGCAGCAGGCCGTCTGCGGCGGTCACCGGCAGGCCGGAGATCCGGTACCTGGCGCATAGCTCGTCCACTTCGGCGATGGTCGTGTCCGGTCCGCAGGTCACCGGATTCGTGATCATCCCAGCCTCGGACCGCTTGACGATGTCGACCTGGTATGCCTGCTCGTCGACCGACATATTCCGGTGCAGCACGCCGACGCCGCCGTGCCTGGCCATCGCCACGGCCATCCTCGCCTCGGTCACCGTATCCATCGCCGAAGAGAGCAGCGGCACCCGGAGCGTAATCCGTCGCGTGAGCCGGCTGGTGGTGTCAGCCTCGCTCGGCAGGATCTCCGAGTGCGCCGGCAGCAGCAACACGTCGTCAAAGGTCAAGGCGGGCGGGCCGAACTTGGCGTCGTCGGTCATGTCACTCCGAGGAAGCTGGGCACCGGGGTTGGGTACATCCTAGTTATCGCGCCGCAGCGTGCCTGGCTTAAGCCGGTGCGGCGGCATCGAGAGCCTCGATCACACCGTGCACGAACGCGACCGCCTCCGGTCCGGGCGGCCGCTCAGGTGCCCTCGCCTGCTGCTGGTCAAGTGCGCACCGGACCAGATCAGCCGGACCGAGACCATGATCGAGCGCGTCCAGGCCGCCCGCCACCTTGGATACGATCCGCCCGCTGCGCAGGAACGCCATGGCCCGGCAGGCGTTCAGCACCGCATAACACTCCGGAGCGTTGGCCAGCCCCCAGCCAAGCTCCCCGGCCAGGTATGCCAGGATCACCGGCCGAGCGATCGGCCCGATCGAGTCCTTCGGTGCCGGACCGAGCAGCGTGATCGCCGCTGCCCGGCAGACCGCGTAATGCATGAGCAGATCCGGATCTCCCGGCACCCCGTCGCCGCGGTACAGGCGCTGGCCATCAGCGCCGGCGCCGGAGCCGATGTGCAGGATGAACGGCCACGGTGGCGCTGGGGAGCGGGCTTGGCTGGCCGTCACCATGCTGCACTCAAGATCCCGGCCTGGGCACTGCGCTCCCGACTCGATTAGCAGTTCCCCGGCCGCCGTCACGGCCGAGGCAGCGATGGTATCGGCGACGATGAACAAGATGTCCACATCGCTGCGTTCCGCCACCCAGCCGCCGAGCGCCGCCGAACCGTGCAGATACGCCGCAACCAATGTTCCGCCGCAGCGCTCGGCGACCGCTGCGGTCAGCCGCTCGGCATAGCGGCGCGGGTCCCCGGCTTCGCTGGGGCCTAGCGCAGTTGGCATGGGTCAAGCCTGACAGGTGTCAAGTCCGCCTCAGGTCGCGGCCGGGACCGCTTTAGTGAGCCGGACCTCCTCTTCCTGGTAGCCAACCGTGGCGTAGAACAGGCGGGCGGGCTGGTTGGCGGCCGCGGTCTCCAGCGTGATGAACGCCAGGCCGCGGCCGGCTGCCCAGGACTCGGCGGCTGCCATCAGCTCGGTGGCGATCCCGCGCCGTTCCATGCCCGCCTTCACCACGAGCTCGCCGACGTAGGCGTCCACCTGGCCGGTGAAGTGGGTGCGCTCCCCGACGGTGATAACGCCGACGACGCTGTCGCCGTCAGCCGCGACGTAGGCGGCGTGGTAAGGCTTGCTGATGGCGTCCAGGGAGCCCGAGACCCAGCCGCGCGCCGCGGCCAGCAAGGCGTCCGGGTCCCGCCAGGCCGGAGCCCTCTCGGTGAGCCGCGGCGCGAGAGCCATCACCTGGCCGCGGTCTTCGGGGCGGTAAGGACGGATGCTGATCGACGCTTGCTCTGCCATGTCCCGAGCCTGCCATACGGTGCTGGCAGGAAAAAACACCCAGACGCACTCATCCTGCCGTCGGGAAAAAACACCCAGACGCACTCATCTTGCCGTCAGTGCCCCGCTGGACGAGATGGCCGATGCGGCCGTCGCAGCCGATCGGGGGTGGCCGGTGCCTTGGGATGCAACCGCCTGACGGCCTCGGCTGTCATATCCACTAGGCGACCAGCGATAGACCTGGGGGCAATCATGAAGCGGACCGCATCGCGCACATTAAAGGCATTCGTGCTCGCGCTCCTGCTCGGCGGCTGCACCTGCAGTATGGTCAGTTCCGGCGGCCCTACGCCAGCGCCTTCGGCCAGATCATCGTCATCATCGAGCGAGGTCAGATCGCCCGCCCCAGCCGGGCCGCCGGCTGCCAGGTTCGCGCGCCGGAATGCACGCCGAACTGCCGGGCCTCAACCCTGACCCTTCGATACGGGCCTGACCTAGTCCCGATCAGCGGTGAGCATGCCGACTTCTACGCGCTGGTCAATCACGGCCGGACGGCCTGCACCCTGGAGGGGTACCCAGCGGTCGCGCTCTACGACGCCAGGGGCGCGCTTCTGCCGTTCCGTTACGTGCACCGCGGCAGCATGTACGTGACAAAAGCGGCGCCGAGAACGGTGCTCCTGCCACCAGGGGCGACCGCCTATGTCCTGGTGGCGAAGTACCGCTGCGACCTCGGAATCATTCGTACCGCTGCCACGATCCGGCTCACCCTGCCCGGCACGCCGCGCACGGCGATGGCGATCCGAATCGCCCCAGGCCGCCCGGCGCGCTCGGCTTCTCCTACTGCAAAGGCGGCCCCGACGACGCCGGACAGGCAATCGGAGTATCACCGATCGAGCCAGCACCAGCAGATGCCGTGCCGTTCACAAGCCAGTAGAACCTCAGGCCAGCGTTACCGCACGGCGGCGATCCCTACGCGGCCAGCTTGTGCCCACTGGTCGCTCCGCAGACCCACGCCGTCACGATCGGGGCATTTGCGGGACGGCCCGCAGCCGACACCTCACGAGGTGGAGCCTGCAGTATTAGGCACTGCTGCCGTAGAACTCTTCGAGCGCGATGGCGCGCAGCCTGGCAAGAGCACGGTGCTGGGCGACTCTGACCGCACCGGCTGACATGCCGAGCGCCGCGCCGGTTTCCTCCGCGGACAGGCCGGTCAGCACCCGAAGCACCAGTAGCTCTCGCTGGTGCGCGGGCAGCCGGGCCAGCAGCGCCCTGGCTCGCTGCGCCTCCAGATCGGCGACCACGGTCTCCTCGGGTCCTGGCCGGTCATCCGGGCCGTCGGGCAATTCCTCGGTGGGAATCGCCAGCCTGGCCGCGGACCGCCGGGCATCAGCGACCTTATGAGACGCTATTCCGAACACAAACGAGGCGAATGGCCTGCCCATGTCCCGATATCGCGGGAGCGCCGTAAGAACCGCAATGCATACTTCCTGAGCGACATCGTCGGCCACCTGATAATGTCCGGTGATCTGCCCGAGTCTGGCCCGGCAGTACCGGACGACCATTGGCCTGATCTGCTGCAGCAGCAACTCGATCGCGGCAGGCTGACCTCCGGCAGCCAGCGCGGTCAGATCGGTGATGGTGGCCTGGTTACTGACAACCTGCCGATTCATGCGTTCCCCCTCCGACGGGTATGCCGTCGCGCATCCAGCGGTCATAACCGCATGATGCCCAGGCAAAGGGGCTGCCTAATCATGGAATTAGGAAACAAAAAGATTACGGTGCCGTGACTCGCTTATTTCCATTGGAACTTAGTGGCATTACCTGGGAATAGCCAATGCAATGCGCCAGTTTGGGACCTCCCGGAACTGCCAGGCAGTCCAGACGTTGCGGGCCGGGACTCATGCTGAGTCCCGGCCCGCGTGACGGCGTCAGGTTCTGGTCAGTGCGTGTGCCCGTGCCCGTGACCGTGGCCGTGACCCGCCTCAGCTTCCTGCTTCTCCGGCTTGTCGGTCACCAGCGCCTCGGTGGTGAGCAGCATGCCGGCGATCGACGCGGCGTTCTGTACGGCTGACCTGGTCACCTTGACCGGGTCGATGACGCCCTGCGCCATCAGATCGCCGTACTCGCCGGTTTCGGCGTTAAAGCCATGACCGGGCGCCATCTCGGCAATAGCGGCGACCACGACGCCGCCCTCAGCGCCAGCGTTGAGTGCGATCCACCGCGCGGGCGCGAGCAGCGCCTTGCGGACCACGGCGACTCCGGTCGCCTCGTCCCCGGACATGCCGAGGTCGCCAAGTGACGCGGCGGCGTGGATCAGCGCACTGCCACCGCCGGCGATGATGCCTTCCTCGATCGCCGCCCTGGTCGCCGAGATCGCGTCTTCCAGCCGGTGCTTCTTCTCCTTGAGCTCGACCTCCGTCGCGGCGCCGGCTCGCAGCACCGCTACGCCGCCAGAGAGCTTGGCGACCCGCTCCTGCAGCTTCTCCTTGTCCCAGTCCGAGGACGAGTCCTCGATCTCGGTCTTGAGCTGGCGGATCCGGTCAGTGATCGCGGACTGCTCGCCAGCACCGTCGACGATCGTGGTGGTGTCCTTGGTGACGGTCACCCGGCGCGCCTTGCCGAGCACCTCAAGGCCAGCCAGTTCGAGCTTCAGGCCGACTTCCTCGCTGACCACCTGGCCGCCGCTGAGGATGGCCATGTCCTCCAGCATCGCCTTGCGCCGGTCGCCGAAGCCAGGGGCCTTCACCGCCACGACGTTCAGCAGGCCGCGGATCTTGTTCACGACCAGGGTCGACAGCGCCTCGCCGTCGACGTCTTCGGCGATCAGCAGTAGCGGCTTGCGAGCCTGGGCGATCTGCTCAAGCAGCGGCAGCAAGTCGGCCATCGAGGAGATCTTGCCGTTGTTCAGCAGGATGTACGAGTCCTCAAGGACAGCCTCCATCCGCTCGGGGTCAGTGATGAAGTACGCCGAGATGTAGCCCTTGTCGAACTGCAGGCCCTCGGTGAACTCAAGCTCAAGGCCCATCGTCGGCGATTCCTCGACGGTGATCACGCCGTCCTTGCCGACCTTGTCGAATGCCTCGGCGATGATCGAGCCGACCTTGGGGTCCTGTGCCGAGATCGTCGCGACGTTAGCTATCTCGCTGCGCTCCTCGACATCACGGGCGCTCTTCAGCAGGCTGTCCGAGACGGCAGCCGCGGCGGCGTCGATGCCACGCTTGAGCGACATCGGGTTGGCGCCGGCCGCTACCGAACGCAGCCCCTCGTGCACCATCGCCTGCGCCAGCACGGTCGCCGTCGTGGTTCCGTCGCCGGCCACGTCATTGGTCTTGGTGGCGACTTCCTTGGCAAGCTGCGCGCCCAGGTTCTCCTGCGGGTTCTCCAGCTCGATCTCGCGGGCGACGGTAACGCCGTCATTTGTGATCGTCGGGGCGCCCCACTTCTTGTCGATGACCACATTGCGGCCCCTGGGGCCGAGAGTCACCTTGACGGCGTCCGCGAGCTTGTCCACACCGCGCTCAAGCGCCCGCCGCGCTTCCTCATTGAAATCCAGGCTCTTGGCCATGCAGCACCTCAGCTGATTGTCTCGGATGGTCTGTCACGTCTGCTCTGTCACGTCTGTCTGGCACGTCTGTCTGGCACGTCTGCGCCGTCGTCTGCGCTGTCACGTGCGCGGTTCATGCCGCCGCCCCGGCCGACAGGGACCCCGGGAAGTTGCCTTCTGAGGGCCACCGGCCGATCCGGGGCGGCGGTTGACGCGCTCGCGCGCGCCCGGCGCGGGCCAGGCCCGCGCCGCAGGATCTGCTCGCTACTTCTCGATGACTGCGAGCACGTCACGTGCGGAGAGCACCAGGTACTCCTCGCCCGCGTACTTCACTTCGGTGCCGCCGTACTTGCTGTACAGCACGACATCGCCGACCTTGACGTCCATCGGGACGCGCTTGGTGCCAGCGTCATCGAACCGGCCTGGTCCGACGGCGATGACCTCGCCCTCCTGGGGCTTTTCCTTGGCGGTGTCTGGGATCACAAGCCCGGATGCGGTGGTCTGCTCGGCGTCGAGCGGGCGCACCACGATCCGGTCTTCGAGCGGCTTGATAACAACCTTGGTGGCGGTCGTCACGATCTGACCTCCCCCTCCGGAAAGGGCTAGCTGAGTTACTAAGAGAGGCGACCATGGGGCCTGCCGTCGCGGGTGTCAGACCATCCTCGTCGCATTAGCACTCTACACCATCGAGTGCCAATGCCGCACAGTACCCGGGCCGACGGGTGCCGTCAAGGCGGCCATCCGCGAGGTTACCGTAGCGGCATGGCAAATCCAGAGGATGCCGCCGCTGCCGTGGAGACCGCGTACCAGGTAGGCGCGCCTGCCGATCGTCGGGCCAGCGAGCTGGACGGCTACCGGGCCAGCGTTGAATACCGGTGCCGGGCCGCCTCGTTCGGCGCTGCCGCTGCGGTCTATGCCGAGCACCGCCCTGATTACCCTGCCGCCGCGATCGGCTGGGCGCTTGAGCCGGTCGCCAGGCCGCGGATAGGGCCGGTCCGGATCCTTGATCTCGGGGCTGGCACCGGCAAGCTCACTGCTCAGCTCGCCCGACTGGAGATCGGGGGCGGGCCTACGGTCATGCTGGCAGTCGAGCCTGACCCGAAGATGCTGGCCGAGCTGCGCCGTCGGCTGCCAGGCGTGACCGCGCTGGCCGGCCCGGCCGAATCCATCCCGCTGCCGGACGCCTCGGTCGACGCGGTGCTGGCCGGACAGGCGGCGCACTGGTTCGATCTGGATCGCGCCATGCCGGAGATCGCGCGGGTGCTGGCATCGGGCGGTGTGCTGGCCAGCCTGTGGAACAACGACGATGACCGGGTCGACTGGGTAGCCGGCCTGCACCGGGCCACCGGTTACCACAGCGCAGTAGCCCTGAGCAGCGGATTCGCTAGCAGCAATGACGCACTCACCAGATGGCTGGGCGCCGCGGGCCGGGAGCCCTTCGGGCCGCCTGTCCACGCCGGGTTCAGCCACGCCCACCGCAGGACGGCGGAATCGCTGATCGAGACGCTGGCGACGCAGTCGATGTTTCTGATCATGGAACCGGCCGAGCGCGAGGCGGCGCTCAGCCGGGCCGCTGAGTACCTCGCAGCGACACCGCAGACCGCGTCCGGCGAGTTCAGCCTCCCGCTGTACACCCACGCTGTCCGCACCATCCGCAGCTAGCCACGTCGGCGGCCACATCGTGCAACCGGTCCGCCGACGGCTGACAGGTGCTGCCCGACCACCGGCAGGCGTCACGGCCGGTCCACGATGCCGCCGATGAGCTGGCCGGCCGTGTCGGTGCGTAACCGGCCCGGCTCAGCCGACCAGGACCTGGGTCACCGGCAGGGCCGAGTCGGCGGCGAAGTCAGGTGGCGAAGGGTCGGCTCCGGCAGCGAGCAGATCCGCACCCAGGGCGGCAACCATGGCGCCGTTATCGGTGCACAGGCCGGGCCGCGGCACCCTGAGCCTGATCCCGGCGGCATCGGCTCGCTCCTGGGCGAGCGCCCGAAGCCGCGAGTTCGCCGCCACTCCCCCGCTGATGACCAGGTGATCGATGCCATGCGCCCGGCAGGCGTCCACCGCCTTGCGGGTCAGCACATCGGCCACCGCCTCCTGGAACGAGGCCGCGACATCGGCGACCGGAACGGCCAGCCCGGCAGCCTGCCGCGCCTCCACCCACCGCGCCACCGCGGTCTTCAGACCCGAGAAGGAGAAGTCAGCTGTCCCGTCCCGGTATTTAGACCTCGGAAAGGAAACGGATCGCGGATCGCCTGTGCGGGCAGCCGCGTCGATCGGCGGCCCGCCGGGGAACGGGAGCCCGAGCAGGCGGGCGACCTTGTCATAGGCCTCGCCCGCAGCGTCGTCGATGGTGGCGCCGAGCGGCGTGATGTCGGTGGCCAAGTCGCGGACCAGCAGCAGCGACGAGTGGCCACCGGAGACCAGCAGCGCCACGGCCGGGACCGGCAGACGGCCGTGCTCCAGCTGGTCGACGCAGATGTGCGCGGCCAGGTGGTTGACGCCGTAGAGCGGCTTGCCGAGCGCGAGCGCGTAGGCCTTGGCGGCGCAGACCCCGACAATCAGCGCGCCGGCCAGGCCCGGCCCGGCCGTGACAGCGAATGCGTCGACTTGCGCCAGAGTGACCCCCGCGGTGGCCAGCGCCCGCGCCACGGCGGGAACCATCGCCTCAAGGTGCGCCCGGCTCGCCACCTCAGGCACTACCCCGCCGAATCTGGCGTGCTCGTCCACGCTGGACGCCACCGCGTCCGCGAGCAGGTGGTGGCCGCGGACCAGACCCACGCCGGTCTCGTCGCAGGACGACTCGATCCCGAGCACTAGCGGCGCGGTCATCGGCGCCCCTCGCTCGGGTCCTGCGCCACAGCGGCCTGCCCGGTGCCGTCAGCCGAATCGCTGCCAGACGTGCCGTCAGCCGGTGTACCAGCGGTCAGGTGGCGGCGCATCACCAGGGCATCGGCGCCGGACGGCTGGTAATAGCCCTTCCTGATTCCGATCTCGGTGAAGTCGTACCTGCGGTAGAGCTGCTGAGCACGGCTGTTGTCGGTCCGCACCTCAAGGAAGACCTCGGTGCAGCCGCGCCTGGCCGCCTCGGCGAGCAGCGCCTCAAGCAGCGCGGAACCGATCCCCTGACCCCAGCGGTCGGTGGCCACCGCCAGGGTGAGCACGTCACCCTGCCAGCCGGCGCCGAGCAGGCCGGCGTAGCCGGTGATCCGGCCCCCATCGTCGGCTACCAGGTAGTGCCGACTGGCTGGCTGCTGGTCGAGCTCGCCGAGCAGCATCTCCCTGGACCACGCCTCCTCGCCGAACAGCGCAGCCTCAAGCGACAGGACCTCGTCCAGGTCCGCCCGGGACATCGGCCTGACCATCGTGGTCATGGAGTCACCCGCTTCGGCCGGCCCGGCTCCCTGGCGTCAGGACGGCGCAGGTACATCGGCTCCGCTGGGCTGGCTGGAATTCCGCGTGACAATTTACGCACCGAGATCTCAGCCAGCTGCGCAGCGGCCGGGAAGCACGGCTTGATCGGCTGACCCGCGAGTTCGGAATACAGCACCGGGCCCTGCCCGGCCACCGGGCAGTCGGCAGGCACCAGTCCGGGCAGGCTCACCTCGGGACCGGACAGCCGTTCGGCGGCTGGCGAGTAGCGGGCCCAGTAGACCTCACGGCGGCGGGCGTCGGTTGCCACGATGAACTCGCGGCCGCCGGCATTCTGACTGGCCTGCGTCGCGATCACGTCAAGCGTGCAGACGCCGTCGACGACGATCCCCAGGGCGCTGCCGAGCACCCGCGCGGTGACCAGGCCGACCCGCAGGCCGGTGTACGGCCCAGGTCCAGTCCCCACCGCGATCGCCGTCAGGTCAGCAGGCACCGCTCCAGCCGCCGCGAGCACCCGGGCGATCGAGGGGGTCAGCAGCTCACCATGGTGGCGGGCATCGACGGCTGACTCCTGAGCCAGCACAGCTGACCCGTCATGGATCGCGACGGTCACCGCCGGAGTCGCGGTGTCGAAGGCAAGGAGCAGCACGATCTCACAGCGTAGTCATCCGCGATGACTGGCCGGGCCGGGCCGCCGGTGACGTCCGGCGGGCTGACTGCGAGTTCAGCTGACGGTGGATCAGCTGACGGTGGGTTCAGCCATGACCGCAGCCAGCAGTTGCCGCGCCGTCGCCAGCGCGCCAGCCTGCAGATCGCTGATCGATGCCGGGCCGAACCCGCCGCTTACCTGGGCCTCCACGCTGGCCGTGATCAGGACATTGCGGTAGCGCACCAGCACGGTCACCCGGTCGGTCACGGTAGGGGTGCCGGTGCCGACGCGGAAGACCTGGACCGCGCTGAGCGCCTGCTGGCCGAGGCCTGCGATCGGGGTGACGGTGGCCGGCGGCTGAGCGGCGTGCTTGGGCGGCTTGATGAACTGCTGGCGCTGCTGGTAGTAGGTATAGGCCGCGGTGGCGGTCGCGCTGCCGTTCCCCGAAGCGATATAGGCGGCGGGCAGGTAAGCCTGCAGAGTCGCGTTCATGACCCGGAATGTGGGCTTGGCGTCCACCGTGAACGTGCATTCGCTCTGCGTCGCGAAGTTATAGGGCTGAAAGCTCTTCGGCGTACCAGCCAGGGACTGGCTGAGCGTGGCGGCGCTGACCACGCGGCATGCGTTCGGAACGGTGCGGAACTCGCCCTTCTGCAGCGTCGTCACGAACGGACTCCGGACCGCAGCCGGCTGGGTCAGGTAGAGGATTATGCCTGCGATCACCACAATGCCTGCCGCCACGCCACCCCAGGTCACCAGCCTGCGCTGAGACCTGCGGCGGCGGGCGGCTGCCAATCGGGTATGGCCGGCGCTCAGCCGGCGCCGACGCACCGGTTGGTCGGCGGCGGGCTCGTCCGCCGGCGCCGGCTCATCGGCTAGCTCTACTGCGGGCGGACGGGCGGCCCATCGGCCCGGGCGGATCGGCTCAATGCCACCAGGAACCGCCCATGGCGGCAGGTCGGTGTCGGACTGCGCGCCGGAGTCGAATGCGTCAAGCGTCTGCCACCCGGTCCGGCTCGGCTCCTGCGAGGTTCTGAGGCGGCCGGTACGTCCAGGCTGGTCAGGCCGGCGTGGCGGGTAGCCCTGCTCAGTCACGGCGCGCCTCCCGGACGGGCATCGGACCATGCATTATGACAGCAAGCTGAATCACCGCAGTTTAGTGGCGCGAACGGTGCGGTTGGGCGACAGATCAGAACAATGAGGATAGCTCCGCATCCGCAGGGCCGCTCGGCTGCCGGTCAGTCCGCCCGATGCGGCGGCAGCTCCCTCGTTCGGTCCAGCGGCTCGGCCAGCGCGCCGCGGACCTGAGCCGCTGCTGCCCGCCAGCGGTCGCCGTGACCGGTCACCGTCACGAACCGCGGCTCATCGCCTGGCCCGTCGGCGCAGCCCGGCAGGTCGCCGGGACCCGGCTTGGCCCAGCCGATCGTGATCTGCAAGTACCCGGGGGCGAGATCCTCCACCAGGCCCTCGCCCCACTCGACCACCATGACCGAGCGATCTAGATCAGCATCAAGGTCCAGGTCGTCTACCTCGATCCGGCTGCCCAGCCGGTAGGCGTCCGCGTGCACCAGGGCCGGGCCGCCGCGCAGGGACGGGTGTACCCGGGCGATGACAAAGGTCGGCGACGTCACCGGGCCGCGGACGGCGAGCCCAGCGCCGATCCCCTGCACCAAGGTGGTCTTGCCCGCGCCAAGCGGGCCGGTCAGCACGACCAGGTCGCCGGGGCGCAGCAGTTCGGCGAGCCGGACCCCGAGCTGCCGCATCCGCGCCGCGTCTGGCACGTTGACCTGCACGGCGATGGCGTCGGCGGTCGCTGCCCGGCAGTCAGGCATCGTCAGCGCGCCGCGCCAGCGCCTTCGTCACCAGGCCTGCGATGGCCTCGTTGACCTCGTCTGGGCGTTCCAGGATCACCACATGGCCAGCCCCGCGAATCGTGACGAGCTCGGCGCCGCGGATCGACGAGGCGATGTCATCGCTGAATCTGGGGTCGACCATCCGGTCCCGGTCGCCGGTCAGCACCAGGACCGGGACGCTGCCGAGCACTTTGAGCGCGTGCCGCTTCTCATGTCCGACCAGCGCCACATAGAAGTCCGCCACGACGTCGATCGGAGTAGCCCGGATGATTCGCTCGAGGAAGTCCACCAAGGTGGGACTCACCTGCGAGTCGCCGAACGCCAGCCGCCTGGTGCCAAGGAAGGCGATGTCGCCCGCCGACTGACGGCCAAGTTCGACCACCTCGGCGACCCTGCCCCTGGCTGCCCCGGTCATCATGGAAGGCATCGCCCGCCGGACGGCCGGTCGCAGCAGCCTGGGCAGCCAGGTCACCGGATCGACGGTGGATGCCGCGGTGGAGATCAGGACCGCACCGATGACCTTGTCGCCGAACAGCTCTGGATGCTGGTCCGCCAGGGCCATCACGGTCATCCCGCCCATCGAGTGGCCGATCAGCACCACCGGCGTGTCGCCTGGCGCGGTCGCCATCAGCACTTCGTGCAGATCGGCCCCGAGCTGGTCGATGCTGACCAGGTCCGGGTCCGACCGGCCGGATCGGCCATGGCTGCGCTGGTCCCAGAAGACGAGCCTGACGGACTTCTCCAGCCCGGCCCGCTGGTAGTACCAGACGTCCTGATTGAGCGCGTAGCCGTGGCAGAAGATGATCGTGACCGGCGCGTCTTCCGGGCCGCTGATCTCGACGTGCAGCGGCAGCCCGTCGTCGGCGAGCACAGTCATCGCCCGGCCGCGGATTTCCCCGAACGGCTCGCCAGCCGCTGGATCGGGCCGCAGCCGGATCCGGCCCACGGCGATCTTCTCGGCCAGCATCACGACTCCGGCGCCTGCCGCCACGGCGCCCGCCGCGAGCCCGGCCACGCCCGTGAACCGCCGCCAGCTGGGCATCAGACCTCCCGCCCGCGAGCTGGAGGCAGATATGCCACCTCGCCCGCCTTCCGCCAGCCGTTGCTGGCCGACCCGGCGGACCTAACGGATCCGGTCGCCGCTGTTGCCGGGGGTTCCGGCGAGGATTCCCCGGAATAGCTTCTCGGGATCTTCGCCGTAAACCTCGTCACTATGTCATAAGAGAGCGTGCCGAGCGCATCGGCCCATTCCTGCGCGGTTGGCTCGCCATCGCAGCCAGGGCCGAACAGCACAACCTCGTCACCTGGCTCAATCCGGGCGTCGCCGACGTCGACAACGCACTGGTTCATGCAGACCGTCCCGGCGATCATCTGGCGACGGCCGCGGATCAGCACCTGGGCCTTGTTCGTTGCCGCACGCGGTATCCCCTCGTTGTAGCCGAGCGGTATCAATCCGAGCGTCGTCTGCGCCGTCGTGACGTGACGGTGCCCGTAGGAGACACCGGTCCCAGCCGGCACTCGCTTGACCTGCACCAGCTGGGTCCGGACCGTCATCGCTGGCCGCAGCCAGTCCGGCGGGCCGCCCGGCAGGGTGCACAGCCCGGTCACCCCGCCGCCAGGACGTACCAAGTCGAACCAGGTGTCCGGGCGGGTCAGCAGGGCCGGCGTATTGGCCAGGTGCCGAAGCGGCGGGCGGACACCGGCCCGCTCCGCCTGGTCCACAGCGATCCGGAAGGTGTCAAGCTGAGCATCGACCGACGGGTGGCCAGGCATGTCGGCGCAGGCCAGATGAGACCAGATGGCTACGATCTCGCAGCGGCCGGCCGCTTGCTCGGCCAGGGCGGCAGCGACCAGAGCCGGCCATTGCGCCATTGGCGCACCGCCGCGGCTCATCCCGGTGTCGGCCTTCAGGTGCAATCTGGCGGGGCGGCCAGCCAGCTCGGCGGCCAGCGCGATCTGCCGGACCAGGCTCGCCGATCCGGCGCTGAGGTCGATGCCGAGGCTGATCGCCTCGGCGTGCGGTGCGTCCGGGGCGGCGAGCAGGCACAGCACGGGTGCCGTGCAGCCAGCCCGGCGCAGCTCCACCGCCTCGCTCACATGGCCGACGCCTAGCCAGGTCGCCCCTCCGGCCAGGGCAGCGGTCGCAGTCGGGATCATGCCGTGGCCGTAGCCGTCGGACTTGACCACGGCCATCACCTGAACGCCGCTCACGTACTGCACCATGGCCGCGACGTTCGACCTGATCACGCTCAGGTCGACGATCGCCTCTGGCTGTCCGTCCATGGCGCATAGTCTGCCAGCAGCCACAGAGCGCTAGGTGCAGTCTCGTCCTGCGTACTCCGCCCGAACTCGCAACCCGGCGGTGGCCATGATTAGGTACAGCTATGGTCGATCTCATCCCGCGGCAGGTTCTGTTCGGCAACCCGGAGCGAGTCAGCCCGCGGCTGTCGCCGGATGGCGCCCAGCTGGCCTGGATCGCGCCAAGCGACGGCGTGCTCAACGTGTGGCTGGCGCCGGCCAGTCCAGAGTCCGGGGTCGACTGGGACCGGGCGCGGGTCATGACCGACGACACCGACCGCGGCATCAGGTCGTTCGCCTGGGCCCACGACAACAGGCACCTGCTCTACATCCAGGATGCCGGCGGTGATGAGAACTGGCGGCTGCATGACGTCGACGTGCAGACGATGGTGCACCGCGATCTCACCCCATTCGAGGGTGTGCAGACCCAGCTGATCGCCATGGAGCGCAAGTTCCCGACCGAGATCCTGATCGGCCTGAACCGCGACAACCCCGAGCTGCACGATGTGTACCGGCTTGACCTGGTGACCGGAGAACTGACCAAGGAGGTCACCAACCCCGGTGTGATCGGCTGGCTGGCCGATGCCCAGCTGGCGGTGCGCTGCGCGTTCGAGCCGCAGCCCGATGGCGGCGTGCTGATGCTGGTCCGGGATAGCGCGGACGGCGACTGGCGGCAGCTGATGGCCATCGCCGCCGAGGACGCCATGACCACCGATCCGGTCGCCTTCAGCGAGGACGGCAGGTCCCTGCTGGTCATCACGTCGGTGGGAGCGGAAACAGCCAGGCTGGTCCGGATCGACCTGGCCACTGGCGCCATGCAGGTGCTGGCGCAGGACGCCGAGGCCGATATCAGCGCTGTGCACGTGCACCGGGACACCAAGGAGCCGCAGATCGTCACGGTGCTGAAGGACCGGTCCGAATACCTGGTCCTTGATCCGTCCGTCGCCGACGATCTGGCCGCGATCCGCGCCCTGCACCACGGCGATCCGGCCATCGTCAGCTCCGATCACGCCGACTCGACCTGGCTGGTGGCTTTCACCAACGACTCAGGCCCGGTCCCGTTCTTCGCCTACGACCGAGGCAGCCGGCAGGGCAGCCTCCTGTTCGAGCACCAGCCGTCCCTGTCGAAGTACACGCTGGCGGCGATGGAGCCGTTCTCCTTCACCGCGCGGGACGGGCTGACCGTCCATGGCTATGCGTCGTTCCCGCCGGGCGCTGCCCGCGACGGACTGCCGACCGTGCTCAACGTGCACGGCGGTCCGTGGCATCGGGACGTCTGGGGCTACATGGCCGAGGCGCAGTGGCTCGCTAACCGCGGCTACCTCTGCATCCAGGTCAACTACCGGGGCTCTACCGGGTACGGAAAGGCGTTCGTCAACGCGGGCGACCGGGAGTGGGGGGCCACGATGCAGGATGACCTGACCGATGCGGTCGGCTACGCCGTCAGCCAGGGCTGGGCCGACCCGAAGCGGGTCGCCATCTACGGCGGCTCCTACGGCGGCTACGCCGCGCTCGTCGGCGCGGCGTTCACACCGGAGGTGTACTGCTGCGCCGTCGACATAGTCGGGCCGTCCAGCCTGAAGACCCTGATCGAGACGATCCCTCCGTACTGGGCGCCGCTGCGGGCTCAGTTCAACCGTCGGGTGGGGAATCCTGACACCGACGAAGAGTTCCTGTGGTCCAGGTCGCCGCTCTCCCGCGCCGATCAGATCTCGATCCCGCTGCTGATTGCGCAGGGCGCGAACGATCCCAGAGTCAAGCAGAGCGAGTCCGAGCAGATCGTCGCCGCGATGCAGGCCGCCGGGATCGAGCACGAGTACATGCTCTTCCCCGACGAGGGCCATGGCTTCGCCAAGCCGGAGAACCGGATGCGGTTCTATACGGCCGCCGAGAAGTTCCTGGCCCGACACCTAGGCGGCCGCACCGAGGACTAGCCGGTACCGCCTACCGGGAGAGCTAGCGGATGCCGAGAAACGCAGATCAGGGTCATGCTCAGCACGCCGATCCACAGCACGCACGCAGTAGCCAGAATCCGCTCCATGAGCCCTTCCGCGTAACCCGCGCTCGATGAGATCCCGAGCAGGAGGAAACACACGGGGCTGATCACGCGTGCTGCCAGCATCACCGGCTTAAGCCGTTGCCACTGAGGAAGCACCTCCAGCCGCCGCCATAGCGGGAAGGGCGTGCAGGCGAGCACGAGGAAGGCGATGCTGGCGACGACTGCGTCTGTCAGCCCGCCCGGGCCGGCGAGCTGGTAATGGGCGGTGCATCCGGGGTCGGCCAGCCGACAGGGGATCTGCGGGAAGGAATTGCCCAGCGCCAGCGCGGAGCGGGCCAGCAGCCACGGCGATTACGCGGCGACTCGCCCTGCCGTTGCCAGAGCGGGCCGCAGCCCGAACGCAGCGAAACCGAAGGTGCCCAGTCCGCCCACCGCGAAGCAAGCGACGGGAAACCAGGCGTGCGGCGCGGTAGCGGCCTGCAGGTCGCTGATGGTGTACCTGACCGGGCTGTAGCTGGGCCCCTGCCAAGTCTCGGCGATCACCCATCCGGCCGTGAACGCGACCTGGGCGACTAGGCCGATCACGCCCCAGGCCAGCAGGCGGCGGTCGGCCGGGCGGCCAACGTTGCTATCGCGTGTGTCGACGCCCTGGCTGCCGGTCATGTCTGGCGCGCTCGGTCGCGATGCTCGGCGTGGCGGCGCCGGTCAGCTGTCCCTGGCCGCTCGCGCCGGCCTGCCGGGCGTTCCTCGCGCTCGGCGACGGCGGCCATGGACGTCTTGAGCTTGTCCAGCAACGCAGCCAGCGCCCGGACCTCTTCCGGCTCCCAGTCGGCCACGAACAAGCCGAACCGGTCCAGGCCGACTTGCTGGAGGCGCCGCATCTCGCCCCACCCGGCTGGCGTGAGCGTTACCAGCCACGACCGGCCGTCAGCGGGATCCCCGGCGACCTGCACGTAACCCGCGTCCTCAAGCTCCCTGATCTGCCGGCTCACCAGCGACGGGTGGACCAGCTGAAGGTCGGCGATGTCCGACGGCCGGATTCCGTCGCGGCCGGCGATGACCTGCAACAGGCTCAGCGCGCCCGCGGCCTTCTTCTGGCGCCTCGCCCGCTCCAGCCCGGCAGTCAGGGTGAACAGCGCGACCACCATGGACTGCACGTCGTCCTTGCTCGGAGGCACGACTGGAGTCTAATTTAAGTGATAGACTCAATCAAATTGTTTGAAGCATGTCCGCCAAGGGTGAAGCATGTCCGCCAAGGGTCAGGTGACTACCGTGCGCGACCAACCTGAAGACCAGCAGCGCCGAGGTTCCGGCAGGCGTCGCCGGTGGCTCCTCGCCCTGGACCCAGTCATTGAAGGAGGCCGGCGCGGCAACCGCGCCCGAGCCTGGGATGTCGAGGATGAGCTGATCGCCGTCGCAATCCTGGGTGACGTGACCATCGATCTGTCGCAGGTCAAGAGCGCTCCGGCCGAGATCGACATCGACGCTTACGCGATCTTCCGCGATGTCGACGTGATCGTCGCGGCGGGTACCCACGTCGAGCTGTCGGGCGGGGTCTTGCGGGGGGACCTGCGTAACACCGTGCCCGACGTACCCGAAGGCCATCGCAATCAGGCGATCCGCATCCACGGCCACACCGTCCTCGGCGACGTCACGGCTCGCATCGCCGGGGAAGATCGGCTCGCCGGATAACCTGCGGTGGGGCGGATCCGGCCAGGTGGCGGATCCGAGGCTGGTAACTAGGACCTGCTCAAGGAGAGCGCTCAGCCATGAGACAGCGGCCACACGTCCTGCTCAGCTGCGCGATGTCGATCGACGGGTTCATCGACGACGCTTCGGACCGGCGGCTCGTGCTTTCCAACGACGCCGATCTCGACCGGGTCGACGAGGTCCGGGCGAGCTGCGATGCGATCCTGGTCGGCGCCGGCACGATCCGCACGGACGACCCGCGCCTGCTGGTGCGATCACCAGCCCGCCGCCGGGATCGGGTGGCGCGGGGACTTCCGCCGTCGCCGGCCAAGGTCACCTTGACTAGCCGCGGCGACCTTGATCCGGCCGCGCGGTTCTTCACCGCCGCCGCGCCCGCCGACGAGCTGGACGCATTCGCCCGGGCCGGCGGCAGTTCCGGGCCCGCCGATGAGCTGGACGCATTCGCCCGGGCCGACGGCAGTTCCGGGTCCAGCCGGATCGTCTATGTCGCCTCAGCCGGTGCCGAAATAGCCCGCGGGCGCCTGGCCGACGTGGCCACCGTCGTCGACGCCGGTCAGCAGATCGACCTCAGCTTCGTGCTCGCGAACCTCGTGTCGCGCGGCATCGGCAGGCTCATGGTCGAGGGCGGCTGCTCGGTGTACACCCAGTTCCTCACCGCTGGCCTGGCCGACGAGCTGGAGCTGGCCGTGGCGCCCTTCTTCGTCGGTGACTCTGGCGCGCCGCGGTTCGTCCGCGACGGCAGCTTCCTGTGGAACCGCGGACATCCGGCCCGGCTCGCGGAGGTCGGCCGGCTCGGCGACGTCGTGCTGCTCAGGTACGCACTTTCTGGCCCGCAGGGCAGCGCATAGTCAGTCCTGCGACGACGCAACCGTGCTAGGCCGTTCTCCACGCCATACCTACCGCACCGGCAACAGCCATTGCCGACGAGCGCCGGGCGCAACGCCGAGCTACTCGGCGTCACCGACCACCCGGAAGGCGTCGGGGAGGGCGGTGAGCAGGTCGGCAGCACCGATCGGGGCGTCGCGGGCGGCCAGCCGAGCGGCTAGGCCGTGCAGGAAGGCGGCGGCTCCGGCGGCGTACTGCGCCGGGACGACGCCCTGGGCCAGCAGCGCGCCGGCCAGGCCGGACAGCACGTCGCCTGAGCCAGCGGTGGCCAGCCGCGAGGTGCCGGTCGAGTTCACCAGCACCGGCTCCGCCGGATCTGGCGTCGCCACCACCGTGGTCGAGCCTTTCAGCAGCACGGTCACCCCGAGGTCGGCCGCAGCTCGTCGGGCATACGCCAGCCGCTGTGCCTCGATGTCGGCGTGGTTTGCGTTAAGCAATCTGGCAAGTTCGCCAGCGTGCGGCGTGATCAGCGTCGGTGCCTGCGCTCTCCTGGAGAGCAGTTCCCGATGCCGCGCCAGCACGGTCAGGCCGTCGGCGTCGACCAGCACCGGAAGGCTGGTCGCCAGCACAGCGGTGAGCAGCGCGGCCGCCTCGTCGCCGGTGCCAAGGCCCGGCCCGGCCACCCAGGCCTGGACCCGGCCTGCTGCCTCGATGGCGGCGGCCGGATCGACTGGGTCGGTGACCGTGATCACCGCCTCCGGCCAGTGCTGCCTGACCACATCGGCGGCCGGTCGGCCCGACACCAGCCGGACCATCCCGGCACCGCCGCGAATCGCGCCGCCGACCGACAGCACGGCAGCACCGGTGTACCGGTCGCTGCCGGCCAGCACACCGAGCACGCCCCGCCGGTACTTGTCCGACTCGGCGCCTGGCTGCGGCAGCAACGCCGCCACGTCGGCGGCTTGCAGGGCGATAGCCTCCGACGTCGCGGCCAGATGCGGCGTTAGGCCGATGTCGACCAGGTCCACGGCTCCGGCGTGACTCGCGCCAGGATCGATCAGCAGGCCGGGCTTGAACGTTCCGAAGGTCACCGTGACGTCGGCTTTGATCGCCACGCCGCTGATCACGCCGGTGTCGGCATCGACCCCGCTGGGCAGGTCGGTGGCCACGACCACCGCTCCGGCGTCGGCCGCCCGCGCTACCAGCCCGGCCAGGGTCGCGGCCGGCTCCCGCAGCCCGCCGTGCCCGCCGATGCCCAGGATGCCGTCGATGATCAGGTCCGCCTCGGCGATCGCCAGGCCGACCTCGGAGTCCGCGGCGGCAAGCACCCGACCGCCAGACCGGATCAGCGCCTGGGCACCGGCCTCGTGCAGCCGTGATCCGGCGGCGATGGCTGTCACGCTGCCGCCGCGCCGGCCAAGCAGCGCAGCGGCGTAGAGCGCGTCGCCGCCGTTGTCGCCGGTTCCGGCCAGCACGACGATCCGTGATCCGTAGACCCGGCCGAGCAGCCGGACGCAGACCGACGCCAGGCCAGCGGCTGCGCGCTGCATTAGCGCGCCGTCGGGCACCAGCGCCATCAGAGCGTGTTCGGCTGCCCTGACGTCCTGCGTGGCGTAAGCGTGTCTCATCCCTGCGCTCCCTGGGCGCCGCCAGATTCCTCAGCCACAACCATGGCGACACAGCTGCCGCCGTCATGGCTCAGTGACAGGTGCCAGCGGCGGATTCCCTGCTTCTCGGCGGCAGCGGCCACGGTCCCGTACACCTTCAGGAACGGCCGGCCCGCGTCATTGTGCACCAACTCGGCATCGGTCCAGCGCAGTCCGCCTGGGGCGCCGAGGACCTTGGCCAGCGCCTCCTTGGCGGCGAAGCAGCCGGCCAGCGACGCCGCAGGCGCGGACCGGCCGCTGACGGCTCCCCGTTCTGCCGCGGTGAACAGTCGCGCGGCCAGTTCGGGCGTCCGCGCCAGCGCGGCCTCCAGCCGGGCAATGTTCACGATGTCCACGCCGATTCCCGCGATCACGGTCTCCAGCCTGTCACGCTCGCGCGGTGGCGCTTACTCGACGGTGACCGATTTGGCGAGGTTGCGCGGCTGGTCTACGTCATGGCCCATGGCGTCGGCTAGCTCGCAGGCGAACACCTGCAGCGGAACGGTCGCCACCAGCGGCTGCATCAGCGAAGGCACCACCGGCAGCTCGATCAGGGTGTCCGCGAACGGCGCGACCTTGTCGTCGCCCCGCTCCGCGATCACGATGGTCCGGGCGCCGCGGGCCCTGATCTCCTGGATGTTGGAGACGATCTTGTCATGCAGGACGGGCAGCTGCCGCGGCGGCGGGACTACCACGACGACGGGCAGGCCAGGCTCGATCAGCGCGATCGGGCCGTGCTTCAGCTCGCCGGCGGCGAAGCCTTCGGCATGCATGTAGGCGAGCTCCTTGAGCTTCAGCGCGCCCTCAAGCGCGACCGGGAAGCCGACATGCCGACCCAGGAAGAGCACGCACCGCTCGCCGGCCAGTTCCCTGGCCACCTGGCGGACAGGTTCCATCAGCTCCAGGATTTCCTGGACCGCGGCCGGCATCTGGCGCAGCTGATTCAGGACCGCACCGATCTCGTCGGCGAACATGGTGCCCTGAACCTGTGCCAGGTAGAGCCCGACCACATAGCAGGACATCAGCTGGGTCAAGAACGCCTTGGTCGACGCGACGGCCATCTCTGGGCCCGCGTGCGTGTACACCACGGCGTCGCTCTCCCTAGGGATCGACGATCCCTTGACGTTGCATACCGCGAGCACCCGTGAGCGCTGCTCACGCGCGTGCCTGACCGCCATCAGGGTGTCGAGTGTCTCGCCGGACTGCGAGATCGCGATCACCAGGGTGGACCTGGTCAGGATCGGATCGGAGTACCGGAACTCGCTGGCCAGCTCCACCTCGCAGGGCACCTTGCACCAGTGCTCGATCGCATACTTGGCGATCAGCCCGGCGTGGAACGCGGTCCCGCAGGCGAGCACGACAATCTTGTCGACCTCGCGCAGCTCGTCATCGGACAGCCGCATCTCGTCCAGGACCAGATGCCCGTCCCGGTCCACCCGGCCGACCAGCGCGTCGGCGACTGCGCGTGGCTGCTCGGCGATCTCCTTGGTCATGAACCATTTGAAGCCGGCCTTTTCGGCGGCGGCGGCGTCCCAGTCCACGACGAAGTCCCGCACCTGGGCCGGCGAGCCGTCGAAATTGGTGACCGTCACGGTGCCGGCCCGGATCTCGGCCACCTGGTTCTGGCCGATCTCGGTGGCCTGCTTGGTAAAGGAGATGAACGCCGCCACGTCGCTGGCCAGGAAGTTCTCGCCGTCACCCCGGCCGACGACGAGCGGCGAGTTGCGCCTCGCGCCGACCACGGCCTCGGGGTCGCGGGCATCGACGGCTACCAGCGTGAAGGTACCGTCCAGCCGCTGGCAGACGGCGCGCAGGCCGGCCGCCAGTGAACCAGGTGCCAGCCGGTCCTGGCCCGACGGGTGATTGTCGCTGGAGTCGGCCAGCTCGTCCTCAAGCAGATGCGCGACTAGTTCGGTGTCCGTCTCCGACGTCATGATGTGACCGCGCGCCTCCAGTTCGTCGCGCAGGTCAGCGAAGTTCTCGATGATGCCGTTGTGCACCACGGCAAGGTGCCCGCCGCAGTCGGTGTGCGGATGCGCGTTCGGGTCGGTCGGCGCACCGTGCGTCGCCCACCGGGTGTGCCCGAGACCCACCGACCCGGGTAGCGGCGGGCTCTCGGCCAGCATCGAGGTCAGGTTCCCCAGCTTGCCTGCCCGCTTCGCCCAGGCGATCTTGCCGTCGGCGAGGACGGCGATGCCGGCCGAGTCGTAGCCCCGGTACTCCAGCCTGCTCAGTCCTTCGAGCACGACGTCGAGCGCTTGCCGGTGGCCGGCGTATCCCACGATTCCGCACATGATTGCAAGGCTAGCCCCAACCGTCCCGTCGCTCGTCGAGACCTAGCTTTACCTGGTGACTCACGGGAATGGCTACCTAACGCAGGGCAACCGGTATTCGCTCCGCTGGGCGTTCCCCGCGGCTTCCGGCGCGGCGTCTCAGCCCGCGCTCCTGACCACGTCAGCGAGCCGGTCAGCGACCGCGTGCGCCCGGCCTGAGTCAACGCATTCAACCATGACCCGGAAGGTTGGCTCGGTACCGCTCGGCCGGACCAGAACCCGCCCTGACGCGCCTAGCTCGGCTTCGGCTGCCGCGACCGCCGAGCTGAGCCGGTCCGACGCGGCGACCTTTGCCTTGTCCACGCCGCGCACGTTCACCAGAACCTGCGGGTACTTCGTCATCGCCTGGGCGAGCTTGGCCAGCGGCTGCCCTCGCCTGGCGGCCACGGTCAGCAGGTGCAGGCCGGTCAGCATCCCGTCACCGGTCTTGGCGTGGTCGAGCATGATGATGTGGCCCGACTGTTCCCCGCCGAGGACGTAGCCGCCCTGGAGCATCGCCGCGATCAGGTACCGGTCGCCGACCGGCGTCTCGACAATGTTGATCCCCGCCGCCTGCATGGCCAGCCGGAACCCTAGGTTGGACATCACGGTCGCCACGACCGTACCGCCGACCAGCTGGCCACTCTCCTGCAGCGCCAGCGCGAGAATGGCCAGGATCTGGTCCCCGTCGATGACCTCGCCGTCGGCGTCCACCGCCAGGCACCGGTCGGCGTCGCCGTCATAGGCGAGGCCGGCGTCGGCGCCGCGCTCGGTGACCTCGGTCCGCAGTGCGCCGAGGCTGGTTGAGCCGCATCCTGAGTTGATGTTCGTCCCGTCCGGAGCGACCCCGATCGCGGTTACCTGGGCACCCGCCGCACGCAGCAGCCGCGGCGCGAGCTGGTATGATCCGTGCGCGCAGTCGACGACGATCCGCATCCCGGCCAGCGGGCCGCCTCCAGCTGCGGCTGAGACGCCCACGGTGGCCAGCAGATGCGCAAGGTAACGCTCGGCCGCATTGGCTGCATCACGGACCCGGCCGAACCCGGTATCGGGAACGGAGCTGCCGCGCGCATTGGCGGTCAGCAAGTCCTCGATCTCGTCCTCGACCTCGTCGGGCAGCTTGGTCCCGCCGCGGGCGAAGAATTTGATGCCGTTGTCAGGGGCCGGATTGTGGCTCGCTGACAACATGACGCCGAACTCGGCGCCGAGCTGCACGGTCAGGTGGGCGACGGCTGGCGTGGGGACGACCCCGAGCCGCAGCACGTCGACGCCGCTCCCGGCTAGTCCGGCCACGACCGCGGCCTCAAGAAACTCCCCGGACACGCGAGGATCGCGGCCGATGACCGCAACCGCCCTCCGGTTCTCCGACCGCGCCGCGGCGAAGGCGTCTGTCCGGCTTAGGACGGCGGCGGCCGCGACGGCCAGGTCCATGGCCAGCCGGGCATCGAGATCACGGCCAGCAACTCCGCGAACACCATCCGTACCGAACAACTGGCCCATGATTAGTAACCCCCGGTCCTAGCATGAACGTCCCGCGACGCAGGCCCGGTCACGCTACCGCGCAACCAGGTAGCCAGAGGTTAGCGCTTGGAGTACTGGGGCGCCTTGCGAGCCTTCTTCAGGCCAGCCTTCTTCCGCTCCTTGATCCTGGCGTCTCTGGTCAGGAAGCCGAGCCGCTTCAGCGCTGGCCGGCTCGACGGGTCGACCAGGATCAACGCCCTGGCAATGCCGAGCCGAAGCGCGCCTGCCTGGCCGGTGACACCGCCACCGGTAATCCTGGCCACGACGTCGAACTGGCCATCGGCGCCCAGCGTGACCAGCGGCTCGCTGATCAGCTGCTGGTGCACCTTATTCGGGAAGTACACATCCATCGTGCGGCCGTTGATCAGCCACTGCCCGGTGCCTGGTGAGATCCTGACCCGAGCGATGGCCTCCTTGCGGCGGCCGGTTCCCAGCGCGTGCCCGGTCACCACCGGCTTACGCGGCGCAGGCTTCGCCGAAGCGCCCGCCGCCCGTCACCGCTCTCGGTGGTGTACTGCGACAGGTGCTCGCCGATTTCCTCGACCTCGGAGTCGCCCTCAAGCGACTCCGGCGCGACAGTGGGCTCAGCCACGGTGTCTTCCTCTGACTTCCTGTTCGAATGCCTTGTCGTCCTGGTTGTCCTGGTGGCCCGCCGCCGGCTGCTGCGTCACTTAGCCGCTGCCCGGCTGGTCCCGGCCTGCTGCGAGACCTGCGTGATCTCGAACGGGGCTGGCTGCTGTGCCTGATGCGGGTGCTCCGGGCCGGCGTAGACCTTGAGCTTGCGCAGCATCTGCCTGCCCAGGGTGGTCTTCGGGAGCATGCCGCGCACTGCCTTGGTCACGGCTTTCTCCGGGTTGGCGGCCATCAGGTCGCCGTAGGCGATCGACCGAAGGCCGCCCGGGTAGCCGGAGTGCCGGTACGCGCGCTTGTCGGCCAGCTTGTTGCCGCTCAGGGCGACCTTGGCCGCGTTGACGATGATGACGAAGTCGCCGGTGTCCACATGCGGGGCGAAGATCGGCTTGTGCTTGCCGCGCAGCAGAATGGCCGCGTGGCTCGCCAGCCGGCCGAGGACGACGTCGGAAGCATCGATGACATGCCACTGTCGCTCGACATCGGCAGCCTTAGGGCTGAAAGTGCGCACAGTCATGAGCCTTCGCGTGAGTCCTGATGGTCTGGGCCCGTGCCTGGCATTCGCACCTGGCGCGGGATATCCGCAGCACCGGCCGCAGCTTAACCTACCCGCTGAGCGGGCGCGCGGGCCTGCCGGCGCACATGGACGCCAGGTAAGGATACCGGCTGTTGCCTGCTGTGGTCAAAAGACTCGGGCATAACGCAAACCCGGCAGGCACTGCCGCCCGCACCGCCAGTCCTGGCTTGCGCAATCAAAGGCTACCTGGCTCGCTGAACCCGGCAGAACGGTACGCTCACGGCATGCGCAATGGAGGTGACAGAGTTCCCGGCGGGTCAACCGGCCGACGGCACCGGGCGGCTGACCCGGAGAGACCGCCCCGGATCGGCGCAACCGGCGGGGCTTCGCTGTTCACCCCGGCCTATCGGGCCAGTCATCCGTCAGCTGGCCCTTATCCAGGCGATAACGGCCCGACCGGCGCCGGCCTAGCGGACTCAGGTGGACCGACCCGGTCGGCATCGGGCTACGGCTGGCCAGCCACCGAGCAAGAGCCTGAATCCGTCTGGGCGGCTGACGACCAGCCTGATGGCGACTACGGCTGGACCGAGCCTGGCAATGCTCCAGCCGGCTATGACCAGGCCGCCGACCTGCCAGGCGGCGGTTACAGTTGGGCCACTGACGACCTCACCAATGCGGGATACAGCTGGTATCGGGACGACCTGGACGGGGCTCGCCCAGTGCCGGAGCGGCCGATCAGCAACGCGGTCCGCGGCTTCCCGCCGGCTCCAGGAGAACCGCTGCCGACCTACCCGCCTGGGCCCTTCGCGGCCTGGAACCGCAGTGCGTCGGCTGACGATCGCGGACACGTGTCCGCGCAGGCGCCAGTGACCGGCTACGCGGACTCCTCCGGCCAGGCTGCCGTCGCTACCATCACTCCCGACGAATTCGATACCAATCATTCGATTCCGGCGATTAAGGACCCGGTACTGGGCTCGCCCGAACGGGCCAGGACCGGGACGAGCACCCGGCATGCGTCGGCCTCGTCGCCCGGTGCTGCCCGCACGTCAGGCGCGGCCCGCCCGTCTGGTTCGGCCCGCCCGTCTAGTTCGGCCCGCTCACCCGGTTCGACCCGCTCCCCCGGTTCCCGCTCACCCGGTTCGACCCGCTCGCCAGATGCGGCCCGTGCGCCGGGGGCGACTCGCGGCCGGGCGTCAGGCTCGCATGGCGGCCGGGCGCTGCACGCCGAGTCAGGCCGCGCCGGAGCCCACGCCAGGCAGCAGCCAGTCCGGCTGGCGATCGGAGCGGCCATCGTGATCATCGCCGCTGTCACTGCGGTACTGGTCATCCCGAGCCTCGGAAGCAGCCCCTCGGCCAGCCACCCGAAAGCGACCGGTAGCCCGCGAACGACGCCGAGTCCGGTCGTGCAGACACCTACGCCGCCGCCGGGTCCTTGGCTGTTCATCGGAGCCCGGACGACCGACCCGGTCCCGCTGACCATGCAAGAGCTCTACCCGCTCAGCTTCATCGACGCCGGCGTCTACTACGGGCGGACCGTGTCGGCTAAGAGCACGAATTGCACGGCCGCCATCATCGGCTCGGCGCTGCAGGCGGCCGTGCAGCAGGCCGGGTGCACTCAGGTGCTCCGGGCCACCTACCTGGCACGCCACATCGGGTCAATGGCCACCATCGGTGTGCTCAACCTGAAGAGCTTCGCCGCGGCCACCAAGGCGGCCGGAGCCGCCGGACGTTCCGACTTCATCGTGCAGCTGCCTGCCAAGACGGGCCCGACGCATCTGATCGGCAACGGCACAGGCATCGAGGTGCCGCTGGTCAAGGGTCACTACCTGATCCTGGTGTGGGCCGAGTTCATCAAGCTGCACGCGCCCAGGACGAAGATCCAGCGGCAGGAGCTCAGTACGTTTATGCAAGTGCTGGTCCAGCAGACTGTCAACGGCAGCCTGAGCACCCGGATGGTGGACGGCAAGCCGTCGCCTCCTGGCTAGGGCACCGGGGTTCGTCCACGCGACCTGCACCACACCATCGTTCAGATTGCAATGCCGAGATCTGCCTGGGCAAGCACCCGCTCTGGAGCGGCAACCAGGTCGTCCAATCCGGAGATGCGGTGCATGATGGTGTTGTGCGCATGCCGGGGAAGATACTGTCGTTCGCCTGCCTGCTCCCCGCCGGTGCTGCCGCTGGGTACGTCTACCTCGTCCGTGTCCTGCGGCCCGTGCGACCAGCGATCGCATGCCCTCCGGGGCAGCTTCACCACTGGCGCTGCGGCTCCTACGAAGTCATCGTCTCGAAGCCGTTCTTCGTCATCCTCGGCGCCCTGATCGGAACCTGGTTCGCTCATGCGCTAGTAAGGCTCTACGCGGCTCCCGGACGGCGAAGCTTCACCCTTCGCGAGGGCCTGGTGGCCGCGCCGCTCGCACTCGGCATCACAGCCTGGATCATCGCGTTGCACCCTGGCGTCACCTGGGACTGGGGCAATGGTCTGGGCTGGGATGAGGTCCTTCTCTTCCTCCTGGTGGCCGTTCTGGTCCGGCTCGCGATCGGAGTCGCGTCGATCGCGGAGGTGCGCGGAGGCCTCATCCTGGCCTTCGGAATGCCGATCATTTTCGCGGGCCTCGGGTACGCCTTCATAACGGTCTTCCGGCAGCCGCCGGTCGGGCACTCGTGCCCATCAATGGCACCGGAATCCGCCTGCGTCTTCCACCCGCTGATCGGCGAGAGCGGGCCCTGGATCATTCTCGGTCTCCTGGCCGGCCTGTGGCTGGCATATGCCATCGCAGCCGACCTTGCCGGATCGCCGCGGCGGGGCCTGATCTGGATGGAGTGCGCGATCGTGCTGCCCGCAATCACGGCGGTGATCTTGTGGGCCCTCGTCATCGGCCCGCAACAGGCTGGTGGGGGCTATGTAGGCCCATTCGTACTCGTGGTCGGTCTTAGCGCACTCCTGCGGCTTCTCCTTGCCGCACGGCCCGTAAGGAAGGAGATGCCGGGCATGCTTACGAAGCTCGGCATGGTCAGAAGGACCGAGGCAGCTGCCTAGAGCCGTGGCAAGTCCCGTCTACGTGGAGAGTTGTGTGCAAATAGCGCACAGAACTCTCCGCGATCATCATGCGGTCCGTCGCCTACGGCCACCAGGCCGTGTTTCATAAGGCCTGTTTCAGCCAGTTCAGGTACTTATTCAGCCGGGCAGCGTGAGGTCCAGGTCGAGCCAGCGAGCCAGGTCCTTGATCTCGTCAACCACCGCGGCGGTCGTGGTCGCATCGAAGGGCACGTCCTGGTGGATCGCGTCGACCCGCAGCACCCCGGCCTTGCGGTCGGCGGTGGCGTCGAGCTTCCCCACCAGCCGGTCGCCGTACAGGATCGGTAGCGCGAAGTACCCCCAGCGGCGCTTGGCAGCGGGCTTGTACATCTCCAGCTGGTAGTCGAACTCAAAGAGCTCGACCGTGCGCTTGCGGTCGTGGATCAGCCGGTCGAAGGGGGACAACAGCGCCGCGCGGCCGGAGAACGGCTGGCCTAGCAAAGAAGAATCGACTCGCCACGAGCCCTTGACACCCTCCACCACGGCCGGCTCGCCCGCGTCGCCCACGTCCAACGGCTCGACTGGACATTCCGGTCCACGGGCGCGCGCGATGCCCAGAGCTCGCAGCCGCCGCTCGTTGCGGATGCGCCGCGCCTCGTCCCTGGGGACCACGGCGTCATCGGGGTAGACCCGGGCCGCGAGGTCCCACAGCCGGTGGCCGCCCCGGCGTCCGGCGATGGCGACCTCGCCTCGCAGCACCATGAACTCCAGCAGCTGGGTGACATTGCGGTTGTTGGTCCACCCGGTCGACCGCCATGGCACCTTGCAGGTGTCAGGCAGATCGCGCGACGGCAGTGGCCCCGAGGAGTCAAGCCGATCGAGGATGTCCAGACGGCACGCGTCGTTGGACCGCACCCAGTCGCGGTAGAACGCCCGCCAGCCGGCCAGCTCCCCGCGCTCGGCCCTCTCCCATTCGGCCATGTCCGCGCGGTAGAGCGCCAGGTCTTCGCTGGGCCGGATCATCGCCCGCAATTCCAGCAGCGTCCGGTCCGCTAGCGCGGTGTCCAGCTCGGCTGCCGAGTAGGACGACCCAAGGCGGCTCCAGGTCACGAGATCGGCATTCGGCGCGATCGCAGCGGTCGGGTCGATCTGGAGCAGGGTCAGCCCGCGCACCACCGCAAGCAGCTCGGCCGGCCGCTGGCGATCCAGGAACTGCGCGCGCACGGCGATGCGGCGCGCGTCGAGGCGGGAGAGTTCGTGAACGGCCACGACCCGAGGTTGGACACATCCGACCGGAAGCCACCTCTCGATCGGAGCCAGATGGTGATCGCGGCGTGGTGGACGGTGGCTTCGTAGCGGAGCCCACTTCTGAAACGCGGCGACTGGGCTCGCTCCAGGAACCGGAGGCATTCCGCCTGCACGGCGGCCGGCAACTCGGTGGCGTCAGTTGCTTAGCTGACCGGCTGGTCGCACGCGCCGCGCAGCCTGCGCGTGAACCTGGCCCGGCTAGCCAGCAGCTCGGCTGGCGGATAGCCGACCTCCTCCAGGCAGAGCGGCTCGGGCGGGGCTACCCTGACCGCAGGATTCCTGACCCGTGCCGCGAGCAACTCGGCCAGCCAGCCGGGCGGCCGGTGGCCGGCTCCCACGGTCAGCAAGGCGCCGACCAGCGCCCGGACCATGTTGTGGCAGAACGCGTCGGCAATCACCGTCGCTACGGCGATCCCGGGCCCAGGCCGGTGCCAGTCCAGCCGAAGCAGTTCCCTGACGGTGCTGGCACCGGGGCGCCGGCGGCAGAACGCGGCAAAGTCATGTTCGCCGACGCATGCCGCTGCTGCTGCGTTCATCCGGTCCAGATCAAGTGCGTTTGGATACCAGAGCGTGTCCCTCCTGCGCAACGGGTCGGCGCGGGCTGGATGGTCGCAGACCCGGTACGAGTAGCGACGCCACAGTGCCGAGAATCGGGCGTCGAAGCCATCCGCAACCGGTTCGATGCTATGAATCCGAATGTCCGGCGGAAGCAGCCGACCCAGCCGCCGCAGCGCCATCGCAGCAACCGGTTCCCAGACTTCGCCTGGCACGTCCAGATGGGCTACCTGGCCGCGGGCATGCACGCCGGCGTCCGTTCGCCCGGCGACTGTCAGTTCGGGCGTCTCGGCCAGCCTGAGCACCAGGCGCAGCGCATCCTGCGTCACGCCCTGCACGGTGCGCAGACCCGGCTGGCTGGCCCAGCCATGAAAGTCCGTGCCGTCGTAGGCCAGGTCGAGCCTGAGCCTGATCACGCTGCCGCCGGAAACCGTAGCACCGACCGCGGTCACGGCGCATGTCCCGCACAGCGAGCCGCCACCCGCCTGGTGGCGGCCAGCCTGCTGCTACTTGGCGTCAGCCTGCTCGGCGTCCGGCTCATCGAGAAGGACCGCAACCGGCGGTCCCGGCCAGCCGCCACTCGCCTGGTGGCGGC
>JGI12269J14319_10000229_pt1 | contig 52408 bp, 49 predicted proteins | sample PeaSoiSIISIP2007_FD_14319 | JGI IMG/M metagenome (IMG submission 14319)
GCTTGAGCCGCGCCACCGACGGCCGGCGTTGCCCCGCGTTCATGGAACGTGCAACAACTGCCATCGCCTCGTAACATAAGCGCTGCGCGAGTGCGGCGAGATCGCCGGCTTGCCGGCATGAGGCGGTTCGGCGGACCCTTAAGCGCAGGAGGCTCTGACAATGCATGATGCACGCAGCAAGCGCGGCGCATGGAGCTGGTGGTACCTGCTCTTCGTCATCCAGTTCGTTGCCGTTCTCTGGCCGCCCTTCTACAACGCAGCCGAGCCCTCCTGGATGGGCCTCCCATTTTTCTACTGGTATCAGCTCTTGTGGGTGATCTTCGGTGCAGTAATCACTGCAGTCGTCTATCTAGCCACCGAAGATTAGCTCGCGAAGAAGCGCCAAGAACATGCAGGAGGTGAACTGGATTGCGCTGAGCATTTTTGCACTGCTGTTTGGTTTCATCACCTGGTTGGGTTTTGCTGCCGCCCGTTGGCGCAAGGGCGATCTCGACTTGCTGCACGAGTGGGGACTCGGAGGAAGGCGTTTTGGCACGATCGTCACCTGGTTCCTGATCGGTGGCGATCTCTATACCGCTTACACCTTCATCGCAGTTCCCGCGCTCGCCTTCGGTGCCGGCGCGGTGGCGTTTTTCGCAGTGCCGTACACGATCGTGATCTATCCCTTCTTGTTCCTGGTCTTTCCCCGCCTCTGGCACGTCTGCCGCAAGCACGACTACATCACCGCGGGCGATTTTGTGCGCGGTCGCTTCGGCAATCGCTGGCTGGCGCTGGCGGTGACCGTCACTGGAATCGTCGCCACCATGCCGTACATCGCCTTGCAGCTTCTCGGCATCCAGGTCGTGGTCGGCGCGCTCGGCATCTCCGGGACCGGAGTCGCCGCCAATCTGCCGCTGCTCATTGCCTTCGTGGTGCTGGCCGCCTTCACCCATTCGAGCGGCCTGCGCGCGCCGGCATCGATCGCGATTGTCAAAGACATCCTGATCTATATCACCGCGTTCGCCGCCATCGTCGTCATTCCGATGGAGTTGGGCGGCTTTGGCAAGATCTTTGCGGCCGTGCCGGCGAAGAAGATTCTGCTGGCGGTTCCGGGAGCTCATACCACGGGTGCCTACAGCGCCTATGCGACCTTGGCGCTGGGCTCCGCGCTGGCGCTATTCCTCTATCCCCATTCTCTGACGGGCATCCTGAGCGCGAACAGCGGCCAAGCCGTGCGCCGCAATGCGGCNTTGCTGCCGGGCTATTCGTTGCTGCTGGGCCTGCTTGCCCTGTTCGGCTTCTTCGCTATCGCCGCCGGGGTCGACAAGCTTCCAGAATACGCCGGTGGCTTCCAGCAGTTTGGCAACAACTTTGCGGTGCCGGCGCTGTTGCTCCATAGCTTCCCGGCCTGGTTTGTCGGCATCGCCTTTGCCGCCATCGGCATTGGTGCCCTGGTGCCGGCGGCCATCATGTCGATCGCGGCGGCGAATCTCTACACGCGCAACATCCATCGCGAGTTCATCAATAGGAACCCGACCGGGAAGCAGGAAGCGCAGATGGCGAAGTGGGTGTCGCTGCTCGTCAAGCTCGGTGCGCTGGTATTCATCCTGTTCGTGCCGACGCAATACGCCATTCAGCTGCAGCTGCTGGGCGGCATCTGGATTATCCAGACGCTGCCGGCCGTGATGCTGGGCGTCTATACGCGATGGTTCAATAGCTGGGCGCTGCTGCTCGGCTGGGCCGCCGGAACCTTCGCGGGCACGTCCATGGCCTTCGCGGCACACCTTACTCCAGCCTATCCGCTCGCGCTCGGCGGCTACACGTTTCCGGGCTACACCGCCTTCTATACGCTTGTGTTCAACCTGGTCGTGACAATCGTGCTGACGCCGCTGTTGAACCTGATGAGCGCGCGGCGAGTGCCGCTCGACGAGACCATCGCGGCGGATTATCGCGCCTGATGAGGCTTGGATCGCCGCTCGGGTAGACGGTAGTGACAATCGCGCGTCGGCCGCTGCCGCGCCGCCGCACCTGCAACCCGATCCATCGCGACGATGCTCCATGGCCGCCCGATCGGCTGCGGCTGTCGACGGCGCTATGACCGACCTGGTGCTGGTGAGGGCCGCTCAAGACGGTGAGCGCAGAGCGTTCGACGTACTGGTAACGCGCTACCACCCGAAGATGGTCAAGCTCGCCATGCGCTACGTGCACAATGCCTCCGACGCCGAGGACGCCGCCCAAGAGGCATTCATCGCGGCCTATCGAGGATTGCGCCGATTTCGCGGCGATTGCGCCTTCAATACCTGGCTGCACCGCATCGCCGTCAATTGCGCCAAGAATGTGCTCATGGCACGCACGCGCGAGGCGCGCCTGACCAGCCTGGATCTGCCGCGCGGCGATGATGACGCCGGCTTTCCCAAAAATCTGCGCGAGCTCGAGACGCCCGAAACACTCAGTCTCACCGACGAGATCCGCCGCATAGTAAACACGACGCTTGAGACTATGCCGGAGGGGCACCGGGTGGCGATCATGCTGCGTGAGATCGATGGCTTGAGTTACGAGGAAATCGCGGCAGCCACGGACATCCCGCTGGGCACGGTGCGCTCGCGGGTATTCAGAGCGCGAGAGATCATTGATCGCCATCTGCGCGCGGTCTATGACGGCGGACTGGGGCGTTGCGCCAGAGTTCGGGCCACTCCAGAGGTCGCGGCGTAAGCGATTCGGCACCCGCTCACAGTTCACGCCGGCGCGGGCGGAAGATGAGAAAACTTTAATCTCGCCCTCACGTATTTCTAATGTTGCTGTTATTCAATGCGGTTCCTGGCAGGAAACCATGCCGCTGGTCGGCAAGGAAGCATGCGACTCCTAATTGTCGAAGACGATCGCAAACTGGCGGATTTCGTGGCGCGCGGACTGCGCGCCGAGGGGTTCGCGGTCGATCTGGCGAGCGACGGCTACGACGGCCAGAGTTGTCTTGAGTCCTATCAATTCGACCTGCTGATCCTCGACCTCATGCTGCCGAGGATCAGCGGCACGGAGCTGCTGCGGATCGTTCGAAAGTCGAATCCGTCGCTGCCGGTGCTGGTGCTGACAGCGCGTGATGCCACTGAAGACAAAGTCAAACATTTCGAAGCAGGCGCAGACGACTACCTCACCAAGCCGTTCGACTTCGCAGAGCTGGTCGTGCGCGTCAAGGCGCTGTTGCGACGTACGCCGGTTGAGCGGACCGACGTGATACTGCTGTCGGATCTCGAGGTAAATCGCCTCACGCGGCAGGTGCGTCGCGCGGGTCAGCGCATCGAGCTCACGGGCAAGGAATATGCGCTGCTGGAATACCTGCTGACCTCGCCGAGCCGCGTGTTCTCGCGCACGATGATCCTCAATCACGTCTGGGATCAGAGCTTCGAAGGCGTCACCAACATCGTCGATGTGTACGTGCGTCATCTGCGACGTAAAGTCGACGATCCATTTCCCGTCAAGCTCATCCACACCGTGCGCGGAGTGGGTTATTGTGTGCGCGAGTCGCAAACGGCCGTGGGGCCTGAATAGCGATGAATCATCTCTCCCTGGCCTTGCGCCTCGCGGTCTGGTACGCGCTGCCGCTGAGCGGCAAATCCTCGCGCAGGCAGCCGCCGCCGTTTCCGCCGACCGCAGCGCGTTGATTTGAGGCACTGATTACATGTCTCTGGTCCGCTTCATGCTTAAGCATCCCTATACCGTGGCGGCGATGCTGATCCTCGTGTGCCTGCTCGGCATCGGTGCCGCGCTACGCATGCCAATCGACATTTTCCCGGAAATCAACATCCCGGTGGTCAGCGTTGTATGGACCTATAACGGCATGAGCGCGAGCGACATCCAGAATCGCATCCTGTCGCTGCATGAGCGGCAGATGGCCTCGCTGGTCGACGACATTGCCCGCATCGAAGCCACCAGCTACGTGGGTGTCGGCGTGGAAAAGGTCTACCTGCATGAAGGCGCCGACGTGAGCCGAGCGGTGTCGCAGTTGGCGAGCAGCGCCCTCGTGGTGCTCAAGTACATGCCACCGAACATCACGCCGCCGCTGGTAATCCGCTACGGCGCCACCGACGTGCCGATCATCCAGCTGAGTCTTTCGAGCAAGACACTGCCGGACACCAAGCTCAACGATCTGGGACAGAACACCATTCGACCGGATCTGGCCGTGGTGCACGGCGCAGAGGTGCCGCAGCCCTACGGCGGCAAGCCACGGGTCATCATGGCAGACTTGGATGCGCATGCACTGACCGCGCGCGGGCTGTCGCCGTCGCAAGTCAGCGATGCACTGCTACGCCAGAACGTCATTCTGCCGGCTGGAGACGTCAAGATCGGCAGCAAGGACTACGAGCTGTCGATGAACAACAGCCCCGACGTCATCGATACCATCAACTCCTTTCCGATTGCGCAGATCGACGGCAAGACCGTGTTCATGCGCGACATTGCGCACGTGCATGATGGCTTCCAGGTTCAAACCAATTCCGTGTCCGTCGACGGCACGCCCGGCGCATTGATCACCATACGCAAGACCGGCGGCGTCTCGACGCTGGCGGTGATCGACGGCGTGCGCGCGGCTCTGACCGAGATACGCAAGGTGATGCCCGAGAGCGTTTTGATCAAGCCGCTCTTCGATCAATCCATCTTTGTCAACGCCGCACTCTCCAGCGTCAAGCTGGCGGGGCTAATGGCCGGAGGTCTGACGGCCTTGATGATACTGCTGTTTTTGGGCAACTGGCGGCTGACGCTGATCATCCTGGCTGCCATCCCGCTCTCGATTATTACCGCCGTGCTGGTCATGTATACCGGCGGACAGACGCTCAACACCATGACGCTCGGCGGCTTCGCGCTTGCGGTCGGCATATTGGTGGATAACAGCACCGTGGTGATCGAGAACATCGAGCGGCACGTCGGGCTCGGCGAGCAGCTATCGGAGGCGATCATCAACGGCGCGAGCGAAGTTGCGATTCCGACTTTTCTGGCCACGCTGTGCATTTGTATCGTGTTCGTGCCCGTATTTCTGTTGCAGGGAACCGCGAAATATCTGTTTTCGCCGCTGTCGCTCTCGGTATGCGTGTCGTTGCTCGCGAGCCTGGTGTTGTCTTTCACGATGGTACCGGTGCTGTTCATGTATTTGATGCGTTCCCACTCGGCGGCCGGTCACGCGCCCGCAGCGCTCGAGACCGCCGGTTCGCCGAACACGGGGCAGGGCACCGCCGGGCAATCGGCTGCGGGGCTGCCGAATCCGGCACTGCACCGCAGCCGCAATCCGTTCATGCAGGTGCATCTGGCATTCAATCGCGGATTCGAACGATTTCGCGAGGGCTATCGCGATACGCTCGCCTGGACTCTGTCCGAGCCCTTGCGCACGGTACTGTTCTTCGCGCTGTTGATCCTCTGCTCACTGCTGCTGTTCCCGGCTCTGGGGCGGGATTTCTTCCCGCAGGTGGATGCCGGTCAGATGCGACTGCACGTGCGTACCCCGCCGGGTACCAGGATCGAGCAGACACAGCAGGAATTCGCGCAAGTGGAGAGCACGATTCGCGCCATCGCCGGTAACTCTCAGATCGATACCATCCTCGATAACATCGGCTTGCCTTACAGCGGCATGAACATTGCGCTGAGCGACTCGGCGACCATCGGGCCGATGGACGGCGAAATCCTGGTGTCGCTCACGCACAAGCACACGCCGACCGCGGAGCTGGTTGCGCGGCTGCGACGTGAGCTGCCGCAGCACTTTCCCGAGCTGAGCTTCTTTTTCCAGCCCGCCGATATCGTCGACCAGGTTTTGAATTTCGGTCAGCCGGCGCCGATCGACATCCGTATAGCCGGCCCGCACGCGGACGAGACCTATGCGCTTGCGAGCAAACTGGCGCGGGATCTGCAGCGCGTTCCGGGCGTCGTCGACTCCCACGTGTTCCAGGTTCCGAATGCGCCGACGCTCAATCTCGACGTGGATCGGGCGTTGGCGCAACAGCTCGGGATGCACCAGCGCGCCGCCGCCGCCGATGTCTTGATCACGACCAATGGCAGTGCTCAGAGCGCGCCGAATTTCTGGGTTGATCCACGTAACAGCGTCAGCTACCCGCTGGTCGTGCAAGTACCCACCTATCACATCAATTCAACGCACGACCTCTGGACGATGCCGCTGACGAGCGCTACGGGTGGCGCGGCGCGGGGGCAATTGCTCATGAATCTGACTACCTTCAGTCGTGGGGTTGCACCGCTCGTGCTCTCGCAGCTCAATATTGAGCCGGTGTTCGATGTCGATGCCGATGTGCAGGGCCGGGACTTGAATTCAGCCGCCGCGGACATCGTCAAGGTCATCGCCGCCGATCGACCGAACTCGGCCAGGGCAATCAATGTCGCATTGAGCGGACAGGTCGAGACCATGCGCGACAGTTATTCCGGCCTGTTCTCTGGCATGGCGCTCGCCGTGGTGCTTGTGTATCTGTTTCTGGTCGTCAACTTCCAGAGCTGGCTCGACCCTCTGCTCGTGCTTATGGCGGTGCCGTTCGCATTGGGCGGTGTGATGTGGATGCTCTACCTGACCGGTACGCATCTGAGCGTGCCGGCACTCATGGGTACACTGATGTGCATCGGGCTCACGACCGCCAATAGCATCCTGGTCGTGACGTTCGCCAACCAACGCATGGCGGCAGGCGATGATCCGCTGACTGCTGCCGCTACCGCGGGCTTCACCCGTATCCGCCCGGTGCTGATGACGGCAGGGGCGATGATCCTCGGCATGATCCCCATGGCTTTGGGCCTTGGCGAAGGCGGGGAGCAAAACGCTCCACTGGCGCGGGCCGTCATCGGCGGCCTGCTGTTCGCGACATTCGCCACGCTGGTATTCGTCCCGACCGTCTATCGATTGCTACGACGCCAAAAGCCGCCCTCTGACTCAGACTCTGCATCCGCCCCAGGAGATCCACTTGCCATCCAGTGACACAGGAGGCGCGCTGCAGCGCGCGGCTGGTGCCGTCGCAGTCATTCTTCTGCTGGCATTCCTGGCGATGCACTTGACCAAGCTGCATTCCGCTCGCTCGCTGGCGCGTGCCACGCAGACGGCGGTGGCGGCGGCGCCGGCGGTCGATGTGGTCGTGGTTCACAGCGGCGGCGCAGCTGCCAGCCTGTCGCTGCCCGGAGAGACGGCCGCCTGGTATGAGAGCACGATTTACGCGCGGGTCGACGGCTATGTCTCGAAGTGGTACGTCGATATCGGCGATCACGTCAAATCCGGCCAGGTCCTGGCCCTGATCGACACGCCGGACCTGGACGCCCAGCTTGCCGCGGCGAAGGCGAAGCTGCAGGTGGCGCAGGCACAAGTCAACGTCAAGCAAGCCGATGCGGTGTTTGCGCACAGCACCTACGAGCGCTGGCGGGACTCCCCCAAGGGCGTGGTGTCCGAGCAGGAGCGAGAGGATAAGAAGGCCGGCGATGCCGCCGCCGAGGCGCAGCTGGCCGCGGCGCGTGCGCAGGTCGAACTCGATCAGGCGGATGTCGACCGCCTGAGGGCATTTGAGCAATTCAAGCGCGTCACGGCGCCCTATGCCGGCACGATCATCGAACGGCGCATCGACATCGGTAATCTCGTGACCGCAGGCAGTTCGGCCAGCACCACATTGCTGTACCGCATGGTGCAGGATGACCCGATTCGGGTGTTTGTCGATGTGCCGCAGACGGCCGCAGCCGATCTCATGCGATCGGGCGCGCGCGCGCAGATTTTCGCCGATACCTTGGCCGGCGGGCCGCCGATTTCCGGGACCATCAGCAGAACCGCCGATGCGATCGATCCGAAAGCCCGCACGTTCCGCGCCGAGCTGGATATCCCCAATGCCGACGGGCGTCTGGTGTCGGGCCTGTACGTGCGGGTCGCGTTCCAACTCGAGAACAACGGCATGAGCCGGGTGCCGGCGGCGACGCTGGTCTTCAGTCCCACCGGTCCGACGGTGGCGGTGGTCAGTGCCGACAACACGGTGCGCTTCCGAGCGGTGACGATCGGACGCGACGATGGCGAGCAGGTGGAGCTGAGCACGGGCGTGTCAGACGGCGACAGATTGGTGCTCAACATCAGCAATCAGATTGCCGAGGGCGACAAGGTTCAAGTCGTTGCTCAAGACGGTGCACCCGCCCCGAGCGTGGCGATGCGAGCGCAGCCATGAAGGCAGCCGGAGCACTGGCATGCGCGGGCTTGGGCGCCTGGTTGGCTGGCTGCGCGGTCGGACCCAACTATCACGCGCCGCCGACCGGCGCCCCAAAGCATTTCATAAGCTCACCCGCGGCAGCAACGCCTGCCGGGACCTCGACGCCGATCGCCATCGACTTGACTCAATGGTGGCACGCCCTTGGCGACACGGAGCTCGATTCGTTGGTTGACCGCGCGATTCGCGCCAATCCCGATATCGAGATAGCGCTCACGCGTCTGCAGGAGGTGCGGGAACAGCAAGCGGTGCTGGTGGGCGATGCGTTGCCGCAAGTCGAGGTCAGCGCCGCCGCGGGCCGCGGTACCGGCAGCGACATGACGCGCGCTGGCGCCGCACCGGCGCTACGCACGGCGGACAACAAGGGTTCTCTGAACCAGATCAAACAGGTAGCCGGATTTGCCGCCACCTGGGAGATCGATCTGTTCGGCGGTTACCGCCGGGCGATCGAAGCGGGACGATATGACATCGAAGCGGCCGCTGCGGCCCGCAGTGCAGTGCTGCTGAGCGTCGTTGCCGATGTGGCGCGCAACTACGTCGATATGCGCGGATTGCAGGTGCNCCTCGCGATCCTGCAGGAAAACATCGCGACCGCGCAGCAGTCGCGCGATTTCGAGCAGATGCGATACGACCGCGGCCTGACCAATGAACTGGATCTGCAGCTGGCCATTCGCGAGTTCGAGACTTTGCGATCCGAGCTGCCAGTGCTGCGCAGTCAGCTCGAAGCGACCCAATACAATATTGCGGCGCTGCTCGGGGAGTACCCCGAAAGCCTGGCCGCCGAGTTAGCCCCATCGGGCGCCTTGCCGGATCTACCGGAGGGCGTCGCGCCCGGATTGCCACTGGATGTGCTGCAGCGCCGGCCCGACGTGCGTGCAGCGCAGCGGCAGCTGGCGGCCGCCACGGCGCGCATCGGCGTTGCGACCGCCAATCTATTCCCGCACGTCGCGCTCAGCGGCGGACTCGGAACCCAATCGGCGAGCATCGGTGCCCACGGCAGCCACATTTGGGCGTTCGGTCCGGCCGTGTACTGGCCGGTGCTCGATTTCGGCATTTTGGACGCAATGGTCAACATCGCCGATCTGCAGGCGCACGAGCAGCTGGTCGCCTACCGCAAAACGCTCATCGATGCCGTGCAGGATGCGGACGGCGCGATCGCGAACTATTCGGCGCAGGTGCAGCGACTCGACAGTCTCGCCAACGCGATGCTGGCGAGCCAACGGGCGGTCACCCTGGCGCAGCAGCGCTACAACCGCGGACTGACCGATTATCTGAACGTGGTCGATGCGGAACGGCAGGAATACGGCCTTGAAGAGAACTATACCGCTTGCCAGCAGAGTGCCGCGGACGCCTTCATCTACCTCTATAAGGCGCTTGGCGGCGGCTGGGAGCAGTACCAGAACGTACCGCGCATCCGCCTGCCCGAACCGGCCGTGATCGCGGGGTTCCATCGATTGCTGAGCAGCGACGACCCGCAGCGATGACCCGGCGACAAAATCCTGCAGAAATTGGGCCTGGAGCCAATGCAAAGGAGGATCACTTGGACCTCAACGGACACAACGTGCGTCTGCGTATTTACATCGGCGAGGACAAGCGTCATGGCCAGCAACCGCTCTATGAGGCGATCGTGCTCAAGGCCCGTCAACTGCAAATGGCCGGCGCGACCGTGGTGAAGGGCATCGTCGGATACGGCCGATCGACCCGACTCCATACCACGGAAGTGCTCTTCTCCGAGGATCTGCCGGTCGTCGTCGAGATCGTCGATGGGTACGAGAAAGTACAGTCTCTGGTCGCGCTGCTCTCAGGGATCAATCAGATTGGCCTCGTGACCTGTGATGAGCTCAACGTCTTGCTATATCCGCCCGTTCCCACACCCGCCGATCAAGCTTCCTCCGCATCGAGTAGCGGTACTCACAACCGTCTGAGCCGTTCGAGGTAGACAGCGTCCTGCGCCTGCAGGCCGCTGCTCTGCGCCTCGGACAGCACCGAGGCGAGCACCTCGATCATGCGATGTTCGGCGGCGTGCTCTGAGCCGGCGAGCGCCACTAGGCGTTGACGCAGGCGCGCGATGCCGGCCGGGCGGTCGGTGGCGATTTGTTCGCGCAGGGCCAGGTGCAGGCCGAGGTGGAGGAAAGGATTCTCGCGACCGCCATCGAGCGCGAATTCCTGCCGCAGGGCCGCCTCGTCCTGCAGCAGCCCGTGGTATTCCGGATGCGCGGCGATGACATCCGCGATCTGTGTCTCGAGCGCTTGCAGCGGCAATCCCTCGCGCCGCTTGCGCCAGACCTCTCGATAAGCGCCACGGAGTTGCTCGCGGCTCTCGTTGGCAAAAAAGCTCACGGCGCGCTCTTGTGCGGATATTCGCACCAGCGCGCGATCGGGCAGCGCGGACACAGCGGGGCTCGCGCCTTGCAGATATAGCGACCCAGCAGAATCAGCCAATGGTGCGCATCCTGCAGGAATTCTTTGGGAATGCGGCGCAGGAGCTCATCCTCGACTGCGCGCGGCGTGGCGCCGTGGGCCAGGCCGGTGCGATTGGCGACGCGGTACACGTGCGTGTCGACCGCGACCGTGGGCTCGCCGAAGCCGGTGTTGAGCACGACGTTGGCCGTTTTGCGGCCGACGCCAGGCAGTTGTTCGAGCGCCTCGCGGTCATGCGGTACGCTGCCGCCGTAGCGCTCTACCAGCAGGCGGCAGGTGGCCATGATATTGCGTGCCTTGGTGTTGTAAAGCCCGATGGTGCGGATATGGCGCTTCAGGCCGGCCAGCCCGAGCTCGAGCATGGCGGCCGGCGTCGGCGCGCGGCGAAACAGCGCTGGCGTCGCGAGATTGACGCTCTTGTCAGTGGCCTGCGCGGAGAGAATGACGGCGATCAGCAGTTCAAACGGCGTGCTGAATTGCAGCTCGCTTTTGGGATGGGGGTTGGCCGCTCGCAGATGGACCAAGATCTGACGGCACCTCGCCGGGTTCATCGCGGCGCCGGGCTGGGCGGCGGCGAGGGCTGCGGCGCTGCGCGCTTGCGCTCCGTGAGCAGCCGCGCGCGCTCGCGCCGGTGACTTTCGGCACGCGCACGCTGGCGTTCAAAGCGCGCGCGGTTGGCCGCAGCGCTCGGCGAGGATTGGTCTGCCGGGCGCGGTTGCAGCACGATGCAATCCACCGGGCAGGCCGCGAGGCACAGCTCGCAGCCATTGCAGTCGCCTTCGAGCACCGTATGAAGAAAATGCGGTGCGCCGAGAATCGCGTCCACGGGACAGGCGGGGAGGCATCGGGCACAGCCGATGCAAGCCTGCGAGTCGATCAAGGCCACGGCCGCGGGTTGCTCAGACCCGCAGCTTGGGTCGAGCGGCGTAACGTCGCGTCCGAGCAATGCGGCCAGCGCGGCGATGCCCCGACGGCCGCCCGGCGGACAGCGGTTGATGTCAGCCTCGCCCTGGGCCAGGGCTTGCGCATACGGACGGCACCCGCCGTAGCCGCAGCGCGTGCACTGCGTCTGCGGCAACAGCGAATCAATGCGTTCGACGAGGTCCGCGACGTTCAATAGCTGAAATTCAACTGCCCTTGGCTGCCAGAATACCCTGCTTCACCAGCGCGGGCACCAGCACGCGGCTGATATCCTCGGTGATGCTGTGGGTCGAGCTCAGGTCGACGCTGCGGGTGACGCCGGTCCAGATCAATCGGCCGCCCGACGCATCGACGTTGAAGATATCGGTTTGATAGTCGGCGCGATGCTCGGTCTCGACGTAACCTGGACCGTAAACGGTATCCCAATACCCGAAGTAGCGCCATCGCCAGCCGAATCCAACCCCTGCATCACCGGGCATCCAATAATTTCGTTGGCTCGCGCCGACGAAATGCGACGCCAGCACGCCGTCGAAGCCTTCACGGCTGGCGGTCGTCGCCAGCTCATCGGCGTTCGGCGCCTTGTGCGGAAACACCGCGTAAGAGGCTGTCGCCTGAACACCCTGACGCGTCAGGGCGACGACCATGCCGTCCTCCCAGAGGCGTCGCCTGCCGTCGTCCCTCTGTACGCCGACCACGAGTACTTTGTGCAGCGGTGGCCCGGCGTAGCTCGGATCCTTCCACCGATCGATCAGGGACGTACTGACGCAGCCGCTCAAACTCACCACAGCGACCCCGACCATGAGGGTCAACCGCCCGATTCTCGAGTGACTCGCTGAAGAAGCATCCATTGGAAGACCCTCCTGATGGCAGAATGCGCCACGAGCTGATTCGACCGCACTGCGAGATGTCATGTTCCGCACCTTGACGCCCATCGTCCGTGCGCTGCTTTACGTCAACCTGATCGCTTATGGGCTGGAATGGTTGACCGGCGGCGACCGCCTGCTCGAGGTCTTTGCGCTGTGGCCCCTGGGCGCCGACCGGCAGTACGGTGCTCCGCCATTCGAGCCCTGGCAGCTCGTCACCTACGCCTTCCTGCACGACCCCTCCAGCATATGGCATCTGCTCGGCAATATGTTTGCGCTCTACATGTTCGGCCCGGACGCCGAGCGCACCCTCGGAGCGCGCCGATTCACGATTTATTATTTTGCCTGCGTCATCGGCGCAGGACTGGCGCAGTTGTGGGTCGTCTATGCGATCGCGCCCGGCCCCTATGAGACCATTGGTGCCTCGGGCGGTATCTTCGGCCTGCTGTTGTTCTACGGTATGACCTTTCCGCGTCGGCAGCTGCTGCTGCTGTTTCCGCCCGTGCCCATGCCGGCATGGCTGTTCGTTACGCTGTACGGGATCCTGGAATTGTCGCTCGGGGTGTTCGGCCGAAGCCAGGGGGTGGCCCATTTTGCCCACCTCGGAGGCATGGCCACTGGCTTCGGGCTGATCCTCTTCTGGCGCAGCGTCCGCCGGTCCGACCGCTAGCTGACCTTCATCCCGGGCAGCGCACCCGCCGCCGGCTCGATCAGGAAGATGCCGCCGCCGCGCTCGCCGCTCGCGCACAGCACCATGCCCTGCGAGACCCCAAAGCGCATCCTGCGTGGTGCCAGATTGGCCACGACGATGACCTGGCGCCCGAGCAGCTGTTCGGGCTGGTAGGCCGCGCGGATGCCCGAGAAAACCGTGCGCCGTTCGGACCCGAGGTCCAGCGTGAGCCGCAGCAGCTTGTCGGAACCCTCGACCGTGGCGGCCTCGGCCACGCGCGCCACGCGCAGATCGAACTTGGAAAAATCATCGAGGGTCACGCTCGAGCTCGAGCTCGAGCTCGAGCTCGCGCTCGGGCCCGGCGCGGCCGCTGCAGCCGGCGTGGGAGCGGGCACCGCGGGCACTACGGCCGGCTCGAGCAGTGCCGCCACCGCGGCGGGATCGAGTCGCTTTGCCAGCGGCTCATACGGGGCCAGCGCGCGATTGAGCAGCGGCACGCGGATTGCCGACCAGTCATCCAGGCTCGTGCCCAGAAAAGCCGCTGCGGCCCGCGCGATGTGCGGCAGCACGGGTGCGAGGAAACTCATGAGCACGCGAAATAGATTCACGCCCTGCGTGGCGATGGCGCGCACCTCGTGGGCGCGCGCCGTGTCTTTGGCAAGCGCCCAGGGCTTGTGATGATCGATGTAGCGATTGGCGCTGTCGGCCAGCACCATGATTTCGCGCATGGCGGCAGCATATTCACGCCCTTCGTACATTAGGGCGATCGGTTCGGCGGCGGCCGTGAATTGCTCGTACAGCGCCGCGTCCGCCAGCGCCGGCGCGAGCCGACCGCCGCCGCGCTCGATGAAACCGGCGCAGCGGCTGGCGATATTGACGAGCTTGCCGATCAGGTCGGAGTTGGTGCGCGCGATGAAGTCATCGAGATTGAAGTCGATATCCTCGATGCCGCTGCCGAGCTTGGCGGCGAAATAGTAGCGCAAGGGCTCGGGCGGCAGACGCTGCAGGTAACGCTCGGCGGTGATGAAGGTACCGCGCGACTTCGACATCTTCTGGCCGTTGATCGTCAGAAATCCGTGCACAAACACCGCCGTGGGCCGTCGGTAGCCTGCGCCGTGCAGCACGGCTGGCCAGAACAGTGTGTGGAAGTAGCTGATGTCCTTGCCGATGAAATGATACAGCTCGGTGGCGGTCTCCGATTTCCAGTAATCGTCGAACGAGGCACCGTGCACGGCGCGCCAGGCCTCAAAGCTGGCGATGTAGCCGATCGGCGCGTCGAACCAGACATAAAAATACTTACCGGGCGCATCCGGCACTTCGATGCCGAAATAGGGCGCGTCGCGCGAGATGTCCCAGTCCTGCAGGCCGGCTTCGAACCACTCGCCGAGTTTGGCGCGCACCGCCTGCTGCAGACTGCGGCCCGCCACGTACTCGCGCAGCATGGTTTCGAAAGCGCCGAGCTTGAAGAATAAGTGCTCCGACTCACGCCACACGGGCTTGCTGCCGGTAACGGTCGAGACCGCGTCAATCAGCTCGGCCGCTGTGTAGGTCGAGCCGCAGACCTCGCAGCTATCGCCGTACTGCTCGGGCGATCTGCAGCGTGGACATGTGCCGCGCACGTAGCGGTCCGGCAGAAACATCTGCGCCTGCTCATCAAAAGCCTGTCGCACCGCGCGACGGGCGATGCAGCCGGCGGCACGCAGCGCCTCGTAGAGTTCGCGCGTGAAGCGGCGGTTTTCATCCGAATGGGTCGAATGAAAGTGGTCGAAGTTGATCAAAAAGCCGCTGTAATCGCGCCGATGTTCCAGCGCCGCGCGCTCGATGAGTGCCTGCGGCGTCAGGCCCTCCTGCTGTGCCCGGATCATGATCGGCGTGCCGTGGGCATCCTCGGCGCAGCAGTAAAGACATTCGTGGCCGCGCATCTTCTGAAACCGCACCCAGACATCGGTCTGTACGGCCTCGATGATGTGGCCCAGATGCAGCGGGCCGTTGGCGTAGGGCAGGGCGCTGGTAACGAGAATCTTGCGGGCCATGAAAGCGCCTGTCGAGTTTGGAGCAGACCATTATGGCATGCGCGCGCGATCGGCGGCCAAGCCGGTTCAATTCTGGTCTTTGAGGGGCTCGAATTTTGCCTTGTTGATGCCCTTGCGGTAGGCCTCGCCGCCGCTGATGAGGCCGGCATCGAGCAGCTGCTGGATCGCGGTGTCCATCGTGCGCATGCCGAACTGTCCACCCGCCTGCATCGAGTTTTCGAGCTGATCGAGTTTGCCCTGGCGGATCAGATTGGCTGTTGCGGGGGTATTGATCAGGATTTCGAGCGCGGCCACCCGCCCGCTGCCGTCGGCCTTGCGCAGCAGCTGCTGGGAGATCACGCCGCGCAGCGAGGTCGAAAGCATGGTACGCACGTGCGATTGCTTGTCGGCCGGAAAGCCATTGACCAGCCGATCGACCGTTTGCGCAGCGCCGTTGGTATGCAGCGTACCCATGACGAGGATGCCCATTTCAGCGGCGGTGACGGCGATGCTCATGGTCTCCAGATCGCGCAGCTCACCGATCAGAATGACGTCGGGATCTTCGCGCAGGGCCGAGTGCAGGGCGGCGGCAAAGCTTGGCGCGTGCACGCCGATCTCGCGTTGGCTGATCAGGCACTTTTGACGCGGATGCACGAACTCGATCGGATCCTCGACCGTCAGAATATGGCCTTTGATACGCTTGTTGAGGTCATCGATCATCGCCGCGAGCGAAGTCGACTTGCCCGAACCGGTCTTGCCGGTCACCAGGATCAGCCCGTTGTTGGCGCGGCAGAGCTGTCGCACCGCTTGCGGCATGTCGAGTTGATCCAATGTCAGTGCCTTGGATGGAATGGCGCGCAGCACCGAGCCCATGCCATTGAGCTGGCGCATGACGTTGACGCGGAAGCGGCCCTTGCTCTCGAGCGTGTAGGCAAAATCGGCGCCGTCCTTGTGCTCAAAGCGTTCGGTGGCCTTCTTCGGCATGATCTCATACAGGCTGTCTTTGACGAACTCCGCGGTCAGTGGCTCGGCGCGCAGTGGCGAGAGCTCGCCATGCAGGCGAATGCGCGGCGGGTCGCCGGCGATGAAGTGCAGATCGGAGCCGTGTCGGCGCACGATCTCCTCGAGAAACTGATCGATCTGCGCCATGTGGTGCGCGTTCAGCCAGCCGCCGGGGGGGCGCTGGCGCTATCCAGGCGCGGCATCATGCTGGTGTCGGTCACGAACTTCTGGAACATGCGCTTGTCGCTGGCGTAGGCGTAGGCATCGTCCGGGTCGATCTCGCGTGCATTGAGCGCCTGCTGCAGCGCCTGATCGAACAGCTGCATGCCGAATTCACGCCCCATCTGCAGTTGCGTCGGGATCTGGTGGGTTTGATCGCTGGTGATGAGCTTGGCGATGGCCTTGGTCATGACCATGACCTCAACGATCGCGCGCCGGCCGCGCCCCTCGGTGGTCTTGACCAGGATCTGCGTCACGACCGCCAGCAGGCTCTGCGACAGAAACGCCTTGGTCTGCTCGCGCTCCTCGGCCGGTAAGGCATCGATCAATCGATCGATGGTCTTGACGGCGCTGGTGGTGTGCAGCGTACCGAGCACCAGATGTCCGGTTTCGGCCGCAGTCATGGCCATGCGGATGGTCTCGGCATCGCGCAGCTCACCGACCAGGATCACGTCGGGATCCTCGCGCATGGCCGCGCGCACGCCTTCGGCGAAGCTCGGTATATGCGTTCCGAGCTCGCGCTGGATGACCTGACTGGACTTGCTGTGATGAACGAATTCGATCGGGTCCTCCAGGCTGATGATGTTGAGGCGGCGGTTGCGATTCAGCAGATCGATCATCGCCGCGAGCGTGGTGGACTTGCCGGTGCCGGTCGAGCCGGTCACCAGGATCATCCCCTGGTGGTAATCGCACAGTTTGGTCACGATCGGCGGCAAAGCCAGTTTGGCCAGCGTCGGGATATCAGACGGAATGGCGCGGAAGGTCGCGCCGAGGCCCGTGTCCTTGCGGTAGACGTTGACGCGAAAGCGGCCGCCCTCGGCCGAGACGTACGAGAAGTCCAAATCATTGCCGAGCCGGAAGTGGTCCGATTGGTTCGGCGTCAGGATCTCCGTGATGTAGCTTTCGAGCTCGGCATCCCGCAGATCGCGGAACTTGATCGGCTCGAGGTCGCCATACTGGCGCACCATTGGCGGCACGCCAACGGCGAGGTGAATATCCGAGCAGCCTTGCTGAGTACCCAATTTCAGGAACGCGTCGATGCGTGCCACGATAGCTTTCCTTAGGCGGCTTCCCTGACCGACAGGTGAACTTGCCGCTGTTTAACTCAAACGCGCCAGCCGGATCAACGCCTTACGGTCTGAAACTTGACCCAGTGCACGAACTTTGGCACCCGCGGGGCGGTATCCGGGCAAAGGCAGCCCGGCAGGCGCCCTGAGGGTGAGGATTACAGAAAACGCTCGAGCGCGCCGCGCAATTCATCCATGGTCTGAAAGCGCTTGCTCTTGTCGACCGCCATGCACTTGACCACGATTTCCGCCAGGTTGGCGGACAGTTGCGCATTGATTTCCTGCGGCGCACGGGCCTTGCCCTGCACGTGCTGGTACATGACAGCCATGTGATCGCCACGCGAGTAGGGCGGCACGCCGGTCAGCATTTCGTACAGAATGACCCCAAGGGCGTAGATGTCGGCGCGCTCGTCGACTTTGCGGCCCAGGATCTGCTCGGGCGCCATGTACTTCGGCGAACCGATCACGTAGCCGGTCTTGGTCAGCTGCGTATCGCCTTCGCGCTGCGCGGCTGCGACGCCGAAATCCACGATCTTGAGCAGTCCCTCGTCGTTGATGAGCACGTTCGCGGGCTTGAGATCACGATGCACGATGCCCACCTGGTGCGCCACGGCCATGCCGGTGGCTATGTCGATGCCGAACTGCAGCGCGCGTTTCTGTGCCAGCGGCTTCTCGTTGACGATTTCCGACCCCAGCGTGTGGGAGCGGAAATACTCCATCGAAATGGCGTAATTGCCCTGGATGTACAGAAAATCATAGATCCGGATGACATTGCGGTGCGTGATCTTGCGCGAATAGCGCAGCTCGTGCACGAACCGCTTCATGATCTCCTCGTCTTCGGCGACATTTGGATTGAGGAACTTCAAAATCAGCCGTTCCTCGACCACCGTGTCTTCCATCAGCAGCACCGTGCCGAACGCGCCACGACCGATGCGCTCGATGTATTTGTAGCGGCCCTCGATCACATCTCCGGGATTCAAGGTGGAAATATCGAGCCGCGCGCCGCCGGCGCTGGCGGCTTGCTGTACCACTTGAGCGACTTCGCGCTCGGGAATCAGCAGCGTGCGGGCCGGTTCGGCCGGTCGCACAGCGCTGCGGCCGCCGCGCATGGTGCCGGGCTGCGCCTGCGCGGTGAGTGCGCCCACGCCAGCGGAGAATCGAACCTCCAGTTCGGTCAAAGCGCGCACCGCCGCTCGAGCCACGGTCGCGTCGGCGTTCGCCGACTGCACCTGCAACTGCACGCGAATCGGGTCGGCCTGCTGCTCGTTAGCGAGCAGAGACAGCGCCTGGATCACCTCGACACGTATTTCCTTTTCGTTGCGAGACAGCAGCGGCAGCAGCAGGTCGATGGATTTTGAGTCGCCGAGCTTGCCGATTGCACGCACCACGACTGGCAGCGCTCGGCTGTTACCGGCGCGCAGCATCTCGTACATGCGCGGCACCGCGCGCTTGCTGCCGATCTCGGCCAGCGCGTCCACGGCACGCTCGCTGACCCACCAGTCGTTGTCCTTGGTGGCTTCCATCAGATGATTGATCGCGCGCTCGTCCTTGGTCTGATTGAGGATCTCGACCGCGGCGCGGCGTATGTCATCATCGCGGTCACGCACCAGCTCCAGCACCGCGTCGATGACCTTGGGTCCGCCGATCTTGCCCAGGGCATCGCCGGCGCGGCTTCGGACCCACCAGTCATCGTCCTTCAACGCCTGCAGCAGATACTTCACCGAGCGCGCGTCGCCGACCTCGTTGAGGACCTCGACGGCACAGCGCCGCGCCTGCTCCGATTCGTCCTTGAGCACCGGCACGAGATGGCGGATGGTGTCGGGGTCGCGCGCCCGTTGCAGCAGCTCGACGGCGCGGTTCTGCACTTCGATCTCGGGATCGCGCAACAGTGCACTCACCCGCGCCACATCGATCGGTCCGTCCATCTTGGCAAGCGCGGCGAGCACGGCCGTGCGAATCATCTTGTTGTTGTCGGAAATCTGGGATTGCAAAGCGCGCTGCACTTCCGGCTTGTTGAAGCGCGCCAGAATGTTGATGATGTGCAGGCGCGCGATCGGGTCCTTGCCCTGCAGCCTCCCCAGCAGCTCCGGCAGCGCCGCCTCGTCCGCCGACTCAGCGATGATGCGAAACAGCGCAGCCTTTTCGTTGGGCTCCTGCGCGTAGGCGGCGGTCAGCAGCTCGCGAATGGAGAAGCGCTGGCGCTGGCCATTGATGACGTCCAGCAACGCCGACTTGGCGATGCCCGGCGTCGAGAGCGCGTCGAGCAGCAGATGCGGCGGATAGGCGCGGCTGCTGGTCAGAGCCCAGGCCACGCCGGCGATGGCGCGCGGGCTCCCCTGGACCAGGGCCTGAATATATTGCGGAAAAGTCTTGGCGTTGGCCAGCGTCGCCAACACGTCGACGAACGCCACCGTCGCGTGCTTGTCGGCTTCCGGCAGTGCCGCAATCACCGGCTCGATGGCACCAGGCCCGATGTCCTTGAGCTTGGCGATGGCCTTCTGGGTCTCGGCGCCCATGAGATCCGTCGACGACTTGATCTGGACGATCAGCCGATCAGCCCGCAGGTTGGTGAAAAAACTCATTCCGCCGTGTTAATGTTATGAGGTGGGCCGCACATCCAGCCGCCCGCCCATCGCAAGCGTGGATTATGCCATGTTTGCCGCGGTTCACGGCCGTTCTTGGCGCCTGCAGGAAAAGAGCACATGCCGATCACCGAGGCCAGCGTTCGCGCGGCCGTTGAAAGCTTCGTCGAGCCGTATCTGCAGCAAACGCTGGCACAAGCCCAGGTGCTGCGAGCGGTCGAGCTTGCGCACGAGAAGCTGCTGGTACGCATCGAACTGGGCTTTCCAACATTGGGCTATACACACTCACTGCAATCAGCGCTGCAGGCACACTTGCGTGCACAGGGCATCCATGCGCCGTTGACGCTGGAGCTTAGCACCGCGATCCTGCCCCACGCGGTGCAGCGCAACCTCAAGCCGCTAGCCGGTGTCAAGAATATCGTCGCAGTCGCGAGCGGCAAGGGTGGAGTTGGCAAATCCACCGTTGCGGTCAATCTGGCGCTGGCTTGGGCCGGCGCCGGCGCGCAGGTCGGCATTCTCGATGCCGATATCTACGGCCCGAGCCAGCCGCTCATGCTCGGGATCGCGGGCACTCATCCTAGCTCGGCGGACGGCAAGCGCATGCAGCCGCTGTACGCACATGGTCTTGCGGCCATGTCGATCGGCTTCCTGGTCGATCCGGCCCAGGCGGTGATATGGCGGGGGCCGATGGTCACACAGGCCCTCACCCAGCTGCTGACCGACACCGAATGGGGCGAGCTTGATTATCTCGTGGTCGACATGCCCCCCGGAACCGGCGACATCCAGCTCACGCTGGCGCAGCGTGTGCCGGTGGCGGGTGCGATCATCGTCACGACACCCCAGGAAATCGCACTGGCCGACGCCCGCAAGGGTCTGACAATGTTCGAGAAGGTGTCCGTGCCCGTACTCGGCATCGTCGAGAATATGAGCGTCCACATCTGCAGCCATTGCGGCCACGTCGAGCATGTGTTCGGCGCCGGCGGCGGGGCGCGCCTGGCGAGCGAGTTCGGCGTCGCCTTGCTGGGTGAGCTGCCGCTCGATGCACGCATCCGTGAGCAGGCCGATGGCGGGTGGCCGACCGTCATCGCCGAGCCGCACAGTCCAATCGCGCTCGCCTACATCGACGCGGCCAGGCGCGCCGCGGCGGTGCTGTCACGCCGCGCCCGGGATCGCAGCGCCTTGTTTCCCAAGATCGTGATCGAGGACACCTGAGTGGCTGCTGCGGGCGCGAGATGAGTATCAAGTCCGACAATTGGATACGGCGCATGGCGCAGCAGCAGCGGCTGATCGAGCCGTTCGAGCCCGAGCAGGTGCGGCAGGATAGGTCCGGACGGATCATTTCCTACGGCACTTCGAGCTACGGCTATGACGTGCGCTGTGCGCGGGAATTCAAGATTTTCACCAACATCAACTCCACCATCGTTGACCCGAAGCGTTTCGATGAGAAGAGCTTCGTGGATGTGTCGGCCGACGTATGCATCATTCCTCCCAATTCATTCGCACTGGCGCGCACGGTGGAGTATTTCCGCATCCCGCGCAATGTTCTGACGGTCTGTCTGGGAAAGTCGACCTATGCACGTTGCGGCATCATCGTCAACGTGACGCCGCTCGAGCCCGAGTGGGAAGGCCATGTCACGCTGGAATTCTCCAATACGACGCCGCTGCCCGCAAAAATTTACGCCAACGAGGGCGTCGCGCAGATGCTGTTCTTCGAGTCGGATGAGGTTTGCGCGACCTCGTACGCCGACCGGGGCGGCAAGTATCAGGGCCAGCGCGGCGTCACACTGCCCAAGGCCTGAGCCTGGCGCACTCATTGGCTCTTGAGCGTCTCGATCTGCATGGTCCATTCGACGCTGTCCAGGCGCTTCTGCTCGATGCGCATCGGCAGATAGCCCTTCGCCGGCGCAAACCAGAAACGGGTGGTGCGAGGCGAGCCTTCATGATGGCTGGCGTAGATCACCGTTTCAATGCTGCCGAGTCTGGTGGCGATAGTCTGGCTGCCGTCGCGGCGATAGCTGTAATCGCGGATGGAATTCTTGTCGATCAACGACAGGTTGTCGGGCGCCCGGCCCTGTCGCAACGCCAGCAGCACCGCAATCTGTATCGACAGGTCGTCCTGCACGCCCTGCTTGAGCGTCAGATCGACTTGGGTGCCCTGATAGACGCCGCTGGCATGGAGCGCATCCCAGTCGAAGCTGACATCCGCGCCGCGCTCATTGGCGGCGGTGCCGTCGATGGCGCGATAGCTCAAGGGCTGCACCCCCTGGGAGGTCACACGCATGATGCTCGTGAGCTTCGGCCGCATCGGGTATAGAAAGCCCAGACCACGCGGCTCGCTGTGGGAGCTGTAGATCCAGCGGCCGTCCTCGCCCTGCTCGAGCTCGAGAGTCGAGACCGCGACGGCGGCGCCGTGCCAGAGCCAGACATAGGAGGCTTCAAAAGGCGTGAGCGTGCTGGGCACAGCGGGTGCGGCCCGGGCGAGAGCGGCAGCCAGGCTCAGCAGCCCGGCGCTCACGAGGGCGCAGCGCCGCACCCGCTGCCGAGACCTCTCCAACCTGTAGGCTGGCCGCGGCCGGCTATGGATCATGCGCGCCCTCGCCGATCGGTACTTGCAGCGGCTGGCCGTCCAGCACAACCGCTGCGCCTTGCAGTTCCAACCGGCCCGCCGCCAGCAGGCCGATCACCAGCGGATAAATCCGCTGCTCCGCACGCATCACGCGCGCCGCCAGATCATGCTCGGTGTCCCCGGGCTGAACCAGGACCCGTGCTTGGCAGATCACGGGGCCGCCATCGAGCTCGTCAGTGACGAAGTGCACGCTGGCGCCGTGCTCCGTATCGCCGGCCTCGAGCGCGCGCCGATGCGTGTGCAGTCCCTTGTACTTGGGCAGGAGCGAGGGATGAATGTTCAATATACGGCCGCTATAGCGCCGCACGAACGGCGCCGACAGGATGCGCATGAAGCCGGCGAGTACCACCAGATCGGCGCCGCTGCGCTCAATGGCTGCCGCCAGGGCGGATTCATAGGCCGCGCGATTGTCGAATTCGGCCACCTCGATCACAGCCGTGGCAAGCCCCATGAGGCTGGCCGTCGTGAGGCCGGCAGCATCCGCGCGCTCGCTGATCACGAGCACGACCTCGGCGCCGAGCCGTCCATCCAGACAGGCGCGCGCGATCGCGGCCATGTTGCTGCCTCGTCCGGAGATCAGTACGGCGAGCTTGAGCTTGCCGTGCCGGTTCATGGCTCAGCGATCGCTTTCAATCACGACGCCGCGCTCGCCGCGCCGGACCTCACCGAGCAAGAGCGCCACCTCGCCCTGCTGCCGCAGCAGCCGCAGCGCTTCCTCGGCGCGCTCGCTGGCGAGGATTGCGACCATGCCGATGCCGCAGTTGAAAGTGCGATGCATTTCGGATTCTTCGACGTTGCCGGTGCGCGCCAGCCACTCGAACACGGCCGGGCGCGGCCAGGCACGCCGTTGCAGCACGACTTCCAGCCCAGGGCGCAATACCCGCGGGATGTTGTCGGTCAGGCCACCTCCGGTGATATGAGCCAGCGCATGTACGGGCAGTGCGCGCATGAGCGCCAGCAGCGATTTGACGTAGATGCGCGTAGGCGTCATCAATTGCTCGAACAGCGGCCGCCCGGCCAGTTGCGTGCTGCTGCTGGCGCCCGCGAGCGCGATGAGTTTGCGGATCAGCGAATAACCGTTGGCATGAGGCCCGGAGGATGCCAGGCCCAGGACCGCATCGCCGGGCTGTACCCGCGCGCCGTCGATGATCGAGTCCTTTTCCACCACGCCGACGCAGAAGCCGGCGAGATCGTAGTCCTCCCCGCCGTACATTCCGGGCATTTCGGCGGTTTCGCCGCCGACCAGGGCGGCGCCGGCCTGCGTGCAACCCTCGATGATGCCCTCGATCACGCGCGCGGCGATATCCACGTTGAGACGGCCGGTGGCATAGTAATCCAAGAAGAACAGCGGCTCGGCGCCCTGTACCACCACATCGTTGGCGCACATCGCGACCAGATCGATTCCGATCGTGTCGTGGCAACCGGTTTCGATGGCGAGCCTGAGTTTTGTGCCGACTCCATCGGTACCCGATACCAGTACGGGCCGGCGATAGCGTTCGAGCGGCAACTCGACCATGGCGCCGAAGCCGCCGATGCCCGCCAGCACTTCCGGGCGCATGGTGCGCGCCACGCGCGGCTTGATGCGCTCGACGAGGGCATCACCCGCGTCGATATCGACGCCGGCGTCGCGATAGGTGTAGCTGTGCGGCTTGCTCATGGAGGCTGGTCCGGGATGGCGTGCCGCCGCGCGCGCGGCGGGCTGGTGAGCACGTTATAGTAGCCGAGGGAGCCTCTGATACATGCATCGCGCGCGCGAATTTTTGCTTTCCTGGTGGCTGTTGACACTGCTACTCTCGGGGGCCTCGGCCGTAAATGCCGCGCCGGTGCCGTCACTGTATGCCGCCGTCGCAGCGGATGCCGATCCGCTGCGCGCAGCGCAGATGGCGATGCGCGAAGTGCTGGTGCGGCTGGTCGGCTCGCGCGAGGCCGCGGACGATCCTGCATTGGCGGCTATCGTGGACGATGCCAAGCGCTACGTACAGCTCGAGCGCAGCACCACGCGCGGTGCAACGCAAGTCATCTTCGACGGCGCTGCGCTGCGCTCTGCAGTCACGACCGCAGGCCGCAGCATCTGGGGTCCGGATCGACCACTGGTCTGGGTCGTGCTGCCGACCTTAAGCAGTGCGGCGAGCGAGGAGCTGCGCGCGCAACTCAACGCGGCGGCGCAGGTGCGCGGCCTGCCGATCGCATTGGTGTCGGCCGACAGCACGGCGCCTGTGCTGGCCGATGCCGGCGGCACGGGATCATCCGCGCTGCTGACGGCGGCGCGGCGCGCAGGTGCGGAGGCGGCCCTGATCTCGCAACCCTCGCCCTCCGATCCGCAAACACTGCAATGGACGCTGCTGGCCGCGGGCGCCGAGGGCCACTGGGTCGGTGGTGCCGCGGTGGCGATCGATGGCGCCACCGATGCCTTGGCACGCGCCGCGCGCGAGCTCGACAGCGCCCCTGCGACCGACATCGACTGCCGGATAGACGGTGTCGCCGATCTGGCAAGCTTCACCGAGGTGCTCGGTGCGGTCGGCGCCGCCCCGGGGGTCAGTGAGGTCACGGTGCGGTCGGTCGCGGCCGACCGACTGACGCTGCATTTGACGTCGCGCGGCGGCTCCGCCGCCCTTACGCACGCGCTGGTGGCCGACCATCTGCAGGCGGTGGGCAGCAGCGCCGAGGGCACTTTGCAGTATCGCTACCACGCCGGGCCTTGAATCCATTGTATGCGCCACTTGCCGAATCTGATCTGCGTGCTGCGCATAGTATTGATCTGGCCGATCGTCGTATCGCTCGAGCAGGGCGCCTATCCGCGCACGCTGCTGCTGTTCTTCATTGCAGCGCTCAGTGACGGTCTGGACGGGTTTCTGGCCAAGCGCTACCACTGGACTTCGGAGCTCGGCAAGATTCTCGACCCACTCGGCGACAAGCTGCTGCTGGTAGCAGTGTTTCTCGTGGCCACGTGGTATGGGCTCATACCGCGCTCGCTCACGATCGTCGCCGTGGCCCGTGACGTCATGATCGGACTGGGCGCTCTGGTCTACCGCATCGGCTGGGGGCCGTTGCACGGCCGGCCCATGATCAGCAGCAAGATCAATACATTGGTGCAGCTGCTGTATGTGCTGGCGGTGATCGCGAATGCCGGTTTTCAGTTGCCGCCGCCGGGCGTGGCCCGGGCGCTTGGGTTGCTGACCTTCGCGACGCTGCTGATCAGCGGCTTCCTGTACGCGCGAGAATTCACACGGCGCGCGCTCGCGCTCGCGCACGCATGAGGCACGCCGNGCACGGGGAGCCTGCCCAATGGTGATGCAACAGCTGCCGCTGGCAATGCGACTGCGCGAGCGGGCAGTATTCGAAAGCTTTGTGGCCGGACCGAATCTTGCGGCGGTTGAATTGCTGCGCTCGATTGCGCAGGGGGCCGGCGCTGAGGCTGTCTGGCTCTGCGGCCCCGCCGGTGTGGGCAAGAGTCATCTGCTGCAGGCCGCATGTGCGCTGGCACATCGCAGCGGCGGCGCTGCTGCCTACCTGCCGCTCGGCCAATTGCATTCAATCGGCCCCGGTACGCTCGAGGGCTGGCAGCACGCGCGCCTGCTGGCACTCGACGATTTGGCGGCGGTAGCCGGCGAGCGCGCCTGGGAGCAACGCTTGTTTGGTCTGTACCGTGAGGCCCAGGAGCGCGGTGCGGCGTTGATCGCCGCGGCGCTCGAGCCGCCGTTGATGTTGCGCTTTGCTTTGCCGGATCTGGCCTCGCGTTTTGCGGCGGCGACACTGCTGCCGCTGCGGCCGCTCGCGGAGGCGCAGCAGCGTGAGGCGCTGCGATTGCGCGCTCGTGCACGCGGCCTGGATCTGCCCGAGGAGACGGCGCTGTACCTGCAGCGGCGCTTCCGACGCGACTTGGCGACGCTTTATCAGCTGCTCGACACACTCGATGAGGCGGCGTTGCAGGCGCAGCGTCGAGTCACGGTGCCGTTCATCCGCTCGGTGCTCAGCCCGGAGCCACCGGAGGGGTCAGGGTGACCGCCAGCTGTGCGACGCGCCGGCCCAGCGCCTGCGCGAGCACGCGCTCATCCTCGGTGAGCTCCTGCTGCACGCTCGCCACATGCGAGGCGCCGTAGGGCGTGCCGCCGCTGCGCGTGGCATTGAGGGCGCGCTCGCTGTAGGGCAGTCCGACCAGGTACATGCCATGATGCAGCAGCGGCAACATCATGGATATCAATGTGCTCTCCTGGCCGCCATGCATGCTCTGGCTGGCGGTGAAAACCGCGGCCGGCTTGCCAGCCAGCGCCGCGTCCAGCCACAGCGCCGAGGTGGCGTCAATAAAATATTTGAGCGGCGCGGCCATGTTGCCGAAGCGCGTCGGGCTTCCGAGCATGAGCCCGTCGGCGCAGCGCAGCTCCTCGAGCGTGACATAGGGCGGCCCCTGGTCGGGAACTGCTTTCGGGGCGCCCTCGCTGACTGCGCTCACAGCCGGAACCGTGCGCAGCGCAGCGCGCGCGCCGGCGACCGAGTCGATGCCTCGGCAGGCCTGACGGGCCAGCTCGGCGGTGCTGCCGTAGCGTGAGTAGTAGACCACCAGTATCTGCGCCATCGAGGTGCAGTCTAACCGCTCGTGACCGCCGCCGCCGCCGCGGTTGACGGCGCGCTGGCGAACGGGAAATCATGCCGCATGGACCATGCGTCGAAACCCGATGAGCGATCCATCGTGCGACGCTGCCTGGTCTCCGGGCGCGTGCAGGGCGTCTACTACCGTGCCAGCGCGGCCGAGCGTGCGCGCGCCGCGGGCATTACTGGCTACGCACGCAATCTGCCGGACGGACGAGTTGAAGTGCTCATTTGCGGCAGCGCGAGCGCCGTCGATGAATTCATTGCCTGGCTCTGGATCGGTCCGGCTGCGGCCAAGGTCAGAGACGTCGCCTTCGAGGCACTCGAGCTGGCACTCGAGGAGCTGCCGCAGGGATTCAGGACCGCTTGACCGTGGTTCGTCCCAGATCGTCGGCGCCGTTCCAGTAGGTGGTCCAGCGCACGATCACACGATCCGGATAGTCGCGGTGGCCGATGCTGCCGTTGTAGCGCTCGAGCGCGCGCCGCACATCGCGCTGCTCGCTGTCCAGGTAGTAGCGCAAGATGGCGCAACCCATGCTCACGTTGGCGGCAATCCGCGTGAGCTCGTAGCGACGCATGCCGAGCTGCTCGGGCCAGAATGGCATCACCTGCATGAGTCCAACGGCCCCGGCGCTCGAGACGGCCCAGCGATCGAAGCCGCTTTCGACGTCGAGCACGGCCATGACCAGGCCCGCGGGCAACACCGCAACCCCGTCACGATGGGTTTCGCAATACACCGTCTGCAGGATCTCGAGCCGCTCGGGGTCGTTTTTGACGTAACGCCGCAGCTTGGGCTCCATGAGACGGTACCAGACCGCCGAGTCGTACTGATCGGTAAAGCAGCGCGCCTGGTCGATGGCGTGTTGCACCACCGCGCGCAGTTCCGGGTCCTGCTGCGCCGCCGCTACCGGGTGAGCGGAGGCGGGACTGCCGCCCGCGAACACGGCAGCGCTGAGTGCAACCCAGAGCAGCGCGAGCGACCGGCGCGGCCATGGAGCCTCGCGCCGCCGCAGCCCGCGACTAGCGCCGCAGCCGTGCATGCATGAACTCCAGCGCCTCCTGCTGCGGAAAATCCTCGCTCTCGGTCGCACGGCGGTGCCGATATTCGAGCGTACCGGCCTTGAGCCCGCGCTCGCCCACGACGATGCGATGTGGAATGCCGAGCAGCTCGGCGTCGGCGAATTTGACGCCCGGGCGGGCATCTCGATCATCGTAGAGCACCTCGATGCTCGCTGCCGTGAATTGCAGGTAGAGCGCCTCGGCGGCGGCGCGCACGGCTGCCGATTTCTCCAGATTGAGCGGTACCAGTACCACATGAAACGGTGCGATCGGGTCCGGCCAGATTATGCCGCGCTCATCGTGATTCTGCTCGATTGCCGCGGCCACGATGCGCGTCACACCAATGCCATAACAGCCCATGAGCATATGCACCGGCGTACCGGCTTCGTCCAGAACCGTGGCGTTCATCGCAGCGCTGTATTTGCGACCGAGTTGGAAGATATGACCGACTTCAATGCCGCGCACGATGCGCAGGCGCCCATGGCCCGAGGGGCTCGGATCCCCGGGCACGACATTGCGTAGGTCGGCGCTTGCAGGCTCGGGCAGGTCCCGGCCCCAGTTCACGCCCCTCCAGTGCATGTCCTTTTCATTCGCCCCGCAGACAAAATCGGCCACTGTGAGCGCGGCATGATCGGCATACACCGGCACACGCTCAAGACCCACCGGCCCGATGTAACCGGGCTCGCAACCGCACGCGCCCCTGACCTCGGCGATGCTCGCGAGGCGCAGCGGGTTCAGGACGCCGGGCAGCCGCTGCGCCTTGAGGGCGTTGAGCTCGTGGTCGCCGCGTACGATCAGTGCCACGGGCACGCCCTCGCTGCCGGCCACGAGCAGGGTTTTGAGGCACTGCGCGGGGGCAAGGCGCAGCAATGCGCAGAGCTCGGCAATCGTGCGTGCCCCCGGCGTGGCAACGCGTTCGAGCGGCGCGCCGGGGGCGGGTCTGCGGCCGGCGGGCGGCAGGGCAGCGGCCAACTCAATGTTGGCCGCGTAGTCGTCGGCGTCCGAGACTGCGATCGCGTCCTCGCCGGAATCGGCCAGAACCTGGAATTCCTCCGATGCGCTGCCGCCGATCGCGCCGGTGTCGGCCTTGACGATGCGAAAGTCCAGCTGCATGCGCTCAAACATGCGCGCGTATGCGGCACGCATCGCGGCGTACCCCTCCGACAGCGAGCGCTCATCGGCATGGAACGAGTACGCGTCCTTCATGATGAACTCTCGAGCACGCATGACGCCGAAGCGCGGTCGTATCTCATCCCGAAACTTGAGCTGTATCTGATAGAAGTTCACCGGCAGCTGGCGGTAGCTCTTGAGCTCGCGCCGCGCGATGTCCGTGATCACCTCCTCATGTGTCGGGCCGATCAGGAAATCGCGATCGTGGCGATCCTTGAACCGCAGCAGCTCCGGGCCGTAGTCGCTCCAGCGGCCCGACTCCTGCCACAGCTCGGCGGGCTGGACGGCACTGAGCAGCAGCTCCAGGGCACCGGCGCGGTTCATTTCCTCGCGCACGATGGCCTCGACCTTGCGCAGCGTGCGCAGCCCGAGCGGCAGCCAGTTGTAGATGCCGGCGGCGAGGCGGCGGATCAGCCCGGCGCGCAGCATGAGCCGATGGCTCACGACATCGGCTTCGGCGGGCGTTTCCTTGACGGTCGGGATCGGGTACCGGGACAGACGCATGAGTAGGCGGGGGCGCTCGTTTTTCGCTCAGAGCCGACAATCCTATCAGGCCTGTTGCCTTACGCCGCAAGCCACCTATGATGCCGCGCATGGATCCAGAGAGTCTGCCCGTGCGCACCCAGCGGCGCGGCATTTACCTGCTGCCCAACCTGCTGACTACCGGCTGCCTGTTTTCCGGTTTCTACGCCATCGTTGCGGCCATCGACGGCAACTTCGAGCGTGCCGGCAGCGCGGTGTTCATCGCCATGGTTTTCGATGGCCTCGATGGGCGGGTCGCGCGGCTGACGAGTACCGCAACCGCTTTCGGTGCGCAATACGACAGCCTCGCGGACATGGTGGCATTCGGGCTCGCGCCGGCCATCGTCTCCTACCAGTGGGGCGTGGCGCGGATTGCCGAGTACGGCAAGGTCTGGTACCGGTTTGGCTGGCTGGCGGCTTTTTTCTACGCGGTGGCCGCAGCTCTGCGGCTGGCAAAGTTCAACGTCCGGGTGCAGGACAAGCGGTATTTTGAGGGTCTGCCGAGCCCATCGGCCGCCGCGATCGTCGCAGCCTTTCTCTGGGGATCGAGCGAATGGCGCGAGCCGGGGCTGCCGGGGCTGATCCTCGCTTTCGCCATCACGGCCGCGGCCGGGGCCCTCATGGTGTCCCGATTCAGCTACGCGAGCTTCAAGGGCTTTGATCTGACGCGGCCAGTGCGATTCATCTGGCTGGTAGGCGTGGCTCTGGGCTTCATCATCATTGCACCCGATCCGCCGGTGGTATTGCTGGCGATATTCGGCGGCTATGCCCTCTGGTCCCCCGCTGTTTGGCTGTGGCGGCGTCTGCGCCGCCTCAGACGCAGCGAGCGCAGTACGCCAGCCCGGGAGCGCGCTGAATGAGCCGCCGCGAGCAGTATCTCGAGGCACTGGGCATCGATCTGTGGCGTTCGCGCGACGCAAACCCATGGCAGCGGCTGCAGGCGCAGGTCCGCGCCTGCTCGCGCTGCGAGCTCGCGCACGGGCGGACGCAAACCGTATTTGGGGTGGGAGATACGAAGGCCGAACTGCTCGTGATCGGCGAAGCTCCGGGAGCCGAGGAGGACCGGCAAGGCGAGCCGTTTGTGGGCCGGGCCGGACAGCTGCTCAATTCGATGCTGCGCGCCATGGGTAATCCGCGCGAGAGCGTCTACATAGCAAACGTGCTCAAGTGCCGGCCGCCCGGCAATCGCGACCCAAAGCCGGAAGAAGTCGCAAACTGCCGCCCTTATCTGCAACGGCAGGTCGAGCTGCTGCGGCCGCGACTGATGCTGGCCGTCGGCCGCATTGCCGCTCAGAATCTGCTCGAGACCGACACGCCGATCGGCCGATTGCGCGGGCAGGTGCATCGTTTCGGCACCGAGGGGACGCCGCTGATCGTCACCTACCATCCGGCCTACCTGCTGCGCAGTCCGGGCGAGAAGCGCAAGGCCTGGGTGGATCTGAAGTTCGCGCGTCACGAGCTGGCGCGACTGCGTGCGGCGGGGGAGCGCTCGCGGCCAATCGTGGCGGCGGGTTGAGTGCGCGTGGCCGCCTGGCGGAGGCAGTTGTCATGGCCGTCGTAAGAGAAGAAGTCGTCGGGCTGCCGGAGCTGACGATCCGCAGCATGCGCGAAGTGGATATCGCCGAGGTGGTGCGCATCGAGCGCGCCTCCTATACCTTCCCGTGGACCGAGGGCATCTTCCGCGACTGTCTGCGCGTCAATTATTTCTGTCGCGTGGCCGAATTCGGTGCCGTGATCGTCGGGCATGCGGTCATGAGCGTCGGCGCCGCCGAGGCACACGTACTCAACGTCTGCGTCGAGGAGGCCTACCGCTGTCGCGGCATCGGCGGTCGGCTGCTCACGCAGCTGCTGCGATCGGCTGCCCAGGCGGGAGCCGCCGAGGCGTTTCTCGAGGCGCGGCCTTCCAATCTTTCGGCGATCCGCCTGTATCAGTCCCTGGGCTTCATTCAGGTGGGTGTGCGCCGCGGGTACTATCAGGCGATCGGCGGACGCGAGGACGCCATCGTGCTCAAGCGCTACATCGATTAGACTCGCGCGCCTTCACAGGCAGCCGACTCAAGACATTGCTCCATGAGCTCGCTCGAGCAGCAAATCGCGCGGCGGCGCACGTTCGCCATCATCTCGCATCCGGACGCCGGCAAGACCACGCTGACCGAGAAGCTGCTGCTGTTCGGCGGTGCCATCACCATGGCAGGCACGGTCAAGGGTCGCAAGGCCGCGCGTCATGCCACTTCCGACTGGATGCGACTCGAGCAGCAGCGCGGCATATCGGTGACCAGCTCGGTCATGCAGTTTCCCTATCGTGACCACGTGGTGAATCTGCTCGATACGCCGGGACACGAGGACTTTTCCGAGGACACCTACCGCACATTGACCGCGGTGGACTCTGCGCTGATGGTGATCGACTGCGCCAAGGGCGTGGAAGAGCGCACCGTCAAGCTCATGGAAGTTTGCCGGTTGCGCGACACTCCGATCATGACCTTCATCAACAAGCTCGATCGGGATGGCCGCGCCCCGATCGAGCTGCTGGATGAAATCGAGCGCGTCCTGAAGGTCCAGACCGCCCCCGTGACCTGGCCGATCGGCATGGGTCGCGAGCTCAAGGGCATCTATCACCTGCTCGAGGATCGCATCTATCTCTACGAGCCCGGTGAGCGCGGCCGCGTCGGCGACAATCGCGTCATCGACGGCTTGAAATCGGCGCCGGCGCGCGAACTGCTGGCAGAGCAGGCCGATGCCTATACCAGCGAGATCGAACTGGTGCGCGGCGCGAGCGCACCGTTCGATCGCGACGCCTATCGCGCCGGACGTCAGACCCCGGTATTTTTCGGATCGGCGATCGGCAACTTCGGCGTCGAGGAGTTGTTGCGCGCCTTCGTCAGCGACGCGCCCGCGCCGCTGCCCCGCGGCTGCCGCGAACGCATGATCGAAGCCACCGAACCGAAGCTTACGGGATTCGTATTCAAGATCCAGGCCAACATGGATCCGGGCCATCGTGACCGCATCGCCTTCCTGCGGTTGTGCTCCGGGCGCTACCAGCGCGGCATGCGTCTGCGGCACGTGCGGCTGGCTAAGGAGCTGCGGATAGCCGACGCCCTGACGTTCATGGCGGCGGATCGCTCGCAGGCCGAGGAGGCCTACGCCGGCGACATCATAGGGCTGCACAATCACGGCACGATCAATATCGGTGACAGCTTCAGCGAAGGCGAATCGCTGCACTTCACCGGGGTGCCGAGTTTCGCGCCCGAAATCTTTCGGCGCGCCGTGCTCAAGGATCCGCTGCGCATGAAGGCGCTCGGCAAAGGGCTCGATCAGCTGTGCGAGGAAGGCGCGACCCAGCTGTTCCGGCCGCTGCGCAACAGCGATCTGATCCTTGGCGCGGTCGGTCAGCTGCAGTTCGAAGTCGTGGCCTTCAGGCTGCAGGACGAATATGGCGTGCAGTGCGTGTTCGATAGCATTCCGGTCTATACGGCGCGCTGGGTGACGGCCACCGACGCCCGCAAGCTCGAGGAATTTCGCACCCGGGCGTTCGATCAGCTGGCGCTGGATCACAACGGCGAGCTGGTGTATCTCGCGAGCTCGCGGGTGAATCTGCAGCTGACGCTGGAGCGCTGGCCGGACATCCGTTTTCACGAGACGCGCGAGCATCAGAGCCTATAGGAGCAACGCGTGACACCGAGACGCGCCTCGCAATGGGCCTGGGCGTTGACGGCTTGGGCTAATCACGCCTTCATCACCACGGTGCTGGTCGGTTTGTTTCCTATTTTTTTCGACAAGTACTGGGCGGCATCGCTGCCGGGTCCGACTTCCACGTTTTATCTGGGCCTAACCAACTCCAGCGCGAGCTTTCTGGTGATGCTGCTCGCGCCATGGCTCGGCGCATTGGCCGACCGGCGTGGACGCAAGCGGCGCTGGTTCGGCGCGTGCACGCTGATCGGGGCGGTGGCCACGGCGCTGCTGGCCTTGGTTGGTGCCGGGCACTGGGTCCTGGCGCTGGTGGTTTTCGGTTGCGCTTCCTTGAGCTTCTGGGCCGGATCTTCGTTTCAGGATGCGCTGATCATGCATGTGGCCGAACCTCAGGAGAGCAACCGAGTCTCGGCGCTGGGGTTCGCGCTGGGATACCTGGGTGGCGGTCTGCTGTTCCTGCTCAACGTGCTAATGGTCCTGCATCCGTCGTGGTTCCTGCTGCCGAGCGCGACCGCGGCCATCCGCATCGCCTTTCTCGACGTGGCGGTGTGGTGGATCGTATTCACGCTGCCGATGTTCCATTACGTGACCGAGGCGTCACCGACCGACGAGCTGGCCGGCTGGCGCGAGCTCTGGGCCACGATCCGTTCGGTGCTGCGCGACCGGCCGGTGCTGAACTTTCTGCTGGCTTATTGGCTGTACATCGATGGCATCTCGACCGTGCAGATCATGGCCACGGACTTCGGCAGCAAACTCGGATTTTCAAGCTCGGCGTTGATCCAGGCGTTGCTGCTGGTGCAGTTCATCGCCTTTCCCTTCGCGCTGCTGTTCGGCCGACTCGGAGACCGAATCGGCACCAAGCGTGCCATCTATCTTGGCCTCGCGGTCTTTGTCGCCATTACCGTTTATGCCTACTTCATGCGCTCGGAATGGCAGTTCTACGTGCTGGCGGCGGCCTTCGGCACGGTACAGGGCGGCGTGCAGGCCCTGTCGCGCTCGTATTTCACCACCCTGATACCGCGCGAGCGCTCCGGCGAATACTTTGGCTTCTACAACATGCTGGCGAAGTTTGCCGCGGTGCTTGGGCCGCTGCTCATGGGAGTGGTCGCCATCACGACCGGCAACCAGCGGCTGTCGATCCTCGTGCTGGCGCTGTTCTTCGTCGTTGGCGCCTGGTTGCTCGCGCGCGTCCCAGGCGGTGGGCCTGCGCCGCTCAACGCGGCAAGCGCGCCGTAAAGAGTCTCACGCCGCGTCGAAACCGTTCGAGCTCGGCGGCACTGCATTCGGGGCCATAACGCAGTTGCGCGTAGCGCCGCGCCAGCGGCAGGAGCACGGCCGCCAGCTCCGGGTGCTCGCTCGCGATGCGGCCGCTATAGGCAATGGGCCCCTCATGCGGTGCACGTGCGCTGGCACGCCGTCGCAGCGCGCGCTCGAGCGTGCGCCAGGCGGCACTCAGGGCATCGTGCGGTCGGGCGGCCGCCGCGCGCCTCGTACGCCAGGCCAGCAGCGACAGCCAGAACGTGCCGCCGATGGCGAGCAATACCACGAGCGCCTCAACGTCGCGGTCTTTCAACCCCAATGCGCCGAGCAGATTGAGCTGCTTGCTCAGGTTGAAGTCGACGAACTGATCCTGCCACCAGGCATTCGCCGCCTGCCAGGCCAGCGCCGCGGCTGCAATCCAGGGCGGGTGGCTCGCGCGCCGGCGCGAGCCACCCGCAGCGGCCAGCACATCATCGAGATTGCTGTCGATGCGATCGGGAGCCACGACTGCGGTCGGATCGACGCGTACCCACCCCAGGCCGTCGAGCCATACCTCGGTCCAGGCGTGCGCATTGGCCTGGCGGACCAGCAGGTAGTTGCCGAAGCGGTTCCAATCGCCGCCGAGGTACCCGGTCACGACGTGTGCCGGTATGCCGCCGGCCCTCATGAGCATCGCGAAAGCCGAGGCGTAATGCCCACAGAAGCCCTCGTGGGTATTGAACAGCAGATCGTCGATGGAGTTGCGGCTGAGCCGCGGCGGGGTGAGCGTGTACGAGAAGCCGCCGCGCCGCAGGTAGTCGAGCACCGCTTCGACATACGAGCGCTCGTCCTTGGCCGCGAGGCGCAAATTCTGCGCCAGCTCGAGGCTGCGGGGGTTGCGCCCGCGTGGTAGCGCCAGATCGAGCTCGCGCACGGCTGCATCCAATGCTGCAGCGCTGCGGTGCTCGGGATAGGACTCGAGCCGGTAGCTGATGGTGTTGTTCATGGACTTCGCATCGAGCAGCTGATAGTCGAACGTCGGAAAAGCCGTCGGTCGCTCCTCCGGGACGCCTCGGGGCATATCGAGCGCAATCAGCACGCCATGCATATTGGGTTCGAGGGTGACTTCGTAGCGGTAGCCGCGTCCGAAGAATGCGAGCCGCGGCGGCTCGCCGAGATCGGCATGCGTGCGGCTCCAGCTGTAGCCATCGAAGTTGTGCAGCACCGGTCCGCGCCAATAGCGCAGCTCGCGCGCCGGCAGCGGGCCGTCGAAGCGTGCGCGCAGCGCCGGCTCGTCGGACTCGGTGAGCCGCGAGATGCTGCCGGGGCTCATCTGTTCTCCGAGTCCGGTGACGGCCTCATCTTCCCGCGGTACGGTCCAGAGCGCGCCCGGCAGGCGCGGGAAGAACAGAAACAACACGATCGCGAGCGGCAGTGCCAGCAATAGGCTGCGCGCCGCCGTGCGCAGCAGCAGCCCCGGGGCAGGCACGGCGGCACCGGCGCCCAGGGCATAAAGCGCCGTACACAGCAACCACAACACGGCGGCATAGAAGGGTGTGAGCCACAGAGCCTGCGCCGCCAGGCACGCGGCCAGCAATAGAAACAATGCCGCGCCGAGCACGATGTACCAGTCGCGCGCGCTCTGCGTTTCCATGAGCTTCAGCGCCGCCATCGCCACCAGCAGACTTGCGCCCGCGTCCAGGCCGTTGAGCGTGCGGAAGCTGGCCAACACGGCCAGAGTCAGCACCACGGCGACGCCGATGCGCAACGCCCGTGCCATGAGTCGTGAGGGCTGCTGCGCGGCCCAGAGCCGCCACGCCGCGCCACCCATGGCCACCGGCAGACACCACGCGGCGGTGTGATGCACATTGAGCAGCACCGCACAGAGCAAGCCCAGCAGGGCCCAGCGCTGGCTTGCGACGGGAACCGCCGTCGACTCCACCGGCGGCGCATCGCTACCGCTCAGCGCGTCGGCTGCCATCATGCCTCGTAGAGCGCCAGGGCTTCGAGGCAGTGGCGCCGCTGCGCCACGCCATGGCCGGTGGGAATCGAGCGACCCGGAAGTTCCAGAGCGTAACTCTCGCCGCGACGCTCGCACTCGAGCACCCAATCGGCCAGCTGCGACAGCGCGCTCTCGAGGGGCAGGTCACGCAGCGGTCTGAGTCCGAGCTCGCGCCGTGCTCCAGCGGGGGCGTCGTAGTGCGCAACCATCAGCGGCGCGCCGCGGGCATAGGCTTTCCAGGCCACACGCCGTGGCGGATCGCTGTCGCGGAATGGGCGCAACCAGGCCCATTCCTCCTCACCGCCCAAACGTCGCTCGCGCTCGCTGCGCTGCGGCCGGCCCACGGGCGGCGGCAGCGCCCGCAGCCGCACGGGCGCCGGATAGATCAATGCCTCGAGCGGCAGATGCAGCCACGTCCAGGCGCGAAACAGTCCCAACGGCGCATCGCTCGACAGTTGCACGCGATCGATACGCTGTCGGCCGCGTGAGCGCGCGCGGTAGCGAACGCGCACCATGCAAGCGCTGTGCGGCGCGAGGTCGAAAGATTTGGGCGTCGCTTCGGTGATACGCAGCCGCAACGAGCGCCGAGCCGCGGAGCTCGCGTTCTGGAATCCAAGCATCAGCTCGCCGTGGCCGTTGGCGAAAGCCGCTCCGGCGTGTGCACTGGTGATCTCGAGCCCGCTGAGCGTACCGTGACACTCGTACATCGTCACCAGCGCGAAACCACCGAGCAGAAAACACAGCAGCAGCGCCAGGCTGTTTTCGTAATTCACGCCTGCCAGAAACATGATGAACAGCAGCACGGCCGCAGCCACGCCGGTGCGTGTCGGCAGAATATAGATGCGCCGCGAGCCCAGCGTCAGCGGTGCGCAGTCCTCGCCCTGGCGCGAGCGAGCCCAGGCGGAAAACGCGCGCTCGAGTCGGGCGCGGGGCTTAAACGGGTACCGGGACGGCTCGGATGAGCGCATCGGCAATCTCGCTGCCGCGCTCGGCAGCCTCACCCTCGAGTGCCACCAGTCGATGTGCCGCGATCGCCGGAAACACCGTCTGAATGTGTTCCGGCTGCACCGCCGGCTCACCCGCGACCAATGCCCAGGCCTGCGCGGCGCGCAACAGACCCTGGGCGGCGCGCGGAGACAGTCCGAGCGGCAGCTGCGCGCGAGTGCGCGCTACCAGCGCCTGCACATAGTCCAGCAGTACCGGGGAGACGTGCACGCTGCGTGCCTCGCGCTGCAGCAGCAGCACCTCCGAGGGCCCGAGCACGCTCGGTGTGTCATGCAGCAGCTCGCGCCGTTCTCCCTGCAGCAGCACACGGCGCTCGGCGGCCGCATCCGGATACCCCAAGCTCACGCGCATGAGGAAGCGATCGAGCTGCGATTCAGGCAGCCCGTAAGTGCCGATCTGCTCGTGGGGGTTCTGGGTGGCGACCACGAAGAAGGGCTCCGGCAGGCCATAGGTAATGCCGTCGACGCTCACCTGGCGCTCTTCCATCGCCTCGAGCAGCGCACTCTGCGCCTTGGGGCTGGCGCGATTGATCTCATCGGCCAGCAGCAGCTGGGTGAAGACCGGGCCGCGTCGAAACTGAAATTTATTGGTCGCGCGATCGAAAACCGATATGCCGACGATGTCGGCGGGCAACATGTCGCTGGTGAATTGCAGCCGCGACCACTCGAGCCCGAGCACACGCGCCAGCGTCTGCGCCAGCGTGGTCTTGCCGACGCCCGGTACATCTTCGATCAGCAGATGCCCGCGGGCGAGCAGGCAGGCCAGGCATAGCCGCACCTGTGCGTCCTTGCCGAGGATCACGCGCTCGATGGCCGCGACTGTGGCGCTGAGGCTGCTCATACGGAAGCCAAGACGCGCACCTGTGCAATGTGCCGCGCCAGGCCGTGGCGCGTGCGTTCGAAATCGGCCAGGCGCTGGCGCTCCTGCGCGACGACTTCCGGCGGCGCATTGCGCACGAAGTGATCGTTGGCGAGCTTGCCGCGCGCCCTGGCGAGCTCCTGCTCGATCTTCTCGACGCGCCGCTCGAGCCGCCGCAACTCGCTCTGCGGCTCGATCAGTCCTGACATCGGCACCAGCAGCGTGAGCTCGCCGACCATGGCCGCCGCGGCCGGCGGCGGCGCCTCGCCGAGCCGCAGCGCCCGCACGCTGCCCAGCCCAGCGAGTTGCGACAGCAGCGACAGGTGCTGCTGCACCAGAGCCAGGTCACGATCGCTCGCCTGCTGCAGCAGCAACGGCAGTCGTTTCGCAGGCGCAATGTCCATTTCGCCGCGGATCTGGCGGATTGCGAGCACCACCTGCATGATCCAGTGCATTTCCTGCTCCGCGTCCGCATCGGTCGGAAATTCGCTGGCGTCCGGCCAGGCGGCGAGCATGATGCTCTCGCCGGACGTGCCGGCCGACGGCGCCACGCGCTGCCATATTTCCTCGGTAATGAAAGGCATCAGCGGATGCGTAAGCCGCAGCAGCGTCTCCAGCACGTGCAGCAGCGTGCCCCGAGTGCTCTGCGCCGCTGCCGCCTGCGGCGACTGCAGCACCGGCTTGGCGATCTCGAGGTACCAGTCGCAGAACTCATGCCAGGTAAATTCGTACAAGGCGTTGGCCGCGAAATCCAGACGGTAGTCGCGGAAGGCCGCGTCCACTGCACCTATCGTCGCACCCAGACGCGAGCGTATCCAGCGCTCGCTGACCGCCCGCGGGGCAGGGCCGCCAGTGCCGCCTGCCGCCATGGCCTCGCTCGAAGGGCCATCGCAGGCGCGCAGCACGAAGCGCGCGGCGTTCCATAGTTTGTTGCAGAAATTGCGATATCCGGCCACGCGCGCCAGATCGAAACGCAGGTCGCGGCTCTGGGTGGCGAGCGAGGCAAAGGTGAAGCGCAGCGCATCGGTGCCATAGGCCGGGATGCCTTGCGGATATTGCTTGCGCGTCGCCTTTTCAATGCCGGCCGCCAGGTGCGCCTGCATCAATCCGCTGGTGCGCTTGGCCAGCAGCGCCGGCAGATCGATGCCATCGATGATGTCCAACGGGTCGATGACGTTGCCCTTCGTCTTGGACATCTTCTGGCCTTCCGCATCCCGGATCAGCCCGTGCACGTAGACTTCGCGAAACGGCACGTCGCCCATGAAGTGCAGTCCGAGCATGATCATGCGCGCGACCCAGAAAAAAATGATGTCGAAGCCCGTCACGAGCACGTCGGTCGGATAGAAGCGTGCCAGATCGGCAGTGTGTGCCGGCCATCCCAGCGTCGAGAACGGCCACAGTCCCGAGGAAAACCAGGTATCGAGCACGTCCTCGTCCTGCTGCAGCGGCACGTCGCGCCCGTGCCGCGCACGCGCCGCCGCCTGCGCGGCCTGCTCATCGCGTGCGACGTAAATGTGGCCCTGTTGGTCGTACCAGGCCGGAATGCGGTGACCCCACCAGAGCTGCCGGCTGATGCACCAATCCTGAATGTTGCGCATCCACTGGTAGAAAGTCTTGTCCCAGTTGGCGGGCACGAAGCGTACCCGGCCGGACTCGACCGCCGCCGTGGCCGCGTCGGCCAGCGGTGCAACGCGCACATACCACTGTTGAGTCAGATAGGGCTCGATGACCGCTCCGCTGCGATCGCCGCGCGGTGTCATGAGTTTGTGCGGCTCGACGCGCTCGAGCAGCCCCGCTCGAGTCAGTTCTTCGACGATGCGCGCGCGCGCTTCGAAGCGATCCAGACCGCGCAGGCGCTCGGGGGCGCGCTCGTTGAGGCGCGCCTCGGGCGTGAAGATGTTGATCAATGGCAGGGCATGTCGCTGGCCGATCGCGTAGTCATTGAAGTCGTGCGCCGGCGTGATCTTGAGGCAGCCGCTGCCGAAGCCCGGATCGACATAGCTGTCGGCTATGATCGGTAGGGTGCGTTCGGCGAGCGGCAGCAGGACGTGGCGGCCGACCAGATGACGGTAGCGCGGATCCTCGCCGTTTACCGCGACCGCGGCATCACCGAGCATGGTTTCGGGGCGGGTGGTCGCGACCACGACGTGGCCCTCGGCATCGCTCAGGGGATAGCGCACATACCATAGATGGCCGTCCTCCTCCTCGGACAGCACCTCCAGATCCGACAGGGCCGTTCGCAGCACCGGATCCCAGTTGACCAGACGCTCGCCACGATAGATGAGGCCCTGCTCATGCAGACGCACGAATGCCTCGGTCACTGCCTGCGACAGTCCGGGGTCGAGCGTGAAGCGCTCCCGCGACCAATCGACCGATGCGCCGAGCCGGCGCAGCTGGCGTGCAATCGTGCCGCCCGACTGCTCCTTCCAGGCCCAAACACGCTCCACGAAGGCCTCGCGTGTCATGTCCGTGCGCCGCTGGCCGGCGGCATTGAGCACTCGTTCGACCACCATCTGAGTTGCGATGCCCGCATGGTCGGTACCCGGCTGCCACAGAGTCGCCTCACCCTGCATGCGATGCCTGCGCGTCAGCGCATCCATGATCGTGTCCTGGAAGGCATGGCCCATGTGCAGCGTGCCAGTGACATTCGGCGGCGGAATCATTATGCAGAAACTGTGCTGCGAGAGTCGCGGTACAAAATATCCGGCCGACTCCCATCGCTGATACAGACGCTGTTCGATTTCGGCGGGCGAGTAGACTTTGTCCATCCGGGGTTGTGACCGCTTAAAGAGCGCGATTATAAGGCCGCAGGCGCGATTGCATCCTGGCTGCAATTCACGGCGTCAAGGGCGAGTCCTCGGCGGCGAGGGTGTGCGTCTCGGGTGTGACGCCGCGGTCGCGATACTGCCGAAAGCGGCTGCGGCCGGCGCGCCGTCTGTCCTCATCGGCATCGATAAGCTCGGCGATGCGGCCAGCATGCGCGGCCGCGGCCGGGATGGTGCTGCCGAGGTTCACCAGCAGCTCGAAGGGCTGGTCCGGACAGCCGTCGCAGCTCAGCAGCACCGGCGTGTCCTGCCACTGCTCGGCTTGCGTGTAGATCTCGTGCGGCACGAAGCTGCGATCGGCGAAGGTCCACAGCAGTTCATCAAATCGCTCGAGCGAGCGCTGCTCCGCGAGCCAGACGAACACGCGTTGCCCAACCAGATAGCCTTGCTCGGCAATGCGGCAACCGAGCTTGAAACGCGAGCGTTCCTCGGTGCCGGAAAGCAGGTAGAAATCCACGCGCTGCATCGACGGCGCGACTCGGCTCAACCGCCTGCGCGGCGACTCAGGAAGTCCCCGACCAGCGATAGCGGCCGGCCGCTGGCGCCCTTGGACGCGCCCGAGGTCCAGGCCGTACCGGCGATGTCCATGTGCGCCCACTTCAGTCCCTGGGTGAATTTGCCCAGGAATGCGGCCGCGGTGATTGCGCCGCCTTCGCGCCCGCCGATGTTGGCCATGTCGGCAAAGTTGCTGCGCAGCTGCTCTGTAAATTCCTCCGTCAGGGGCAGCTGCCACGCGCGGTCGTCGGTGCGGGCTCCGGCCTCGACCAGCTCGCGTGCGAGCCCCTCATCGTTGGCCATGACGCCGCTGAAATGGTTACCGAGGGCGATGATGCAAGCCCCGGTCAGCGTCGCGAAGTCGACCACGGCCTCAGGTTCGTAGCGGCGCGCATAGTTCAACGCATCGCAAAGGATCAAGCGTCCCTCGGCATCGGTATTGAGCACTTCGACGGTCTGGCCCGAGGCGCTCGTGACGATGTCGCCCGGCTTGAGCGCTCGGCCGCTGGGCATGTTTTCGCAGGCCGGCACCAGGCCGACCAGGTTGATCTTGAGCTCGCTGCGCGCTGCGTAGTCGATGGCCGCCAGCACGGTTGCTGCCCCGCACATATCGAACTTCATCTCATCCATATTGGGCGGATCCTTGAGCGAGATGCCGCCGGTATCGAAGGTCACACCCTTGCCGACCAGTACCACAGGTGCGCGATTGCGGCGCGCACCGCGATATTCGAGCACGATGAACCGCGGCGGCTCCTCGCTGCCGCGTGTTACGGCCAGCAAGCAGCCCATCTTGAGTCGCCGGATGCCGGCCGCATCGAAGACGCGCAGTCGCAGCCGCCGCCGGTAAGCGTGCTCGAGCTCGCGTGCCTGCGCTGCCAGATAGCGCGGAGTGCAGACGTTGGCCGGCAGATTGCCGAGGTCCCGCAGCAGCCGCGTGCTCTCGGCCAGAGCGGCCCCGGCGGCAAGGCCGCGCCGTACGGCTGCCAGCGCGCCGGTTTCGACCGGTCCGCACAGCACGCGCGCGAGCGCCGGCGGGCGCGGCTTGCGTGCCGTCTTCAAATCATTGATCCGATAGAGACTGCTGCCGGTACTTTCGGCGATGGCGCGGCCGAAGTAGTAATCATCGAGCTCACGCGCCGCGGGCCGCTCCAGCGCCAGGGCTGCTGATACCACGCGTGTGCGCGCCAGCGCGGCGATGGCTTGACCCAAGGCTCGCCGCCAGGCACGGCGCTGGTACTGTGGCTTGCCGCCGAGGCCGACGAGCAACAGCCGTGCGCTCTTGAGCCCGGTGGGTTCGGCAAGCAGCAGCGTCTCGCCGGCGCGGCCCGAGAAGTCGCCGCGCGCAAGCAGGGCGCGCACCCGCCCGCGCATGGCGCGGTCCACCGCCAGCGCCTCCGGTCCGAGCTCGGCGCGCTCGAATACGCCGATCACGAGGCAGTCGCTGCGCTGTTCGGCCGCTTTGCGACTAAAGGCTTCGAATCGCATTTAGATGGTCCTTGTTTGCCTGCGAAATATATTCGTATAACTTAGCGGCCGCCGCAGCGTATCGCGACCCTGTCTCGCGTCCGTCTGACCCGTGTTTTAGGGCCGAGCGCGCGGCGGCAATGATCGCCTGGAAGTGTAGCCGAAGCCAGCTGGAAAGAGGGCCTGTTGCGAATTCTGCAGCGCTATATGCTCAGAGAAATGACCGTCAACTTCATCGGGGTGACGGTCGTCCTGTTTGCCATCCTGTTTGTCAATCAAGTCGGCGCGGTCCTGGCGCGCGCGGCGCAGCTGCAGTACCAGAGCGGCTTTGTGCTCGAGTTGATCGGGCTGGGCGCGGCGCAGAACTTCGCGCTGCTGCTGCCGATCGGGCTGTTGCTGGGCATCGTGCTTGCCTTCGGCCGGCTCTATCACGACAGCGAGATGGCAGCTGCACAAGCCTGTGGCGTTGGCGTCAGCCGTGTCGCGGCCGCAGTCTGGGTGCTGGCGCTGCCGGTCACGGCGCTGATCGTGCTGGTCAACTTCGAGCTCGCGCCGCGCGCAGCGGCGGCCGAAGCCGCCATGCGGGATGAGGCCTTGCGCGCCAGCGTCACCGCGCCGCTTGCGCCCGGCAATTTTCGCAGCTTCGCCGGTGGTCGGATCGTGGTATACGCGCGCGCCGCCGATGCGGGCGGCGATCTGGCCGGCGTATTCGTCAAGCGCAGTAACGGGCTCATCATCGAGACCACGATCGCTCGCCGGGCACACTATGCGTTATCGAGCGATGGCCAGAGCGAGACCATCACGCTGTACGATGGTCAGCGGCTCGAAGGCATACCCGGCAGCACCCGATACCGCATCATGCGTTTCGATGAGCAGATGATTCCGATCCGTACGCCCGACAGTACCCACCGCGCCCCGCGCGTGGATGAATTGAGCACCGCGCAGCTGCTCGCGAGCAGTGAGCCGAAGCTGCGCGCCGAGCTGCAATGGCGCCTGGGACTGCCGATCATGACGCTGATACTGACCGCCATGGCGGTGCCGTTGGGCCGGCTGCGTCCGCGCCAGGGCCGCTATGCGCATGTGTGGATTGCGGTGCTGGTCTTCGCCCTCTACGCCAACCTCGCGCTGGCGGCTCGAACCTGGTTCGAGCGCGGCAAGGTTCCGCCGCTATTCGGTCTGTGGTGGGTGCACGGACTGTTCCTGATCGGCGCCGCCGTCATTATTGTGCTGCCTAAGCTCAAGCGCAGCTGGCATGCGCGGCGGCGTGCACCGTGACGCTGCTGGATCGATATATTACCTGGACGTTGCTGTCGGTCATCGCGCTGGTGCTGGCGGTGCTGTCGGTGCTCGGCACGCTGTTCGTGTTCATCGGCGAGCAGAGCGATGTCGGCGTCGGCCACTACGGCATGCTCGATGCGCTGCTGTATTCAGCGCTTTCGGTGCCGCAGTTTGCGCTCGAATCATTCCCGGCCGCGGTGCTGGTCGGCGCGCTGCTCGGCATCGGTGTCCTGGCACGCAGCCAGGAGCTCACGATCATGCGCGCCTCGGGCATGTCGAAGCTGCGCCTGGGAGCTGCGGCGCTGCTCAGCGCCGGGCTGCTGATCGGCGCCTCATTGCTGATCGGAGAATTGCTGGCGCAGCCGCTCGCGCAGCTGGCCGATGAGCGCAAGGCGTTTGCGAAATACGCCAATATCAGCTTCGCCGGGGCCGGTGGAGCATGGATCCGCGATGGCGATACCATCCTGAACGTGCAGGGACGCTCGAGCGTCGGACAATTCGGCGGCATGTTGATCTTCGATCTCGCGGCCGACAATCGTCTGGCAGCGATCGGCCATGCCGATCACGCAATCGCCGCGGGTGCGCAGTCCTGGCAGTTGGAGGGTTACTCGGAATCGCGCTTCACAGATCACTCCGTGACCAGTCTGCAGTCAAGCAAGCGCATGCTGAACACCGCCGCCGGCGCCGATCTGCTGCAGCTTGCGATCAGCGATCCGAGCGAATTGGCACTGCACACGCTGTACACTGCCATACGCTCGCTGCGCAACAATGATCTCGATGCCAAGCAGTACGTATTCGCATTCTGGTCCCGGCTGGCGCGCACCGCCGGCATTCTGGCCGCGGTACTGTTTGCTCTGCCGTTCGGATTCGGCGCGTTGCGTTCGGCCTCATTGAGCGCCCGCACCACCCTCGGCCTGACGCTCGGCATCGTCTACTTTTTTCTGCAGCGGTTGGTCGAGAGCGGCACGCTGGTATTTGATCTAAATCCCTTGCTGCTGGCTTGGGTGCCGACTGGACTGCTGGCGCTGGCGGCGATGTTGCTGCTCTGGCGCGTGCGCTGAGGCGGCCGTGCGATTCCCGGGCGCTCGCGTCGCGCAGGTGCGGCCAGGGGAGGGCCGGGCTCTGCTGCTCGCGTGCTGCTGCAATTTCCTGCTGCTCGGAAGCTTCTACGTCCTGCGGCCCGTCCGCGACACGGTGGCAACCGTGCTCGGTACCGGGCGGCTGCAGGATCTGTTCACGGCGACCTTCCTTGGCTCTCTGATCGCCTCGCCAATCTATGCTGCGCTTGCCTCGCGCGTGCGATTGCAGCGCCTGCTGCCGGGGGTGTTCTGGTTCTGGTTGATCAACGTCCTGCTGTTCGCGGCTCTGTTCAGCGCAGCGCCACACAATCGATGGGTGGCTTCTGGCTTTTACGTCTGGTTCAGTGTCGTCAACCTGTTCATGATCTCGGTGTTCTGGAGCCTCATGGTCGACGTTTTTTCGCCGCCCCAGGCCACGCGATTGTTTGCGTTGATCGCTGCCGGTGGCGAGATAGGCGCCATCGCCGGTCCTGTACTCACCCGATCGCTGGTCGGCCGGCTGGGCCTCGACGGACTGCTGCTGCTCGCCGCTGCGGGACTGCTGCTCATGACCGCGCTGGTTCATCTGATCATGCGGGCGAAACTGCAGCTGCGAGCGAGCGGCGAGGAGGCGCAGCAATCGACTCTCGATCATGCCCTGTCGGGCAATCCGTTTGACGGCTTCGCTGAGCTGTGGAAATCCGCGTACGCGCGCACCCAGGCCTGGTACATGTTGCTCATGAGCTGGGTCAGCACGGCGGCGTATTTCTTTCAGACCGATCTGATCGCGCACCGCTTTCAAGCCATCGAGAGCCGTGTTCAGGCGATCGCCGATATTGACCTGGTGGTCAATCTCTGCAGCGCCATCATCCTGATCTTCGGACTGAGCCGTCTGCTGCAGCGATTCGGCGTCACGGCCGGACTGCTGCTCAATCCAATCATCATGGTGTTCGCATTCATCTGCCTGGCATTGTCGCCGGGACTGTTCATGATTCAGGCTTTGCAGGTGGTGCGGCGCGTTGCCCAATATGCGATCGCCCGGCCGAGCCGCGAGATCTGCTTTACAGTCGTGGAACAGAGCAGTCGATACAAGACCAAGAATGTCCTCGATACCGTGGTCTACCGTCTCGGCGACGTCACATCGGCCTGGCTGCAGAGCGGTGTTCGAGCCGCTGGCTTCGGTTTTCCGGGCGCGATCGCCCTGGGGTTGGGCGTGAGCCTGGGCTGGGGAGTGGCCGCCTCGCTGCTTGGGCGGCGCTATGAGCAGCTGCGCGCGCACCTTAAGCTATAGTCGAGCTCCGCACCCGAGAGCCACATGGCAAGCATCACGGTTCCTGCAGCGTTCAAGCGCGTGCTGCGCGTGGCTGCGGCCATCGAACCCTACGAGCTCAAGGCCGTCATCCTGAGCATGCTGTATTTCTTTTTCCTTTTCGGGAGCTATTCGATCGTCAGACCGGTGCGCGATGCAATGGGCACGGTCTACGGCATGGCCCGGATCCAGGAGCTGTTCACGGCCACCTTTGTTGCGAGCTTTTTGTTCGCACCGCTGTATGCCGGCCTGGCATCGCGCATCAGACTGTCGGTGCTGCTGCCGTGGGTGTACGGCTTCATAGCGCTCACGCTCATCGTGTTCTACGGGCTGCTCACGCGCGGCTATCCGGAACGATGGACTGCCGCGGCTTTCTTCGTCTGGGTGAGCACATTCAACCTGCTCATCATCTCGGTTTTTTGGAGCTTCATGGCCGATCTGTTCTCGCGCCGTCAGGCCCAGAGATTGTTCGGATTCATTGCCGCTGGCGGGACTGGGGGCGGTATTGCCGGGCCGGCGCTGGCGAAATATTCGGCCGTGCTCATCGGCGACAACAACCTGATACTGATCGCCGCAGCTGGTTTCGGGCTCACGGCAGTGCTGGTACGGCTGCTGGCGCGGGAGAAGCAACAGCTGCTGGTCGGGGGCGAAGAGATTCAACCCACGCGTCTGGATCACCGCCTGGCGGGCAGCGCGCTAGATGGATTCCGGCTGCTGTTGCGCTCGCGGTACCTGCTGCTGCTGGCGTTGTTTCTGCTGTTGATGACCTGGATCTCGACGATCGTCTACATCCAGCTCGGCGATCTGATCACCCACGCCTTCACCAGCCACGAGCAGCGTACGCGCGCCTACGCCACGATTGATCTTTGGGTCAACGGGATCGCGGTGTTGATTCAGCTGTTCGGAACCGGACGCCTCATCACGCGATTCGGCGTGACCAGCGGATTGCTGTTGAACCCGGCCATCATGGTTTTTGCATTCCTCGCCATCGTTTTTGCGCCGATGCTGTTGTTGCTCGGCGCAATGCAAATCCTGCGCCGTGTGGCCGAGTATGCCGTGGCCAAGCCGACGCGCGAGATGCTGTTCACCGTGATCGATCAGGAGAGCCGCTACAAGGCCAAGAACGTCATCGATACGGTCATCTACCGCTTCGGCGACCTCAGCGCCTCCTGGCTCAGCTCGCTGATCCACCCTTATGGGGTCGGCGGCCTGGCCTTATTCGGCGCGGTAGTGTCAATCGTCTGGTTTCCCGTTGCCTACCTGCTCGGCAAACGCTACGAGCAACAGCGCCAAGTGGAGCGCTCTGGCGCCTGAGCCTCAATGCCAGCTGTTGCGGCGCGCCTTGGCCTCCGCCGGCGCATCCAGCGGCTCGCCGCTGATGCGATCATTCACGGCCTGCAGCAGCGCCGGGGGCATCGCCGGGCCCGGCAGCCGAGAGGGCTGCGCATTGGCTGCAACCGGCGCATCCGCGCCTAACAGCGTGAGGACGCGCCAGCCTTGCCGTTCGCGGCAGGCCAGCCCGGCGAGGGCCGGGCTATGGTCGAGCACGAATGTGCGACAGTAAACGCCGGATCTGGCGCGAAAGCTAAAGCCGACACGGATCGCCGTGGCAGCCGCGCCGGCGTTGGAAAGCTGGGCGTTCAGGGCGTGATTCAGCGAGCCACTGGCGAACAGCGCACCGTCGCGATACTCGGTTGGATCGGTACCGGCGGCCACGTGCTCGATCAGCACACCCAGGCCGAGGCCGAGCAGCAGACTCGCTGCGATTGCCAGAACGGCGCGGCGCGGGATGGCAACGCGCTGCCGCTCCGTACGGCGCGCTCGCTCGGCACGAACTCGTGCTAAATCAATGATCTTCGCCGGCCCGTCGGCGGCGTCCGGTCGGGCCGCATTGACCAGCCGCCTGGGCAGCGGCTTGCGCAGCGTGCCGTCGAAGACATTGCGCAACCGGCCGCGCAATGCGCGACGCTGAGCTACTCGCTGTGCCAGCCGAGCATCGTGAGTAATGGCCTGTTCGATCTTCGCGCGCTCGGCCTGCTCGAGCTCGCCGTCGACATACGCGCTCAACAGCTCGTCCGAAATATGGATGGTCATGCGGCGTCTCCCAGCTGCGGCAGCACCCAATCATCTGCGCGGTTTTTTTTTACGGCAAGTCCTCGAATGAGCACTGAAGCCTGCACTGTTGCGCTCGCGGCGCGCGTACGGGCCGTCGTTGCACCGCACAATTCGTAAAAAATGGCTGACCGAAATGCGGCCGTGCTGCGCCAGCGGCTGCATAGGTCAAATACGATGGACGCGAGCGGCAAGGGTCCTACTTGGAATCGATGCGAATGCACACTTCGAGCGCGCTGCTGCGCGCGCTGGCGATTTGCACGGCGCGCGCGCTGATGATCACCGTTCCCGCCCGGTCTTGCTAGGCCGTCAGTTCGCGGCCTTCAGCGTCTGCTCCGCCGCAACGCCTCGAGCTCCGGCCGCACCGGGCGCATGACGTACACGTGGTTGGGCTCTAGGGGCACGCCATCGGCGATATGGCTGACCGGCATGCTGGTGTGACGGGCGAGGAATTCTGCCGTCACGGTCTCCTGATCGGGCGCCTGCGACTGGATGACGATATACGCGGCACCGCTATCAGCCGCTGTATTGGCAAAAAATAGCTGCAACGCCTGCGCGTCGGCGCGAGCAGCGCCGACCCCGACAACGGGAAAAGGATAACCATCTCGAACTGTGACGTCGATCATGGCTCCACTGTAGCGCACAAATCTGACAGCGCCTGTCAGACAAGCGGAAAAATATCCACGGCAGCAGGACGGGTCCAGCAAACCACGATCGCACGCGCAGTGATCTGCCGATCGACACCGGGCGCTCGATGTGGTGCGGGATCATACGGCTCAGCCGGCCGCGCAACGTTCCAAGCAATCAGGTTGAGGCACAGAATCAATCTCAGAAAAAAAGACGATCACGCCCGCGAGCGCGCGTGCCCCCTTGGGGCGGACAATCGCACGTGTCGGATAAGCGCGGGGCCGACGCCGCAGTTCAGGCGCGGCATTTGGCGACGCCGCGAGTGCCACGGCGCGATTCGAGCAGCGAACCGCGCAAGAGCTAAGTGCCTGATTATATGGCGCTCCCTACGAGATTCGAACTCGTGTTCCAGCCTTGAGAAGCGCGCTGGCGCGATCGGCAGAAGAAGCAGGCTGAAGTCTGGCTCGCGCAGGTCGCGGGCTCGGCCGTACGCTCACCGGAGCGCGGCAGCGTCAAAGCAGCCCTCGAGGCGTACCTAGCGGATCTGAGGGCGCAAGGGCGGACGGCTGCCGCAGCCGATGCGCAAAGCAAATTCGAGACGGTCGTGTATGAAGACCCGTTCGCCGAGCTGCCGCTGGAGTCTCTGACGCGGGATGACACCCGAGAGTGGCGCGCACGGCTTCAGGCGGGCGGGGCTAACCGCTCGGTGAATCGGCTGTATCGTGGGGTCAAGGCCGGGTTGAACCGCGCTTTGGAACTGGAGCACGTCGGAGACTCCAAGGCGTGGACCATCGGCGCGCTGGCCGATGATGGCGAGGACGCCGAGACCACCGAGACAGCGGTGTTCCTAAACGCATGCCAGCGCGCGGCGATCATCCGGGCAGCCGAGCCCCATGCGGCGCTGTTCTTGGAGGCGTTGGAGAGAACGGGGGCCAGACCGGGCGAGCTGGCCGCCGCCAGGGTGGCAGACCTGACGGCCGATAGCTTGAAGCTCAGCCATCGCAAGGGGCGCAGCAGCAAGATGCGCTCGCGCTTCGGGCAAGTTGCCGAGCGCGGCTTTGTTCACCGAAGACGGAGTGCAAGTCTGGCGTAGGCACCGATGGGGCAGGGCCTTCCGCGCTGCCGTCACGGCCGTGAATGCCAAGGCGCGCAAGCAGCACCGCATCCCGCCGGCAGCGAGCGCCTACTCGTTCAGGCACGCGAGGATCAGCGAGCTGCTGCAGGTCCACAACATCGATCCGCTCACCGTCGCGGCTCAGTGCGGCACCGGCATTGCGATGATCGAGAAGGCGTATCTGAAATTCATCCCCAGCACGATGAAGGCCAAGCTCGCGGCCGTGCGCGGGGAGTGAAGGCCGGACCGCCAAGGCGCTGACCCTGCGCATATTGCCACTGTGCCGGCACAGTGTGCTGGCCTTACAATTCAATCATCTCGGTAAACACGGCATTTCCCGTGGGCTGTAGTCATGACCGAAGGAATTGAGCGCGCTGCGCCAGACTTCCTGCGCTTCCTAAGCATCGAAGAGAACAATTTCCTCGTCTCTGTGGCCAATAACAGAGACTAATTCGGCGCGCTGGCGCGCGTCGAGGGCCTATATAGCGCGGCGATGAATTATCAATCCATAAGAAATAATGATGCTGTCCTGTCTCAGCTCCTCACGTTCATCCACCATCAAGCAGCAGAAGACGATCAGCACGTTTGCGGTTCACGCCGACATAGGGACTTTCCGGGCAGACCACCATGAGTGTCAACTATTTCCAATTTGCTCAGAACGACGATGGGCGTAAGCTGCATACGCTCTCGCTGCTCTATATCTTCGTTGCGACACCCGATGTTTTCTCCGATTTTTTGGTGACGGAAGCGAAAGTAGTCCCGGCCGAATGGAAGATGCAACTCCACCAGCTTGGTATAACAGTCGAGCGGCATCTCGGACAGGTGCGAGAGAAATTGCGGAATGAGGGCGAGAATTCGCCGGCAGAGGAGCCATGAGAAGGAGAATACTGCTGGCGCTGCTGCTGGCGTGTGTCGGGGTTGTCAATGCTCAGACGATGCCACCCAATGAGACAGACTTGCATGCTTCGTATTGCATCGAAGTCAATAATTCTTATGTTGGCTACTCTCAAGCAGCGTTGTCAACTCTGAACAATGAGCCACCAAGTGCCGCCAAAGATGATGCTTTGAAGACGATCTTGTCCGCCGCCAACGCCATAAAAGCAAATTTGAGAAAACTGCAGCTTTATCTCGAGCCACGCCTTTCCCACATTGACCCTCTTGGTCTCATGGGGGCCTCGGGCGCGGCGAAGGATGATTTGGCACGGCTTCAGTCAGCTAACTCGGCGTGCCAAAACAAGTGCCCAAAAGCTTACACGTCCGAGGGCATCGACGCTTACATGAAATGCGTTGCTGAATGTACGGCGCTGGCGATGCCGGATCTCGCTTCGATCCAGAAGAAATTGAAGTCTTGCTCGGAGCTTGATTGGCTCCCGTTGTGACGCGACATGCCGCTACAATTCCTTTGGTGCGCCCGCTGCCATACCG
>JGI12269J14319_10000232_pt1 | contig 52331 bp, 57 predicted proteins | sample PeaSoiSIISIP2007_FD_14319 | JGI IMG/M metagenome (IMG submission 14319)
CTGGGCGTGGTCCTTGCGGTTGTCCTTGATATCCTGGGCGTGGTCCTTGCGGTTGTCCTTGATATCCTGGGCGTGGTCCTTGCGGCTGTCCTTGATATCCCGGACGTGGTCCTTGCGGCTGCCCTTGGTTTCCTGGACGTGGTCCTTGCGGCTGTCCTTGGTTTCCCGGACGTGGTCCTTGCGGCTGTCCCTCTATTATTCCTGGACGAGGGTCTTGCGGTCGTTTTTCTTGCTCCGGTCCGGATGAATTTGGTGTTGTTTCCTCAGTATTTTTGTGTTCAGAATGATTCAAATTTATCTCCTTTCCTTTCACTTGGTCCCTTAAACAATCTGCATCTTTTTGATCGACCGTACTTAAATGATTTTTTACATCTGTTCCAATAGCCACGAGTCTTGTCATCACTTCTTTACTACTAAAATTTAATTCTTTTGCTAATTCATGAACACGAATACTCATTTAACCACCCCCACATATTCGGCTCCCACATTACGCTCCAAGCATCAGCTCCTTGCTAGTAAAATAGCCTTCGCAAACCCTTGATCTAAAATAAGCACTGCTGAACGCGGCGAAAGTCCTATTGAATGTCCAATTTCCAATTTAGTCCCAGCGACAACTACTGGTAACTTCAAATCATTAGCCCACTGATCATACTTTTTCTGCGCACCGTGAGCATCCTCCGCAATGATCAGTAGAAATCCTTTTCTTTTCTTTAGCATTGCCTCAATTTGAGCATCTCCAGAAGCAATTTTACTTGCTCGCCGGGCGATACCTATTAATGACTGAATACGCGCATTCACGAAGAAATCTTCCCTTCCAGGTTAGCAAATACTTCTGGATCAACATCCACACCGAAAGCCTTCCGGAATCGACGCTCTTTAACTGCAGTTTGGCAACAGGTTAAGTTAGGACAAAGGTATGCGCCACGTCCATTCCGTTTTCCAGTGGGATCGAGTTCAACAGTCCCTTCTGGTGTTCTGACAATCCGCATAAGCTCTTTCTTGGGCTTCATTTGTTGACACCCCAAACACATCCGCATTGGAATCTTCCGTGTCTTCATACCATCACCCCTTTCCTCTCTTCTTTTTCTCCTTGAGGGTTACTTGCACATCTGTTTTCAAATCACCCACCATATCAGTAAGAGCTTTTTCATTAACTCCGTTGGTTACATTTTCAGTGGCTTCCTTTGTAAAAGCTTCTGGTTCATGGGCATATTTATCATATGTTTCATTGTCATTGTATGCATCGTTATTTTCACATGTCTGAAAAGTTCCGCCTTCGACAGTTTGTTCATCATTCAAAGTTAATCCATTTTCTTCATATTCCTGGTAGTTATTAGTTTCGGCGAATTCATCATATTCCGAGTAATCTTCATATTCACCGTATTCTTCGTAGTTTTCATATCCTTCCTCCTGCCCTTGAGGAAGGATATTTAGCGCTACTGCCTGAGTTTCACTTTTAATGTCAATCTTCCACCCCGTAAGTTTGGCAGCTAAACGAGCGTTTTGTCCTTCTTTACCAATCGCTAAGGAAAGTTGATAGTCCGGAACGACGACGATGGCAACTTTCTCATTGGGTTTAGGATATACTCCTACAACTTTTGCGGGAGAAAGTGCATTCGCCACAAACTCTTGGGGATCTGTTGAAAAATTGACAATATCAATCTTTTCCCCTTTTAATTCTGTAACAATGGTTTGTACTCGAACTCCCTTTGGCCCAACACAAGCGCCAACAGGATCGACATTCGAGTCTCGTGAATATACGGCAATTTTAGAACGAGCCCCCGCTTCACGGGAAACACCCTTAATTTCAACGATGCCGTCATGAATTTCCGGCACTTCAAGCTCAAATAAGCGCTTAATCAGTCCAGGATGTGTTCGGGACAGCATAATTTGCGGTCCCTTTGTTGTTTTTTTAACCTCTACGACATACGTTTTAATACGTTCGAAGGATTGATATACCTCTCCAGGGATTTGTTCCTGAGCAGGAAGTACCGCTTCAACCTTCCCTAAATCAACTATTACGTTCTTCTGTTCATAGCGTTGCACAACCCCAGTGACAATATCTCCTTCACGATTAACATATTCGTCATATATCATGCCACGCTCAGCTTCTCTAATCCGCTGAACGACAACTTGCTTGGCAGTTTGGGCCGCAATCCGTCCAAATTCACGCGGGGTTACTTCGTATTCCACAATGTCCTCAAGTTGATAATTAAGATCGAGTTTTCGCGCGTCCTCCAATCCAACCTGAGTTCGAGCATCCTCCACGGTCTCTACAACGGTTTTACGGGCATACACTTTAAACTCGCCAGTTAAACGATCAATAAGAACTCGAACATTTTGTAATGATCCGAAATTCTTCTTGTATGCCGAAATCAGCGCTGCCTCGATCGCCTCAAAGAGAATCTCTGCAGAAATTCCCCGTCCTTTTTCTAACTCGTGAAGGGCCTCGATGAACTCCATATTCATTTTTTCATTTTCCTCCTTATTTTATTGTAGATATAGAAAACCTAGAAATCCAGTGCCAAATGAGTTTTCTTGGTCAAGGTACGTGGAATTGCAACGCGCTTCTCTTCATATTCCAAAACGATTTCATCGTTTATTAGTCCGACTAGATTACCAGAAAATTCCTTATACCCTTGAAAGGAGGAAATAGTATGTACCGTAACCAACCTTCCTTGAAAACGGATAAAGTCCGCTTCTTTTTTCAGGGGACGTTCTAGTCCAGGAGAAGACACTTCCAACATGTAGGCCTGAGGAATAGGATTTTTCTGATCAAGCATATCGCTCACCGCATGGCTCACTCCTGAACAATCATCCATATCCACGCCACCGTCTTTATCAATATAGATGCGCAAATACCAATGTGCACCTTCTTTAATATACTCCACATTCACCAGTTCAAGCCCTCTTTCTCTAATGAGAGGCTCAATCAGTGACCCTATCTTTTCTTCCATAGCTTTATTCATGTGAAATCGCTCCTTTAACGTGACGCAAAAAGCCTTCTTTATAGTCTGACGAAGATGACCAAGAGTTATACTTGCACCACGATTTGAACAAACGAAGGAGCGGGCTAGAACCCACTCCTTAACAGCAATTACTACAAATTCCCTATACTAATATAGCATATCTCCTAGACATCTGCAACCCAAGCCAGTGGAAGTTTCTTACCTTAGAGAACACTTTAGTGGCATCCTTCCTAAAAAAGGCTAAATTGATTTTCTTCTTGAAGTCCCTGCAAACAGCCGTGTTGGTTAAAGTTCAAATGAAAGAGCTTTTTCTACAATAGTTTTGACCTGCCCAGCAACATCTTCAACATATACGAGTTGTGTTTCACCTGTTTTACGTTCTCGTAGTTCGACCTGTCCATTGGCAAGGGTTTTACTTCCGATCGTCACCCGTATAGGATATCCGACTAAATCCGCATCCTTGAATTTTACGCCAGCACGTTCATCCCGGTCGTCGAGGATCACCTCTACGCCCATACGCTGAAGCTCCTGATAAAGCTTATCAGCCGCCTCCACCACTTGAACATCTTTCGTACTGACTGGTACAATGATACAGTGATATGGCGCAATTGGCATCGGCCAGATAATCCCATAATCATCATGATTTTGTTCGATCGCGGCAGCAATCGAACGGCTGACCCCAACACCGTAACAGCCCATAACACAAAACTTCTCTTCACCGTTCACATCCAAATAGGTAGCTCCCAGCGCTTTACTATACTTTGTTCCTAGTTTGAAAACTTGACCTACTTCAATCCCCCTCGCTTCTTTAAGAGGAGCACCACATTTTAGGCAAGCCTCACCAGGTTCCATCATGCGCAGATCAAGAACTTGATCTATCCGGAATTCAAGACCCGGAACCACATTCACATAGTGATAATTTGTCTTGTTTGCTCCACACACAACTTTTCTCATCAGAGGGACTTCTTCGTCGGCAATAACCGTAAGACCGACAGGCACTTCAACAGGGCCCACGAAGCCAGGTTCACACCCTAATATTCTCTCTACTACATGTGGAGGAGCGAGTTCGAGTAATACGAACCCACCTAGAGCATTATTTAATTTTATTTCATTCAGCTCACGATCTCCACGAACCAGCACCAAAAATAGCCTATCGTCCCCTTGATAAAGCAACGATTTCACGAGACTAGTTTTCGGCACAGTCAAATAATTACAAACTGTATCAATGGTCCTGACTTCTGGCGTATGCACTAATGTCTGCGGCTCTTCAGTCGAAACATCATTTATTACTTGGGGATGGCATTCCGCTTTTTCCACATTGGCAGCGTAATCACACTCTGAACAATAAACAACAGCATTTTCTCCCGAATCTGCTAAAACCATAAATTCATGGGTTCCACCCGTGCCTCCGATAGCCCCGGCATCCGCTTCAACCGGCCGATAAGCCAGACCACAACGCGAAAAGATTCGACAGTAGGCATCGTACATCTTTTGATAACTTTCATCGAGCCCAGCTTCATCCCGATCAAAAGAGTAGAGATCCTTCATAATAAATTCCCGTCCACGCATCAGACCAAAACGGGGACGCCGCTCATCGCGGTATTTATTCTGGATCTGATAAAGAAGAAGTGGAAGTTGTTTGTATGAACGAACTTCACTCCGAATAAGGTCTGTAATAATTTCTTCGTGCGTCGGACCAAGACAAAATTCTCGGTTGTGCCGATCTTTTAAACGGAACAACTCGGCACCGTATACCTCCCAACGACCGCTTTCTTTCCATAATTCGGCCGGTTGGATGACTGGCATTAAAATTTCCTGTCCACCTTTGGCATCCATTTCTTCACGAACAATGTCTTCGATCTTCCTTAGAATTCGCAACCCCAAAGGCAAATAGGTATATACCCCCGCAGCTGACTTGCGTATTAAACCTGCGCGAACCATCAGCTGATGGCTGATAACCTCAGCCTCAGCTGGAACCTCGCGAAGTGTCGGATTTAATAATTGACTGACACGCATTATGTCCATTCCTTTCATTGCACGGGCAATTCATGAATTGCCCCTACGTTTATTTCATATATCGTTATTCTGTAGGGGCAATTCACGAATTGTTCCTACGATCTTCAATTCATGAATTGCCCACTCTTTATTCCCTACTATGAGTTTTTACATATTCTTCGATTTCATGGAGCAAGGCTGGCAGCAACTCATTTTCCGGAAGATTGGCAACCACCTCTCCTTTCCGGAACAAAAGCCCCATCCCTTTTCCACCAGCTATACCAAAGTCAGCTTCACGGGCCTCACCCGGTCCGTTAACAGCACATCCCATCACTGCAACTTTCAGAGGCCTGTCCAAAGGCGGAAGCTGTAATAACCGTTCATCAACTTTTTCTGCGAGCAATGCCAGGTCAACCTGTGTACGTCCACAGGTTGGGCAACTGATTAAATCAACGTCATGCTGCCTTAAGCCGAGAACACGCAGAATTTCTAGGGCAACAGGAATTTCTCGAACGGGATCTCCTGTGAGCGACACTCGAATCGTATCTCCGATCCCTTCGGAAAGCAGCGCTCCAATCCCTATCGCCGATTTAATCATGCCCGAGCGTACGGTCCCCGCCTCTGTTACCCCTAAATGCAACGGATAATCTACAATTCCAGCCATCAGACGATAAGCTTCAAGCATCAAGGGAACTGAAGACGCTTTCAGGGAGACCTTGATTTTATCATATCCCTCGTCTTCCAGTAAACGAATATGTCCTACGGCACTCTCGACCATACCTACGGCAGTAGGGCCCCCATATTTTTCCAATAACTCTTTCTCCAGTGACCCCGCGTTAACACCGATTCGAATTGGGATTTGCTGTTCCTTAACTGCGCGCACAACCTCTTGAACCTTCCAACGGGCTCCAATATTCCCGGGATTTAGACGCAAGCCATGGATCCCTTGTTCAACTGCACGGATCGCCAGACGATAGTCAAAATGAATGTCTGCAATCACTGGGAGTGGACTTTTTTCAGCAATCACCTTTAAAGCCGCCGCGGCCTCATCATCCAAGACTGCAAGACGGACGATTTCACACCCAGCCTCAGCCAAGGCGTGAATCTGAGCCAAGGTTTCCCCTACATCGCGAGTATCCGTGTTGGTCATCGATTGCACGGCAATTGGGGCTCCGCCACCGATCAGCACTGACCCAACAGAAACTGGTTTTGTTATTTTTCTTTGCAATTTGTCTGCCTCCAACCCACTTTCATCCAACGGCGAGACGCCCACTTCTATAAGTGGGCATTTCCCCGGTTCTCCACTTCAGGTGGGGTAAACTCTCCACCTGAAGTCCCGATGTTCAGCTTTAGCTGAACGAGTTTACTACCCCGCTGTATCAAATAGACGCAGTACATCTTTATAAGTAACAGCGATCATTAAAGCCATCAGCAAAACAAAACCCACCAAGTGAATCATATTTTCCTTTTCTGGGTTGAGCGGTTTTCCCCTTATCCCCTCGATCAATAAGAAGACCAGTCGACTCCCATCGAGTGCAGGGATGGGAAACAAGTTAATAAGTCCTAATTGAATACTTAAGACTCCAGTTAAACTCAATAGGTTAGCAAGCCCTTCTCGAGCTCCTTTCCCGATTTCCTGAGCTATCATAACTGGACCACCTACTTCAGCCGGGATCTTCCCGGTAATCATCTGTACCAAAGTCACCATGATAAACTTTGTGAAATCTACCGTTCGTTGTAATCCAAAACCAGTCGATTGAAGAATAGAGGCATGCGTATAGATGATTTCTGGCGCGATCCCAATCATACCTTGCCCAGTTTGGGGATCCTTTTCCGTCTTCAGCTCTACTGTCTGATGTTGCTTGCCATTGACCCTTTCAACCGTTAAACTCAACACTTGATCCGGTTTGGCATGAATAACTTCGGTCAAACGAGTCCAATCCGGCGTTAACTCATCGTTCACCGCCAGGATTTTATCTCCTGGTTGAATCCCAGAAGAGACCGCTGGTTTTCCCGAAACAAGTGATCCAATCCTATTTGTATTCCCTGGCGCTGGAATCCCAAGGTAGGCAAAAACACTCACAAATAGAATTATAGCCAAAACAAAATTCATGATCGGTCCAGCCACAATTACCGCCATGCGCTGCCAAACTAGCTTATTCATAAAACTTCGAGTGTCATGGCTAGGAGCAATCACTGCTTGACCGTTAGCATCAACTTCCGCATCCATCCCATGAAGTTTTACGAACCCCCCTAAAGGAATGCCCCGCAGAGCATAAAGCGTTTCTTTACCTTGATACCCCACAATTTTCGGGCCAAAACCAAAACTGAATTCAATCACCTTAATCCCGACCCATTTTGCAACCATGTAGTGCCCAAGTTCATGAACCATGACCATACTTCCAAAAACAAAAACGATGGCGAGTGTCGTTAACACGTTACCCCCCCTTTTCGATGTTCGAGGCTCGATGCTCGAAGTTCGAATATCGGACCCAGAGCATGTGGTTCGTTGTTCGAATATCAATCTCATGATTCGTAGTTCTGAACATGGAAAATGGAAAATTGAATATCAAGTACGTGGTCAAGCTCTCGGTTCGTGCATCGAACTTCGCGCATCGAACTTCGCAACAAGTTCTGCGGCTCGGCCTCGTGCCCAATTGTCCGCATCTAGTATGTTTCCCAAATCCAAGTTATCTAACACCTGATGTTCCGAGCAAACCTTTTCGACAATCTCCATGATCCCTAGATAAGAAACCTTCTTGTGAAGAAATGCCGAAACAGCAATTTCGTTGGCCGCATTCATTACAGCTGGCAGGGTTCCACCGCGTCGTCCTACCCGGTAAGCCAGAGCAAGGGCTGGGAAAGCAACCAAATCTGGTTCATGGAAGGTTAACGTTTTCCCCCGGAGGTCAAGGCGTTCAAAAGGATTCTTCCAGCGTGTTGGATAACTCAGAGCATACTGAATTGGCAGTCGCATATCTGGTCGTCCTAGTTGGGCGAGCACTGAGCCATCGCGATATTCAACCATGGAATGAATCACGCTTTGCGGATGAATGAGGACCTCTATATCATCATAATCCATATTGAATAAATGGTGTGCTTCAATAACCTCAAGTCCTTTGTTCATCATGGTTGCAGAGTCAATAGTGATTTTAGCACCCATATCCCAATTAGGGTGGTTTAAGGCCTCCTGCAAGGTGACCCCCGCTAACTTTTCTCTCGGCCAGCCGAAAAAGGGCCCCCCCGATGCAGTTAATATGATCTTTTCTATGGTTTCCGGATTTTCTTCTAGACACTGAAAAATAGCAGAGTGTTCGCTATCCACAGGCAAGATCGGGCACTGCATCTTTCTCGCAGTAGCCATGACCAATTCTCCACCGGCAACCAAAGTTTCTTTATTAGCTAGGGCTATAGTTTTCCCGTTTTCTAAAGCAGCCAGAGTGGGCTCCAACCCAATCCTACCCGAAAGGGCCGTGACGACTATATCCACCTGAGGCTCGATCACGGCATTAATAATACCGTCCATACCCTGTTCTATCTTAATCGGCAAATCTCGCAATCGACCGCGGAGTTCACGGGCCGCGGCTTCATCCATCATTACAACCTTGGCGGGACGAAAAAGCCGAGCCTGTTCTTCCATGAGTTCAACACTTTTGGCTGCAGCCAAGGCATAAATCTTAAGGCGTCCTTCAGAGTGACGAACGACATCTAGTGTTTGACGCCCAACCGAACCTGTTGATCCTAATAAGGTCAGCATTTTCATGAAATCATCTCTTCCTGATTTGTAGTTTTATTCTCGGGGCTGTCCAAAAACACCGACTTTCCTCAATGCTTCATAACTGATGATCACAGCAGGTCCCATTAAAATACCTCCGAACCCCAACAACTGCAGCCCTACATACATCGAAATAAGTGTCGGAAGCGGATGTAACCCAATCCCCTGGGACATGATCTTAGGTTCAAGAAATTGACGTATTACCAGGGTAACAACCCACATTAATATCACCTTAAACCCCTCACCAAAGAATCCCAACAAAAACAGGCCGACAATCCAAGGGCCAAAGAGGATGCCTGTGCCCACAATTGGTACCGCATCCAATAATCCAGCAAATACACCAAGTGTAACAGCATAACGATTGCCGATGAGGAGTAAACCGATGATGGTAGTGAGAGCTGTCACTGACATTAATATGGCTAAAGCCCGTAAATATCCCACAACGGCTGATCCCAAATCTTGGCTTACTGCTTGAGCACTGATATGCCACCGACGTGGAAACAGGTTGGAAAGAAACCGTTTTACATTGGGATACGTAGAGCTCATCATTAATGTCGCAACAAGAGCTACGATCGTCACAATAAATACACGAGGTAACGCCGTCAAGAAACCTAGCAAAAAGACACTGCCTGATTTAGCCCATTCTTGGAGCGTTTTTGCTAGGCTTTCTGTTGAGGCATACAAGGTACTTTGAATTTGAGGATTTACCTTTACAAATTTTTCGATGGAATCCACTTGTTTTGTTACGAGCTCTACAATATATCCGTAATTAGGCATGGTAATCGCCAACTCGGATAATTCGGTGTAAAGACGGGCAATAATCAAAAAAACAAACAAACTTAACACAGTAATTGTCAAAAGGAGGGTTAACACCGCTGCATACGGCCGACGAATGCGAAGGGCTCTCATCAGTTGAACTACAAGCGGTTCAAGTAAGAAAGCAATAAAAAGTGCGATCACGAATGGCAAGAAAGCGCTAAACATTTTAGAAATAACTTCACCGAAAACAGGTAAAAAATCTTGGACAAAGTATGTAAAGACTTTCAATACGACAAGACCCGTTGTGACCACCGCAAGCCTGTTTACACTTGTCCAAAGGGGGTGTTTCTGGACGCTCAACACTTTCACCTCACGAAAGTAATTTTACCCCATAATACACTAAGGGGAGCGCAAAAATAAGACTATCGAACCGATCCAAGATCCCACCATGCCCGGGAATAAGCTTTCCGGAATCTTTAACTCCCGCGCTACGCTTCAATGCAGATTCGAATAAATCACCAATTTGGGCACTGACTCCGATCAGCACACCCATGATGATATACCTAATCCAAGTAGCACCGCCAAAAATACGCCAGAACACTAGGGCCACTACCACGCTAAACAATATTCCTCCCAGTGAACCTTCTACAGTCTTCTTCGGACTAACTTGAGAGGCTAAAAGATGCCTTCCAAATTGTCTCCCTATAAGGTATGCACCCGTATCCGTAGCCCATACCAAACAAATTGTAAGAAGTGACAATTCAAGTCCCCTTGGAAGCTGACGCAGCAAATATAGATGAGATAATAAGACAACCGCATAGAAAACCGCCAGCAAATTAAAACTTGCTTCTGACAGAGACGTCCGCGGATAAGTTAAAGCAAGTCGCCCAAGTCCGATTAATAGCCAAAAGACAAGCACCGGCATCATCCACTCTTGACTGCCGATCAACAAACTAAGCAACCAAACAGCCGAGACAATCGTAGTCAACTTGTACCATGCGCGTATACCCATCTTCTCACCAATCTGTAAAAATTCTCGCAACGCCAAGAGGGTTAACAAGGCAATCATAAACCCGGTATATGGTCCGCCCATATATAGAAGTCCTAATAAAAGTGGTGCACCGATCAAGGCACTAATTATTCTTTCAACCATGTGCTCTCCTCAATTTGTATGTATTCCACCGAAACGACGATCACGCTTTTGGTACACTTTGATTGCTTCAAGTAAAGCCTTTTGACCAAAATCCGGCCAAAGCTCGTCTACTACAACAATCTCGGTATAGGCCAGCTGCCAGAGTAGAAAGTTACTTAACCTCATTTCCCCTGAGGTCCGAATCAATAAATCCGGGTCAGGAAGCCCACTCGTAAAAAGCGCTTTGCTGAAGCCTTCCTCATCAATCTCCTCAATTCGTAGCTTGCCCATTAAGACATCTTTGCTCAATTTCCTAACAGCATCTATAATTTCAGATCGTCCACCATAATTTAAGGCAAGATTGAGAATGAGCCCTGTATTATTGCGAGTGCTCTCCATTGAGTGTTCTAATTCATGTTGCGCCTCCCGTGGAAGGTCAGCAATTCTCCCCATGGTCCGAATAAGCACATTGTTTTGGTGAAGTTCCTGCAGTTCTTTTCTTAGGTACTCCGTGAGCAGTGTCATGAGCACACCCACTTCATCTTTGGGCCTCTTCCAGTTTTCCGTAGAAAATGCATAAACCGTCAAGACCTCAATCCCAAGTTTGGAACACGCCTTAACAACCTTACGCAACGCCTCAACACCCGCCCGATGCCCCATTGAACGGGGAAGCGCACGTTTCTGGGCCCATCTCCCGTTTCCGTCCATGATAATGGCGATATGACGAGGGAGGCGGTCCCTGACAACCTGGTCCAATGGATCCACTTTATTTTGTTTCCAAGGTTTGAACCACATCATTCCACCCCCTTATTCGAGGCACGAGGTTTGATGCTCGATGCTCGAAGTTTAGACCAATTACCACCAAATCGCGAACTTTGGACTACGAACCTCGAACGCGTACCTTATATCTCGCCTCACACCACGTACAACGAACCTCAAACCATGAAAAGACCCCCTATCCGATGTTCGTGGCGTGCTTTCGTGGTTCTTAGTTTGAATATCGAACCTCGAACCACGAATATCGAACCTCGAGTAGGGGGTCTAAGTTTGCCTAGGCGAAAATTTTTCATGCGCTAGTATCAGTTCCACGTGATCGTCGAATTCTCTGACACGGACAACTCTACAACTTCCCCACGTTTCCATTTTACCATGAGGGCGCGTAATTTGGAAAGCGTAAGGTTTACCTATACGTTCAAGTTCAGCCTTAACCTCATCCCAGTTCCGACCGAGCCAAACATCCATCATACTTCTGTGATTTCACTTTCCTTGGTTTCCATCACATGCTCAATTTCTTTGATGATCTTATCTGTCATTTTTTGAACATCTTCTTGGGCTCGCTTGATGTCATCTTCGGAGGCATCGTGATCTTTTTCTAATTTCTTAAGCTTATCATTGACATCTCGACGCACGTTACGGACTGCAACACGTGCTTCCTCCGCCTCTTTTTTTACCTTTTTCACTAATTCCGCTCTTCGCTGCGCCGTGAGTTGGGGGATAATGAGGCGAATCACGGTGCCATCACTTGACGGATTAAGTCCTAAATCTGATTTCATAATTGCTTTTTCAATTGCAGGAAGAACGGTTCGATCCCAAGACTGGATCACAAGCATTCTTGGTTCGGGCGCGGAGATATTCGCAAGCTGGCTAATTGGAGTAGGAGTCCCATAATATTCAACCATAACCTTGTCCAGGACGCTGGGATTTGCGCGACCTGCGCGGATTGTGGCATATTCTCTACGTAAAGCGTCAACCCCTTTATGCATCCGCTCTTCCGCATCTTTAATCACTTCTGTGATCATTGACTATCCCTCCCCACATATGTTCCAATGGGTTCACCCATAATAACACGATGAATATTACCCTTTTTCGTTAGGTCAAAAACAATGACCGGAATATCATTGTCCATACAAAGAGAGGTCGCTGTGGAATCCATCACGCCGAGACCTTTGCTCAGGACATCTAAATAACTTAAACGCTCAAACCTCTTCGCTTGGGGGTTTTTCAATGGATCAGAATCGTAAACCCCATCCACTCGTTTAGCCATCAAGATGACATCTGCCTCGATTTCAGCCGCTCTTAAAGCTGCTGTCGTATCCGTCGAGAAGAAGGGATTACCTGTTCCAGCAGCGAAAATTACAATGCGTCCTTTTTCCATATGGCGGATAGCACGACGTCGAATATAAGGCTCAGCAACTTGTCGCATTTCGATCGCCGATAAGACACGGGTATCCGACCCGGCCTTTTCCAAGGCATCCTGCAAGGCGAGAGCATTAATCACCGTCGCCAACATGCCCATGTAATCCGCCTGTGCGCGGTCCATACCTTGAGCACTTCCTGCAATACCACGCCATAAGTTTCCGCCACCTACGACTAGGCAAACCTCAACCCCCATACCTCGAATTTCAGCCACCTGTTGCGCTACTGAAACTAACATATCATGTTGAAGCCCGAAGCCTTGAGATCCCGCAAGTGCTTCCCCGCTTATCTTGAGGACAACTCGTTTATACCGTGGTTTTTCCATGGATTAACCTCCATCAATCTAATTCAACTTTTAAAGAGAGAAATCCTCTCAGATTCGAAAAAGAGAACACCGGGGGTGTTCTCTAGATAAATTGTCTTGTTTGACCTAGCGATTTATTTCTTTCATAACATCCGAGGCAAAATCATCTTGTCGTTTTTCGATACCTGCACCTAACTCATAGCGGGTAAAACGACGTAAAACGATGCGTTCACCCATTTTGGCGGTTTTATCGAGTATCAAGTCACGCACGCTCTTATCGGGATCTTTGACGAAAGCCTGTTCCATTAAACAAACTTCTTTGTAGAATTTTTCGATCCGACCTTCAACCATTTTTTCTATAATTTTCTCAGGTTTTCCCTCATTGAGGGCTTGCGCTTTTAAAATATCCTTCTCATGTTGGAGCACTTCTGCTGGGACATCTTCTTTGTTCAGATATTGTGGATTCGCAGCTGCAATATGCAACCCCAGATCACGAACTAACGCTTTAAATTCGTCCCCACGAGCCACAAAGTCTGTCTCACAGTTTACTTCAATTAACACACCGATACGCCCACCGCCATGGATATAGGACTCAACTGTCCCTTCTGCCGCAACACGCCCTTCTTTTTTGGCGGCGGCTGCTAGTCCTTTTTCGCGTAGAAAATCACAGGCCTTTTCTATATCACTATTACATTCTGTAAGTGCTTTTTTGCAATCCATCATGCCTGCACCAGTACGTTCCCTGAGCACTTTAATTTGAGCTGCGCTTACGTCTGCCATGGTTACCCCTCCTATATTCGAGCACGATAAGTAAGTTTCGTTGTGCAAAAATTTCGATGCGTTTATATTCGATGCTGATTGGCAATGTTTTAATCTTGATACACGTATAGAGGTTCGAGGCACGATATTCGAACCTCGAACCTTCATATGCACTCTATTCACGATGCGCAGTCTTCGAACCTCGCGCCTCGTGCCTCGTGCATCGAACTTAGGCTTCCGCTACTTCTCCGGCTTCTTCGACCCCATCCTCGTTACCTTGTTGTCCTTCGATGATCGCATCCGCCATCTTCGACGTGAGTAACTTAACAGCACGGATTGCGTCATCGTTAGCCGGGATAACGACATCAATTTCATCCGGATCGCAGTTCGTATCAACAATTGCTACAATCGGAATATGCAGACGACGTGCTTCTGCGACCGCAATACGTTCTTTACGCGGATCGACAATGAATAACGCATCGGGAAGTTTTTTCATGTTCTTAATACCACCCAAGAAGCGCTCCAGTTTCTCCATCTCATGACGAAGTGCCGAAACCTCTTTTTTGGTAAGGACATCGAAAACGCCTTCAGCTTCCATCCGTTCCAGAACACGCAAACGATCGACACGTTTTTGAATCGTTTGGAAATTCGTCAGCATTCCACCGAGCCAACGCTCGTTCACAAAATACATGCCACAACGTTCGGCTTCATCTTTGACAGACTCTTGCGCTTGTTTCTTGGTACCCACGAACAGCATGGTACCTCCTTCAGTAGCAAGGTTCCGAACAAAATTAAAGGCTTCATCCACTTTTTTAACGGTTTTTTGGAGATCAATAATATAGATTCCATTACGTTCAGTAAAAATATAGCGAGCCATTTTCGGATTCCACCGACGGGTTTGGTGTCCGAAATGAACACCCGCCTCCAGTAATTGTTTCATAGAAATAACTGCCATTGTATTATACCAACTTTCTTTTGTTTTTTCCTCCGCAGGTTCATCTCATGATGCCCCTCGTCTCCCAACAAGGAACTGGCACCATCATCCCACTACGTGTGTTATTAAATCACACTGCCAACAGATTAGCACATTTTGCATTTCATTGCAAGGAATTACCATGAATTATACGAACGATAGGACAGAACGCTAGTCCCCTCCTATCCTATTTATTCAAGCCTGCATACCCTTCAATGTTCGAACGTAACTCATAGCGCTGAATAAAATTTTCCAAGTCGCTCATCAATTCAGGAAAGGGGAAATAGAATTCGCTTACATAATAAAATACATCATTGGCACGAATTTGAGCAATTTCCTGCCCTTTCCCATCAAAATAAAAGGCCACTCGTCGAATATCCTTGGGCTCTAGTTTATGCTCTCCTAGTAATGAACTAAAGACAATTTGTTGATCATTAATACGCACGTGTTTACTCTTGCCTATAACCCATAGAGCAACAATTCCGAGCCCTGAAATGACATAGATCCCTAGTAGTACTCTTAATTCGATACTCGGCAACTTATTGAAGACATGAATACTACCCATCACAAGGGGATAGAGGATCAGAAAGACAAGACCAGGAACGATAAGCGGCCTCAGTTGGTAGACGTAATCATGTTCATCCATGAGATTACCCTCCTTGCGAATACAGAAGTCAGAGGTCAGATGCTGGATGAGCCAGACCGGGGTATTCCCTCCGATCCTTGGTCTCAACCTTCTCTGGCCTCTGGTTTCTGACCTCTGACCTCTGATTTACTTAGTATGTTTGACATGCTTATCAAGTTCTTCAAGCAAATAATCGTTAAGAACTCGTATATAAGTTCCCTTCATTCCTAAGGACTTAGACTCAATCACACCCGCTGATTCAAATTTACGTAGCGCATTTACAATAACCGAACGAGTAATCCCAACTCGATCAGCAATTTTACTAGCAACCAACAGTCCTTCCCCGCCACCCAATTCAGCAAAGATGTGTTCCACCGCTTCAAGTTCAGAATACGATAGGGTTCCCACAGCGATTTGGACTGCAGCCTTTTTGCGAGCTTCTTCTTCTGCGCGTTCTGCCTTGACTCGTAAAATTTCCATACCCACAACCGTCGCACCGTATTCAGCAAGGACAAGATCGTCTTCTTTAAACTCTTCATCATACTTAGCGAGCACAAGTGTCCCAACGCGTTCCCCTCCACCCAAGATCGGAACGACGGTAGTAAGCTTATTTGTGAACTGACACGGTTCATTAGAATTAAACACACAGCCATTGGCCACCTGACAAGTATTGGTTATCGTTTCGGACACTTTCATCAGGCCTTCATTATAACTTTCAGGGAAGCGCTCGGATCTAATTACAATTTCCTCCATTGATCCACAAGCAAAATGGCTCATGAAACTATACCCCAAAATTTTCCCTCGTCGTCCGACAATATAACAATTGGCAAGCACAGCCGACTGGAGAACTTTTGCCATCTCCTCAAAATCAACTGGATTCCCCGCAGCACGCTGGACTAACTTATTAACTGTTCTCGTTTTTTCTAACAATGTCGCTTTATCCATAAGTTTTAATTATCCTCCTTTAACTTGCTTCCCAATTTTATTTACTTGGTCATATATCTACAAAATATAGCGCGCTAAATCTTGATTTTGAACCACATCACCTAAACGGTGCTGAACATATTCGCGATTAATCGTCACTGTGTAATCATCGGGCAGTTCAGAGGCTTCAAACGATAATTCCTCCAGTACTTTCTCTACAATCGTATGAAGTCGTCGGGCTCCAATATTTTCAGTTGTAGAATTTACTTTGAAGGCAACCTCTGCCAATTCGTCAATAGCATTTTCTGTAAAATCTACCTTTATCCCTTCTGTTCCTAATAAAGCGCTGTACTGTTTAATCAACGACGATTGAGGCTCCGTAAGAATACGTTTGAAATCAGCCACACTTAACGATTCAAGTTCCACACGAATAGGGAATCTTCCCTGAAGTTCAGGAATAAGGTCAGACGGCTTGCTGAGATGAAAAGCTCCCGCAGCAATAAACAAGATGTGATCGGTATTAACCGGCCCATATTTTGTTACGACGGTAGATCCTTCAACAATTGGAAGAATGTCACGTTGGACCCCTCCCCTAGAAACGTCCGGACCACCCGCACCATCCCGACCTGCAATTTTATCGATTTCGTCCAAGAAAACTATTCCCTCATGTTCTGTCCTTCGAATGGCCTCTTGAACTGCTTCATCGTGATCAATTAAATTTTGAGTTTCCTCATTAATTAAGATTTTCCGCGCTTCGCGCACGGTTACTTTTCTCTTCTTATGCCGCTTGGGGAGCATTCCTGACATCATATCCTGAATATTTAAGCCCATTTCCATCATATTATTGTTGCCCAGCATATCAGAAAGTGGCGTAGTTTCTTCAACTGCGATTTCAATAACCCGCTCTTCAAGATCCCCACGCTGCAAGCGGTCAGTCACTAATTTACGTTCTTTCTCCATTTCTGGAGTTACATTAATGTCTTTTTCTGGATCGGGCGTTTGACCGAATAGCATCTGAAAAGGGTTACTTGAAGAACTCTCTGAGCGTTTTTCCGGAACCAGCAACTCAACTAAACGTTTCTCGGCATTGATCGCCGCCTGAACTTGCACCTTATCAGCGCGCTCCGCCTTCACCATACGCAAGGCGATCTCGACCAAGTCACGAATAATGGCTTCCACATCCCGACCTACATACCCAACTTCGGTAAACTTCGTGGCTTCAATCTTGATGAAGGGGGCGCGTACGAGCTTTGCCAATCGCCGGGCGATCTCAGTCTTCCCAACGCCCGTTGGACCAATCATCAAAATATTTTTTGGTATAATTTCTTCTTGCAATTGCTCTGGCAAACAAGAACGACGGTAACGATTACGCAAAGCAACCGCAACAGCTCGTTTTGCCGCATCTTGTCCGACGATATACCGGTCCAATTCACAGACAATTTCACGTGGAGTCAAGCTGTCCATAATCTCACCCCTTTATAACTCTTCCACAATAATTTGTTCATTAGTATAAACACAAATTGAAGCAGCCACAAGCATCGCTTCTCGTACGATCTCTGCAGTCTGCAGATCCGTATGTTTCACTAAGGCCCGCGCGGCGGCTAACGCATAGTTTCCACCGGATCCGATGGCAGCGATGCCATCGTCCGGTTCAATCACTTCACCTGAACCGGATAGAATTAACAGATTCTGGGCATCCGCAACCAAAAGTAGTGCTTCAAGATTACGCAACATTTTGTCCGTTCGCCATTCCTTCGCCAACTCTACGGCTGCACGCTGCAAATTTCCATGATACTCTTCAAGTTTTTGTTCAAACTTATCAAAAAGTGTAAACGCATCCGCAACGGATCCCGCAAACCCTGCAATCACTTTCCCGTGAAACAAGCGGCGGACCTTCCGAGCTTTATGTTTCATAACGGTTGCCTGCCCGAAGGTCACTTGGCCGTCACCCGCTATGGCTACGTGTTCCCCTTTCTTCACTGCGACTATGGTCGTTGCATGAAACATAGCTAAATCCCTCCCGAATGAAGTTTACTAGGGCATTTTCAGCGTGTCAAGTAAATTGTAGGTAATTTACCCTTTTTTATGAAAATTTACTATTCTTGAAAACGACACTTCAAACTGTTCTAGATAAAGAAAATGCGGAGTTTCCGTCCTATTTTCGGACACGCCACCCGCTGTACCGGATTTATTAGCTTATCGCTTCATACATTTTCAAGCAGTTGCTTATCTCCCCAAATCCTCTCGTCCACAGAACTCTCCAAAAGACGCCAAGGCGCGTTCAGAAATTTTCGTATTTTTCTCGCGCTTGTCCCGTATTCGTTCTGTCAAGGGAGGCAGCAAGCCAAAATTAATGTTCATCGGTTGAAAACTCTGACTAGGGGAACCCTCCAAATGGCGCGCTAACCCACCTAACGTCGTTTCAGCCGGGAAAACAAGGGTCTCCCTCTGATTGGAACGTCGCCAGGCATTAAGACCTGCCAGAAGCCCGCTAGCTGCAGATTCAACATATCCTTCAACTCCAGTCATTTGACCGGCAAAAAAAATCGTTGGTTCTATCTTCAAACTGAAATCTGCCTTAAGAACCTTAGGGGCATTGAGAAACGTATTCCTGTGCATCACGCCATACCGTACAAACTCGGCATTTTCTAAACCTGGGATTAACGAAAAGACCCGTTTTTGTTCCCCCCATTTTAAATGCGTTTGGAAGCCTACCAAATTAAAGAGTGTTCCTGCTTGGTTTTCCTTACGAAGCTGTACGACGGCGTAAGATTTTTTCCCTGTCCGGGGATCCTGTAGACCGACTGGTTTTAAGGGACCGAACGTCAGAGTCTGGAGGCCACGTTTGGCCATCACCTCAACTGGTAGACAGCCTTCAAAAACCTTACCTTGTTCGAAACCTGGAACTTCGGCAGTCTCCGCCTGTAGCAACGCCTGATAAAACGCTTCGTACTCCTCCTTAGTCATGGGACAGTTCAGATAATCCGCCTCACCTTTATCATACCGCGATGCCCAAAAAGCCTTGTTTAAATCAATCGATTCGAGCGTGACAATCGGTGCGGCCGCGTCGTAAAAGGATAGAGCTTCCTCTCCAGTTAACCTCAGTATATCCTTCGCCAAATCATCGGAAGTCAACGGTCCACTAGCGACTATCGTGATTCCTTCATTAGGAATGTGATGTACTTCCTCTCGATGAATGCCTACATAGGGATGTTGTTCCAACCGTTTTGTAATCTCGCTTGAAAACAGTTCTCGATCGACTGCCAAAGCCCCACCCGCGGAAACGGCGTTATGATCCGCTGCACTCATGACTAAGGATCCTAAACGACGCATTTCTTCTTTTAATAACCCTACCGCATTCTCTAAGCCGGCCCCTCGCAGCGAGTTGCTGCAAACTAGTTCTGCAAACCGATCAGTTTGATGAGCGGGAGTACTTTTGAACGGGCGCATTTCATAGAGTTCGACCTTTACCCCGCGTTCAGCAAGTTGCCAAGCAGCCTCCGAACCAGCGAGGCCTGCTCCGATGACAGTGATAGGTTGCTGCATATGTCCATTCTCTCCTTATCCCAGTGAACTCGTTCAGCAAAAGCTGAACTTCGAGACTTCAGTAACAAGAAGCTCAATTTAGAGGGTTTTGCCGAAAACCTCAAGCTTCTTCAATCACTTTTGTATAGCGGCATTCCGGATTTGTGCATACATGTTTCTTTTGTCGTTTCGAAGATTTAATTACCATCAACTGCTGACACTCCGGGCACGGGTCAGGAGCTGGCATTTCCCAGGAAACAAAATCACACTCTGGATAAGCGCTACAACCGTAAAATTTGCGTCCTTTCTTAGAACGACGAACCACAAGCGGTTTCAGGCATTTCGGGCAATTCGCGCCAACTTGTTCCAAAAGTGGTTTCGTATTTCGACACTCTGGAAAACCGGGACAGGCCAAAAATTTACCGTAGCGCCCCATCTTGATCACCATGTTCCGCCCACAAAGGTCACATATTTCTTCTGAGACCTGATCTTCGATTTTCACCTTGCCGATCTGCTCTTCAGCCTTAGCTAAGGTCACTGCAAACGGCGTATAATAGTCCTCAACTACAGACTTCCAAGGAGTGCTGCCTTCTTCAATCAGATCGAGCTTCTCTTCCAAATTAGCAGTAAACTCCAGATTTAAAATATCCGGGAAATATTCTTTAAGTAAGGTGATCACGATGTCGCCCAGTTCAGTAGGGAGGAGTTGTTTTTCCTCTTTAACAACATAACCCCGAGTTTGAATTGTTTCGATGGTTGGTGCATAGGTGCTTGGTCTGCCGATCCCTTCCTCCTCCAGCTTGCGAACGAGAGAGGCCTCTGTAAAGCGCGGCGGCGGTTCAGTAAAATGTTGTTTGTCTTGGAGTTTAATAAGTTTCAGCTTTTCTCCCGGAGAAACAGATAGCGTCAATGAACTCTGATCTTCATCGATCGTCTCTGTCTCGTCGTTTCCTTCTTCATAGACAGCCAAAAATCCAGAAAAACGAATCGTTGACGCATTAGCACGGAATAAGTATTCCCCCACTAGGACGTCAACCGTCAACGTGTCCATGACTGCAACGCTCATCTGACTGGCAATAAAACGCTCCCAAATCAAACGGTATAACCGTAATTGATCTCTTGATAAAATCCCTTTCAGTAAATCCGGGGTGCGTGCTGTTACAGTCGGTCGAATCGCTTCATGTGCTTCCTGAGCTCTCCCCTTATTCTTAAATTGTCGGGGTTCAAGGGGACAATAATCGTTCCCATAGTGTGCCAGTATCCATTCTTTGGCGTCTGCTTGGGCGGTTTCGGCGATCTTGACAGAATCTGTACGCATGTAGGTTATTATTCCAACCGTTCCTTCTTTACCCAAGTCGAGACCCTCATACAATTGCTGAGCCAACATCATGGTACGCTTCGGCGAAAAACTCAATTTACGATGGGCCTCCTGTTGCAAGCTACTCGTTATAAAGGGCGGAGCAGGAAGTTTTTTCTTTTCCTTCGTTCTTACCTCTGAAACTTGAAAATCTTTTCCTGCTATTTCTCCTAAAATGATTTCCATTTCTGCTTTAGAAGTAATGGAAGCTTTCTGCCCTGATTTCTTTAATAGCTTCGCCAAGAAATTTCCTCCGGCCGATTGAAGATCTGCTGTGAGACTCCAATACTCTTCCGAAACAAAAGCCCTGATTTGTTCCTCCCGATCGTCAACTAATCTTACAGCTACAGATTGAACTCGACCCGCACTTAATCCCTTCTTGATTTTCCGCCAGAGCAAAGGGCTTAATTGGTAACCAACTAAACGATCCAAGACTCGGCGGGCTTGCTGAGCGTCCACACGATCCAGATCAATCTCTCGAGGATGCTTAATTGCTGCCTGGATGGCCCCTTTAGTGATCTCATGGAATTCTATGCGATTTTTGTCTCCCGGGCTAAGTCCCAATAAATGGGATAGATGCCAAGCAATCGCTTCTCCCTCACGATCAGGGTCAGAGGCTAAGAAGACTTTATCTGCCCCTTTCGCCGCTGCACGTAAATCCTTGATCAAATCTCCTCGCCCACGAATCGCAATATATTTCGGTTCGAAGTTGTTTTCTAAGTCAACACCCAATTGACTTTTCGGTAAATCCCGCAGATGTCCCATTGAGGCTTTAACCGTGTAACGGCTTCCCAAAAATTTACTGATTGATTTTGCCTTGGCGGGTGATTCTACAATTACTAGCGTTTTAGACATAATTTCACCTCAATATACTTAAAAACCACACTACATAACCCTTTTCTCAAGGTCCGAGGCGCGATACGCGAGGTTCGAACTTTAATTGTTTTCTAAAGAAACAAGAGTGAAGGACATTTTGTTTGCTTCCTTTATACTGCACTTATATCGAAACTGGATTATCTAAGCACTTGGTTGACGTTGGTAAAACTAAGCCCTATCTTAACGCCTTTTTCATAGTATGTCTAGCACTCTCGAGCTAATACATAATGTTGGCCTGGCAATTGTGTGACCTTTCCTCCCAATTGCAACTCTAATAAGGCCAGCGAAATGGTAGCCACGGGTAGTGTTGAGTGAATAGTAATTTGATCAATATGCAGAGGAACATCACTTAACTGCTGAAGAATTGACATATGATCCGTTCCTCCGTGAAATTCCGTTTCTTGGGGTGAGCGTTCACTGTTATACGAAATTTGACTTACATGTTTAGACCAGGCAGGCAACTCATTGCAAATGTCCTCGATTCCTTCCACAATCTTAGCACCTTGGCGGATCAAATGATGAGGACCTCGGCTGACCGGACTGAAGATCGGTCCTGGCACAGCAAATACTTCTCGCCCTTGTTCCAAAGCGAAATCAACCGTTATCAAGGCTCCACTCCTTTCCGCTGCTTCCACGACCACAACCCCACTGGAACACCCACTAATCAAGCGATTACGAGCTGGGAAATGACTTGCCTTGGGCGGAGTGCCTGGTCTAAATTCGCTGATTAAGGCCCCCCTCGCCAAAATGTCCTCCGCAAGCTTCCAGTTTTCCGTAGGGTAAATTCGATCAAGTCCACACCCGAGAAAAGCCCATGTCACCCCTTTACTGTCAAGCGCGCCTTGATGGGCAGCAGTATCAATCCCTCTGGCTAGACCGCTGGCAATGACAAATCCTTTAGCTACAGCATCACGCGCCAACACTCGGGCCGCAGATTTACCATAAGTGGTCGCTTGGCGTGAGCCGACAAAAGCTAACACCTCTGCATCTCCTTGAAGATGCCCACGATAATAGAGAAGTGGTGGTGCATCCGCCAGTTCAGCTAGTAAAAGGGGGTAATTAGTTTCATCAGGCGTGATCAGCTTAATGCCTTGTTTGCTCAAAGCATCTCCAATCTCCCGAGGGTCAATGTTTTTTCTGACTTTTAAAATTTCGCCAAGCCATTTTTCTTGATTAGCAACTTGAAGATAGGTACTTTGTGGAGCCTCCCATGCTTTAACAGCACTACCGAAGTAAGCAATTAGCCGACGTAAACGTTCACTTCCAATGCCTGCAATCGTGCGAAATGCCGCGCGGACTATTTTTTCCTGTTCCATTCCCATACATACACCCTCCTTTGCCCTCTTTTTCGAGACCAAAGGGATCTTCTCCTGCGCAAAAGACTGTCGAATATTCTTATTTTAGGTAAAATAGTGCAGGATCGGTGAAAAATCATTGTTCTTACTCATCACTGTACTAAGATCTCCAAATTATTTTAGCCGTTTGCTGAAAGAACGCACGTGGAAATCATCTGCATTGACAAACCTAGGCTCCCTTCGCGCGTTTAGTTGTCCGTTTGCGAGGGATCAAGGTGGACTTTGGTTTTTCTTTACTGGGTTGATCTAAGCCTGTCTCTATACTCTCAGTTGGTGCTTTCTTAACCTCGTCCTGCACTCCTTTACCTTCGTCTGATGCCTCATCCAGCTCTAATTCACCTTTTTCTTTTTCTGTCAGCACAATACTGGCCCGCAAAGCTTCCATAAGATCGACCACTTTCCGGCCCTTAGTTGGGGCCTCCATTTCAAAGATTTCACCAGCCACTCTGCTTTCGATTAATTGCGCCATCTGTTCATGTAATTCATCGTGGTATTTCTCAGGTTCAAACGGATGCGCTAAATTATCTATTAATTGACGAGCCATGGTCAATTCTACTTCCGTCGGGACTACTCGCTCCCCAACCGTATCCATATGGCGAATTTCTTTCGGGTAATGCATCGTTTCCATCACAAGCGCTTGTTCAAAAACACGTAGACACGCCAAATACTGTTTTGAGCGCATTGTGACGCGGGCCACGGCAACTTTACCACTCTCCTCCATCGCCTGACAAAGTAAACGATAAGCCTTCTGGGCAGTTTCTTCAGGGGACAGATAATACGATTTTTGATAATATATCGGATCGATCTCTTTTAAATCAATAAAATCGAGAATATCAATTGATCGGCTCATGGGCTGTTCCAAAGAAGCCAAGTCTTCATCACTTAAAACAACATACCGATCCTTTTCGTATTCATAGCCCTTAACTAAATCCGCAGCGTCAACCTCCCGATCACAAACGGGACATTTCTTGATCGAACGAATCCGATGATTGCATGCTTTATGGAGATAATTAAATTGAAATTCCTGAGATTCTGTGGCTGCATGCATTTTAACGGGAACATTCACTAAACCAAAACTGATGGATCCCTTCCATATCGTATGCATTTAACATTCCTCCCTGACTTAGTGTGAACATCAAAAGAAATATTAATTCAATACGTTACAGAATCCCAATCAAAACAAAAAACTCTGTTCTTTTTTGAACAAAGTTTTTAGCGATTTTTGTCATTTGTAAAGATTATTATATACCCATTTCGACATTCATTTCATCATGGATGCTAAGAGGCTTCCTCCCCGCTGGGACGTACTAACCCATGGCCAAATACGTCTGTTGCAAAAGAAGTGCATCGTCTTCTAGGTTCGGACTTTCGCAAATAGCCAAACCCTCAACTCCGAACGTATGACAGGCTTTCATGAGCATTTCATACTGGAAGTCGGATTCCTTTAAGATAAGATGGCGTTTCTCTCCCTTCAACCCATATTCAATCCCCGAAATATGAAAATGCACATTACTCACCCAGCGATTGCCCAAAGACTGGGAGGTTTTATCAAGTATCGCACAAAATTCGTCGTAGGTATTATGCCTTCCATTAGACCGGGCATGAAGATGGCTAAAATCTATACAGGGCAACACCCCTGCCACCTCTTGGGCAATCCGAATTGTTTCCGACAGATCTCCAAATTGGCTCCCCTTTCCGGTCGTTTCTGGACGAAGAAGCACGTCATTTCCTTCTGCATCAAGGGTCTCCCTCACGATAGTAAGCTCACGAACCACCCTCTCCAGAACCACCGCTGACAAATCATCATGATTAAAGGCCGGATGAAAAATTACGCTCCGCACGCCAAGAATTTGCGAGATGCGCGCGGTATGAATAATGCGTTCCCTGCTCGCTATAATTTTCTCTGGGTCACGAGAGTTGAGATTAATATAATAAGGAGCATGACAGCTTAAGGCGATATTTTCTTCTTTCGCGGCAGCGCCAACTTTTCTTGCTTTCTCTTCCCCCATACGCACCCCTTGAACAAATTCCAGCTCTAAGGCACTGAGATTTAGTTCCCGAATACGATGTACCCCTCCTTCACTGGACCGGTCAATAGAGGAAAGCGGAACACCAGCGGTTCCAAACAATAATGGCAAAATGGTCACTTCCTTGCAATCTTTTAACACATTATATCCTTTTTTTAAAATAAAACCAGTGAGCAAGAAAGTCTCGCAATTTGATTCAGATTATTTATTAAAAAGCGGATATTCATTCCACCGTTACCAAAAAAATTCGCATTCCTTTTACATACTGTCTTTGACAAAAAGATATACTAATAGCACTTTCATCAACAGGGTTGTTGAAAGAAACTGTCCAAATAAAAGGAGGATTCTCATGTCAAGACGACGTAACAGCATCATGTCTTACCAGCTTAAGGAACAAATTGCTCAAGAGCTAGGTTTTGCAGGGACTCTTCAACAAGAAGGATTTGGAGGAGTTTCTTCAAGAAACTGTGGGAACATGGTGAAAATGGCCATTGAATTGGCAGAACGTAATCTTCCTGGGAATAACCTCATGTAACTAGGTGTTTCGTGTCAGACTATGAGAGCTGAGCAAACTAATTGATTTTGCTTGGCTCTTTTTGTTTTGCACTTTTCTTGAATGTGCCTTATATCTGTAATTGTTTATCTAAAGAGCGAAACTGTAACGCCTCCGCCAAATGCTCAGGACAAATATCTGGGGTATCTTCTAGATCCGCAATCGTACGTGCAACTCTTAAAATCCGGTCATACGCCCGAGCACTTAGATGTTGACTGTCAAAAATCCGATGTAAGAGCGCTTCCCCACTTGGAGTCAGTTCACCGAAATCTCTAGTTTCCTTAGCTGACATTTCGGCATTAGTTCTTGCCGGACCTAGACGCGACCATTGTTTTCTACGGGCAACCATAACCCGCTCCCTGACAGAGTTAGAGGAGTCCATCTCATGGCTATTTTTCAACTCAGAATAATTCAATCTTGGCACCTCAACATGCAAATCGAATCGATCTAAGAGTGGCCCTGAGATTCTGCCACGATAATTTTTGATCTGCATCGGGGTACATGAACACACCCGACCTTGGTCTCCATAATAACCACACGGACAAGGGTTCATACTTGCGATAACGCTTACATGGGCGGGATAAGTAATACTCCCCGATTGTCGGGTGATCGTCAACTGGCGATCCTCTAAAGGTTGCCGTAAACATTCTAAAACTTCACGCGCAAACTCTGGAAGCTCATCTAAAAACAGAACACCGTGATTGGCAAAGCTAAGCTCACCCGGTCGAAGCTCCCGCCCTCCGCCGATCATACCTGCTTTGGTCACAGTATGATGAGGATTGCGAAAGGGACGATGTTGAACCAATAATCCGTTGCTTTTTAACATCCCCGAAACACTGAAGAGTTGGGTAACTTCTAGACTTTCTTGATCGCTTAACAAGGGAAGTATCCCTGAGTAAGCCTTGGCAAGAAGCGTCTTACCGGAGCCTGGAGGCCCCACTAAAATGACATTGTGCCCCCCTGCGGCCGCAATCTCTAAGGATCTTTTCGCATGTTGTTGTCCATGGACATCCGTCCAATCCACATTCACCACGCTAGATGCTTCTGGTTGAGGAGACAATGACATACTGTCATCCTCAAAACAACCCTGATTTTCTATACCCTGAACAATTTGTGCCAGAGTCGTGGAACTATGCGTCTCTAACCCAGTCACTAAACGGGCTTCCAAGAGATTGTCGGGGGGCACAATTAACCGTAACGTTCCAAATTGTTGACCCCCGTTTGAACTTGATTCTGTATTTTTGTTATCCAGAGTTATAGCCATGGTCAGCACGCCAGGAACTGGTCGAAGACTTCCTTCTAAGGATAGCTCACCAGAAAAAACATACTTAGTCACCATCGCTGAGATACATTGTTCTGTCGCCGCTAAAATCCCGATTGCAATTGGTAAATCAAGCCCAGAACCTTCTTTGCGTAAATCCGCAGGAGCCAAATTCACAGTGACCCGCTGGAGGGGAAATTGATATCCTGAGTTTCGTAGCGCAGAGCGTACTCGGTCGCGAGCCTCTCGAACTGCCGTATTTGGCAATCCGACAATCTCGAAACTTGGCAAACCGTTCGATACATCAACTTCAACACAAATTAAGTGAGCTTGTAACCCAATCACTGTCATTCCATAAACCGCAGCGAACATTCCATCCCCTCCCTTAACATAAAATGTTCGCTGCAATTCCCTATATTCCTTCCATATTAATCAAAATATAGTCCGTTTTTTCTAGTTAGGCATATTAGGACGGGTTACGCGGAAGAGCAATCCAAAAGGTCGTCCCTTTTCCCATATCACTTTCAACCTTAATAGTTCCTCCATGAGCTTCGACAATCTGTCGAACAATAGCTAGCCCTAAACCCATTCCTCCATCCTTACGACACCGTGCTTTATTCACCCTGAAGAAACTGTCAAAGATATAGAATAAAGCCTCTTTTGGGATCCCTTCGCCTTCATCTTGGACAGCAAACTGAACCTGATCTAGTTCTTCCACCTGAACCAAAAATACCCGGACTGACTTTCCACTTGGAGTGTGGCTCATCGCATTATCTAAAAGATTAATAAAGACTTGCAGGAGCCGATCTGGATCCGCAAATAATTCTCCCGACCCTGTCGAAACTTCCAGTTTCAAACCTAACTCCTGTGCTCGACCCTGAAAACGTTGATCTATATCACTCATGAAGTTCTCTAAGTTAATAGAAACTCGTTGCAAACTTTGTCCCCGTTCTAACCAATTAATATCTTGTAAGTCCTTAACTAAACGGGCTAATCGTTTGGCTTCTTCTATGACCAATTCAATGTGTTCACCTTGCTGATGCTCCGGTATCACATTGTCCTGGATTGCTTCCAGGTACCCTTGAATAAGATGAAGTGGGGTCCTCAGTTCATGTGTGACACTAGCCAAAAATTCACGTCGTGCCTTTTCTGCCCTCAAAGACGCTGTGACATCATGCAAAACTGCGACATGCCCACGAATTCCCTCAGTCTCCGCCATTGGCGCCATAACAACCTGTAGGATCTGAGTTCCAAGAGCGAAAGTTTTATTACTTTCACTCTGCTCATCGTTGTGTGTCATTGTTTGTAAGAAGTTCACAATTTGGGTCTTTCGTTCCTGAAGCTCAACTTCATTTTCTTGCCATAAGGCTTTGGCCGAATCATTGGCATAGAGAATTAAGCCATCAGAACTCAACATAACGACCGCATCACTAATACTTTCCACTATTCCTTGAAGTAAATTTTTCTCCTGTGAAAGCCACTCCATATAGTTTTTCAAACTCTCGCCCATAGAGTTCAAAGACTCGGCCAATGCCCCTATCTCATCGTTACTAGTCACGCCTTGAATAGGCAGAAAGTCCCCTTTAGCCATTCGTTTTGCTCCCCGCTGCATTAAAGCGAGTGGCCGCGTGACCTGCCGAGCGAAAATAAGGCTTACCATCGTAGCCAATAAAATTGCAATTAATGAAGCATAGAAAATTAACCAACGAAAAGTTGCAATACTCTCTTGAATTGGAATTGGAGAACTCTCCAGTAGTACAACACCTTGTACCGGATTTGTTCCAACAGGCGTGGCAGCAAGGAGCATTGTTTGTCCTCCACTATTAACCTGTAAAGCCTCAATCGAGATGGTTTGACCGGACAAAACTCGCGCTAAATAATCCTCGGTGAAAAAGTCCGCTAAGCGTGGATTCCGAGACCAGCCTCCAAAAACTCCCCCTAAAGGCAAGCTTAACCCGCCGTGCGGACCTTGAGGCGTAATAGAAATCGAACCCGCTTTCACTAAAATATTTCCTCGCGGGTCGAGTAAAACCAGTTGCGTCCCAGAAGTTAATTTTAAAGTTTCTAGCAGGCTCAAACGTTCACTCCAACTTGGAATACTCGCCAATTGCGTTGAAATTTCCGTTGCTTCTGTTCGAAGCGAAACTAACTTTTGTTGCAGATAGAAATCCCCAAACAGCCAAGTAATCGTGAGTCCTAACCCCCCAAGAACAGCAAGAATTAGGAGTGTCATAGCTAACCATAGTTTAATCGAAATACTCCATGAATGACGTAGCTTGTTAGCCATCAGCGCACTAGATCGGGATCGAATTTATATCCCACGCCCCAAACGGTAACTAACATCCCCCTGACCTCTGGGGTCAGTTTTTCCCGTAACTTTTTGACATGGGTATCAACTGTACGGGCGTCTCCATAAAAATCATACCCCCAAACGGTCTCCATAAGCTGCTCCCGTGTGAAAACCCGTCCCCGATTCTTGGCTAAGAAAAATAGTAGATCGAATTCCAGAGGGGTTAAGTTAATTACTTCTCCTTCGATGCTAACCCGATGCCTTTCTTTGTCGATACAGAGTGACCCTGCAGTTATTTCTGAAGAAACAGGGTGAAGTTGCCCTGTAGAGCGACGAAAAAGAGCTTTAACCCGTGCAACTAATTCCTTCGTACTAAATGGTTTCACCAAATAATCATCAGCGCCTAATTCGAGACCTAAGACACGATCAAACTCTTCCCCTCTTGCGGTTAGCATAATGATAGGAAGCGCTGAACTCTCACGAATATCGCGGCAGACGCGCCAGCCATCGATATCAGGCATCATCAGATCTACAATTACTAGGGAAAATCGTCCAGCTCTGAACTTTTCCAAAGCAACACGGCCATCTTCCGCCTCCTCAACTTCGAACCCTTCCTTCTCAAGGTATAAACGGACTAATTTTCTGATTTTCTCTTCATCGTCAACAATTAAAATTGGATTCAATATCCTATGCCTCCTTAGACATTGCTAATTCGTTTTCGATAAACCTGTCAACCTTATACTTACATAGTTTACTACACAATCGTGACTATTTTGTGAACAAGAACTCAAGATTCTTACAGTGCCGCTTGAATCCACCTGACCTCAGGCTCTTTTCCGCTCCAACGTATCGCTACAACATCAAATCTTAGGTTCGGCCAGCTTATATACCCTTGTTGCAAGACATAGTATGATGCAATGGCTTGCAAACGATGCGCCTTTTGACGTGTTATACTCTCCTCGCCCCATCCTCTATAGGACGACTGTCGTGTGCGCACCTCAATAAATACCAGTGTTTGACCATCACGCGCGATAATGTCCATTTCCCCTTTTGGGCAACGATAGTTCTGACAAATGATACATAACCCAGACTCTGTAACCAAACGTGCCGCGAATTCTTCTCCGGATTTTCCTAGTGATTGCTTATCCACGGAAATTCGGACAACTCCTTTACCAGCATCTTAAACTCTATTTCTTGATCCATGGAGCTAAAATCTATAGATATCATTGACTATTTCCACTATATCACTCGTCCGATCATTTTTCTAATAGTTATACAAAAAGAGGTTCTCAGTAATGACTGAGAACCTCTTTTTGTAAGTCTAAGACTTTTGTTCTATGAAAGGTCTTAATCTAGCTTATTTGATTAAGCTCTGAGCAGCAGCAAACGCCATCTGAGCCAGGGGTGTCGGATAAATACCGATTGCTAACGTTATTAACATGGTAAATACCATCGTGAACTTCACCGCTCCATGTATAGGAACATCCGGCAATCCTTCACCCTCTCCAAGGAACATCACCTTAACAACCGAAAGATAATAGTATACGGACACCATACTCATCACGAAACCGATATAAGCGATAGCCGTATACCCTTGATCCATGACAGCAGAGAAGAGATAAAACTTCCCTACAAATCCAGCCAAGGGTGGAATTCCAGCTAAAGATAATAAGGATGACGTCATCACAATGGCTGCTAAGGGCGAACGACGCGCCAACCCAGCAAAGTCCTTAATCTCGTCACTACCTTGCTTTTCAGATATGTGGGTAGCCACAGCAAATGCTCCCATATTAGCGAAGACGTAAATCATCGCATAGAAGAGAACACCTTTGACTCCCGCCACAGATTCAGCAATGATACCCACCATCAAATAACCGGCTTGAGCAATGCTCGAATACGCCAATAAACGTTTGATGTTGGTTTGCGGGATCGCGATTAAGTTACCTAAAATCATCGTTAGTGCCGCCAAAACAACCAACAGGGTTTGTCCAGTACCTGAGAAGGCTTGACTGTTCATCATCAAGAGGTATACCCGAATCAACACTGCAAAAGCTGCTGCTTTAGAAGCAACGGCCAAGAAGGCTGTGACAGGGGTAGGAGCCCCCTCATAAATGTCCGGGGCCCAAAGATGAAACGGTACCAGGGAAATCTTAAAGCCCAATCCAGCAAGCAGAAAAACTGTCGCCAAGAAAGACGCCGGCGTTAAGTTTGCCCCCAATCTACTGGCAATTTCCGTATACTGCGTCGAGCCAGTCAACCCGTAAACAAGACTGATTCCGTAGAGTAAAATGGCCGATGATGTGGCGCCAAGCACGAGATACTTGATTCCAGCTTCCGAGGAACGTGCATCATCGGACAAATAAGCGACAAGTATATAGAAGGAAATCGTCATCAGTTCAAGACCGACATACATTGTGATTAACTCTCCGGCACCCGCCATGATCATCATTCCCAAAGTCGCAGTCATTATCAAAGAATAAAATTCGCCCCGGTGTTCGGCTAATTTCTGGATATATCCCCCTGAAGAGAGCACAACCAGAATTGCCGCCGCTAAGAACAGTATTTTGAAATAAACTGCGAATTGGTCGTGTAAATACAGACCACCCAAGAACGATGCTTTTTGACCCTGGAAAAAGTCCAAGAGTGTATAACTGAGAACACCCAATAACGAGAACACAGTGAGCGGCATCATGCCTTTGCGTGCGCCAGGTGGAATCAGTAGTCCAATGGCCAACAGAATCAAGGCTAAAGCGGCCATCGCGATTTCAGGCGTGAGCACTGTAGCAATATTAAAATCTACCATTAGAACAACCCTCCCATCTTCGCTTGACTCACTGTTTCAAGGACCTTGGCAAGACCTGAGGAGTGGACCCCACTATCGATCATACCAAATAAAATGTTCGGGAATATCCCTGCCAGAAAGATTACGAACACGCACAAGACCATAGGAACCAATTCTGGCCCACGAATATCAACCAGATGGTCCCATTCGGGACGACGAGGTCCAAACAGAACGTTAGCAATCATCCGCAAGATGTAGACTGCCGTGAAGATAATCCCGAAAATCCCCAGCATAGCAAATACTGGATAGACATGGATTGTGCCCATAAAGATGGTGAACTCGGAAATAAAATTGACCGTACTCGGCAAGCCCAGAGAGGCCATACCCGCCAGTAAAAGACCAGTCGCTAAGCGCGGCATTTGATGGGCGAGCCCTCCCAAATCCGCGATATTGCGCGTATGAGTCTTTTCATAGATAAAGCCGATCATCGAGAAGATGAGGGCGGACATAACTCCGTGCGCAAACATCATCGCTATGGCACCATCCATTGCGGTTGGATTCAGGGCAGCCAGCGCAATGAGTACGTATCCCATGTGGCTAACCGATGAATATCCGACGACGTATTTGAGGTCCTTTTGTGCCAAGGCAATGAAGGCCGCATACAATACGTTACAAATGGCCAAGAACGCGATGATAGGTGCCCAATACCTTGCTCCCAGTGGGAGAACGAAAATTCCTAAGCGGATTAATCCATAGCCCCCAATTTTCTTTAGAACCCCAGCGTGAATCATACTTACTGCAGTCGGAGCTCCGGCATAACCATCGGGAGACCAAGAATGGAAGGGGAACATAGAAATTAACGATCCAAAACCAAAGAGCATTAAGCCAAAGGCGACCTTCTGGAAAGCCGGACTGTAGAGGTCTTGCCTCCTTGCTAACTGGTCAAACATAAAGGTTGGATGACCATTTTTAGCTGCGGCCAAGTAGAGAGCGATCATTCCTACCAGCAGGAAAGCTGATCCAATCAGTAGGTAGATTGTTAACTTCATACCAGCGTATTCCTTGGCAACCCGCTTCGTACTACCCCAGATGATAACCATGATATAGATTGGTATAACCACGATTTCATAGAAGAGGAAGAAGATAAACAAGTCACGAGCGATAAAGGTTCCCATTACACCCGTGATCAGAATAAGCAGTAAGGCGAAAAATTCTTTGACACGCTTATCCATATTCCATGATGCATAGACCGAAGAAAAACCAATTAGGTTCGTCAGAAGCAGCATCGGCAAGCTGATTCCGTCAACTCCTAAGGCTAAGTTGACTCCGAGATCAGGAATCCAAGGGATAGTTAAGTTAAACTGCATCCCACCCAGCACACGGTCATAAGCAAAGAAAGCATAAAGTGAGAGGATCAACGAGACACCCGTACCAATGGCTGCTACAATTTTAATCGTCTTGCTCTCTTCTTTAGGTAAGAAAACAATCATTAGCATTGCCAATACAGGTGCTAAGAGAATGCCGGGCAAAAGTAGGGATGGACCCGCTGTTGGTAGTACCGACATTATTTCACACCTCCCAGCATCGCTAAGGGGTTAAGAGATGTCAGTTGACCTTCCCCAAATGCGAAGACCATGAATATGATGACAACTGCGAAAAAGAACACCATAGCGTACGTTTGTAGTTGTCCTGTACTTGTTCGACGCAGTCCATTAGCACTACCGCGCGTGATGAAGGCAATTCCATTAATGATCCCGTCAACGACATAGATGTCAAACCAGTACAGAACATTGGCTAGACCGCCCATGACGTGTTTGATAATCCATAGATATAACTCGTCAACGTAATATTTGTTTTGGAGTACTTTGTAGGCCGTTGGGAAGCGGGCAACAATACTCTCTGCAGCAATGGCCTTCTTAATGTAAATAATATAAGCAAGCCCAATGCCAAGAAGTCCTGCCAGAACGGAAATTCCGGCCATACCCCAATCGATAGCTTCTCTTTCGAATTCGTGTCCTAGCGGGAGATAATGGACATAGAAAGCGAAGTTATGTTCCGGTAAGGCCACCCAACCACCAACCACACTGAAAAAGGCGAGAATCATCAGGGGAATCGTCATACTCCATGGTGATTCCTTAGTATGGTTCTCTGGTTTGGCAGGTCCACAAAAGGTTACAAAGAACAAGCGACTCATATAGAACGCTGTCAAGAAGGCTGTAAACAGACCCACTCCATAAATAATTGGATGACCGTTGTGTAAGGCGTTGGCTAGAATCTCGTCTTTAGAGAAGAATCCAGCAAACGGTGGAACTCCCGAGATGGCCAGAATCCCGACGAAAAAGGTGGTACCAGTGATCGGCATTGTTTTCCAAAGCCCACCCATTTCCCAGATATCTTGTTTATGATGCATGGCATAAATCACAGAACCAGCGCCTAAGAACATCAATGCCTTAAAGAAGGCATGCGTCATGAGGTGAAACATAGATCCTGAGTATGCACCCACACCGAGGCCAAACATCATATAGCCAAGTTGGCTTAAGGTAGAATACGCTAGAATCCGTTTAATATCGTCCTGCGCGATCGCGATGGACGCCGCAAAAATGGCCGTGAAGGCGCCTATGTCGGCGATAAACTGAAGTGCAGACGGGTCTGCATGATCAAAGAGGAAATACATCCGGGCTACTAAGTAAACCCCGGCCACAACCATGGTAGCTGCGTGAATCAGCGCACTGACTGGCGTAGGGCCTTCCATAGCATCCGGCAACCAAACGTGCAGAGGAAACTGTCCGGACTTGCCCACTGGTCCCATAAAAAGCAGGAACGCCATGACGGTCACATAGGATGCAGTGCCAATGAGGGCAACATTTTGCATGTTCGTGTTGAGTATCGCGGAGAGCGCAACAAAGTCGAGCGTTCCGAACTTGGTATAGAGGAAAAGTATCGCGAGAAGTAAGCCAAAGTCTCCGACACGAGTTGTCATAAAAGCTTTCTTAGCAGCCTCCCGCGCAGATACTTTAAAGTACCAAAAACCAATCAGTAAGTAGGAACACAATCCCACCAATTCCCAGAAAATAAAGAGTTGTAGTAAATTGGTGGCCAGTACCATGCCCAGCATGGAGAAAGCAAACAGTGACTGGTACGTATAGTAACGCGACCAACCCTTGTCACCTTTCATGTATCCCAAAGAATAGATTTGTACCATTGAGGCTACTAGGGTAACAACAAACAACATCATAGCATTTAGAGGATCAACCATCGTTCCAAAATTGATCTTTAACCCCTCAATATTTAGCCAATTCATGTTGACAATCACAGGATGTTCCACAATTTCCGCACCAGACTGAATAACGCCTATAGCAATAGCGATAGCCAAGCCCAACGCGGTAAGAATCGCGAGGATTGAGACTGTGGAAGACAGTCCTTTGGATCGTTTCGTGACAAAGGCGATGAGTAGAAACGACAGGAAGGGCAAAGCAGGAATTAACCCTGCCCACTGAAAAAGATCATGCATTTCCTTGAACACCTACCTTCTCCATAGTCTCTCTTACCACTTCAACCAATTGAATTCATCCACGTTGGTCGACTGACGGTTACGATAAATCGTAATAACCAAAGCAAGACCAACTGCTACTTCAGCAGCGGCAACAACAATTACGAAAAGTGCTGCAACGTGCCCAGTCAGAATATAGTGAACATCAATCTTTTGGTTCCAGATAAATCGATTAAACGCCACAAAATTAATATTGACGGCATTGAGCATCAGCTCAATAGACATAAGTATGGCAATAATATTTCTCTTGGCAAATACCCCATACAGACCTAAACAAAAGAGCATCGCTCCAACCAAGAGATACGTAGAAAGCCCAACACTTAAATTGCTTAAATTCATTTGCTTTCTTTCACTCCCTTCGCCAAGACAACGGCTCCGGCCAAGGCTATGGTCAGTAATACCGCAGCAACTTCAAACGGGATCATAAATTTAGTAAGTAAGAGTAGGGACAAATCTTCTGCCGAGCCCCCGCTCGTCCACGGTGTAGCTAGTATACGCCAGTCCGGATTGGCGAGGATTACCAAAGCCATCATGATAAAGACCAAAACTGCTACCAGCGCTCCCCAGCCCCAATGATGGTTTTCGGGATTACTCTCGCTAATTTCACCGCGCAAGGTCAACATGACCGCAAAGATGATCATAATGGCTACTGCTCCCGTGTAAATCAGAATCTGAACTGCTGCCAAGAAATCTGCGTTCATCAGAACATAGAGTACGGCTACTCCTGAAAAGGAAAGGACAAGAAAGAGCGCACTATGCACAATGTTCTTCGAGGTGACAACACCCCAAGCAGCTGCAATCGCCATGATCGCGAAAATAAAGAATACGACAGTGCCCACGCTTACCCCACCTTCCCTTTTCGCTCAGCGCGTTTAATCATATCCCACTGCATATCTCCTGGTTCAAAGACAGAGTTCTCGTATTCCTGAGTCACTGTCAAAGCCTTGGTCGGACAAACTTCAGCGCACATTCCACAAAACAAACACCGACCAACGTCCATCTGATAGCTCTTGAGAACTTTCTTGTTTGTGGTTTCATCTTTCTCGCTAGTTAACTTGATGACCCCATTCGGACAGGCCATCGCACACATGTTGCAAGAAATACACTTTTCTCGTTCTAACCCCATAGAACTACGCACCCTGATCGGCAGGTTCGGTTTCTGCTCGGGGTAAAACTCAGTGATATTGGGACCGACCATGCGTTTGAACGTGATGCCTAAACCTGTAAGTAGACCTTTACCAAACACTGTGTCACCCTCCCATCACGAGTCGGTAAATGTATATCCCCAGACCCGTTAAAAAAATGTTTAGAATTGAAAGCGGTAACAAGACCTTCCAAGCTAAGTGCATTAAATGATCAATACGAATTCTTGGAAAAGTCCAACGAGCCCACATGATAAAGAAGATAATAATCCCGACTTTCAACCAGAACCAGACGAAACCCGGCAATATTGCCGGTCCCTGCCAACCACCAAGGAAAACAGTTGCAGCAAGTGCAGAGACTGCAGTCATGTTCCCATACTCACCAAGAAAAAATAGTCCCCAGCGGAGTCCAGAGTACTCTGTAAATGGTCCGGCAACGACTTCCTGATCCGCTTCAACCAGGTCAAACGGCGCACGGTTAAGTTCCGCCATACCCGCAATGATGTAGATCACAAACGCCAGCGGTTGAAGGAGAATGAAAGGGATATTTTTTTGGGCTTCAACGATGACTCCTAAATTAAACGATTGAGTGATCATAACCACCCCAAGCAAAGAAAAGAGCAAGGGGATTTCATAGCTGATCATTTGGGCAACCGCCCGCATGCCTCCCAATAACGAGTATTTATTATTTGATCCCCACCCGGCCATTATAAAAGCCACAGTAGAAATTGCTGAGATGGCAAGAAAATAAAAAATACCTAAATCGAGATTAATCGGTGCCAAACCGTTCCCGTAAGGGATGACAGCTAAGGTCATCATCGGGAGAGCGAAGATAATCATCGGTGCGACTTTGAAAATGAATTTATCAGCGCCTGCCGGAGTGATGTCTTCTTTGCCCATAAGTTTTAAGGCATCTGCTATAGTCTGGAACCATCCGCGCGGACCGAGACGATTGGGCCCTGGCCTTTGTGATGTCCAACCCGCTACTTTGCGTTCAAGTAAAATCAAAATCAAAGCAGCCAAGACAACAATCACAACCACGATTATAAAATTAATAATACTCATGGTTAAATTTGCCCAAACTGATTGGGGATCCGCAAAAAGTCCACGGATGAAGTGCGCAATAATCAAAAACAGATTATCGAAAGTCTCCATCGGCTTACTTAAAGTCTCCATCTTATTCTCCCCTCATTGCAATTTACTACTTGTCGACTTCACCCAACACAGCATCTAACGTTGCAAAAATCGCAACAACGTCTTGGATTTTCCATCCCAAAGACACGATCGGGAGCATCTGTAAGTTAATGAATGTGGCCGGTCGAATCCGAACCCGTGCTGGTTTGGTCGTGCCATCACTGACGATATAGAAGCCCAATTCTCCTTTGGGGTTCTCCACGCGGTGGTAGACTTCACCTACCGGAGGTTTAATGACCTTCGGAACCTTAGCCATAACTGGGCCTTCTGGAATATCACGGACGGCTTGCTTGATGATCTTAATACTTTCTACAATCTCATCCATCCGGATTATCGTACGGTCATAACTGTCACACCCATATCGAACAGGTACGTTAAAGTCAAAGCGATCATAGATACTATAAGGCTCCGCTTTACGCACATCATAATTGACACCAGACGCCCGTAAAACTGGACCTGTAATCGACAGATTTTCTGCGAGTTCCTTCGTTAAGATACCAACACTCTTCAATCGACCTTGGGCAATCTCATTCCCGAAAAAAATGCCGTTGTATTCATCAAGCATCTCTGGAGTATCATCGAGGAACGATTTTAGGGCAGGCCAAAATTCTGCTGGTGGCTCTATTATGCCTCCGATGCGCATGATGTTTACCGTTAAGCGGCTTCCTGCCGTCATCTCATACATATCACAGATCCGTTCGCGATCACGAAAAGCATAAGACCAAGCCGACCACCCTGCCATATCAAGGGCCGTACTGGCAATACAAACCTGGTGGCTGGCAATCCGAGCAAGTTCGCCAAAAATAACCCGAAGGTATTCTGCCCGTTCGGGAATTTCAACACCCATCAGTTTTTCTACCGTTTGGACATAAGCCCAGTTGTTATGTGGGGAGGCGAGGTAATCTAACCGATCCGTATAAGGAATAAATTGTGCATACGTTCGGCTTTCCGCCAGTTTTTCCATCCCGCGATGGAGATATCCTATTTTAGGCTCAATTTTTGTAACAGTTTCACCCTCTAAATTGACCACCATGCGAAACAAGCCGTGCATACTCGGGTGCTGGGGGCCCATGTTCAAGAGGAGTTCTTCTGTATTTTCAATAGTCATGGTTTATTCCCCCTATTCCCCTTCTATACGTGTGCGCACGATATTGCGAACCTCAATGGGCTCGGTCACATAGTCCTTGCGCAACGGATAACCTTCAAAATCATCCCACATGTAAATTCGTTTAAGATTGGGATGTCCTTTAAATTTAATCCCGAACATATCATAGGCCTCACGCTCTAAGAAGTTTGAGCCCTGCCAGATACTAGTCACGGAATCAATCACCGGATTTTCACGGTCAATGATTGCCTTCACACGTAAACGCTGTGGTCCACGCAGACTTGACAACTGATAGACTGTTTCCAAATGATCTACAAGGTCCATCCCACACAGATCGTGCAAAAAGTCACATGGAAAATTGGGGAAGCTTTTAGCTCCCTTTAGAGTTTCAATAATATTGGAAGCTTGAACTTTTAAGACAAGTTCCCCTAAGATCTCTTCAACTTCACCGTTAACTGAAGTAGCAAGTTTCTCCACCTGTTCTTTTAATACTTTATTTTCCATGTTTCATTAACCTCACCTTAGCGGGATTTGAAACTTTGTATTGAAGTTGCAATAACCCATATAACAAGGATTCTGGCCGTGGGGGGCAACCGGGAATATAAACGTCCACTGGGACAACTTTATCAACACCAGCCAGCATGGAATAGGAATCTACAAAGGGTCCCCCTGCATTGGCACAACTACCCATAGCAATAACCCATTTCGGCTCAGGCATTTGGTCATAAATACGACGCAACAAGGGTGCCATCTTCCGGGTACAAGTCCCTGCCACAATCATGACATCAGCTTGACGCGGGGAAGCACGAAAAACCTCCCAGCCAAATCTAGAAATGTCATAACGAGGGCCGCCCGTAGCCATCATTTCAATTGCACAGCAAGCTAGACCTAGCGTAACTGGCCAGAAAGAATGCCCCCGTGCCCAATTTAGGAGGTTGTCTAAGTTCGTAACCAAAAAGTTTTTTTCCATCAATGATTCATCTTCGCGCAGCTGTCTTTCTAAGGCTACATCCACTCTAGAGCACCCTCCTTCCAAGCATACCAGAATCCGACCAAGAGAATGACAATAAAGACAAACATCTCCACGAAAGCAAATGTACCTAGTTTTTGGAATGTGAGCGCCCAAGGATACAAGAAAACTGTCTCAACATCAAAGGCGGTAAATACTAAAGCATACATAAAATAATTGCTCTTAAATCCGAGCCATGTCCGTCCAATTGTCTCGTTCCCACACTCATATGTCGTCAACTTCTCTTTGTGTGGTTTATTCGGCGCTAAAAGTTTTGGCACAATCATCATAATGATCGATACAGCTATAGCACCGACGAGAAACACACCTACTCCAGCAAAATTATTATCACCCATCCTCTTAACCTCCTTTCAGATAAATTTCGATGCCCTGCTTCTTTGAGCTAAGCTTACCTTGCCACAACTATCAGCTATGGTCAATAAATTTAGCACTCCGCTGCATCACCTACCTTCCTAATATAACTAACCGACGTTCCTTATTTCACTGGAGCAAAACTCCTGCGGTGAAGGGGACATGGTCCTAAACGCCGTAAAACTTGCATGTGTTCACTCGTACCATACCCTTTGTTTTTAATGAATTTATATTCCGGATAAAGGGCATGGAGTTCAACCATCAAGCGATCCCTTGTCACTTTTGCCAAGATCGAGGCCGCTGCGATTGTAGCGCTTATTCGGTCTCCTCCCACTAATGGAAGCTGGGGAAGATGAACCCCTGGCAGTCTTAGCGCATCGATCAATAAGTAATGTGGACGTGAAGTCAAGCCTTCAACCGCCCGTTTCATAGCTAACTTAGTCGCTTGTAAAATATTTAAGGCATCAATCTCGGCCGGTTCAGCACTTCCCAGCGCAAAATCAACCGCTTGGGCTTGAATTTGCGTATAAAGTTTTTCTCGTTTACTCTCAGTTAGCATTTTTGAATCATTAAGACCAGCTAAATTAAACTGGGCCGGGAGAATACAGGCCGCCGCAACAACTGGCCCTGCCAGCGGTCCACGCCCTGCCTCATCAATTCCCGCCAGTAGTAGAAACCCTTGCTCCCATAATTTTTTCTCTTCCAAAAGTAGTTTCTGAATACGGATCTCTTCTATAGCTTGTGCTTGCTGAAATTTGACTAGACGCACTGCAAGCTGCCGAACTCCTTGACGTGGGTCATTCTGGCATGCGCACAGCATTCGAGGGGAAGGATTTTTATACAGTGCTTCTTCAACTTCCCGTATATTCATTTGGGATAACGGTTCCACACTTTTCTCCTCTTCTCTCCCTAATTCTCACTTCGACATATAAAGTCAATTTCCTTTAATTAGTGTATAATATTCACTGATGCCAAATTATAGATGCACAAGCTAAAATTTTTTTATTCAGACATAATCCATCGTTATGGGACCAAGTTGTCCCATCCGAAGTTCACGCAGAAAAATCTGAGCGGCTTTGAGCGTATCCACACGCCCACCATGAATCAAGCAGCCTCGTTTTCGTCCTAAACTTTCCAAGGTAACCTCTGTGTCCAGAATTTGATACCGGAGTAAGGCGTCCGGTGAATGCTCCTTTAGCCAATCGATGATCCAAATAGATAATTCTTCAATATCAAAAACATCGTCTTTTATGGCTCCGAGTGCAGCTAGCTTTCGCCCAACGTCAGGCTCTTCAAATTTTGGCCACAACATTCCAGGGGTATCCAAAAGTTCAACTCGTTCATGAATCCGCACCCACTGATTTCCACGGGTCACACCTGGCTTGTTACCGACTTTAGCTTGGGCTCCGCCGGTCAATTGGTTAATCAGGGATGATTTACCAATGTTAGGAATTCCGACGATCATAACTTTAATCATTTGAGGACGTATGCCCTTTTCAGCTTGTCTTGCTTGTTTAGCCAGAACCATGCGTTCCAATTCTGGTACAATCTGTTTAACCCCAACTCCTGTAGTAGCACTCAATGCAAATGCAGGGCTTGATGTTCTTAGGTGTGTCAGCCATTTTGACGTCCAATTAGAATCCGCCAAATCCACTTTATTCAGTAGTAATAACCTCGGTTTATTTCCTAGTAGTTTATGAAGCATTGGGTTACGACTACTAACCGGTATTCGAGCATCAGCAAGTTCTAGAACAACATCTACCCATTGGAGTTGTTCAATTAAAAGGCGCCTCGCCTTCGCCATATGCCCCGGAAACCATTGAATAATCATCAAAATCCCTCATTATCTTTTTAAAAGAACCTAAAACGCTGAAAAGGATAATATACCACCCAAGCTTTTCCCAAAAGGTAGTTTTTAGGCAGCAACCCCCATTCTCGCGAGTCTTCACTCTCACGACGGTTATCCCCTAGGACAAACACCTTCCCAACAGGAACGATTTCTGGACCGAAGGGCGGAAAATCACCGGGTTTAACATAAGGTTCCTGAATAACATTCCCATTGATAAAAACTTTATTATCACGAAGTTCTACCCTCTCACCCTCGACAGCAATAACTCGTTTGATGAAAGTTCGTTTTGTGTCCATCGGAAAGGCGAACACGATAACGTCTCCTCGGTCAGGAGCCCACCAGCGATACGCTAGGCGATTGACCAGAATGCGGTCTCCCGGTATCATACCAGGTTCCATAGAAGGCGACGGAATCAGATAAGGTTGCCATACTCCCCAACGCAAAAGTCCACCTAATAGCAGAACTGCGACGATAATACCCAAAACCCATTTTTTTTTTGATTTCGTATGTCCCATCGTTATGCTCCCCTCTTGCACTACTCTTTTAGTATGAACAAGATTCACCAGAGCATACACCAAAAGTCTAAATAAATAACAAGCTCGATCAAATCGATAATAGATTGCTTATTCTATCCGAAGGTTATACTTTCAGAGTAGTAAAAAAAAAGAGCTAGATTGCTCCAGCCCATTTTTAACCTTAGACGATGCGACGATCGCGAATCCGTGCTGCTTTACCTGAAAGTGCACGTAAATAGTAAAGCTTAGCCCGGCGTACAACGCCTCGACGAGCCACCTCAATTTTATCCAAGCGAGGCGAATGTAAAGGGAAAGTACGTTCTACTCCGACGCCAGCGAAGACACGACGAACGGTAAATGTCTCTCTAATGCCGCCACCTTTCCTAGCGATGACAAGCCCTTCAAAAAGCTGAATACGTTCACGAGTTCCCTCAACAATGCGAACATGTACACGTACAGTATCACCTGGACGGAAGTTAGGAAGATCCTTTTTCATTTGTTCTTCTTCAATCATACGAATATAATCCATTATAAAATCCCCCCTTCCTTGCCTAGATGTTCATGCACTGATTTTCAGCCAGCGGACCATCTATTATCAGACCGTATTTATTTTATCATAACCCATTTAGTTATGCAACAACCTTAAATTCAAATGGACCTCACGCTCTTACGAACAGAAACTGTCTTCCTTCAACTTTCAGTGTCCTCGTAGGCGGTCTAAAATAATAGCTACTGCTGATCGAACCGACAAATGATTATAATCCGTCGGTCCATAAATTGGTTCAAGAATACGATCCATGTTCTCCACGTCTTCCTTGAGCAGTCCCCAACCTGTCCCAAACAAGAGCAGAATTGGAGTTTCAGTAGTTTCTATGTCCTCACGGAGCTGTACATAAGTGACTGTATTGGCATATTTCCGAGCATCAGTTGCCACTTTGACTGGGGCTACCCCGTGTTCTGCTTCAATCTCTGCATATACTTCAGCTAAATTCTCAGCAATTTTTACCCGCGCGAACGCTTCTTGCCGATCTGGATTATAGTCTGCTCCGTAGCCCTCCTGCCAAAACCCCATAATACGACCAGCCAACTTGCGCTGTGCTTCAGCAGGATGTACCACGTAATAGCGTTTTATACCATAGGTTGTTGAACAACGAGCAATATCATGGAGGTCTAGATTCGTGATCGAAGTCGCAACGATCTCCATATTTTTATTATAGACAGGGGCATGGATCAAAGCCAGATAAATGTCTGCCATGGAGATGATTCCTCCTTCATACACTCGAACCTCGTGCTTCGAACTTCGTAGCTCTATTTTTCGGTTTCGGTAAGAGATGTTCCCACAACGCTTTCCAGTGCGCAATTTCCACGTGTTCTAGGGCGAGTTCTTCCAAGAGCGGATAATCATCTGTTCCAAAAGTAACTGCTTTAATTAAATCTGGGCGCCTCAAAAAAGTGCGCCTTAGAGATTCTTTTCTCCGCCAGCGCTTTATAAGAGCGTGATGCCCGGATAATAAAACATCTGGTACCTGCCGTCCTTCAAAATCAGCCGGGCGTGTATACTGTGGGTATTCCAAGAGTGAAGTAGTGTGCGAATCCTCCTGAGCTGAAGTATCCTCGCCAAGCACTCCAGGAATAAGTCGCGCCACTGCATCAATCATAACCATCGCAGCCAGCTCTCCGCCCGTCAATACATAATCCCCAAGGGAAGCTTCTTCATCGACCAACTCACGGATTCGCTCATCAAATCCCTCGTAATGCCCACATATAAAAACCAGTTCCTCTTGTTCCGACCAAAGTACGGCTTTCTCTTGGCGAAAGACCTGCCCTTGCGGCGACATGAGGATGATCCTTCGCTTATGACAAGGTTTAGGTAAAGCTCGTATTGCAGCAAAGATCGGTTCCGGCTTTAAGAGCATCCCAGCCCCCCCGCCATAGGGGACATCGTCAACATTTTTATGTTTGCTGGTTGCATAATCTCGAAAATTGATTAGGTTAATCTGCAGCAAGCCAGCTGCTTGAGCTCGTTTTAAAATGCTTTCTTGCAACGGCGCAAACATCTCTGGAAATAACGTTAAAACAGTGAATTGCATCATCGGTTATCTAACCCCTCCAGCCAATTCGTCGTTCGATATCAGTAATTCATGGCTCGAACATCGAATGTCGAATCCTAAAATCCCGCATTTTTTATACCTACAAGGAAAAACACTGTAAATACGCCTTGGGGAATTCTGAACGGGGAACCACAGATTGCACATGAAAAGAACGATAAAAGAAACCACAGATTAACACAGATTTCACAGATTAAGAAGGATTAAGTACAGAAAAATGGCGAAGATGAGAGTCGTTGAAGAAGTGATAATTATCAATTATCTCAAAGCTACAGGATTAAATCGGCCTTTTATCAGCTTTGGCGAATATCAATTGGTTACAAGCGATTTATATTTTAGAGCTAAAAATATATTTTTTAAATCTGTGTTAATCTGTGTAATCTGTGGTTAAAATCAGGGTTTATTAATGTAGGTATAATTTTTCACGGGAATCAAGGTCGAATATCTCATATCGATTATAGTCCCGGGGGAAGTATAACATCCATACGCCGACCTAAGACATCGACACGCTGGACAACACTTTTAAGCGCCGGAACACATATTTCGCCTTTGATTCCCTTGACCACATAGACATCATTCGCTCCAGTTTCCAAGACTTGAGACAATGTACCTAACAATTTATCTCCTTCATAGACTTGCATTCCTTCAAGTTCGAAATAGTACCACCCTTCTGTCAGAGGCGGGACTTCTGAACGATCAATACGCACTTTCGCCCCCCGATACTTTTCCGCCTTGTCTATGGAATCTATCCCCTCAAAAGTGATAAAGACAAAATCCATCTGCACGCGGGCCGCAATAATCTTGAGGTATTGATCGATCTCACCCTGCCGCAAGAAAACTCCCTGCAATTTAAGAAACCGCTCAGGGTCAGCTGTTAACGGGTAAATCCTCAGTTCTCCGCTTAGCCCGTGCGGACGCAACACTTCTCCAATTAACACTTTATCCATTCCCCTTGCCCCTTCCTTGCAGATAGACTTAGGCATATTGAAACGTTAAGAAGGGCACTAAGCCCTTCTTAACGTTATTGATCAATGTCCATATGAACCCGGCGACCGTCTTTGACAGCAGCCGCTTTAACCAGCGTACGAATAGCGTTGGCGATCTTGCCCTGTTTCCCAATAACTTTCCCCATATCTTCAGGTGCGACAGTCAGCTGTAAGTGCACGCTCTTATCTGTCTCAGTTTTGGCAACTAGAACTTGGTCAGTACGATCGACTAACGCTTTCGCGAGGATTTCTACAAGTTCCTTCACAGGAACCACCCCCCACACACTACACTTTGTTCTTGGACTCGTGGAATTTTGTTAAGATACCTGATTGACTCAGCAGAGACTTGGCAGTATTTGAAGGCTGTGCACCTGTTGAGAGCCATTTTAGAGCCTTTTCCTCATCAATGTTTAAAACTATAGGACTCTTGGTTGGATCATAATATCCAATCTGTTCAATAAATTTTCCATCCCGAGGAGCCTTAGCGTCAGCAATAACCATACGATAGAAAGGATTTTTTTTCGCACCGATGCGGCATAAGCGAATTTTCGTAGCCATGTTTTTCACCTCCTTATGATACTTTCGAGGTTCGAAGTTCGAGGTCCGAGGTTCGAATGTTTTACATTCAATGCCGTACACCGCACATTTAGCCTCTAAATCAGTTTAACTAAGCTTCAAGCTGGAGTTAAAACTCCGCTTAAAGTAAGTTTATTATATAAACAACGCTATATAATAGCGTGTGTTCATCTATTAAGTCCCTCATCCTAAGGCAGGGGGAAACGCATGCCCGGTTTCTTGCCCTTTTTGCCTTTTTTACCGCCCCCGAGCATTCCCATTGCACCGGGACTGGCAAATTGCTTCATCATTTTTTGCATTTGTTCAAACTGTTTTAAAAGACGTCCAACGTCTTGAACCGATGTCCCGCTTCCTTTAGCAATTCTTTTTTTACGTGAATCTTTAATGACAATCGGTTTTCGACGTTCTTCTATCGTCATCGAGCGAATGATGGCCTCAAGATGGGCCGTATCCTTTTCGTCAATTTGCACATCTTTTAACTGCTTACCCACGCCTGGAATCATCTCCAGTATTGAGGATAGTGGACCCATTTTCTTCATCTGCTGCATCTGGTCCAAGAAATCTTCAAGGGTAAATTCCTGCTTACGCAGCTTTTGTTCCATTTCTTTGGCTTTTTTTTCATCGAACGACTCTTGTGCTTTCTCGATCAAAGTTAGGACATCACCCATTCCTAAAATCCGAGAAGCCATACGGTCCGGGTGGAACGATTCTAAGGCATCCATTTTTTCGCCCGTTCCGGCAAACTTAACAGTACACCCCGTCACTGCTTTAATAGAAAGTGCAGCCCCACCGCGTGTATCCCCATCCAGCTTTGTGAGAATGACCCCATCAAGACCCAACTCTCTATGAAAAGATTCCGCAACATTAACTGCATCCTGCCCCGTCATTGCGTCTACCACTAATAAAATTTCATGGGGTTTCACAGCGGCTTTAATGTCCCGAAGTTCAGTCATCAACTCTTCATTGATATGCAAACGTCCTGCCGTATCGATGATGACCACATCTTGCCCATTCGAATTGGCATGCTTAATGCTTGCTTTGGCAATTTCCACTGGATTTTCTTGCCCCATAGAGAACACTGGCACCTTCAACTGTTCGCCTAAAACCTGCAGTTGCTTAATCGCCGCAGGACGGTAAATATCACAGGCAACTAACAGCGGATGTTTTCCTTGCTTTTTAAGCATATTGGCCAATTTCGCCGCATGGGTTGTCTTCCCTGCTCCTTGAAGACCTATTAGTAAAATCACGGTTGGCGGCTTCGAAGCAATTAGAATTTTGCCTGTAGCCCCACCCATAAGTTCAATCATTTCTTCATGCACAATCTTAATGACATATTGTGCAGGAGAAAGAGATTCTAAAACTTCCTGTCCGATCGAACGTTCCTTAACTTTAGCTACAAAGTCCTTAACCACTTTAAAGTTAACATCTGCCTCCAATAATGCAACGCGAACCTCGCGCATAGCCTCATTGACGTCCGCTTCCTTTAACTTGCCTTTGCCTTTGAGCCGTTTAAATGTTTCTTGGAGTTTATCGCTTAGCCCTTGAAACATACCTGTCACCGCTTTCGATTTGATCCACACTCAGGACTTCCACTTCTGTAAGTGAGAGTTCAATGCACAGTTATCAGTGTATGTTCACATAGCCGACACGATAACATAAACATCGTCGATCATAGTGTGTATTTGTTGATGACATTCCCAAGCAGCCTGACTGCTAAAATCTTGTTCATTTAATTCCATTAGTAAAGCTCGCACTTCTGTCAATTTCTGGCGTTCCGCCCAGAACCTCTGCACAAGCCCTAATTTATCTTCATATTCTGCAAGGATCCGTTCTGTACGCCTAAGCAAGTCATGAATAGCCTGGCGGCTTATATGTTCCACCTCAGCAATTTCAGCCAAGGAGAGATCCTGTTGATAATGAAGGTCCCAGACATTCCTCTGCTTATCCGTAAGAAGTGGTCCATAAAAATCTGCTAAGAGAACCATCTCGGCGAGCTTTTCCATGCCAATCCTCCTGTAAAGTATTTTTACTTTACAACGGAATATTAGACTAAATCGTCGAGTTTGTCAAGTAGGGGTAATTCATAAATTTCCTCTACAAATTCCTGAATCCACGATGATTACCCGTTTAACTCCATCCAAATTCTCTTCGCTCGAGTTTCAGCTTCTTGGCAAACCCTCTTAACATCCATCGTCAACACTTTACGTTCTGCCATGAGAATTTTGCCATCGACTATCACTGAACGCACGTCCCCAGCATGGGCAACGTAGACCAAGTGTGCTGGAACGGAAAAGCGGGGATAGAAATGAGGTTGATCCATGTCAATTGTAATAAGATCTGCCTTAAAACCTGGGGCGAGCATCCCGACATCTTTTAGACCGAGCGTTTGAGCTCCAACAACCGTTGCCATTTCCAACACTTTATAAGCGGGTAGCACAGTTGAATCCACCCGAAGCTTTTGCTGGAATGCAGCCGATCTCATCTCCCCGAAGAGGTCGAGATTATTATTGCTTGACGCGCCGTCCGTTCCGAGACCTACGACGACGCCTTTAGCGAGTAACTCAGTAATTGGGGCAGTTCCGCTACTTAGCTTCATGTTGCTTTCCGCATTATGGGCAACACCGACGTGCCTATTTGCCAGGATTTCCATATCTTTCGGCGTCAAATGTACACAGTGCGCTGCCACAACATGCCCTCCGAAAAGCCCTAGCTCGTCCAGCCATTGTACAGGAGTTTTTCCATACAGCTCTTTAATAATATTAATTTCGTCTCGCGTCTCTGCCACATGAATATGAATCCCCACACCTAGTCTGTCCGCCTCGGCTTTCACTTTCTGAAGGTACTCCCCCGAGCAAGTATAAGGGGCATGAGGGCCAAACATAACGTTCACTCGCCCATTACCGGCTCCGTGATAGCACCTGACTAAATCAATGTTTTCTTGTAAAGCCCGTTCACCGTTTGGACCATTACCTATCAGCCCTCGGGAAAGAACAGCACGTGTTCCGGCTTTGAGTACCGCTTTTGCCACTTGTTCCATTGAGACATACATATCAAGCATCGTGGTCGTACCAGAGCGAATCATTTCGCAAAGCGCTAAAGCCGTCCCCCAATAAATATCCTCTGCAGTCAATTTCTCTTCGAAAGGCCATACTTTCTCATTTAGCCAAGGCATGAGTGGCAGATCATCAGCATAACTCCTTAGCAAGGTCATAGCTGCATGGGTATGAGTGTTTATTAAGCCAGGCATGACCACATCATTCGGCAAATCCAGAATACGGTCGGGCGCAAACCCAGCTGGAGCAGAGCCCAGTCCCCCTACCGAAAGAATTCGGTCATCCTCTATAGTAATTTCTCCTTGGGGATAAAACATATCCGGTCCGGTCATGGGTAAAACCATGGCCCGAATTAAAATCTTGGACATACCCTCGAAGTACCTCCTTACTTTATCAGAGATTATTGATTAGTCACATTCCAACATCTCATTCCAATCTCCCGCGAAGCTTTAGGACCGCACCATCAATTTCAAGAGGTTAACTGAATAAGGTGGGGCTACAATCCCTTTTTCTGTAATAATCCCAGTGATATATTTCGCTGGCGTGACATCAAAAGCTGGATTATAGACATTGACCTCCGGCGATGCGACTGGTACCCCAAAGCACTCTCGAATTTCCTTGGCTGGCCGTTCTTCGATCGGTATTTCTTGACCAGTGGCTACTTTTAGATCGATGGTGGAGGTCGGAGCAGCTACATAAAAAGGGATGCCATGTGCTTGCGCTAAGACCGCGACGGAATAAGTCCCGATTTTGTTAGCTGTATCTCCGTTAGCCGCTATTCGATCCGCTCCCACAATCACGAGGTCGACCTTACCTTGTTGCATTAAGTACCCGGCCATATTGTCAGCAATCAGTGTCACTGGAATTTTGTCTTGCAGGAGCTCCAAGGCTGTGAGGCGTGCCCCCTGTAATAAAGGTCGAGTTTCATCCGCATAAACATGAATACTTTTACCCGCTTCATGGGCTGCTCGTATCACACCCAGCGCAGTTCCGTACTCCACGGTGGCTAAGGCACCCGCATTACAATGGGTCAAAATATTGGCCTTTTCTGGGACGATCTCATTGCCATACTTCCCAATCAGGCGATTCATGCGGCGATCATCCTCCGCGATACGACCCGCTTCCTCAATTAAAATCTGTCGCACCTCATCTAAATCCTCGACGTCCCAGCATTCACGTAATCGATCCTCCATACGCCGAAGCGCCCAAAACAAGTTGACTGCCGTGGGTCGGGTCTCCGCCAGTCTGTCCTGAACCTCTTCCATGTATATAGGTAGGCCTTCAATATTCCCTTGGTACTCAAGTGCGCCTAATGCGAATCCATAAGCAGCTGCTGCACCAATGGCAGGCGCACCGCGTACTTCCATATGTTCAATAGCCTCTGCCACATCCTTATAGGACATAGCGTTCCGATATACAGTTTCTACTGGCAACTTGCTCTGATCTAATATTCGCAAGGAATTTCCTAGCCATTCAATCGATTTCATTGTCCCACCGACCGCCTTTCTAAAACTTTCCGGCTTCGCCGTTCCCTGAAGCACATAGACAATTCTGATCGGGAGTCCATAACTCAAAGGTCGCTTGAATGAGCTCAGCGACCTTTAACCCTAGTTCCTTCATGCTCTCCATTACTTCTGCATGGGTTAAGGGGTGCTTTGCAATCCCGGCCGCTTCATTTGTAACCATCCCTATTGAGGCGTAGCACATCCCCAGTTCCCTCGCCAGAACAACTTCTGGGACGCTTGTCATTCCGACAAGGTCAGCCCCCAGGCGCTGAAACATCCGAATCTCTGCAGGCGTTTCGAAACGCGGACCTTCTGTACAGACATAACATGCCCCATTCTTAACCTGAAGCCCAACGTGCGCTGAGGCTTCCATGATCACCTGCCGTGCAGCTGCACAATAGGGCTCGGTCATGTCCACGTGAAGTACTCCCTTTTGCCCTCCTTCGTAAAACGTCTGAGGACGGTTTTTGGTAAAATCAAGAAATTGATCAGGAAGCACCAACTCACCTAATTGAAAAGTCGAGGACAAGGAACCAACAGCCGCAGTAGCAAGGACCTTGCGTACTCCTAGGTCACGAATTGCCCAAATATTAGCCCTGTAATTCACGAGATGGGGAGGTGTAGCGTGATTCCGTCCATGTCGGTTCATAAAAACAATTTCACGATTCGCGAGTTTGCCAACGATGGGTTCTACCAAGCCATAGGGAGTTTCCACCGTGATAACACGCTGCTCTGTCAGCGTACAGTGCTCAACTCCGGTTCCTCCGATAAGTGCATAGTGTATCAGAAATCCTCCTCCTCATCAGCCCTGCCAAAGAGCGCTGCTGCAAAATCCTCGGGAACAAACGGTCTCAGGTCTTCCATGGCTTCTCCAATCCCAATCCATTTCACAGGAATCTGAGTTTCCCCTTGTATTCCCAACACAACGCC
>JGI12269J14319_10000235_pt1 | contig 52225 bp, 57 predicted proteins | sample PeaSoiSIISIP2007_FD_14319 | JGI IMG/M metagenome (IMG submission 14319)
ATTTGAAGGTCTGAACCGCTGTACCCCCACCCCCTCCCCCTGTGGAAATCGTATTCCGCCCCCTTAATAATCATATAACTCACAAGGAATCAACTATTTGTAAATATTACATAGTTACTGATCAGTAAACAGAGAGGCCTGTTTTTGGCCATTTTTTGCCCCAAAAAGCCTCGTTTTGACCCCTAAAATGCCCTTTTTTGCCAAATTAGAGACCCTCAAAACGCTGTTTGCGTTCTGCCACGCTCGGCTCGACGCCGATCAGAATTGAGCCTCGAATGCGCGGAAGCGGCGCTCCAGTTCCCACTGCGCGGCGGCTTTTTCGTTGGCATCCAGGAACGCCTTGCAAGCCGCGCTGGGCTGGGCGGCGCCAAGCGGCTGAGCCTTGCAGGCTGTGGCTGGCGCTGTGAAGGCATCGGCTGCGGTCCACAGGCTTTTTCCGCTCAAAAAGCTATGCTCCAGACCGGTGCGGGCCAGTTGCTTCAGGTCTGCGTAGCTGAGGTGATAGTCCAACGCGGCGCGCACGTACTCGTGGGTCAGATCGATGCGGCTCACGCCCTCATCGTCGGTCGAGAGCGCAACCGGAACGTGTGCGGCGCGATACAGCGGGAAGGGATGCTGCGCGCCCTTGACCTCCAGAATCCCCTCGTTGGAGCTGAGATTGATCTCGACCATCACGTGCTTGGCCGCCAGTTCGCGCAGCAACGCCGGTGCGTCGTTTTCGCTCATCACGTCCACGCCGTGGCCGATGCGCTCGGCGTGGCCCAACTCGACGGCCTCGCGAATGTGAAAGCGCAGTCCCTCGGGCGGCACCAAGCCTTGCGCCAGTTCACCAGCGTGCAAGCTGATGTGAACCTTGGGATAAAGACCGTGCAGGGTAGCGAGCATCTTCATTTGCAGCGTGTAATCGCGCATGGAAAGATAGCCGTCTTCGGGCTGCACAAAGTTGATGCCCACAAAGCCTGGCTCATGTGCATCCAGCGTAGCCTGCACCGTTTCAAAGCCCAGCAGCGTCTGCGCAAAGACCTGTTCCGGTGCCGCGCCACGCAGAATCTGATAAATGTAGCGCACCTCGACCGAGCACGCGGGCGCGGCCTGCGGAGTTGCGCAATGCTCGATGCGCCGACGCTCGGCCTCGGCACTGCGCACGTCCTCACGGTCGGAGGCAACCTCGTCGCGCAGTCCGCGTTCCAGCAGCTCCTGACGAAGCTGGGCGAAGTTCGGCTCGTCGCTGGGCCATTCAAGCCGCCGAGAGAGCGCGGTCGCGTGGCTGAATGGAGGAGTCTGCATCAGTTCCAGATACTGCTGATTCTGCGCGGCGGCGCGCGCCGCCACCTCGTCCACCCACTCGCCCGTGTGCCGCTTGCTGATGCCGCCGAAGCGCCCGAAGGTAGCAAAAAACTGGTCGTGCCCGCTGAATTCAGCCGTGGGAACAAACCCGCGCATGGAGAACGAATCAATCAGTCGGTCGTAGAGGCTCTGATTGGCCGTGACCTGCGCCGCAGGCAGCAGCGGTGCCGTGCACGGCGGCTTGGCCAGGCTCAGCGCCGCCGGGTCCACGCAAAGCCCGTCCTCGCCCGCCGCGCGAATCAGGCTCTCCGCATACACCGCGCCGGAAAGATGCACGTGCAGGTCAGCCCCTTTGGGGAATCCAACCAAAAAGCCCTGCGTCGCCAGCGGACCCTGGTGCACCGCCGCCTCATAAGCGCCCGCCGCGCGGGCCTCCGGCTGAGGCGCTTGAGCATACAGGGCTGTTGTGGCGGCGAGAACGAAGCTGGCGAGAGAAAACAATGAGCGGCGCATGATGCATTCCAGTGTAGTGCAGGCGCGCGCGGGGTGTTCAATTTTTGCCATACTCGGTAGAGGGCCACGAATTTGTGTGCAAGCAGTTTCTTTACCGAAGCTTGAGACAATTTCCCAAATGTGCCCTTTACCGTACTGAATCCATCGGGCTTTCATCATCCGTAATCCGGTTCGCGATACACTGGTGCAGAGTGCATTTGCTGTAGCCGTACCAGGACTTCCAACCCCAGGAGGACTCATGCCGAAGACTTTGCTCGAACAGTTGCGTGCTTGTACCGTGGTTGTTGCCGATACCGGCGACATTCAAGCGATTGGCGAATTTCGCCCTCAGGACGCCACCACCAACCCCTCGTTGATTACCGCTGCCGCGCAGTTGCCGCAGTACCGGCCCATCGTCGATGGCGTTTTGCTGGAAGCGCGCAAGGAACTGGGCGCAGCCGCCGACGAGGCCGCTGTCGCAAATCTTGCCTTTCAGCGCCTGGCCATCGCCTTTGGCAAAAAGATTCTGGAGATTGTGCCTGGGCGCGTCTCGACCGAAGTGGATGCCCGTCTCTCCTACGATACCGAGGCCACCATCGCGCAGGCCCACTCCATCATTGCGCAATACGATGCCGCCGGCATTGGCCGCGACCGCATCCTGATCAAGATCGCCTCCACCTGGCAGGGCATCCGCGCCGCCGCCGTGCTGGAGCGCGAGGGGATTCACTGCAATCTCACATTGCTCTTCGGGTTGCATCAGGCCATCGCCGCGGCCGAGGCTGGCGTTACACTCATCTCGCCGTTCGTCGGGCGCATCCTCGACTGGTATCGCACCGATACCGGCAAGGAGTTCTACGAGGCCGAGGACCCCGGCGTGATCTCCGTAACCCGCATCTATAACTACTACAAGAAGTTCGATTACAAGACTCAGGTCATGGGTGCCAGCTTCCGCAATATCGGAGAGATCACGGAACTGGCCGGTTGCGATCTGCTCACCATCAGCCCGCAACTGCTCGGCGAACTCGAATCCACCATCGGCTTTATGCCGCGCAAACTCGATCCGGTCGCCGCTAAAAAAATGGCCATCGAAAGAATCGTTATGGACAAGGAGACTTTCGACTTCCTCCATGAATCCAGCCGAATGGCCTCCGACAAGTTGAGGGAAGGCATCGACGGCTTCTCGGCCGCGCTGGTGAAGCTGGAAAAACTTCTCACCGAGCGGCTGGCAGAGCTGGAAAACCGCGTCCCTGCCACAGTTTAGCTATGAATGACGATGAAGTCGTCGCGACAGGAAAGCCGCGCCGACTTCATCGCCAATTAATTGAGGACTAGTTGTTACTACAGTAATTAACGCAAAATAACTCTGCCAAATTTACCCCATTTCACTATTTCCTTATTTTTCTCCTGCATATTTTTATGAATATTCCGATAAGCTTTGGGTAATGGCAAGCAAACCAGGCATTCACCGACCTCCCCTCTGTGCTCCGTGAGAGCAATCGGTCGATGCCTCTTAGCATCGGCCGTTCGCGTTTTCGGCCTCGGGAGGTGCGTATGCAGGTACAGGTTCACCCACTCGAACTCTATTTTCGCCACGCGGTTCGCTCCAGTTATGAAGAAAAACTGGGCATGAACGACCCGGAAATTACCGGCTATGTGGCGCGCCTGCTGTGCGAATTTTCCGACGTAAACCATCTTTACAAACTGCGCGACGAAGCAGGGCATCCAATTGAAGAGTTGGATGTGATGCGGCGCGCGGCCGACCCCGTTTACGGAACCGCGCCATCCTTCGATGCGGAACGCGCCATTCGCAAGCATATAGGAGACTATGCTCTGTTTGTTTCGGGAATGTATCCCGAGGCGACCGATAGCAGCCGCAGTCGCTATCGGCATAACCCAAGCCTTGGCGAACTGATTCAGGTCGGCAAGGAGAGTTATCACATTGTGAGTCAGTTCAATCTCTTCGAATATGAAGAGGAAGCGCCTTTGTTTGCGCGACTTGCGGAGAACTTTGAGCGCTGCATCCTGGGCCTGGGGCTGGTCCGCGAGCAGTTGGGAGCCGTCAAGCCGTTCATGCTGCCGCCGCAGGCAAGCGAAAGGCCCGAGTAACTCTCTCGGGCCTTTCAAGAGAAGCGAACAGGAGTTACTCTGACCAGACTCCCAGGACGTTGCCCACGCCGTCGGAAAAGTGGAAGCGCCGTCCACCGGGAAACTCGAAGGTCGGCACAACGATGCTGCCGCCTGCGGCCAGTATCGCCACTTCGGTGGCCTTCAGATCTTTTGAGTACAGCACGACGATCGGCGCGAACTTGCCGGGGCCTTCGTGCGGCTCGCCTTTGGCAAAGCCCAGCGCGATGCCAGTATTTTCCGGCTTGGTGTCAATATAATCCGGACCCCAGTCCTTGAATTCCCAGCCGAAAACCGTGGAATAAAACTTCTTGGCGCGGGCAATATCGTTGGTGGTGAACTCGATATAGTTGATCTGGTGATGCAATGCGGAATTGCTCATGGAAATCCTCCTTGGCGTGGCCCTGCGGCGTATGCACCCATCGTATCAGAGGCGGGCAAGTCGCGCGCTGCCGTTACTTGCCAATCAGGTACGAAACTCCACCCACAAGCGAGCGGCCCGGCATGGCCACGCCCTGAATCTCCTGATAACCCGTATTGCTCAGGTTATTCAAACGCAGATAAGGACGAATTCTTCCCGCGTTTCGAGTTATCGCCGCATCCCACACCGGATAAGCTGTTGCATTCCAAAACTGCGTGACTGACTGCTGATAGGGCTTGGCTATGTGCACGGCATTAGTGATGGTAACTGCGTAAGGAAGCACAGCAGTCCAGGTCGCATGAATATTCGCGACCGGATAATTCAGTGCGTACTCTGATTGCAGCCCATTCAGCCAGGCCTGCGCGCCGAAGAGTTGGGTCCAGGCAAACTGCACTTGCTCACCCTTTGCCACGCTCCAATTCGCCGAGCATTCAAGTCCGCTGAAGTGGACGCCGCTCAGGTTGCTCGCCTTCCACGGCAGCGCCGCATTGGCGCGCACATAGTCAATCGTATCGTGCTGGCGCGAGTAGAAGCCCGCAGCGGAAATAGATAGCTTGCTCGTCGCAGACCAATCCGCGCCGCCTTCTCCGGACCACGCCGACTCTGGCTTTAAGCTTGGATTTCCGTTAGTCGTGGGGTCCGAGTAATATAAGTCGGTATAAGTCGGAATGCGAAATCCATAACCACCGCTGGCGCGCATCTTCAGCGCATCGGTAACGCGAAAAATGCCAGCCAGATGCGGCGAAAAGACCGCCTGCGCCCCGCCGGAGAGAATTTCCTCGCGCAGACCCGTCGATAAGTTCCACCGGCGCTGAGACGGCTTCAGGTCAAGATCGAGATAGCCTGCGCCGCGATTGCGTGCGTGACGGCCGAGGTTGCTGCTCTCGATGCTATCTCCATCTGACTCCAGTCCGTATTGAAAAACTGAACTACCCGCGATTGATTCCGTTCGCCGCAGTGAGGCCTGCCACGACCCATCGGTATGATTGTTTTCGTAAACAGAGGGATCGTTACGCAACAGAACAAACTCATCCGTATGACGCCGGTAGCCAAAATCCGCCTCGGTCTGGCTGCCTAACTCCTGCCTGCCGGATGCAAACCAACCTTTGGTTCGCTCCCATGAGCTATACGGTCCATAAAACTGATTGGCACCGAAGGAGCGATCACTGGTTGCAACCATCAGGTCGGAGACTCCCAGCCGCGAATGGAGCCAGTTTTCGAGCGCCGCATCTTCGTTGCGAAAGTCACGGTCGGTCATAAATCCCGTGGAGAAGTTACGATCCGCAGTGAGTCGACTGCTCCACTGCCTGCGCACCAGCGCGCCCAGAAGCGACTCTTCGTTACTCCCAAAACTGCCTCCGCCCGTGCGTAGTTGCAACGAACTCGCGGTCGGCGCGGCGGTAAGAAAATCCACCACGCCGCTCAGCGCGTCGGCACCGTGCAGAGTGGAACCAGCGCCGTGTAGCACTTGAATCGAATCGATCGCATCGAGCGAAATCGGCAGATCAAGATTGTGATGCGCGGTCTGACTGTCGTCGATGCGAAAGCCGTTCAACAGTACCAGTCCCTGCTCGAAGGCTCCGCCGCGCAGCACCAAGTCCGCCTGCCCGCCGCCCGCGCCGCGCTGCTCAATGAAGACCGAAGCGTCGCTCCGCAGCAAATCCTGCGGTGACGCCTGAGTTACAGTCTCCAGAAAATTTACGGGCAGCACCAGCACGGATGCCGACGACTCGGCCAGCGGCACGGGCGTGGCCGTGCCCAGCACCACCATAGTCTCGGTAACGTGCGGGCGCGGCGCGGGCGTTGCATTCTGTGTGATGGTGGCTTGGGCAAAGCCAATGTGCGCGCTGATCGCCAGCGCGAAGCTGGCGAAGATTAGGAGCGGTGGGGAGCTTTTTGTAGTTTTCATTCACTTCAATTTTGAGGGCAGCGGGAAGCCGCGGCAACGAAGATTTGATATTGTTGCGAATAGTTGAATACCTAAACCACTATAATGATCCCATGCGCATTGATGCCTTTCTCCGGGAAAGTCCAATGTTTGCGATTAACCGCGCCGCGCGCAGGTTTGAATCGCTCACCCTTCAGGTTCTGGCCGAGGATGGGCTTGGCTTTCTGGAAGCGCTGGTGCTGGCGGCAATGTTCTTCGAGGCTCCTCTCCCGATCAAGCCCTCGCAATTGGCCGATACCTTTGGCACCACGCGCGGCAATGTGAGTCACTGTGTTTCTTCGCTTGAAGGCAAGGGATTCTTGCAGCGCAGGATTGACCCAGAAGATGCGCGCGCCTACCTGCTGACGCTGAAGCCGCAGGGGAAGCGCTGCGCGCTGCGAGTAATTGCCGCGCTTGACAAGTTACAGAAGGAGTTTGAAGAGGAGATCGGCAAAACAGCCCTGGGCGAGATGCTCAGGGCCATTCGCAAACTGGAGGCGCTCAGCACTTTGAAGTAAGTCGAGCGCCGCGAAATTCTACAGGATATAGCGCGACAAATCCTGATCGCGCACGATGGAAGCAACCATCAGCTTGACGTATTCGGGCGTAATCAGGAAGACCTTCTCTGGACCGGAGGGAGTTACCCGCTCAAGATAGGGAAGCGGGGAAGAGGACTCACTCAGAATCGCCTCGGCCAGCGCTGAGGCGGCCTCGTTATCGGGAACCCTGCGGGCCACATCGGGAGCCAGGAAGCTCACATCTTCAAGCACCCGTTCCATGATGGTATGCAAACGCCGCGCGCCGATATTCTCGGTGGTTTCGTTGACCTTGAAGGCAAACGCGGCCATCTCGCGCAGCGCCTCGGGAGCAAATTCCAGCCGCACTCCCTCGGTTTCCAGCAGCGCCGCGTATTGCTTGGTGAGCGATGCCTTGGGCTCGGTAAGAATGCGCAGGAAATCGTCCACGGTAAGTGACTTCAGCTCCACGCGAATGGGGAAGCGGCCCTGTAACTCGGGGATAAGATCGCTGGGCTTGGAGACGTGGAATGCGCCTGCCGCAATGAACAGAATGTGGTCGGTGCGCACCATGCCGTAGCGGGTATTGACGGTGGTTCCCTCGACGATCGGTAGAATGTCGCGCTGTACGCCCTCGCGCGAGACATCGGGTCCGTGACCGCCCTCACGCCCGGCAATCTTGTCGATCTCGTCCAGAAAAATAATGCCGCTGGTTTCGACGCGCTCGGTGGCCACGCGATTCACCTGATCCATATCGATGAGGCGGCTTTCTTCCTCCTGCACCAGATAGTCGAAAGCATCGGTCACCTTCATTTTGCGCTTCTTGGAGCCGCCGCCGAAGATGTTGGGCAGCATATCCTTGAGGTTCATCTCCATATCTTCAAGGTTCTGATTGCTGATGATGCCGAACTGCGGAGTGCCGCGCTCGCGCACTTCCATCTCGACCTGTTTGTCGTCGATCTTGCCGTCGCGGAACTGCTGGCGCATCTTCTCGCGGGAGCGGTGATAGCTCTCCGCGCCGGGCAGTTCGAGTTGATGCTCGGTATGGGGCGGCGCAGGCGGTGGCGGAAGCAAAACGTCTAGCAGCCGCTCCTCGGCGTTCATTTCGGCCTTGTCTTCCACCTCTTCCAGCCGTTCCTCGCGGACCATGTCGATGGAAATCTCCACCAGATCGCGGATCATCGATTCCACGTCGCGGCCCACGTAGCCGACCTCGGTAAATTTGGAGGCTTCGACCTTGAGGAAGGGCGAAGAGGTCAGTTTGGCCAGCCGCCGTGCAATCTCGGTTTTGCCCACGCCCGTCGGCCCAATCATGATGATGTTTTTGGGCATGATGTCGTCGGCCAAATCGGGCGGCAGCTTCTGTCGCCGCTGGCGATTGCGCAGCGCGATGGCCACGGCACGCTTGGCGGCGCGCTGGCCGACCACGTGCTTGTCCAGTTCAGCGACGATTTCACGCGGCGTCAGCTCGTCCAGCGAGACGTCTTGTTCTTCAGCGGATGCGGGCAAAAAGATGGCCATGGATCATTCAAGCTGACGGAAACTCCGTTAGCTCTTCAACTCCTCAATCGTGATGCGGTCGTTGGTATAAATGCAAATCTCCCCGGCAATCTTCATGGCCCGTTCAGCAATCTCGCGAGCTCCCAGAGGGGTATTCTCAATCAGCGCGCGCGCCGCGGCCGTGGCATAAGCGCCGCCGGAGCCGATGGCGGCAATCTGTTCGTCGGGATCGATAACGTCGCCCGAACCGGAGATCAAAAAGGTTTGCCCGGCATCGGCCACCACCAGCAGAGCCTCCAGGTTGCGCAGCATCTTATCGGTGCGCCAGTCCTTGGCCAGCTCGACGGCGGCGCGGTTCAGGTTGCCCGCATACTGCTCCAGCTTCGACTCAAACCGTGCAAAGAGGCTGAAGGCATCGGCCGTGGAACCGGCAAATCCGGCCAGAATCTTTTCCTGGTACAGGCGGCGAATCTTTTTGGCCGAATGCTTCAGCACGTGGTCGCCCAGCGTGACCTGCCCATCGGCGGCCATCACCACCACCCCGTTGCGCCGAACGCATATCACGGTGGTCGAGCGAATCCGCGGGTGCTGCGCGGCGGCGATATTTTTATCCAAAGCCAAGGAAAATCCTCCAAAAACGGGTGCGGCCAGCAATACCTATATCCTGCCAAGACGCAGAGATAAGTATAGGTCATTTTCCCCGGCCCCTGTTCGATTACCGCGCCGACAGCATTTCCCCGCAGTCTGGAAATCCCCAGGACGGTATCCTCTCAATGCGCCCCGCGTAAATCCAGCCGCAGCAGCTTTGCCGGGTCCAGATACGCGTTCTGCCAGCGTACAGCCCAGTGCAGATGCGGACCAGTGACGCGGCCGGTTGCGCCGCTCAGGCCCAGCAAATCTCCCGTGGCGACCTTCTGCCCCTCGCGCACATCGATACGGCTCAGGTGCATCGAGAGCGTATACAGACCCAGCCCGTGATCGACGACCACAAAGTTTCCCTCGTAATAGAGCGGCCGCGCCAGCACCACCACGCCGCTATTCCCGGCGCGCACCGGCGTGCCAATCCGAGCGCGGAAGTCCATGCCCTTGTGAATGCTGGCCAGTGTGCCGTTGAAGATGCGCTTCATGCCGAAGCTGGCAGTGGGCGCGGCCCTGACCGGCGCGCGGAAGTTGCCGGCCCAGAGCGGTTCTGCGCCGCTCACAGCGAAGATTTGCTCCTTCAATTGCGCTTCGTCCTTGATCTGCTGGAGCGACGCGGCATCCGGCTCAACGAACTTCGGCTCGACGGTCAGGGTGCCCGTGCGATAGTGGGCGGGACGGATCTCGACGCTGCGGCTGAGGTCTTGCTGCGCGTCTCTGGTCTGCGCGAAAATCTTCAGCGTCGAAGGGCCAACGGCTGCCTCCACGTCCACCCCGGCCAGCGCAAACCAGGCCCGCCCGTTGCGTCCGCGAAAGAACTCCAGCTTGCGCCCCATCCACTCGCCACTCAGGTTGCTTGCATTGGGCGCATCCACGCGGATCAGTTCCGGCGCCCCGGCCACAACGACGGCGGGCGTGAGTGTGACTGCGGAAGACTGCGCGCCAGAAACCGGCAGAGCCAGCAGCGCAAAGACGAGTGCGGCGCACAACTGCAGCGGGAAAAACAAGTGAGTTCGCATCTGAGAAAGAATACCGGTTCAGGGGCGGCGCGGATGCGCGGCCAACCAGGCGGCCACGCGGTCCTGAACGTCTGCCAGTTCGTCGGCGGTGATGCGGGTGCCGATATTCTGACGATTGGCGGTGAACTGCTGCTGCTTGGGGCTGGGGGCGGAGGCGGCCAGGGCCAGCCAGTAGTAGGCTTCCACGTCGCTGCGCGGCACACCGTTCCCCATCGCATAAAGCAGCCCCAGTGTGCCCTGCGCGCCCACATCGCCTTGGTCGGCGGCCTTCCTGTACCACTGCGCGGCCTGGGCCGGATCGCGCGTTACGCCGCGACCGTCTCGATAAAGATCGGCCAGTAAAATTTCGGCGGGAATGCAATTCTGCTCGGCGGCCTTGCGGTACCATTCGGCGGCCAGCTTGTAATCGGCAGTCAGTTGCCGCGCCGTGCGTTCACTGCCGCCGCCTGCCGCGTAACTGTCGCCCACCCGCACCTGGGCCGCGCAGTCGCCGACTGTCGCTTTGGCCAGCAGCGCGGGGTCAATGACCGCAGTCTGCGCCGCGGCGGAAAACAGCGTCGCACCAAGAATCGCGCTCAGAATCATCAGCTTCGGTGAATTTTTCATTGATCCATACCGATACTCGAAAACAATAACAGAAAAAAGCGCCCTGCCTTTCTTCGAGACAAGGGCAGGGCGTAGGTTTATTGGGGATTAGCGCGTGTTTCTATCTCAACTTAGTCCAAGTAAAATGCCCCGTCTGAGCAAAGAAGACCACATAGAAATGGTATTGCGCCTTCGATTTGTAAGCGATTCAGCTTTATCGCGGCACGCCAAAGGGGCTAAAATTCCAATATGACTGATCGCATCTCTCTCTCACTCGCCCAGGCCGACCCCGCAGTGGCCGCTGCCCTTGCCCAGGAAACCCTCCGCCAGCATGAGGGGCTGGAGATGATTGCCAGCGAAAACTTTGTCTCGCAAGCGGTGCTGGAGGCGGCTGGCTCTGTCTTCACCAACAAGTACGCCGAGGGCTACCCCGGGCGGCGCTACTACGGCGGCTGCGAGTATGCCGACGTGGTGGAGAATCTGGCACGCGACCGGGCCAAGGAGATTTTTGGCGCTGAGTTCGTGAATGTGCAGCCCCACTCCGGTTCGCAGGCCAACGCCTCGGCCTACGCGGCCATCATTCAGGCCGGCGATACTATCCTGGGCCTCGATCTGGCCCACGGCGGCCACCTCACCCACGGTCACAAGCTCAGCTTCAGCGGTAAGCTCTATCGCACCACTTTCTATACCGTGCGGCGCGATACTGAGATGATCGACTACGACGAAATGGAAGCCATCGCCGTGCGTGAGAAGCCCAAGATGATTATCGGTGGCGGCAGCGCTTATCCGCGCCTCTGGAATTTCGAGCGGATGCGCCAGATTGCCGACAAGGTCGGCGCAAAGTACGTCTTCGATATGGCCCACATTGCTGGTCTGGTCGCGGGCGGTGTGCATCCCTCGCCCGTGCCCTACGCGCACATTACCACCACCACCACGCACAAAACTCTGCGCGGACCCCGCTCCGGTCTGATCCTCTGCGGCAAGGATTTCCAGGTCGGCGCAAAGCCCGAGCAAACTATTGGCAAGGAGATCGATAAATCGGTCTTCCCCGGCCAGCAGGGTGGCCCTCTGGTGCACATCGTCGCGGCCAAGGCGGTTGCCTTTGGTGAGGCGCTGCGCCCCGAGTTCAAGAACTATGCCGCGCAGATTGTGGCCAACGCCAAGGTACTGGCCACCTCGCTGCAAGAGGCCGGTTATCGCATCATCTCCGGTGGTACGGATAACCACCTGATGCTGGTGGACGTTTTTGCCAAGGGCATTCTCGGCTCTGAGGCTGAACTGGCTCTCGGCAAAGCCGGCATTACCGTCAACAAGAACTCGATTCCCTACGATGTGAATCCGCCGCTGAAGCCCTCCGGCATCCGCGTGGGTACGCCCGCGCTCACCACCCGTGGCATGAAGGAAGCGGAGATGCGGCTGATTGGTGCATGGATCGCCAGGGCTCTGGAACAGCGCAATGACGACGCGGCGCTCGAAAAGATTCGCGGTGAAGTGGCCGAGCTGGCCAACCAGTTTCCGCTCTATGCCTGGCTTCGCCCCTAACAGCCTGTGGTAAAACTCCGGCCTTGAATGGGCACGACTTTAGTCGTGCCCTAAAACCATCAGAATCAATGGGGCGTTACAAGCTGCGAAAAAACTCGGAACGGTAAAGGGTACGGGCTTTAGCCCTCCACCGGTCTTACCGACCCGCCGCGCATGAAACTGTAGCGCCGACCTCCCGGTCGGCTGTAGCGTGGACCTCCTGGTCCACGTTTGTTACTGCCTGAAAAATGCTTTACGGCATCTTGCAGAGTAATTCCCACGCAACGCGCACAATGAAGAGATGAGGGAAAACCCTCTGAATCGCCCAATCCGACCTGTATTTGAATGTACCCCCACCCCCTCCCCCTGTGGAAATCGCATTTCGCCCCCTGGAAAATCAAATAAAGCGCAAGGAATCAATCATTTGTAAATTTTACATAGTTACTGAAAAGTAAACAGAGAGGCCTGTTTTTGGCCGTTTTTGACCCCAAAAATCCCGATTTTGCCCTCAAAAACGCTCTTTTTTGCTCGATTTTCGAGCCTTAAAACACTGTCTGAAGTCAATCTCCATGGGATCTTGAAAGAGGCTCTCAAAAATAGAAATATTTTCCGAGTTGTGAACTGAAAAACTTTTTCATGTACGAATTCTTCATTGCCTGATGATGCCAAATTGGATTATCTAAGCTATTCTTGACTTATGGCTAATGACTCACTTCTTTCACTCATCGACGCGGAGATTGCCAAGCTGACGCAGGTTCGTGGCCTGCTGATCAACACTGGAAAAGTTGCCGCCAAAGTTATCGCTCACACCGCCAAGCAGGCAGCCAAAGCCGCCAAGGCAGCCAAGGCCGCAAAAGCACCGGCCAAGACGCGCAAAAAGCGCGTACTCAGCCCTGAAGCGCGCAAGCGCATTGCCGACGCACAGCGCAAGCGCTGGGCCGCGCAGAAGGCCAAGTAAAGAGCCTGAACCCGGCAAGTAGCTTCCCTACTCCCTGCACGTTTCAAGCATCCATTCAAGGGCTGAATGTGTTGCTCCGTACTCTGCGACCAGTGAGTGTTCAGGTTCGGTGGGTGGTGATGAGGTATCATCCCGCCCCGCCGCGCTGGTTCTGTCTCCCCAGGCAGGCGAGTCCCGTGTCAATCCTTCCTGCGGTTTTCATCTCGCCCATTCCGCGCGTGATTGCGGAGCAATGAGTCCTTGCGCGTCATGTGCCATGCGGCCATACTCAGAGCCAGCGCGCCCAGCGCGTACCCGAGCATTGCATGAGGTCCGCTATGGATCTTCCAGCCGCGATAGAACGCGATCCCCGCCGCAATCAGCATGATGATTCCCCGCATCCGATTCATTTCTTTCCTTCTTCCCGTTCAATCCCGGGCCGGTATTTCTGACCTGCTACGCATGGAACTGTAGTTTTTTCCGGCAATTTCATGCTACCAGTGGGCTCAATCAGTTTCCGCGTGTGTACTACGGGGCATGAGCGCAACGCGGCCAGTTTGACCCGCCGCGCACGACCCCCTATCGTGAAAAGAGTACAGCACCAACGAGGATTCCCCATGACCCAGCCCGTATCATCCGCACCCGAACTCAAGAAAACAGTTTTGAACACGACGCACCGCGCACTGAAGGCCAAAATGGTGGACTTTGGTGGCTGGGATATGCCGGTCGAGTATCCTGGCGCGGGCGGCGGTCTGATCGCCGAGCATCTGGCCGTGCGTGCTGGCGTGGGACTTTTCGATGTAAGTCACATGGGCCAGATTCAGTTGCGCGGCCCCGGCGCGCTGGCCGCCGTGCAGCGCCTGACGATGAACGATGCCGCGCGCCTGCAGAATGGGCAGGCGCATTACTCCGCGCTGCTCACCCCGGAGGGCACGTTTGTCGATGACATTCTGGTCCACCGGCTCAGCGAGAACGACTATCTGCTGGTGGTCAACGCGGGCACCAAGGACAAGGATCATGCCTGGATTCGCAAGCAGGTGGGAAGCTTTCCTTCGATTCACATCAGTGACTATTCGAGTTACTACGCGCAACTGGCCTTGCAAGGCCCTCGCGCCCTGGATACGCTGGGAAAACTCACCAAGTTAGATCTGGCCGCGATCAAGAATTACTGGTTTGCATGGGGCCAGGTCGCAGGAGTTTCCAATGTGCTTGTCACGCGCACGGGTTACTCCGGAGAAGATGGCTTCGAGATATATCTTCCCAATGATGAAGTTACCGCAACCAAGGTCTGGAACGAGTTATTGGCGGCGGGTGCGGAGTATGGCATTCGTCCCTGCGGGCTGGGTGCGCGCAATACGCTGCGGCTGGAGGCTGGCATGAGCCTCTACGGGCACGAAATCTCGGAGTCGATCAACGTCATCGAGGCCGGCTTGGAGCGTTGGCTCCGCCTGGAAAAGGGCGAGTTCATTGGTCGAGAGGCGTTGGTGCGGATGCAGGCTGCGGGCGGTCCGGCGCGGCGACTGGTGGGCTTGGAGATGGTCGAGCGCGGCATCGCACGCGACGGCTACCCAGTCCTAGACTTGGCCGGAAACGAGATCGGCGTCGTGACTTCCGGCTCGCCAGCGCCGTTCCTGAAGACGAATATCGCGTTGGCGCTGGTGCCGACGGTGGTCGCAACCGGCGGGGAAGAGCTATTGGTGCAGGTACGTGCGAATCGCGTCCGCGCCCGCCAGGTCCCGCTGCCGTTCTATCGTCGAGCCAAGAAGTAAACCTTTTGTTTTCAATGAAAGTGATGGTGAGTGCAGCCAGCAAGAGTGGCTAGGTTTGCTCCCGGCGCTGGTCTGTGCTAACCTTTGGTTCTGTGCCGTTATCTGTGCGAAGCGGGAGTGTGTCTCCGCAGGATTTCGGTGCGCTGCAAGGCGTCCGAGTCGGTTTTCGGGTGGATAGGGCTGGCGTAGCTCAGCTGGTAGAGCATCTGATTTGTAATCAGAGGGTCGGGGGTTCAAATCCCTTCGCCAGCTCCACTTTGAGGAACGGCAATCGGGCCAAATGCAGCAGGATTTATCCGGCGAACCAGGGGTTCTTGCGAGCCGGTCCTGTCCTCCGCGGTGATCCCACAGAGGTGCATGCTCCGATGAGCCGGAGATCTTCCGGGCGGGGCGTGATGCGCTGAAATGGGTTTATGGCGAGGTCAGGCAGAGATGGGCACAGGTGGCCGAGTGGTTAATGGCAGCAGACTGTAAATCTGCCGCTCCTTGGAGCTACGGAGGTTCGAATCCTCCCCTGTGCACCATGATTTTGAGGGGTTGGTATGGTCGAAGGGTTGGAGCCAAAAGCGCGAGCGGGTTCCGATCTGGACCGGAAGTACCGGATGGCGCTTGCACTATACGGTATTCTGGCTGTGCTGGCATGGTTTACCATAGGCGAGGGCAAGATTCCCGTCGATGGCAGGTTAGTTGATGTGCGGTTGATTCCGCTGGTAGTGATCGGCGGTCTGGCTTTGCGTACCGTGTTGGCGCACAAAGCGGAAAAAATTCGCCGCGGCAAGGATGGGGAAGGCACTTCGACCCCGTAGAATTGCAGTAAGGCTGATGTAGCTCAGTTGGTAGAGCACTCCCTTGGTAAGGGAGAGGTCACCGGTTCAAGCCCGGTCATCAGCTCCAGATTTAGCAGGCAGCTTACAGTGGTCAGTTTTCAGTCGGCGCGGTGAAATGATTGGCCTATGCGGCTTTCATCGGCAAGAAAAAACTGTTGACTGTAAGCTGTTCGCTGTAAGCAGTACAGGCGGGAGTAACTCAGTGGTAGAGTCACAGCCTTCCAAGCTGTTGGTCGCGGGTTCGATCCCCGTCTCCCGCTCCAAAGATTGGATAGACGCGAGTTAGCGACGCCTGAGGCGAGGTCGATAAATGGGATTTGAGCAGGCAGTGATCGCCGTTCAGGATACGCAGGGATACGCGCAGCTTCATAGCTTGATCGATGCGGCTTTCGATGCGCGGGATGTGGAAGTTTTCCTGAATCGGGCCAAAAAGAGCAAGTTGCGGATTCGCGATTACGAGAATGTATTGAATCGTGGCCTGCTTGGCAAGGCGGCCGTCGCTCTTTATGCGGCCCTGCCGGTTTCCGATCAGGCTTTAACGCGCGAGCGGTATCTGCAACTGGTCGAAGCGGTACAGCCGGAGTTGCGGCAACGATTTTTGAAGGTTTACGCCTACTATTGAGGCGCAATGAAAGCTTTTCGCGTCCGGCAAGGCTGGAACGACTAGAAAGTCCAACGGAAGGGATATAAGGATCATGGGCAAGGAAAAGTTTGATCGCAGCAAGCCGCACGTGAATGTGGGAACGATCGGTCACATCGATCACGGCAAGACAACGTTGACGGCGGCAATCACCAAGGTGTTGGCGAAGCACAACCCCAAGAATTCGTTCCGTTCGTTCGACTCGATCGACAACGCACCCGAGGAGCGCGAGCGCGGCATCACGATCGCCACGGCGCACGTCGAGTACGAGACGGCTAACCGCCACTATGCGCACGTTGACTGCCCTGGGCACGCCGATTACATCAAGAACATGATTACCGGCGCGGCGCAGATGGACGGTGCGATCCTGGTGGTTGCGGCGACCGACGGCCCCATGCCGCAGACCAAGGAGCACGTGCTTCTGGCGCGCCAGGTGGGCGTTCCCTGCATCGTGGTCTTCCTGAACAAGTGCGACGCGGTGGAAGACGAAGAGTTGATCGACCTGGTCGAGATGGAAGTGCGCGAGCTGCTTTCGAAGTACCAGTTCCCGGGCGACGACGCGCCGGTGATTCGTGGCTCGGCTCTGGGCGCGCTGAATGGCGAACCCAAGTGGGAAGCTCAGATTGACGCGCTGATGGAAGCTGTGGACACCTATGTTCCGCGGCCCGAGCGCGCGGTGGATCTGCCCTTCCTGATGCCGATCGAAGATATTTTCTCGATCTCCGGCCGCGGCACCGTGGTGACCGGTCGTATCGAGCGCGGCAAGATCAAGGTCGGCGAGCCGGCCGAGATCGTGGGCTTCCGCGAGACCCGGCAGACGGTTGTGACGGGCGTGGAAATGTTCAAGAAGCAGTTGGATGAAGGCATGGCGGGCGACAATGCCGGTCTTCTTCTGCGCGGCATTCCCAAGGAAGACGTGGAGCGCGGCATGGTTCTGGCGAAGCCCGGATCGATCACCCCGCACACCAACTTCAAGGGCACCGTGTACGTGCTGAGCAAGGAAGAGGGCGGTCGTCACACACCGTTCTTCAAGGGCTACAGGCCTCAGTTCTACTTCCGGACGACGGACGTCACAGGCGTCGCGGAGCTTCCCGAAGGTGTGGAGATGGTGATGCCCGGCGACAACGTCGAGCTGGCCATTGAGCTGATCACCCCGGTCGCGTTGGAAAAGGGATTGCGGTTTGCAATTCGTGAAGGCGGCCGCACGGTCGGCGCCGGCTCGGTTGCGGAAATTACCAAGTAAGTAATCGGGGATCAGCGGTCAGGAATCAGGGAAACTGATTCCTGACCACTGGAAACTGAACACAGCACAGAGGGTCAGGGAACAGGGTCGAGGTAATACTGCGGCCTGAGCAAGTCGGCACTGATTGCTGGTCCTCAAAAAATCAGGTGCGTGGGCGGACCCAGAGGTTGCTCACGGGGAAGACGGAAATCATGGTAGGACAGAGAATCAGAATTCGGTTGAAGGCATACGATTATCGCGTGCTGGATACCTCGACCGGCGAGATTGTCGAGACGGCCAAGCGCACTGGAGCTACAGTGGCCGGCCCGATCCCGCTGCCGACGATCAAGAACAAGTATTGCGTGCTGCGTTCGCCCCACGTGGACAAGAAGTCCCGCGAGGCCTTCGAGATTCGCACCCACAAGCGGCTGATCGATATTCTCGAGCCGACCCAGCAGACGGTGGACGCGCTGATGAAGCTTGATCTGCCCGCCGGTGTCGATGTCGAGATCAAGGCCTTCGAGAAGTAGCCACCTGCGGTGGGGCCAGACGCGCCTTGCGGCGCACAGATTTCGCGGGAAGTCTCGCGAAGCAGCAAAAGGTCCGGAAGGACCCCGGCAGTGCGATGAAAGAATCATCGCATGATGAGGAAAGGAAATCATGGGCGTTACGGGAATTTTAGGTAAAAAGATCGGCATGACGCAGGTCTTCGACGAAAAGGGCGAGGTGCACCCGATCACGGTGTTGCAGGCCGGTCCTTGTGTGATTACGCAGTTGAAGACGCTGGCCAACGACGGCTACGAGGCCGCGCAGATTGGTCTGGTCGAGTTCGTGAAGGCCAAGAACGTGACCAAGCCTCAGGCTGGCCACTTCGCCAAGACCGAAGCTCCTCCGGTGAAGGTGATCCGCGAAGTGACTCTGGAACTGGATGCCGACGGCACCGTGGCGACCAAGGCTGGTGATCGCGTCCTGGTGGATATTTTCTCCGAGTCGCGGTTTGTGGACGTGATCGGTACTTCGAAGGGCCGGGGCTTTGCCGGCGTTGTGCGTCGCCACGGATTCGCGGGCGGACCCAAGTCGCACGGACATATGTTCCAGGTGCAGGGTTCGATCGGCGCATCGAGCTTCCCGTCGCGTGTTTTTCCTGGCCAGAGAATGCCAGGCCATATGGGCGACAAACAGATCACGGTACGCAATCTGCGCATTCGCGGCATCGATCTTGAAGAGAATCTGCTCATGGTTGAAGGTGCGGTTCCCGGATCGCGCGAAGGCTACGTGCTGATCTCGAAGGCCAAGATTCCACCGCGCGAGCGTCGTGGATTCGCAGGCTCCGGCACGGTCGATCCGTTGAAGGCCAGCAAGAAGGCCGGCGGCAAGCGCAAGTAGGCACCTGGCACCTGCGGTGCGGCAGACGCGCCTTGCGGCGCAGAGGGCCGACGGGTTGGGCAGGCAGGTTTGATTGGTTGGGAAATCAACGCGCCTTGCGGCGCACAGAGATTGAAGTTCAGAGGCGCTGCCGCAAGCGGTGCCGGAAGAAGAAGACGATGGCAAACGTGGATGTATTGAATCTGAACGGTGACAAGGTAGGCTCGATCGAGCTGGCCGACGCGCTCTTTGCGCCCGACCAGGTGAACGAGGCTCTGCTGTGGGAAGCGGTCAAGCACTATCGCGCCTCGCTGCGTCAGGGCACGCACAAGACCAAGAGCCGCACCGAAGTGGCTGGTTCCGGCAAGAAGCTTTGGAAGCAGAAGGGCACGGGCCGCGCACGTATCGGCTCGGTGCGTTCGCCTCTCTGGCGCCACGGCTACACGGTTCACGGACCTCAGCCGCGCAGCTACGACTACGCCTTTCCGCGGAAGAAGCTGCTGGGCGCATTGCGCTCGGCAATCGCCTCCAAGCTGGCCGACGGCAAGCTTACGGTGGTCGATTCGCTCGAACTGAAGGATCCCAAGACCAAGCTTTATCGCGAGGCTTTGGCCAAGCTGGACGTGACCCGCACCGCGTTGCTGGTTGAGAATGGCAAGACCCTGACGGCGAATCTGCTGATGGGCGCGCGCAATCTCGAAGGCGTCGAGCTGGTGCTCAACAACGAAGTTCATCCCTACGACCTGCTGCGGTATGAGCGCGCCATCTTCTCGAAGGCCGCCATCGAACAGATCGCCGAGATGCTCGAAAAGAATGCGTCGAAGCGTCATCTCGCCGCCACGGAGGCTGCATAATGCCTACTCTCTATACCGTGATTCGTCGCCCGCTGATTACCGAGAAGGGCTTGGCTGTGAAGGAGACCGAAGGAACATTGGTCTTCGACGTGGCACCCGATGCGAGCAAGACCGAGGTCAAGCAGGCCGTCGAGTCGCTCTTCAAGGTCAAGGTGGCCGGAGTGCGCACCGCGAATGTGGTGGGCAAGGAACGTCGCCGCGGCAAGTTTGCCGGCTATCGTCCCGACTGGAAGAAAGCCTATGTTCGGCTCCAGGCCGGCGAAAAGATGCCTGAGTACGTGAGCAATCTCTAACGGTCAACGGCAGACAGTTGACAGCTAACAGTTAGTGGCTGACGTGGAAAGATTATCGGAACCTGAAGGCAATGGGTTTCGGAGAAACGGGAATGCGGCGCTGGAGTTTGGCGTCAGTGGTCCCGGCAAGGTTTTAGGACAAAGACGATGGCAATCAAGACATACAGACCGATTACGCCGACGCTGCGCTTCAAGACCACGCAGGTCAACGACGACCTGACGACGAATAAGCCGCACAAGCCGTTGCTGACGGTTCGCAAGCGTACGGGCGGACGCCGCAACGTGGGCGATCTGACCATGCGTCATCAGGGCGGTGGCCACAAGCAGATGATCCGCCTGATCGACTTCAAGCGCGACAAGTTCGGGATTCCGGGCAAGGTAGCGACAATCGAGTACGATCCGAACCGTTCGGCGCGCATTGCGCTGATCCACTACCTGGACGGCGAGAAGCGTTATATTCTGCAGCCGGTAGGGTTGAAGGTGGGCGCAACGATCAGCTCCGGACCGGAGGCCGATATTCTGGTAGGCAATTCATTGCCGCTCAAGAATATCCCCGCCGGCACCACGGTGCACGCGATCGAGCTTCGTCCCGGCAAGGGCGCGCAGATGGCGCGTTCGGCTGGAACCCAGGCGCAGTTGGTGGCCAAGGAAGGCGATTACGCCTTGCTGAAGCTGCCTTCGGGCGAAACCCGCAAGGTGTTGGTCGAGTGCATGGCGACCATTGGCCAGGTGGGTAATACGGATCACGAGAACATCTCCATCGGCAAGGCGGGCCGTAACCGTTGGAGGGGCATCCGCCCAGCCAACCGCGGCGTTGTCATGAACCCCGTGGATCACCCGCACGGCGGCGGCGAGGGCAAGACCTCGGGCGGTCGTCACCCGGTTACCCCCTGGGGCCAACCGACGCGCGGCTACAAGACACGCAACAACAAGCGGACCGACGCGTTCATTGTCAGCCGCCGGGCGAAGTAGAGGAGCTGAGGATTTATGGCACGTTCAACGAAGAAGGGCCCGTTTGTGGATGCGCACCTCACCGTCAAGATCGAGGTGCTCAACCAGGCCAACGACAAGAAGGTGGTCAAGACCTGGTCGCGGCGTTCGACGATTTTTCCCGAGTTTGTCGGGCACACCATCGCCGTACACAACGGCAAGAAGTTTGTTCCGGTGTACGTAACCGAGAACATGGTGGGTCACAAGCTGGGCGAGTTTGCTCCGACGCGTACGTTCAAGGGGCATACCGGTGGCAAGGCCGAGACGAGCGCGAAGCCGCGGTAGGGAAACGAGCGCGGAGCCGCAGTGAAAAAGATTGATTGCTCGCGGCCTGTGCTGCGCGCGGTCAAGAGATTGAGGAAGGCATACCAATGGCAGTCGAGACAAAGGAATACAGGGCCGAGGCCAGGTTCCAGCGCGTGTCGCCGCAAAAGGCGCGCCTGGTGCTTGACCTGATCAAGGGCCTGGGGGTCGAGCAGGCGCTGACCACAGCGGCTTTTACCAAGAAGCGGATCGCCCCCGTGATCCACAAGCTTTTAACATCGGCAGTGGATAACGCCAAGTATGTGTCGGGCGAGCGGGGCATTGATCTGGACGTGGATAATCTCTACGTCAAGACGGCCCTGGCCAACGACGGACCGCGCCTGAAGCGCATCCGCCCTGCTCCGATGGGTCGCGCATTTCGCTATCAGCGCCGGACGACGCACATTGTGCTGACGGTTGCGGAGCGCGCAGAGGCGACAGGCAAGGGCGAAGAGCCGAAGAAGGCAACCAAGAAGAAGGCCGCGAAGTAGGCCTAGAGGGTATTGAGGTAATCGCATGGGACAGAAAGTCCATCCTTACGGATTCCGGCTCGGAGTAAACAAGCCGTGGCGTTCGCGCTGGTTCTCTGAGCGCGACTATGACAAGCTTCTAGTCGAAGACGTGAAGCTGCGCGCCGAGCTGAAAGACAAGCTCAAGGCCGCCGGTGTCAGCTCGGTCGAGATCGAGCGTCCGGGCAACAAGCTTCGCTTCCTGATCCGCACCGCGCGTCCGGGTATCGTCATCGGTCGCAAGGGCGCGGAGATCGACAAGCTGAAGGCGGAGCTGGCCAAGCGCACCAACCGTGATGTGTTTATCGACATCATTGAGGTGAACAAGCCGGAGCTGGATGCGCAACTGGTCTCGGAAGCGATTGCGCTGCAACTGGAAAAGCGCGTGAGTTTCCGTCGCGCGATGCGCAAGAGCGTGGATTCGGCGCTGCGTTTCGGCTGCAAGGGCATCAAGGTGCGTGTTTCGGGCCGTTTGAACGGCAACGAGATCGCCCGCTCGGAGTGGTACTTGCAGGGGCGTCTGCCGCTGCACACACTGCGCGCGGACATTGACTACGGCTTCACCGAGGCGAGCACCACCTACGGCGTGATCGGCGTCAAGACCTGGATCTATCGCGGCGACATCTACGAGCAGAAGCGCCGTCAGGCACCGCCCGTAGCAGGAACGTCGGTATTTTAAGGGCAGCTCACAGCTAACAGTTGACAGCTAACAGTCAACGGCAGTTGGTTGCTGGCTCAGACAATTGGAATGGCACTAAGCAGAACTGATAGCTGTGAACTGTAAGCTGTTAGCTGCATTTCGAGGATTTTCGTCATGTTGATGCCAAAGAAGGTTAAGTTCCGGAAGCAGCAGAAGGGCAAGCGTCGCGGCAAGGCGTGGCGTGGCTCTTCGCTCTCGTTCGGCGAGTACGGGTTGAAGGTGCTGGAGTGCGGTTACATTACCGACCGGCAGATTGAGGCCAGCCGTATTGCGATGACCCGCTTTATCAAGCGCGGTGGCAAGATCTGGCTGCGTCTTTTCCCGGACAAGCCCATCACCAAGAAGCCAGCCGAAGTCCGAATGGGTTCGGGCAAGGGCGCGCTGGATCACTGGGTCGCCGTGGTGCGTCCTGGCAAGATTCTCTTCGAGATGGAAGGCGTCGCGCCTGAAATGGCTGAAGAGGCAATGCGTCTGGCGTCGAACAAGCTGCCGCTGAAGACCAAGTTTGTGATGCGGCCAGGGGCAGTGCGCGCCGAAGCCGCGGCCAAGTAAGACAGCTTTCAGCTTCCAGCCTGCAGCCGAGGCCGCAAGCGAAGATGATTTACCGAAGAACAGGCTAGAAGCCAGAAGCTGGAAGCTGAGCGGCTGGTTGGAGAGAGAAACACCATGGAACTCGAGAAGATTCGCAGTTTGAGCGACGAAGAGTTGTTGCATCAGGAGAAGACCAACTCCGAGCAACTGTTCCGGCTTCGCTTTCAGGTCTCGCTTGGGCAGAACGATGGAGTGAAGAAGCTCCAAGAGTTGCGCAAGGAGATCGCACAGATCAAGACCGTGGCCCGCGAACGCGCGCTGGGCATTCGTGGCGCAGCCGCGGACAGCAAGAAGGGAGCCCACTAAATGACGGCGACAGAAACAGTGCAGGCGCCGGCGGCAGTAGGCGCGCGGCGAAATGAGAAGGTAGGCGAGGTGGTCTCGACCAAGATGGAGAAGACCATCGTGGTGGCGGTCGAGATGCGCAAGGCTCACCCCAAGTACAAGCGCATCATCCGCTCGACCAAAAAGTTCTACGCCCACGACGAGCTTAGCTCGGCGCGGATGGGCGACGTGGTTCGCATCCGAGAGACCCGCCCACTGAGCAAGCTGAAGCGGTGGACTCTGGAAGAGATCGTTCGTCGTTCGTCTCTCGCGCAAATCGAGGACGTGAAACCCAAGGCAGCCAACTAGCGCGAGCGAGTTCGAGCGAGTTAAGGAGAAGTACCCATGGCAGTGCAAATGAGAACTATGCTCGTGGTGGCCGACAACTCCGGCGCACGCAAGCTGCAAGTGATTCTGCCCCTCGGTGGCGGATTGGGCAAGAAGGCCGGACTGGGCGATGTGGTTACCGCCGCAGTCAAGGAATCCTCGCCCGACGGCACCGTCAAGAAGGGCAAGGTCGTGAAGGCGGTCATCGTCCGCACGCGTCTGGCGCATCGGCGGAAGGACGGCACTTACGTTCGCTTCGACGAGAACGCGGCCGTGGTGATCAACGACGCCAACGAGCCGGTCGGTACCCGCGTTTTCGGACCCGTGGCCCGCGAGCTGCGCGACAAGAAGTACCTCAAGATCGTTTCGCTGGCCCCGGAAGTGGTTTAAGAGCAGCGAACAGTTAACAGCTGACAGTTGACAGTTGGTAAAGCTGAAAACTGAAAGCTGTCAACTGACAACTGTAAGCTGTTTTGGAGAGAAGATGCCGAGTTTGAATATTCATCGCAACGATACGGTCAAGGTCATCACCGGTTCCGACCGTGGCAAGACCGGCCGCGTGCTGCGCACCTTCCCGGACAAGGGAACGGTGCTCGTCGAGCACGTGCGCGTGGTCAAGAAGACGGTTTCCAGCAAGCAGGGCCAGCGCACCAAGGGCGGCATTGCCGAGCAGGAATCGCCGATCACCGTATCGAATGTGGCTTTGGTTTGCCCTAATTGCGGCCCGGTTCGCGTGGGCTTCAAGAGCGAAGGCGACGTCAAGGTGCGCGTTTGCAAGAAGTGCGGGCAGACGATGCCCACCAAGAAGTAGGGATCAGGGATCAGAGATCAGGATCAGGATCAGCGTCCTTGATCAAGATTTCAAAGTCACCGGATTTCAAGACTGTTTCATCCGCCAGGGAAGCTCGTCGGGCAAGGATCAAGAACTGATCTCTGACCCCTGATCTCTGGCGCCAGCACCCTCCGCAACGGTAAACGGCCAGCGATGGCCACTCCGGGCGCCGGATGGAGAGAGAGCAAAGCATTATGGCGGCACGACTGAAAGAGAAGTATCACAAGGAGATCAAGCAGGCTCTGTTGAAGGAGCTGGGACTTGATAATCCGATGGCGGTCCCCGAACTCAAGAAGATCGTCATCAATATGGGATTGGGCGAGGCCACGCAGAACACCAAGCTGCTGGACCCGCTGGTGGCCGATCTGGCCGCAATCACTGGCCAGAAGCCGGTGACCACCAAGGCGAAGAAGTCGATTGCAGCCTTCAAGGTTCGCGAAGGCATGTCGATTGGCGCCATGGTGACGTTGCGCAACGAGAAGGCGTATGAATTTCTGGATCGCCTGATTTCTACGGCGCTGCCCCGCGTGCGTGACTTCCGCGGTGTTTCCACCAAGAGCTTTGACGGCCGTGGCAACTACACGCTCGGCCTGCGCGACCAACTGATCTTCCCGGAGATTGATTACTCCAAGGTCGAAAAGATGAAGGGCATGAACATCACGATCGTGACCACGGCCAAGGACGACAATCAGGCGAAGGCACTGCTGAAGCACTTCGGCATGCCCTTCCGGCAAGGCGCGTAGGCGCGCAAGGGATAAGAGGATTTTATGGCAACCACTGCAAAACGGGTGAAAGACGCGCGGAAGCCGAAGTTCAGCTGCCGCAAGCACAATCGCTGCCAACTGTGCGGCAGACCGCGTGGATTCCTGCGTAAGTTTGGCGTATGCCGCTTGTGCTTCCGCGCCCTGGCGCTCAAGGGTGAGATTCCCGGCGTCGTCAAGTCCAGCTGGTAGTTCCACAGAGATCAGTCGTCAGAGATCAGAGATCAGTTTTATCGCGGCGATTCAAGATTCGCCAAGAACATAAACTGAAAGCGAACAAACTGACCACTGACCACTGATCGCTGATAACTGTAGTAGACATTTCCGCTGGTTCTCCTATAACGGGAGCGAACGGGGAATGAAGGAGAAGGAATGAGTCAGACCGACCCAGTAGCCGATTTTCTGGCGCGCATCCGGAATGCAATCCGCGCGCGTCATCAGAAGCTGGATATTCCAGCTTCCAAGCTGAAGGCCGAGATCGCCCGCATCCTCAAGGAAGAGGGCTACATCTCGAACTACAAGACCCAGGAAGAGGAAGGCCATCAGATTCTGCGCGTGTACCTGAAGTACACCGGATCTGAAGCCGCGATCCTCGATCTGGCCCGGATCTCGCGTCCCGGCTGCCGCGTATACATTGGCCGCGACGAGATCAAGCGCGTCCAGGGTGGCCTCGGCATCTCGATTCTCACCACGCCCAAGGGCGTGATGACCGGCCGCCAGGCCCGCCGTGAAGGCGTGGGCGGCGAGCTGCTCTGCGAAGTTTGGTAATGACAGGGATCAGTGGTCAGGGATCAGAAAAAACTGAGCACCGATCATTGGCGACTGAACACTGTTTCACCGGCTGCAGTGGAACGATGAAGCGAATGGAACTGATCACAGTTCACTGCTTTACCGGGACTCGCAAGCCAGAAAAAGGATTAAGCAATGTCGCGTATCGGTAAGAAGCTTATCCCGCTGCCCGCGGGCGTGAAGTACACGGTTGAGGGCAACAAGGTGCTGGTTGAAGGTCCCAAGGGCAAGGTCTCGGCGTTGATTGCCGAGGGCATCACTCTGGAGACCAAGGACGGCATCCTGCACGTCAATCGCGAGAGCGACAAGTTTGCCGCGGTGCATGGATTGACCCGCGCCCTGGTCTACAACGCCGTGCATGGCGTGACCAAGGGCTGGACCAGAGAGCTGGACATCGTCGGCATCGGCTATCGCGCCGAGCTGAAGGGCAAGGGCACAGTGGTCTTCACGCTGGGTTACTCGCACCAGATCGAACTTCCGCTGCCCACCGGCATTGAAGTCGCCATCGACCCCAAGCAGACGCACCTCACCGTCAGTGGCATTGATCGCCAGAAGGTTGGCCAGGTGGCCGCCGATATGCGTTCGCTGCGCAAGCCCGATCCGTACAAGAACAAGGGCGTTCGCTACTCGGATGAGAAGCTGAAGAAGAAGGCTGGCAAGACAGGCTCCAAGTAAGTGATCAGTAGTCAGTGGTCAGTGATCAGAAAAACCTGACCACTGACCACTGAAACCTGAGCACTGAATTCACCGAACGGGGCCGCAGGGTGGCTCCGCTGATAGGATAGAGAGACATGATTACGCAGATCGACAGAAACGGAATTCGCCAGCGCATTCACGACCGCATTCGCCGCAAGATGGCGGGTACGGCAGAGCGCCCGCGGCTGAGCGTATATCGCTCGCTGAACCACATTTACGCGCAGGTGATCGACGATCAGCAGGGTGTGACCCTGGTGTCGGCCTCGACCCTGGCGCTCAAGTCGAAGACCGGCGGCAACGTTGCGGCAGCCAAGGAAGTTGGCAAGACCGTGGCCGAGCTGGCCGTCAAGCAGGGCATCAAGAAAGTGGTTTATGATCGCGGCGGCTTCCTCTACCACGGGCGCATCAAGGCCCTGGCCGATGCAGCGCGCGAAGCCGGCTTGGAGTTCTAAAAGCAGGGAACAGGGAACAGGGATCAGGGATCAGTGAAATGCGTTCAGCGCAGTCGAGCAGATCATATCTGACCACTGACTACTGATAACTGACAACTGAAGAGACGAGAGAGCAATGACGATCTTGAAGAAGAAACTCGATGCCAACCAGTACAACCTGAAGGATCAGGTGGTGGCCATCAATCGCGTGACCAAGGTGGTCAAGGGCGGCAAGAATATGTCGTTCGCCGCGTTGGTGGTAGTGGGCGATGCTGCTGCCGGAGTGGTGGGCCACGGTTCGGGCAAGGCGAAGGAAGTTCCCCAGGCGATTCGCAAGGGGATTGAAGCGGCCAAGAAGAATCTGGTTCGCGTCAACCTGACCGAGACCACGATTCCGCATCTGGTTCTGGGCCGTTTCGGTTCCGGACAGGTGCTGCTGAAGCCAGCCCCCGAAGGTACCGGAGTGATCGCCGGCGGCGCAGTGCGCGCGGTGATGACCTCTGCCGGTGTGCAGAACGTGCTTACCAAGAGCCTCGGCTCTCCCAACCCGCACAACGTCGTCAAGGCAACCTTTGACGCACTGGTGCAGTTGCGTGATCGCGCCGAAGTGGCCGCAGCGCGCGGCAAGTCGGTAGAGGAGCTTTAATCATGGCCGAAACCAAGACAATTCGCATTGAATATTACCGCTCCAAGAACTCCACCCCGGTCAAGCACCGGCTGGTGGTCAAGGGCCTCGGTTTCACGCGCCTCAACCAGATCGTCGAGCGCGTGGATAACGAGTCCGTCCGTGGCATGGTCAAGGCCATCCCGCACTTGGTCCGGATCGTAGAAAACTAGGGAACAGGGAATAGGGAACAGGGACTAGAAAACTGATCTCTGACCACTGATCTCTGTACCAACACAACGCGAGTCGGACGGCTGGACCACCAGCTTCCGGCGCTACAGCGAGGAAAAACATGGCAAAGAATCTTTCAAATCTACGCGCGCCCCGCAAGGCAAATACCGGGCGCAAGCGTGTCGGCCGCGGTATGGGTTCCGGCATGGGCAAGACCTCGACCCGTGGCCACAACGGCCAGGGTCAGCGCACCGGCACCAGCATGATGCGCGGCTTTGAAGGCGGCCAGATGCCGCTGCACCGCCGCCTGCCCAAGCGCGGTTTTACCAATATCTTCCGCACCGAGTATGCGATCGTCAACCTTGATCGCATCGTCGAGCAGACCGAAGGCCTCAAGGTCACCGAGATCACTCTGGAAGACTACAAGAAGCTTGGCCTGTCCTCTGACAAGCGCGCCCTGATCAAGGTCCTCGGCTCTGGCGAGCTGACTTCGGCGATCACGATTCACGCCCACAAGTTCTCCAAGTCGGCCATCGACAAGATCGAGAAGGCCGGTGGCAAGGCAGTGGTGGCGGGCGGCGCTCCGGTTGAGCACAAGGGCAAGCTGGCCCCCAAGGCTTCGCGGTAAATTCGATTCCCAGGTCTCGTCAGCGAGGCCTGGGAAATTCGCATTTACGGTTTTTCTGAGCAATGAATATTCTGCCCGGAAAAATGAAGGTATTTTCGCAGGTAGGCGACAGTTCGACCCCTGCGCGGGTAATATGGTCAGTGACAAGATTCAAGTGGCGGAAAACGCCCTGAAGCGGATACCTAACAATGGTTGAAAAATTTCTCAATATCTTCCGAATTCCTGACCTGCGCAAGCGGGTTCTCTTCATGCTCGGCGTACTGGCCATTTACCGTCTGGGCGCGGTGGTTCCCACCCCCGGCGTGAATACCAAGTTGCTGGAAACGCTCTTCAGTTCTCAGGGTGGCTCGGCGTTGGGCCTGCTGGATCTGTTCGGCGGCGGTAACCTGCGCCGCATGACGATCTTCGCTCTGGGCATCATGCCGTATATCACGGCCTCGATCATCTTCCAACTGCTCACCGTGGTCTACGAGCCGCTGGCCCGCATTCAGAAGGAAGGCGAGCTGGGACGGCGCAAGATCACGCAGTGGACCCGCTACGTAACGGTCCTGCTGGGCGTGGTGCAGTCCTTCGGCATCGCCATGATGCTGATCAAGAGCGGCATGGTGCTGATCCCGGTTTATCAGTTTGTTCCGCTGACGGTACTCACGCTGACCACTGGCACGGCCTTCATCATGTGGCTGGGCGAGCAGATCACCGAGCGCGGTATCGGCAACGGCATGAGCCTGCTGATCTTCACCGGCATCATTGCCGGCCTGCCCCGCGGCGTGATGGATCTCTATCAGAAGGTTGAAAACAATAGCTGGGGCGCGTTCACGCTTCCCGCCGTGGCCATTGTGATTGCGGGTATGATCGCGGTTGTCGCCTTCATCGTCTTTGTTGAGCGCAGCGAGCGCCGCATCCCCATTCAGAGCGCGCGCCGTATTGTTGGCCGCCGCATGATGGGCGGGCAGTCCAGCCATCTGCCGCTGAAGGTGAACTCTGGCGGCGTCATGCCGGTCATCTTCGCCAGTTCGATCCTCTCCGCGCCGTTGATGCTCGGACAGTTCGAGTTCGTGCAGAACAGCCGCTTCCTGGAGCCTATCGTTCAGGCCCTGGGACCGGGAATGCCCTGGTACGTTCTGCTGAATATGCTGGGCATCATCTTCTTCGCGTACTTCTATATCTCCATCGTGATGAAGCCGGACGACATTGCCGACAACTTCCGCAAATCGGGTTCGTTCATCCCTGGCATCCGTCCCGGCAAGCGCACATCGGACTTCATCAACGATATTCTCACTCGTCTTACGCTGGTTGGCGCACTCTATCTGGTTGTGATCCAGTTGGTGCCAACGATTATGATTTCAGGCATCCGTTTCGACAAGCTCTTCCTCGTCGGTCGTATCTTCGAGAATCTGCCGAACTGGATGATTCATGGTTTGGGGGTCAACTTCTACTTTGGCGGCACCTCACTGTTGATCGTGGTGGGTGTGGCCATGGATACCGTCAACCAGATCGAATCGCAGCTCATCATGCGTCACTATGATGGCTTTTCCCCGCGCTCCGGTCGCATTCGCGGAAGGAAAACCTGGTAATGGCTTCTTTTGTGAGCGATGTCGAACAGGGCCGGGAGGCGGATCGAAAGACCGCCCCCGGCCCAATTCTTTTATTGGGCGCGCCGGGCGTGGGCAAGGGAACCCAGGCCAAGGAACTGGTGAAAATCTGGGGTATCCCTCAGATCTCCACCGGAGACTTGTTGCGCGCCAATGTGACTCAGGGTACCGCCCTGGGCCGGACCGCCAAAGAGATCATGGGCCGTGGCGAACTGGTGCCCGATTCACTGGTCAACGAGATGGTTGCCGCGCGCCTGCAGGAGCCGGATACCGCCAACGGATACATTCTGGACGGATTTCCGCGCACATTGCCTCAGGCTCATTGGTTGGACGGGCGACTGGCGCAGCAGGGCGGCGCGTTGCCGCTGGTTGCCGTCAGCATCAAGGTGGACTATAATCAGTTATTGCGTCGCATCACTGGGCGCAGAAGTTGCCCCGTCTGCCAGAGCATCTATAACCTCCACGGCAAGCCACCGCAAAAGGATGGCGTTTGCGACGTGGATGGTGCCGTGTTGACCCAGCGAGCCGACGATACGGAAAAGGTCTTCGAGGAGCGCATGCGCGCCTACGAGGCTTTGACCGCGCCCGTCATTGAGCATTATCGCGCGCAGGGCAGGTTTGCGGAAGTGGATGGCGACCGGGCAATTACCGCGATCGCGGCAGGAATTGTAAGCGCCGTCGAACAGTTGCGGAAGTAACGCGACTGGACGGCGAGTTTGTGTGGGAAATGCAAGTTGTCAGTGGTCAGTTTTCAGTGGTCAGTAGCGAGCAGTTCTGACTGACCACTGAAAACTGACCACTGACCACTGTTCACTGAAAGCTGGTCAAGTGGCCGTAGTATTGAAGTCGTCCCAGGAGATCGAGAAGATGCGCCGCGCGGGCAAGGTTGTACGCGAGACGCTTGAGTTGGTTCGCAGCCACGTCAAGCCGGGCGCGACCACGCTGGATCTGGAGAAGGTGGCCGAGGCCAAGATCGCCGAAATGGGCGCGAAACCGGCATTCAAGGGGTATCACGGCTTTCCCTGTGTGCTCTGCACCTCAGTGAATAGCGAGGTCGTACACGGGATTCCGTCGGCCAAACGGGTTTTGAAGGAAGGCGATATTGTCTCCGTGGATTGTGGGGCGATTATCGATGGATTTTTTGGCGACGCGGCCATTACTGTTGCGGTGGGCGAGAAGATCGATCCGCAGACGGCGCGTTTGCTGAAGGTGACCGAGGCCTCATTGCACGCCGCGATCGCCGTGGTCAAACCGGGCGCGACGCTGGGCGATGTGGGCTGGGCGGTGCAGAAGGTTGTTGAAGCCGAGGGGTTCTCGGTGGTACGGGATTTTGTGGGGCACGGCATCGGTTCTCGCATGCATGAGGATCCGCAGGTGCCCAACTTCGGCGAAGCGGGCCGGGGCATGAAGTTGAAGGCCGGCATGGTGATCGCCATCGAGCCGATGGTGAATGTGGGCGGGCCGGATGTGCAGGTTCTAGGCGACGGCTGGACGGCGGTGACCGCCGATGGAAGTATGAGCGCTCATTTTGAGCACTCGGTGGCGGTGACCGCCACCGGAGCGAGAATTTTAACCGAGTAGCACGCTCGGTACAACCAAGCTGGTGGCGCGCAAGCGAACCGGCGGAAGTGGGATGCAGGTTTGTCGAAAGAAGACATGATTGAGGTGATGGCGGTGGTCGTCGAGACGCTGCCAAACGCCATGTTCAAGGTCAAGCTCGAGAATGACCACCAGGCGCTGACCCATGTCTCGGGCCGTATGCGCAAGAACTTCATTCGCATCCTGCCGGGCGATCGCGTGGCTGTCGAGTTGAGTCCCTACGATCTCAATCGCGGGCGTATCGTTTACCGCTACAAATAAGTTTTCAGTAAACCGCGTCTTTATTTTTTGGGCGCGGAGCAGCAGCAACCAAGGAAGGGCAACAGCAATGAAGGTTCGTGCGTCAGTCAAGAAGATTTGTGTCAAGTGCAAGGTCATCACCCGCCGCGGTGTGGTGCGTGTGATCTGCGAAAACGCAAAGCACAAGCAGCGCCAGGGCTAGTTGTAGCTGGCAATTGCGGAAAGCGCCACGAAAGTTGACGGCAGACGGTCAACAGCTAACAGTAAATACCGGGAATCACGCCGTATTTAACTGTGAACTGTGAGCTGTCAACTGTTAGCCGGGAAAGAGGCTAGTTAGCCTGAGTCAAGGCTTGCGATGAACCTCGGGAGCGAGACCGTTCAACCCCGTGCGAACCGGTTAAGGCCGGGGGCACACAACAGGAAAGGGATCAGAGATCAGAGAGTAGAGATCAGTAAATAATGCTTGAACAAGCATTAAACTGACCCCTGAAACCTGACCGCTGACTCCTGAATCACAAAGGAATTTCAATGGCACGTATTGCTGGCGTCGATCTGCCCCGCAACAAGCAGGCTCGGATCGCGCTTACGTACATCTTCGGCATCGGGGATCCCCGCGCCGCCAAGATCCTGGAGAAGGCGAATGTTGATCCCTTCAAGAAGATTCAGGACCTGGGCGAGGACGAGGTCAACCGCATCCGCCAGGTGATCGAGGACGAAGGAAACGTCGAGGGCGACCTGCGCAAGGACGTCTCGATGCACATCAAGCGCCTCATCGACATTCAGAGCTATCGCGGCACCCGCCACCGTCGCTCCCTGCCCGTGCGCGGACAGCGCACCCACACCAACGCCCGCACCCGCAAAGGCCCCCGCAAGGGCACCGTGGCCGGCAAGAAGAAGGCGGCTAAGTAATGGCGAAACCAGAGCAGAAGGCCGGCAAGGCTGGCAAGAACAAGAAATTCAAGAAGCGGGAACGAAAGAATGTGCCATTTGGCATTGCGTACATTCAGGCAACGTTCAACAACACCATCGTCACCATCACCGACCAGGTGGGCAACACGTTGAGCTGGAAGAGTTCCGGCTCTCTGGGCTTCCGCGGTTCGCGCAAGGGCACTCCCTTCGCGGCCCAGCAGGCTGCCTCGAACGCCGCCAGCGCTGCCCGCGATCACGGCCTTCGCGCCGTCGATGTGCGCGTCTCCGGTCCGGGTTCGGGCCGCGAGTCCGCCATTCGCGCCCTGGCTGCCGCAGGTGTCGAGGTCCGCGCCATCCGCGACGTGACCCCGGTTCCGCACAACGGCTGCCGTCCGCCCAAGCGCCGTCGCGTGTAAGAAACAGAGACTAGGGACGTAGGGACTAAAAGAAGCACTGCGTTTACTCGTCCCTAGTCCCTGGTCTCTAGTCCCTCCAACAAAGGGCCGGGATGGAATGCCGCTCACCGAGCGCACGTAAACCGGCCGTCATCCGAAGCAGGAGAAGAAATGGCACGTTATACCGGAGCAGTATGCCGCCTTTGCCGTCGCGAAGGCACCAAGCTATTTTTGAAGGGCACCAAGTGTGCCTCTGACCGTTGCCCACTCGAAAAGCGCAACTTCGCCCCTGGCCAGCACGGCAAGGACCGCAAGGCCAAGATCGTTGGTTACGGCCTCCAGTTGCATGAGAAGCAGAAGGCCAAGCGTATGTACTTTACCCTGGAAGGCCAGTTCCGCGAGTACTATGAGAAGGCCAACCGCGCCTCTGGCGTCACCGGCGAAATTCTCATTCAGCAGTTGGAGCGCCGCCTGGATAACGTGGCCTTCCGTCTGGGCTTTGCCATCAGCCGCCGTCAGGCCCGCCAAGTGGTTCGTCACGGTCACGTCACGGTCAACGGCCGCAAGGTGAACATTCCTTCCTACCAGGTTAACGTGGGCGATGAGATCGCGATTCGTGAAGACGCGAAGAAGCTCATCATCATCGAGCAGGGCGCGCAGTACGCCGCGCAGAACCCCGTTCCCGCATGGTTGGAAGTCAATTTCGAGAATCTTTCGGGCCGCATTCTCTCCCTGCCGCAGCGCAAGGACGTGAACCTGCCCATCAACGAACAGCTCATCGTCGAACTGTATAGCAAGTAAGATCAACAGGGAGAAGGGAATAGGGGACAGGGAACAGAAAGCGCGTCTGCATCAGCACCGTGAACTGATCCCTATTCCCTTCTTCCTGTTCCCTGCACTTTCAACCGAAGGAGAACTTGCGCGGCCGTTGCAAAATGCTTCGCGACGCCCGCCGCGCGGGAAAGAGACAACGATATGCTTTGGAGAGGATTTCAAAAGCCCAAGCGTTTGGCAGTCGATGCCGAGACGCTCACCGACACATTCGGGAAGTTCAGCGCCCAGCCCTTCGAGCGCGGCTTCGGCACCACCATCGGCAACGCCCTGCGTCGCACCCTGCTCAGTTCCATTGAGGGCGCGGCCGTCACGGCGATTCGCATTGAAGGCGTGCTCCACGAGTTTCAGTCCATCTCGGGCGTAGTCGAGGATGCGACGGACATTATCCTGAACCTCAAGCAGGTTCCCTTCAAGCTCGCAGGAGAAGGCCCCAAGGCCCTCTACCTGCGCGCCGACCAGCCCGGCGTTATCACCTCCGGGATGATCGAAGCCGACGGCGACGTCGAGATCCTCGACAAGAATATCTACATTGCCACGGTCTCCGAGGGCGGCAAGCTGGATATGGAAATGCGCCTCAAGCGTGGGCGCGGCTATATCTCGGCTGACAAGAACTTCGATGCCGACCTGGGTCTTGGCTTCATTCCCGTTGATTCGGTTCACTCGCCTGTGCGTCGCGTCAACTACCTGGTTGAAGCGGCTCGTCTGGGCCAGATTACCGATTACGACAAGCTCACTTTGGAAGTGTGGACCAACGGGGCTGTGCTGCCCGCCGATGCTGTCGGCCTGGCCGCCAAGCTGCTCAAGGACCACATGAATATCTTCATCAACTTCGAGGAGGAAATCGAGGCGGAAGCGCGTGGCGAAGAAGGCCGCGGTTTGCTGCGCAACGATAATCTGAATCGCTCGGTCGAAGAGCTGGAACTGTCCGTTCGCAGCTACAACTGCCTCAAGAACGCCAATATCCAGTCCATTGGCGAGCTGGTGCAGAAGACCGAAGCCGAGATGCTCAAGACCAAGAACTTCGGTCGCAAGAGCCTGAACGAGATCAAGGAAATTCTCGCGCAGATGGGCCTCTCGTTGGGTATGAAGATCGACGATAACGGAAACGCCGTCCCTGGTCCCACCAGCATTCCGCCGGCCGCAGCGCTGGCCGCTGGTTTCAACCACTATGACGACGAGGACGAGCCACTCGATTCGGTGGACCTGCAGTTGCCCACTGAAACTGAAAACTTTTAATGACAGGGATCAGGGTTCAGAGATCAGAGATCAGTTCTCGATGAATCCGTTGAACCGGCTTTTAGGTACTGACTGACTGCTGATCCCTGATCTCTGATCTCTGACATCTGTTCCCGAAAGAGAGTTGCATCATGCGCCATCGCAATGCAGGAAACAAGCTTGGACGCAATACCAGCCACCGTCGCGCCATGTTGCGCAACATGGTTACGTCCATCATCATCGAAGACCGCATCCAGACCACCGTGGCCAAGGCCAAGGCAGTTCGTCCGCTGGTTGAAAAAATGATTACCCTGGGCAAGAAGGGTGATCTTCACTCGCGCCGTCAGGCCCTTAGCTACCTCATGACCGATGCCTCGGTCACCCGCCTCTTCGAGGTCGTGGCCCCGCGCTACGGCGATCGTCAGGGCGGCTATCTGCGCATCGTCCGCACCGGCTTCCGCAAGGGCGATGGAGGCGAGACCGCCTTCATCGAAATGCTCGGCGCAGAAAAGCAGCTCGATGCCAAGCGGGAAAAGCGCGCCGAAGTCAAAGCCAAGAAGCGCGCCGAACTCGAAAAGCAGTTGGAAGAACAGAAACCCGAAGAAGGCGGCGAACAAGCCGCATAGGACCAGCCGTCCAAGTAGGATGAGCCGTTCAGGCAAAGCCTACTTGGAAGGCAAGCAGTTCTTCGCCGTAGCACGGCACGGGCGCATCCCCCAGCGGGATGCGCCCGTGTTTGTTGTGCTGGATGTCGTCAGATACTCATCGGCTTTGCCGGTCCGCTTCGCATGAATCCGTAGCGCTGACCTCCCGGTCCACGGATGTATCTGACTGAATTTTGTTTTCGGGACGGAATTCAAAAAATCATGGATGCGCTCGTCGCGGAATCAGCAATGTCAGCGCATGTGGCATGATCTCAATTCGCGCCGGCAACGTCCCCAGCAACTCTCCGTCCGCTTCGACAAAAATCTCAGCTTTCGTTCCCTCGATGGGGCGGCATTCTACCGAGGCGGCGTCCAGCACTTCGATGGTCTTGAAAAAGGTCTGGCGTCTGACGAGAACTGCCAGAATGAAGAGCAGGTAATGCAGCCGACTGCGCGTTTTGAAGGCTACCAGCCGCAGATTGTCCTTGTGCAGCGTCGCGCCCGGAGCCAGGTTGTGCAGCACACCGCCGAAATCGCGAATCCGCACCGCCAGGATTTGGCTGACCTCCTCCACGCGCGGCTTTCGGCCACCACGCAGGCGAAAGGTCGTTTCAAACAGCGGAAACGTGTGTGTGGTCATGATGCGCAGTCCTTCGATCAGGTAAAGGACGTAGCCCAGCCGCCGCTTCAGGCGCGCGTCCATGCGCGACATCAGCAGCGCGTCCGCGCCAACTCCGGCCGTGACCGTGAAGTAGCGCGAGCATTGCGCGCCCAGGCTGTTGCGATAAAAAATATGGCCCACCGGAACTCGCACCGGCGTGGCGCGCAGCAGCTTCTTCACCGCGCGTACTGGCGATGAACCCAGGCCCAGGCTGGCTGCCAGCGCGTTGGCCGTGCCCTGCGGGACCACGCCCAGCGCCACCGGCGTACCCACCAGGCATTGCAGGATCTCATGCACAGTGCCGTCGCCGCCGCAGGCCAGAATCGTGTCACAGCCGCGCTGGACGGCCTCCAGAGCCTGCGCCCCCGCGCTGCCCGGCGCGCTGGTGGCGATGGCTTCCGCCTCAACACCAGCGTTGCGCAGCACCCCCAGCACGTCCGCGATGGTGGCCGCACGTCGCGAAGCGTGCTGGCCAGAAGCCGGATTGTAGAGCAGTGCCACGCGTTGCATTGGGGGTTCACCGAAGTCGCTTGGTTGAGTCAGGGCCAGCCTGAGTGCCATTCTCGCACATGAATATTCATTTCAGGCACTTATGATCGTTGTGCAATGGATTACGAATCTGGATGAGCATCTGCGGACAAGAAATTGTCCCGCAATGGAATGAACCCCTCGGCGGTTGCTCTCGATTCGAGCGGGCACATCAATAATGGTGGGTGAGTGCCGATAGGAAGACTCTTTCGCCACGTGCAGGTGGATTCCGGCGCAACCATTCTTGGCGACGGAACCGTCGTGCTGATCCTCAACTTGAATGTAACTATTGGGAATAGACGACGCGATTGCGCCCAGCGCGCTTGGCTTCGTACATTGCGCTGTCGGCGGCGGCCAGAATCTTCTCGATTGTCATTTCCGGGTCAGTATTGACCACGCCGATGCTGATGGTTACAGAGATAATGCCGGATTCCGTTTCGATCTTGTGTCCAGCGATCTGCTCGCATAGCCGACTGAAAACCGGAACAATATTGAATTTTTCCTGGATCGGAGCAGTAATAAGAAATTCTTCGCCGCCGATGCGTCCGACCGCGTCGTAGGGGCGCAGATTGTCGCTCAAGACGCGGGCAAACGCGCGCAGTACCGCATCTCCGGTCTGGTGACCATGAAGGTCGTTGACTTGCTTGAAATGGTCGATGTCGCACATGCCTACGGCCAGGTTGGAGTGGTAACGCTTGCCGCGGGATAGTTCCTGTCTGAGTCGTTCGATAATTCCGCTTCGGTTCAGCAGTCCCGTCAACGTATCGTGCGTGGCGAGTTCGGCCATCACGTCGCGACTGGCGATCAACGAACTCTGTATCTCGATCATGCGTTGCCCTGTCGCGAGGCGCGCGCGCAGTTCACCAATATCGTACGGCTTGGTCAGATAGTCGTTGGCGCCCGCTTCCAGACCGGCGATCACGTCGCTTTTCTCAACGCGGCTGGTCAGCATGAGAATGTAATGCGGATGCTCACTGCGTAGCGCGCGCAGACGGGTTACCACTTCCAGTCCGTCCATCTCCGGCATACACCAGTCGAGCAGCACCAAGAGAGGCGAGTCGGGAATTTGCAGCGTGGCCCAGGCCTCCGCGCCGTTGGCGCAGGCCTGCACTTCGTAACCTTCGTTCTGTAGGATGTTGACCAGCAAACTGCGGCTGCTCACATCGTCTTCCACTACTAGAACGCGCATCACTGTCCCCATTCTTGCCAGCATGAAAATCGCAAGCGCTGCTATTTGATCAGTTTCAATTTGCGCAGTTCATCAAACAGGCGCACGGACTGGATGGGCTTCACGAAATAGCCATCGCACAACGCGCGGAACGATGCCACAATTTCTTTTGTATCGTCCACAATGGTAATCATCAGGATCTTCACGCCGTAGCAGGAAAGCACGCCGTCTTTTTCTTCCAGCGCGCGTATCTCGCGTATCGCCTCCACGCCGCACATTCCCGGCATCTGAATATCCATGCAGATCAAGTCATAGGGTTCGGCTTTGGCCAGTGCCATCCGGAATGCCTCCACAGCCTCTTCTCCATTGACCACCACGTGGCATTCCCCATATCTCCGCAGCAGGCTTTGTAACAACAGCCGACTGACCAGCTCGTCTTCCGCAATCAGAATGCGCATCTTCGGGTCTCCTTATTGTTGTTCGTGCTGCTCGGTGTTCACGCGCGTTAATCAATCAGATTCAATTTGCGCAGTTCATCCAGTAGTTCCGCGGCCAGAATGGGCTTGACAAAATATCCATCGCAGAGCGCGTCGAACGATTGCACCACTTCCCTCGGTTCGTCCATGGCCGTGGTCATCATGATCTTCACGCCGTTGGTCGAGAGCACTCCGTCGGCCGTCTCGAGTTCGCGAATTCTGCGCACGGCCTCCACGCCATTCATCTTGGGCAACTGAATATCCATGCAGATCAGGTCGTAAGGCGCGGCATTTTTCAAGGCAAGCCGAAAAGCCTCTACGCCTTCCTTCCCGTTGATCGCAACGTGGCACTCTCCGAAGCGCGCCAGAATTCCTTGGATCAGCAACCGGCTGGTCAATTCGTCTTCCACCACCAGAGTTTTCATGATGCCCCTTTCGTCTTGCTTTCATCGTTGATTTTGACTTGCTCGGTCATTGCATCCCTGAGCCGAGAAAATTCCTGTTCCATTGTTTCCATGCGCGCCGCCATGGCCTCAAGATCGCCTGTCTTGCCTGCCTTCTCCATCTCGTAGGCCACCGCGCGCAACGCCTCGCCGCCCACATTCGCCGCAGCACCTTTGATCAGATGCGCCTTGCGTTCGGCGCCCTCCACGTCCTTGTTTTCGATCAGGCTGCGCAATTCGGCGATTTGATGTGGAATATCGCCGAGGAACTCGCGGATCACCAGTTGTATCAGGTTGGTGTCGTTCATCAGCCGGTTCATGATTCCCGCGTGATCGAAGACCACTGTTGCCGTTGACTCGCTGCAGGACTCTGCGGCATTCGGTGCAGCTCGATTGCTCTCAGAGGCGTCCGGAGCATCGGGAAGCCAGCGTTGCAGTGCCTCGGCCAGAAGCGTCGGATTCACTGGCTTGGGCACGTAGTCGTTCATGCCTGCCTCCAGGCATCGTTCGCGGTCGCTGGCCAACGCATGAGCGGTCATGGCGATGATCGGAATTTGCGGATTGAATGCGCCCGAGGTCGAGGCGCGAATCTGCCGTGTCGCTGCCACTCCGTCCATCACCGGCATCTGCACATCCATCAAAACCAGATCGTAGGGATGCAGTTCCAGAGCCTGAATCGCCTCAGCACCATTGATCGCCACGTCTACACTCAATCCCAGTTTGCCCAGGATGCCAACGGCTACAATCTGATTGGTGACGTTGTCTTCCGCCAGCAGGATATGCACATCTCGGTTGGCGAACATTCCCGCTGAAGCATGGCCGGAATGCGGGGCTTCATTTTTCGTGGTGCTCTCTGTTGTGCTGGAGGTATTGGCGATCAGCGGTGGTCGCGCCAGTGCGTTGAACAGCTCCTTGAAACGCACAGGCTTGGCCACATAAGCCGCAAGACCCTCTTCTTCGAGCGGCCGTGCGTGCGGCGTTTTCCCTATCGATTCCAGCACCACCACATGAATCTCGCGCAGCAGCGGATCGGCCTTGATGGCGCGGGTCAGCAACTCCCCATTCATCCCTTCAAGATGAAAATCGACGATGGCCAGATTGAATGGATCGTTTCCGGTCAAGGCACCGTACAGCGATTGCAGCGCGTTTGGATAGTCTTCCGCACGCGCCGTGCGCAACCCTGCCGCTGTCAGGTGACGTTCCAGCAGATGGAAGCTCGCCGTATTATCCTCGACAATCAGAATGTGCTGTCCCTGCACAATGTTCAACGGTTCTCTGTCCGCGAGCGCTCCTGTTTGCTTGCCGAAGTGCGCCGTGAACCAGAACTCCGATCCCACGCCCTCCAGACTCGATACGCCGATTGTGCCGCCCATCATTTCCGCAAACTGTTTGGAGATTGCAAGCCCCAGTCCCGTGCCTCCATAAACGCGCGTGGTGGAGGAGTCCAATTGGCTGAACTTGTTGAACAGCCTGCCTATCTTGTCGGGTGCGATTCCTATGCCCGTATCGCGCACTGTGAAGCGCAGCAGCGCGCTGTCTTCAGCTTCTTCCAGAAGATTGACGCTCAACTCGACTTCGCCATCGGTGGTGAACTTGATCGCATTGCCCACCAAGTTTGTGACGATCTGCCGCAGTCGCCCCATGTCGCCCTTCAGCCGCGTTGGTACTACGGGATCAACGTCGCAGAGCAGTTCAAGACCACGCTTGTGCGCACGAATCGCAAGCACCGAAATCATGTCGTCGAGTGCGTTTTGAAGATCGAAGTCCAGTGACTCCAACTCGATTTTTCCGGCCTCGATCTTCGATATGTCCAGTATGTCGTTGATCAGTGTCAGCAGGTTTTCCGCGCACTCCATCACAATCTCTGCATGAGACCTCTGCGCCGCATCCAGCCGGGTGTCCAGCAACATACTGGTAAGCCCGATGATTCCATTCATGGGAGTACGAATCTCGTGGCTCATGTTGGCCAGGAACTCGCTTTTGGCCTCATTGGCCCGTGCAGCTTCCTCGGCCAGTTTGTTGGCGCGCACCGTCTCTTCCAGCAGATGCCGATTGCTCTCCAGCAGCTCTATCTCAGCATGTTTCTGCGCCGTAATATCCCAGTTGGTCCCAATCACGCGCACCAGGCGACCGCCGGCGTTGCGTTGCGGCAGAGCGAAGGAGCGAATGTAATGAATGCTTCCATCCGGCCACACAATACGATATTCGAATTGATGATCGCGCAAGCCGCGATTGGCCTGTTGCGATTCTTCCAGCATCCGTAACTGGTCATCGGGGTGAACCATTGCCAGCCATGCATCGTAGGTGCCGTCGTAACGTTCCTTCTTTGTGTCATACAGCCGCAGCATCTGCTCATCAAAGGTCATGCGGTTGCTCGCAAGCTCATGCACCCAGATGCCCACGCCGCCGGCCTGCGTTGCCAGCGCCAGCCGATCCGTTGCCTCATGCAATCGGCTCTCGGCTTGCTTGCGCTCTGTTACGTCCAGCAGCACCGTGAACTGCACGGGCTTGCCGTCCACATCGATAAGCGAGTAATAGCATTCAACGTCTCGCTCTTCGCCGGTTGGTGTGCGATGATGCACGTTGAAACTCGGCCTTCCCTCCAGGATCGCCCGGTGCATCTCCAGTGCGATCTCTTCCGAGGCTTGGCTGTCGAGTTGACTTACGTGAATTCCGATCATCGAATCGCGCGTGCGGTCGAAGTATTCAGCCGCGGCCTGATTCGCATCGATGATCTCGCGCCGATCAGGATCGATCAGCAGCATTGACAGTCCGTTCTCCTTGAAGAACTTGTAGAAGCGCGCCTCGCTTTCAGCTAGCGCCGCCGCGGTCTTGCGGCTCTCTGTGATGTCTTCGACGTGAACCACTGTGTGAAGCGGGGTGCCAGAGGTGTCGTGCACCAGCGACACCTTCAATCGTGCCCAGAGAATGCTTTTGTCGCGCCGAATATATCGCTTCTCCCACTCCATTGTCTCGTTCTGCGCTTCGCGAAGCTGCTCGGATTTCGCCAACGAAATCGGAACATCTTCCGGATAGGTCAATTCCATCCATGTCTTGTTGCGTAACTCCTTCTCGGAGTAGCCCAGCATCGCGCAGAACGTGGAATTGGCGTGAATGTAATGTCCGTTCAGCGCACTCACACAGATGCCGATCGGCGCACACTCGAAGACTCTGCGGAAACGCTCCTCGCTTTCCGCCAGCTTTCGCTCGGTTTCCAGCCGCGGACGAATATCCCGCGCAATGCCCGAGGTTCCAATCACCTTGCCGACAGAGTTGAAGACCGGAAATACAGAGAGCGAAACATCGATGCCTTGGCCATCCTTGTGGCGCAGTTGTGCGTCGAAGGGAGCAATCGCACGTCCTTGACGGAATGTGTCCAGAATCTTCGCCAGTTGTTGCTCGCGCCCCGGCATGGCCAGGCAAGCAACATTGGCGCCGATCATTTCCGCCTTCGTGTAGCCCAGCAAAGACTCCGCCGCCGGATTCCAACTGATGATTGTTCCCTCGATGTCGGCCGAACTGATAGCGTCTGGTGACGACTCCACAATCGACGCCAAAAGAGCCTGCGCCTCCTCGGCTTTGTGCTGCACTGTATCGTCGCGGATGATGACGGATATCGCGTTGGCTTCACCCAGCGTATTGCGCAATGGCCAACTAGTGACTGCCACGTGAAGAAGGCTTCCGTCCTTGCGCTTGCCGATGCCCTGCCGATGCGCCACAGCGTTTCCACGCAAGACCTCCTGCGTGTACTTCGCTATGTACTCTCGGCGCTCCGGAGGTGCAACCATGTAAAAGCACTGCCCCAATGCCTCTTCGGCACAATAGCCGAAGATTTTTTCCGCCCCACGATTCCAGTTCTGGATTGTTCCATCCAGCGAGTAGACGACAATGGCATCTTCGGAACTCTCCACCAGTGCGGCGGTGATGCGCTGCGACTCCTCGGCCGCGCGCTGCTCGGTCACGTCCCGCTTGATGGCCATGTAGCCGCCGATCGCGCCCTCCGCGTTGCGCAGCGGCGTGATCTGCATCTGCTCGCAATAGCAGCTTCCATCCTTGCGCCGATTGATGAGATCTCCGCGCCAGATATTGCCCGCGTTGATTGTCTCCCACAGTTCTTTATAGAATTCATCGGTATGGCGTTCCGATTTGAGTATGCGCGGATTCTTCCCTATGATCTCTTCGCTGCTATAACCGGTCATCACCGTAAACGCAGGGTTCGCGAACTGAACGTTGCCGCTCAGATCCGTGACCACGATGCCAACCGACGCATGCTCCACGGCTTCAAGCAGCCCGGCCTGTACCAGATTGTCGCTTGTCAGGGACACACTCCACCCCAGCACTCAAAACTATGTATTGTTTATCGGCGACTTCGATTGCAGCGTCATCCCTGAGAACAATGCAATTCCGCGAAGTCCATTCCGGCTCAATTTGAAACAATCAAGAATTTGATTGTTCAATTTCCGCAAGTTTCCCCCTCAAGAATTGCGGCTTCTTGCCGATATACGCGGCTCCACTGCCCGCGCCTATTGATCCGGCCCGTAAATACTGGTGACTGGGTACCCCGAAAATCGGGGAAACACTATGGGCATCTTGAAAGAACTCTGTATGGCTCCGCACTTCACCAACCCCGTAGCGCCGACCTCCCGGTCCACGTCTGTTTCTTTCTAGACTCTCAAAACGCCTCTAGCCTCATTCCCTTGGGAATGAGGCTAGAGGCGTGTGAAGCAGTCTATTTGCTGGGCAAGCAGTATCTGCGCTCCAGTTTCTAGAGTATTTCCAGAGAGCCGTGATCTAGTCACTTGGGCAGTTGCCCCGCGTCCCATCCTCCGCCCAGCGCCCGCACCAGTCCCACGCTGGCCACAAACCGCCGCGTCCGCAGGTCGATCTCCGTGCGCTGACTCTGCAACAGCGCGCTCTCGGCGGTCAGCACTTCCAGGTATCCGGTCACTCCGCCCTTGTAGCGTTGATTCGATAACTCAAACGAGTGCTGCGCCGAATCGACAGCCTGCTGTACCTCTTTCGACTCTCCCTTCAATATCCGCAGACCGGATAATTCGTCTTCCACCTCGTTGAAGGCCTGAAATACTGTACTTCTGTAACCTGCGGCCTGTGCCTCGTAACTATGTCTTGCCTGATCCGTCAGCGCATGGCGCTGCCCCGCGTCAAATAGTAACTCCGTAGCCTGCGCTCCCAGGCTCCACAGCGCGCTTGGTCCCTGAATCCACGTGCCGCCGTGCAAACTCTCAAAGCCGCCCGTTCCGCTCAAATTGATATTAGGATAGAAAGCACTCGCGGCAATGCCAATCTGCGCGTTGGCCGCGGCCGCGCGCCGTTCCGCCGCGGCAATGTCCGGCCGCCGCTCCAGCAGTTGCGAAGGTACTCCAACGGGAATTTCGGGCACTGCTCCATCGAGCGGCGAAAATGGAATGCTGAATTCGGATAGCTTGTAATTGGCGATCGTCCCGATGGCGTGTTCGAACTGCGCCCGCGTCACGCCAAGATCGGTTAACTGCGCGCGCACTGTCTCTAACTGAGTCCGGGCCTGCGCCACGTCAACCTCGGTCGCCACGCCGCCAGCGAGCCTCCGCTGTGTCAGATCGAGTTGTCTCTCCAAGTCACTCACAGTTTCCATCAGTAACTTGGTCTCTGCATCCAGCCCGCGCAATTGAAAGTAGTCAGCGGCCAACTCGGCCTCAAGACTCAACTCCACGTTCGCTTGGTCCGCAGCCGCGGCCTGTGCGTTTGATCGCGCAGCCTCCACTCCGCGCCGAATGCGCCCCCAGAGATCCGGCTCCCAGCTTGCTTGCCCGCTCAGCACAAAATCGTTATAAGCGGTATCTTTGCCCGGAGAATAGGATGGTCCGTTCTGTGAAACGTTGTCGCGCGCAATGGATGGTCCAACCGAAAACTTCGGATAAAGACTGGCGCGCGTCGCAGTAACTTGATCCCGCGCCGCCAGATAACTCTCTGTCGCTTGGCGCAGTGTCTGATTGGTACTGGAAATGCGCTCTTCCAATTTATTTAGCTGTGAGTCCTGGTAAATCTCCCACCATTTCCCGCGCCGCTTCTCATCTGCGGGCGAAGCCGTTTTCCAGCCTCCGCCGCTTGGCGACGGAGGCTCCATCACCATGGTGCTTGATCCGCTTTCTTTGAATGCGGCGGGCACTTGATAAGCGGGACGATTGTAGTTGGGACCCACCGGCTTGCACCCTGCCAGCATCGCCATCGTGAGCAACACGGCAAAGTGTGCCGCGCATGAAACCTGCGCGCGACAAAAAGTGCCTTTGGTAGCAAGCCTCATTACTTTCCTCCCGCATCGCCGCTCTTGTTGGCGCTGACGACAGTGACTCTCTCGCCCTCGATCAGTGAGTCCGGCGGGTCCTGGATCACGCGATCACTCGTGCTGAGTCCGCTGACAATCTGCACATTTGCGCCGTCGTCCTCTCCAATGACCACTGTGGCCAGATGGGCAATCGTGCCCTCCTTGCCGTCAACCACTGTGCCTACCCGCAGCCCTTCCTTGCGGAAAATCAAAGCCGCCGCTGGCACGATGAAGCTAGGACCCGCAGCAGGAGCGTTGAAATGAACCTGCGCCAGCGATCCCGGGAGTAACTCGCCGCTGTGATTGTCCACGTCGATCTCCACCAGCAGCGTGCGACTGACCGGATCAATCGCGTCCGACGTGCGAGTCAGAGTTCCCTGATAAGTCTTGCCCGCGTGCTCGGTAAACGTCAGTCCAATCCTGGTGCCGCGCTTCACATTCGCCGAGTAACTCTGCGGCAAATTCGCGAAAACGCGCAGCGTCTGAATTGCTTGCAGGTGAAACAATTCCTTTGTCGCACCTGCATCGACTAATTGCCCAGTATCAATGTTACGCGCGGTAATGACTCCATCAAACGGCGCATAGACCTTCTCAAATGCTTTCAGCTCGCGCAATCGCTCGACGTTAGCTTGAGCGGAGTGCACTGCGGATGCGGTCGCAGCAGCCTGATTCACAAAAGTATCCGTATCCTGCCGGGAAACCGCATCGGACTTCACCAGTCCCGAATAACGTTCCGCCTGAATGCGCGCATTGTTGGCATTGGCCTGCGCAGTGGCCAGATCCGCTTCGGCCTGTGCCAGTTGCTGATCGACTTCCGGCGTGGCAATCTCCGCCAGCAGCGCACCTTTGCTCACACGTGCGCCAATATCGAAGTACCAGCGCGTCAGATAGCCGGAAGTTCGCGCATAGATTGGCGCATCAGTCAGTGCGGTCACATTGCCGGGAAGCACAAAGTTATTCACCGGCGCGCCCTGCTTGGCTACAGCCACAATGACGGTGGGGGCGGCCAGTTCACGCGTGTGTTCGGCCAGCACGGTATCGGCGGAGTTACGGCTCCATATTCCATAGCCCGCCAGAGCTGCCGCCGCGATGACGACGACAGCTACTCCCGCCAAAGCATGGCTGGATGTGATCGGGCGCTGCTCGGGCGCGGTTTCATGATCGTGTACTAATTGCCGGTTTGGATCTAACTCATTGCTCATTGAAAGTTACTCCGAAATCTCATCGAACTCGTCGAATGTTATGCCATGCGCCGTAGCGTGGTCCGACTTGCGGCGGCCCTCAAGCCAGCCGTGAATCAGCGCGAAGAATGTGGGCACAAAAAACAGCGTTGCCACGGTGGCCAACAGCAATCCGCCAATCACCGCGCGGCCCAGCGGCGCATTCTGCTCGCCGCCGTCGCCCAACCCAAGCGCCATCGGCACCATGCCAATCATCATCGCCAGCGCCGTCATGACCACCGGGCGCAAACGCACAAAACCAGCATTCAGGGCGGCCTTGCGCGCATCGCCTACCAGCGCCTCCAGTTGCTCGCGCGCAAAACTCACCACCAGAATCGAGTTAGCCGTGGCCACGCCCATGCACATGATTGCCCCGGTCAGCGCTGGAACGCTCAGCCGCGTGTGCGTCAGAAACAGAAACCAGACGATGCCCGCCAGCGCCGCAGGCAATGCGGAAATAATCAGGAACGGGTCGAGCCACGATTGAAAATTCACCACAATGAGCAGATAGACAAGAAGAATGGAAAATGCCAGCCCGCCCAGCAGGCCGAGATAACTCTTGCGCATCGTCTCGCTCTGTCCGCGCAGGATGAAATGCGAACCACGCGGCAGTTCTTTCTCGTGGTTATCGATGATCTTCTGGACCTTGTTGGTAACACTTCCAAGATCGGTTCCGTCCACATTGGCGTAGATATCGATGACCGGCTGCACATCGTAGTGACTCACCGTGCCCAATTCAGCGCCGGGAGTTATGGAGGCCAGACTACCAAGAACCTGCGTGGGCCGCGGGATACCCGGTACTCCGGTCTCCGCCGCGCCTGTTTGCTGCTGAGCGGAAGAGGTACCCGTTACGGGCAGGCTCTTCAGCGCGGCCAGTGAGTCCATTCCATACTGCGGCGCTTGAATTGCAACGTTGTAAGTCACTCCGGTGCGCGGATCGAGATAAAAACTCGGGGTGGTTTGGAAGCTGCCGCTTAGTGAAACCAGCAGGCTTTGCGCCACGTCCTTTTGCGTCAACCCAATGCTTTGCGCGCGGGTGCGGTCCACGTCCACCATCATCTTCGGATAATCGAAGGGCTGTTGAATGCGCGCGTCGGCCGCGCCGGGAACGTAACGGACCTCGTCGAGCATCTTCTCGGCGAGGTCGTGATTCGCGTATAGATTCGATCCGACAACCTGAATATCGATTGGCGCGGAAAGTCCGAAATTCAGAATCTGAGTCACAATATCCACGGGCAGCACATAGAAGGTCACACCCGGATGCTGGCGTGCCAACTCACCGCGCAGCTTCTCGACGTACTTGCTGGTGGGATGATGGTCGTCGCTCAGTTGCACCTGAATATCCGCGTCCGCAGGGCCAATGGGTGCCGAGGTCGAGTAAGAAAGATTCAGGCCTGAGTTAGGCAGGCCGATGTTATCGACGATATTGACGACTTCCTTGGCGGGAATATTCTCACGGATGGTCGAGTCGATGTGATCGCACAGCAGTGCCGTCTCTTCGATGCGTGTTCCGGTGCGGGCGCGGACGTGAATCTTGAACTGCCCAGAATCTACTGAAGGGAAAAAGTCTTGACCAAGATATGGCGTCAGCAGACCTATCGACCCCAATGAAAACAGCAGAAACAAGACAAGGAAGGTTTGTGAGTGATCCAGGCATAGAGTCAGCAGTCGCAGATAACCGTGACGGAAAATATCAAATACCGATTCGAAGGCCAACTGAAAACGGACCAGCGGGTTGCGACTACATCGCTTCTGCGCGGACTCCGCGTCATCGTGCTCCTTGAGGAGATACTTGGACATTGTGGGTACGACGGTTCGCGAGAGCAGGTAACTGGCCAGCATGGCAAAGACCACCGCCTCGGCCATCGGCACAAATAGATATCTGGCCACGCCGCCCAGAAAGAACATGGGCACAAAGACGATGCAGATGGCAATCGTGGAAACAAATGCGGGCACCGCAATCTGTGCTGAGCCGTCCAGGATCGATTGCTCCAATTCCTTGCCCGCTTCCAGATTGCGATTGATATTCTCAATGGCCACGGTCGCATCGTCCACCAGGATGCCTACGGCCAGCGCCAGTCCGCCCAGGGTCATGATATTGATGGTCTCGTGCAGCAGCGAGAGCATGGTGATGGAGCAGAGAATCGAGAGCGGAATCGAAACCGCAATGATGATTGTCGAACGCCAACTGCCGAGGAAGACAAGAATCATGACGGCCGTCAGGCACGCGGCGATAATTGCTTCGGTCACGACGCCTTTGATGGCGCTGCGCACAAACACCGACTGGTCGGAGAGATAACTGATGCGCAGTTCCTTGGGTAACTGGCCAATGCGAATGATGCTATCCAGCTTTTCACGCACGTTGCGAATGATATCCAGCGTGGACGCTGAGCCGGTCTTCATGATGGCCATCATGATGGCGCGGCTTCCGTCCACGCGCACTATGTTGGTTTGCGGCGGGTAGCCGTCGCGCACATGGGCCACATCGCGCACATAGACTACCGAACCGTTGATCGCCTTCACCGGCAGGTCATTCAATTCATCGATGATCTGTGGCGCGGAGTTGGTCTCGACCGCGTACTCGAAGCGGTCGATCTTCATGGTGCCGGAGGGTGCAATCAGATTCTGCGCGGAGATGGCGCTCACCACATCCACAGGCGACAGCCCCTTGGCCTGCAGCGCATGAAGATCCAGATCCACCTGAACCTGCCGCACCTTGCCGCCATAAGGAAAGGGCGTCTGTGTGCCCTGGATGGTGGCCAACTGCGTGCGAATATTGTTCTGGCCCTGATCGTTCAACTGCTGCTCGTTCATCCCCTGCCCGGAGAGTCCCAGCATCAAAATCGGTACACTCGATGCATTGTATTGAATGATGAACGGCGGCACCGATCCGGGCGGCAGACTGCGCAATTGCACCTGGCTGATCGCTGTGACCTGCGCCACGGCATTGCCGATATTCACATGGGGCTGGAAGAATATCTTGATAATGCCAACGCCATTCAGCGATTGCGACTCGATGTGCTCGATGTCGTTGACCGTCGTGGTCATGCCCCGTTCGCTGTTGAAGATGATGCGGTTCGACATCTCCTGCGCCGACATGCCGCTGAAGTTCCACACCACTGTCACGACGGGAATATCGATATTCGGAAAAATATCCGTCGGCATCGTGAGGATGCTGTAGGCGCCAAGAATCAAAATCAAAAGCGCGAAAACGGCGAAGGTATAAGGCCGCCGCAACGCAAGCCGGACAATCCACATAATGCTGGTTCTCGCTCCTGGGCCGTGTTGCTGAAAACCTGTTGCGCCGCTGAAGTGCTCTTGAGAGCTACTCAACTAGCGATCAGATGCGCGGCCGGCTCACGGAAGCCCGGTTCAGCGCCTGTCGCAACAACGCTAGGCCCAATTCAATTTTACAGTCGATCATCCAATGGTAGCCGAAGGGGACGGCTTTCCGCGCGAACGCCGGAAAACAGGCCGGTCCGCATTTTCACAGAAGGACCAAACCGGAAATTCGTTTCCTCTTCTTGCGGCGTTGGAATTTTTCTTCGTCACGTGAATTCGAACGTACCCTTTCAGCCGCACCTCAAAGCACGGCCTCGTAGCAGGCAATCGTCTTGCGCGCAATTGTGAGCCAAGATTGGTCGCCAAAGTCCATCGCTCGAATCTGCGAGGCGTACTTCTCCCGTAACTCCGAGTCTAAAATCAATTCCAACAACGCCTTGGACAGAGCGTTCGTGTCCTCGGGATCAACCAGCAGCGCATTTACGCGATCCGTAAGCAACTCGCGAAAGACCGGAAGATCGCTGGCCACGATGGCCTTTCCCAGCGCGAGTCCCGTCGCCAGTGCCCCGCTGGTGGTAATCGCCCGGTAAGGGTAGACCACAACCTGCGCAGCGCGATAGAGCGCCACCAGTTCCTGCGCAGAAATGAATCGTGCAATCAACTCTACACGCCGCAAATTATTCTTCAGAATTTCTTCGCGAATTCCTGCAAGCAACTCCTGAGAGCCAGTCCCCACAATCATCAGGGTGGCATTTGACCCGGTAGCTTCTACCTGTTTCCAGGCGCGCAGCAGCAGGTCAACTCCCTTGTACGGAAAGATGATCCCCTGCCAAAGCACCATCACTGCGCCGTCCTCCAACTCGAATAAGCTCAGAGTCTCTTTCTTGCCCGTCTCTGGAAGATCGTAGAAGAAAGGTCCGTGCGGAATCACATCGACCTTGGTTGCCGGTACTGAAAACTCCGTGAGCAAGCGCTCCTTCACATGATCGGAGTGGCAGATCACTCGATCAACCGTTTGGTATAACTTGAAAAACGTGCGACGATAAGCATCGCCGGAATCATGCGGAAGCAGATCGTGTACGGTAAGTACAATCCGTGCACCTCGCGCGCGGCAGAACAGCACAAACCACATATCCAGAGGCAGACGCCACTTCAGCATGGGAAGAAACTGAACATGAATCACATCGGGGGGAGAGAAAAGGAAGCGCGCTGTAAGTGCCAACAGGTTTACTAACGATTCCAGAAGTTTCAGCACTCGGCGGGGCAGACGCGGCAGGCTCAGACGGCCGATCAAGTCCATGAAACCTGGATCGATATTGATCCCCCGGCTTGTAAAGCAGTCCTTGTCGAGGTAGTAAGAGATGGAGCCAACAGTAACATCGGCTCCATCGGCAAGCAGCGCCTTCGAAAGATAGGCCGTGTAATAAGGCACAGTGGCCAGTAAGTCCATCATGAATATGCGTGGGCGACGGTAGCTCATGATGGGTTTCCTGTATCGGCGCGGAGGTGTTTGTCGCGACCTTGTTTGTTCAGTGCCGCAGAAGCTATCGCATTCTCATAAGTGCCAAGATAATCCGCGCACATGCGAGCAGCGGAAAACTCATCCTCGACGAGTTTTCTGGCCGCTTCTCCCAGTTGCACACGCCGCTGTGGATTTCGTAGTAACTCAGATATTGCGCAAGCCAGTAACTCTGGATTTTCGGCAGGTACCAATATTCCGGTATCACCATTGCGAATCAGCGTTGGGACTTCTCCCACAGATGTGGCGATCAATGGCCTGCGACTGGCCATTCCCTCGAGTATCGCGATCGGAAGACCTTCGCGCCGCGATGCGGAAACCATGATGTCCAGAGACGCATAAACAGAAGGCATATCGGTGCGCCGTCCCAGCATCCGTACGCTGGCTCGGATGCCAAGTTTGTCGATGAGCGCTTCCAGCGCGGCGCTGTCTGGACCATCTCCAGCTACTGCGAACTTGGCTTCTGGGATCTCCTTGAGCACCAGTGCCGCGGCTGTCAAAAAAATATCCACGCCCTTTTCA
>JGI12269J14319_10000237_pt1 | contig 51644 bp, 48 predicted proteins | sample PeaSoiSIISIP2007_FD_14319 | JGI IMG/M metagenome (IMG submission 14319)
CTCAGGACCCGGCCCCGCTCAGCGGGCGGCGCTGATCCCGCCGACCGTGGAACAGCCAGCCATCCGCCGAGGTTGCCAGCGCCATCCGGCCCGTGTCATTCGCGCTGGTCCTGGGCCGTGTGCGCTCCGCTCGCGAGGCCNTCGCGCCGATGCCCTCGTTGTACCGGACTCGGATGGTTTGCCCTCTGGCGAACTTGCGTGACATCTCAGTACGCCNGACCCCGCGAGCATGTAGTGTAATGTCCGGTCGCTGTCGGTACGGCGAGAACGGCAGGCAAAGCTTGCGCAGCACGTCAAGCCCGTTCCGCGATCAACGGGTTTCGCGTAGCAAGGGCGTGACCCGAAGCCCGAGCAAAAGTTAGGGAGTTGTTGTTCATGGCTCAGGGCACCGTCAAATGGTTCAACGCGGATAAGGGCTACGGCTTCATCGCGGTCGACGGTGGTAGGGACGTCTTCGTCCACTTCTCGGCCATTCAGGCGGACGGTTACCGCACGCTTGAGGAAGGCCAGCGGGTCGAATTCGAGATTACGCAGAGCGACCGCGGGCCGCAGGCTGAGGCTGTCCGCACGGTGTAGTTTCCGCGCCGAAGCGCGGCAGGCCCGGTACCCGGCGCAAGGGGTGCCGGGCCTTCGCGCTGCGTTGCGCCGCACTCAGGCGAGAAGTTGCGCCGCACGCAGGCTAGAAGTTTGCGCCGCAGTCAGGTTCGAACCCAGGCGGCTCCCGGCACGGGGCCGGCTTGGGGTCACGGGCGTGTTCTTTCGCGCTGCCAGGAGCCGGTGAGCTCGCCTCGGCGACCTCGTCTCTTAGACCGCCGTTATGCCGCTGGCCAGCGGCTATGCCCCTTGCAGTCGGAGCGAGACGCCGGTCGGGTGCCGGCCGTGCCGACGCCCTCAGCTTGCACTCTCACCCTGAGAGTGCTAAACAAGTCGTTAGCACTCTCGGGGTGAGAGTGCAAGCTCATGTGGCGTGATCGGGGCGATGAGACAGCGCCTGCAGCAGGAAGGGACTGCGTGCAGGTGATGTCGTCCGTCGCGGGCGTCGGCTCGGTCGGCACGCAAGGCAATAAGTTCCAGGAGGACTAGGAGCCTATGGCAGCGAAGATGATCGCGTTTGACGAGGACGCTAGGCGCGGCCTTGAGCGCGGCATGAATCAGCTGGCCGACGTCGTGAAGGTAACCCTCGGCCCAAAGGGCCGGAATGTGGTGCTTGAGAAGAAGTGGGGAGCCCCCACGATCACCAACGATGGCGTGTCCATCGCCAAGGAGATCGAGCTCGAGGACCCGTGGGAGAAGATCGGCGCCGAGCTTGTCAAGGAAGTTGCGAAGAAGACGGACGACGTGGCCGGTGACGGCACGACGACCGCGACCGTGCTGGCGCAGGCGCTGGTCCGCGAGGGCCTGCGCAACGTGGCGGCAGGTGCCAATCCGATGTCGCTCAAGCGCGGCATCGAGGCGGCAGTCGAGCGGGTGAGCGAGGAGCTGTCCAAGCTGGCCAAGGACGTGGAGACCAAGGAGCAGATCGCTTCGACCGCCTCCATCTCGGCCGGGGACACCGCGATCGGCGAGATGATCGCCGAGGCGATGGACAAGGTCGGCAAGGAAGGCGTCATCACCGTCGAGGAGAGCAATACCTTCGGCCTGGAGCTTGAGCTCACCGAGGGCATGCGCTTCGACAAGGGATACATCTCGCACTACTTCGCCACCGACCCGGAGCGGATGGAAGCAGTTCTCGAGGACCCGTTCATCCTGGTCGTCAACTCGAAGGTGTCGGCGAACAAGGACCTGCTCCCGCTCCTCGACAAGGTGGTCCAGTCGGGCAAGCCGCTGGTCATCATCGCCGAGGACGTCGAGGGCGAGGCGCTCGCGACCCTGGTGGTCAACAAGATCCGTGGCCTGTTCAAGTCGGTCGCGGTGAAGGCGCCAGGATTCGGTGACCGCCGCAAGGCCATGCTCGGTGACATCGCCATCCTGACCGGCGGCCAGGTCATCAGCGAGGAAGTCGGGCTCAAGCTGGACAGCGCCGAGCTCGACATGCTGGGCAAGGCCCGCAAGGTCGTGGTCACCAAGGACGAGACCACGATCGTCGACGGGGCCGGCGACGCCGACCAGATCGCTGGCCGGGTCAACCAGATCCGCGCCGAGATCGAGAACACCGACTCCGACTACGACCGCGAGAAGCTCCAGGAGCGTCTTGCCAAGCTGGCTGGCGGCGTTGCCGTCATCAAGGCCGGCGCGGCGACCGAGGTCGAGCTGAAGGAGCGCAAGCACCGCATCGAGGACGCGGTGCGCAACGCCAAGGCCGCTGTGGAGGAGGGTGTCGTCGCCGGTGGCGGCGTGGCCCTGCTGCAGGCCGGCAAGAACGCGTTCAAGAAGCTCGAGCTGACCGGTGACGAGGCGACCGGCGCGCAGATCGTGCGCCGTGCGCTTGAGGAGCCGCTGAAGCAGATCGCGATCAACGCCGGCCTTGAGGGCGGCGTGGTGGCCGAGAAGGTGCGCGGACTCAAGGACGGGCACGGCCTGGACGCCCAGTCCGGCGAGTACGTCGACATGTTCAAGGCCGGGATCATCGACCCAGCGAAGGTGACGCGTTCTGCCCTGCAGAACGCTGCGTCCATCGCGGCGCTGTTCCTCACCACCGAGGCAGTGATCGTGGAGAAGCCGGAGAAGGAGAAGGCTCCGGCTGCTCCCGGTGGCGGTGACATGGACTTCTAGTCCCTGGCGGCAGCCAGGCGTGCACTGGCTGCCTACGGTGACTGAGTCCGATCAGCCAGCCGAGCCGTCCGATCGGGCGCTCGGCGAGGCAAGTAGAAGGCGGCTCCGGCTTCGGCCGGAGCCGCCTTTTGCCTGGTCAGCTGGCTTTAGCCGTTATCTGGTCAATCACGGTCATGCGTGCCGGCTCCTCAATGGGCTGTCAAAGGTGGATCATCAGTGCATGAATCCACCCATGGAGCAGCTAATCCGCGATTACCTCAACCGGTTGTCGGTTGCGGCGCGCGGCAAGCTGGAGCTCCGGGACCGCCAGGCGCTCCTCGACCGGACGCGCATGCGGATTGAGCTGGAATGCGGTGGTCTCAGCAACGCGAGTGCGACTTCCGTGCGTAAGGTTCTGGCCGGCCTTGGCGATCCGATTGCCGTAGTCGAACTTGAGCACGCGCGGATCGTCGGCGGCGACGAGTTGCAGGTTGGCCGCGGATCCAATGGAAGCACCCAGCGTCCGCCCGCTCAGATGCGCATTGGGCAGTTCCCGGTCACGTCGGCTGCTGGCGGTGAGTCGGCCCGCGACAACGCGAACGGTGTGCCGGGCAAGAAGGTCGCGCGAGCTCAAAGTTCTGCTGCCGACGAGACCGGCCGTCCGGACTCGACCCGGGTGGCTCGGCCCGCGGTCGCGGCGGAGTCGGCCGATGTGGCGGGGGCCGCGGACGTGGCGGAGTCTGGGGTCGCGGCGGGGTCGGCTGATGTGGCGGGGTCTGGGGTCGCGGCGGGGTCGGCTGATGTGGCGGGGGCCGCGGACGTGCCGGGGTCTGGGGTCGCGGCGGGGTCGGCTGATGTGGCGGGGTCGGCGGACGTGCCGGATTCGGTCGACCGGGCGGAAACCGCAACCGCAGCGGCGTCGGCCGCAGCGCTGGTATCGGCCCCTGTGCCCGAATCGGGTGATGGGCCCGAGCCGTCCGCAGCACAACCGGCGCAGTGGCAAGGACCGGGCGGCGCAGGGCAGCCGCCAGACAACAGTCGACTTGCCCGCGTGAGCCGCGCCATAGGCCGCGCGATCTGGCGGTTCGCGGATGGAACGGCTGTGCTCGCCCGGCAAAGACCGCTAGAGGCAGCAGCCATCGTGCTGCTGGGTGTGGGCGGGGCCGCTTACCCGCCGGTGTGGCTGCTTGGCGCTGGGCTCGTACTTGCCTCCAAGGTCTGGGACTTTCGCGACAAATGGATCGGTCTCGCAATTCCGGTCCTGCTCGTGATCATCGGGACCGTGCTCGTTGTGGTCCTCGGCGGAGAGCGCAAGTCACTGGCCTCCTACGCCTTCGAGGTGTGGTTGAGCGTCGGTCGGTTGAGCCGGGTGGCGGCAGTGCTTAGCGCCGGTTATCTGCTCCTCTGGTTGCGCCGCGGCCCGCGGGTACCCAAGCAGCCACCGTGGAATGTGCCGCGCCGGACGAGGTGATCCTGGCAGTCGGCGGTACCCGCCGTGACCTGGTGTTTCGGGCGTAAGGACCGGGTATGAACAGCCGTGAGTCCGGTGCCCGGCGGGCTCGAGGCCAGCATCCGGCGGCAACTGCGTATCTGCATCGGAACTCTTGCGTGGCAGCCATGCCAGCATCATCGGCAGGCGCGGCTGCGAAGGGCGTGGGCGATGCCTGTTGCCGGCTACATTGTCAGCCGCACGGTCAGCTAATCGGCTGGCCAGGCAGGTATCTGGCTGGGTAAGTTCAGTCCTGATTTTGGCCAGTCCGATCCAGGAGTCGGCGTGGCCAGCCGAGACCGATAGCCTGGATATGCGCCGCAAGGTGGCAGTCCCATCAGAATCTCTTCGCGCAAAGGGTCCGCTCGTGCCGACTGGCAAGGTCAAGTGGTATGACGCCGACAAAGGGTTCGGCTTCCTCACCCGTGACGACGGGGGTGAGGTCTTCGTTCACTCGACTGCATTGAGCGCGGGTACGGTACTTCGACCTGGTCAGCGCGTCGAGTTCGGCGTGGCTGAAGGCCGCAGAGGCGCCCAGGCGCTGCAGGTTCGGGCGCTGGAACCGCCGCCTACGGTCACCAAGACGAACCGTAAGGGAACCGACGAGATGACCGTCCTCGTCGAGGACCTGATCAAGCTGCTAGATGGCGTGTCGAACACATACCACAGGGGCAAGCACCCGGAGAGCCGGGAGGCCAAGAAGATCGCCACCGTGCTGCGCGCGGTAGCTGACGACATCGACGCCTGAGTAGGTGGTGCGTCACGGCCAGCTAAGCTGGCCGGACTGCCCGACGCGCTCGCAGAATCCGGCTGCGCCTGCTGTAGAGCAGTGCCCCGAAACACAGCGCCAGCCAGGCGCCGACCACCGCGAGACCTACCACACCGTTGCCGGTCAGGGACATCAATATGCCAAGCAAACCCCCGGCGACGAAGGAGATCTGATGCAGGGTCTCGGAAGCGGCGAATGTTGACGGCCGGATGTCAGGACTGATCTCCCGCTGCACGATCGAATCCAGGGCGAGCTTGACCAGCGTCTGCCCGAATACGGCGGCGAATATGACGATCACGGCTGCCCACAGGCCGAAGAAAGCTGCGCACAGGGACGTGGCCACCATCGTGGCAGCGAGTATGCCGTAGATGATCACTTGTGGTGCCTTGGACCGCAGGGCGGACCCGACTGCAGTGCCTATGAATCCGCCGGCCGCGACAGCGGCAAGCAGCTCGGCGACATCGATTTTGTAGGACACAGTTCCAAAGTGGACAGTGCGCAACAGGAATACGAGGAAGAACATGGTAAAGCCATAAAATATCCTCAATGTCATATTCGCGCCGATTGCCTCGGCAACGGCCGGTCCGACCGGCCTCGGGAAGAGCTTGAATCTAGATCGCCTACGTGCCTTGCTGGTCGATGGAACCCGGCTGCCGTTAGCGGCGCTGGCTGCTTGCTGGTGCGGGCCTCCGCTGGCTGCGTGTGCCGCAGGCTGGGCGGGATACGTTGGGTAATCGGGTGAATGCCGCGCTTGCTGAGCCGAAGCCTGCCTGGCTGCGGGCTCTGCTATCGGCTCATCAACGCCGCTTGGCAGCCGGAGCCCCGGTACCATCGCAGCGAGATAGAGCAGAGTGCCGACGCGCAGCACCCAGGCCGCTCCGCCCGTCAGCGTATCGACCACGGCGGCGACTGGCACGCCGACGGACGTGGCGACAAGTGAGGCCAGGGCACATCGAGCGTTGGCGGTAACCAACGTGATCTCAGTCGGCAACAGCGGCGGGGTGACCGATGCCCTGGTCACGGCATAAGCCTTCTGCAGCAGTAGCACGCCGAAAGCGGCCGGCAGCAGCGTCACGGTGTCGTTGTGCTGCACCGCGCCGGCCATACCCCAGCAGAGCAGGCCGCGGGCCAGCATGGTACCGACCAGGAGGTACCTGCGACCGTGTTTCACCCGGTCAAGCATCGGCCCGACGAAAGGCGCGAGCAGCGCGAATGGTGCCATGGTGACGATCAGGGCGAGCGCGACCCGTCCGCGTGCCTGAGTTACCGACGTGCTGAAGAACAACGTGCCGGCCAGAGCGACCGCGACAAACGCGTCACCGAAGCTGCCGGCCGCCGACAGCTCGATGAGGTGGGCGAGGCCGGTCCGGCCAGCCCCTGAGGCGTTGGTCATGCGGCGCATCGTGCGCTTCGCGCCGCCAGCGGCCGCAGATCCCGCCCGTGCAGCGGACTGTGAGGCGGAGGCGAAGGACCGGGAGGCCGAGGCGAGGGATCGAGTCGCCTGCTTGGCCCGAGCCCCGACTCCCGAATCTCGCATGAACCCAGTATTGGGCCTTCACGACCAGATTGCCGCACCGACAGCGGCCAGATGCGAGCCAGTCTCACGGTCCGGTGTGCGAGCCTCCCGCTGGATGCGGAACAATTAACGATTGTGAGTCCGACACAGGCCCGCCAGGCTGAGCCAGATCAGATCTGCGCTGAGGCGATCGACCTTGCCCGCACTGCGGCTGAGGAGTCTGCAGGCCCGGGTCAGGTCGGTGCGCACCTGGGCACCCTGACCGAGGGCGACCGGGTCGTGACGCACCTGTTCGCATGCCTGAACCGGGCTTACGTCGGCTGGCACTGGGCGGTGACGGTGACTCGCGCCGCGAGGTCGAAGGTAGTCACGATCAGCGAGAGCCTGCTGCTGCCCGGTCCTGACTCTCTTCTTCCGCCGCCGTGGGTTCCTTGGACGGAACGGGTCCGTCCCGGCGATCTCAAGGTCGGCGATCTTATGCCGGCTAGCTCCGACGACGAGCGGCTGATTCCGTTTGTGGCGATGGAGGGGGAAGACGGCCTGCTGGACTGGGATGAGAGCGAGGCCTGGAGTCTCGGCAGCGATCTGCTCGCCAGCAATGTGCCTGGCAGTGAGGTGCCCAGCAGTGACGTGCCCAGCAGTGAGGTGCCCAGCAGTGAGGTGCCCAGCAGTGAGGTGCCCGGCCGTACCAGCCCGGCTGGCACCGGCGCCGGCCGGTCGCGTGCTCGCCGGTCAAGGCAGCCAAGGGAGCGCATCGATGTCGGACTCCGGCCTGCCAGGGTGCTGTCCGCGATCGGACGTGATGAGGCAGCGGTCCGCTGGTACACCACCGAGCATGGTCCTGGGGCCGCGCTGGCGAGCGCTGCGCCAGGGAACTGTCTGACCTGTGGCTTCCTGGTGCGGCTGAGTGGCCCGCTCGGACGGGTCTTCGGCGTCTGCGCCAACGAGTTCGCCCCGGACGACGGTAGCGTCGTATCGGTGGACCACGGCTGCGGCGCGCATTCGGATGCGGGCACATCGGTGGATGGAAGTTCCAGCACGTCGGCGCCGGCCGTTGACGAACTTGGCTACGACATGATGAGCGCCGGGGCCGCGCTCCCGGAGAGCGTGCTCGAGACGCTGGATCACGAACTGCTCTAGCTAGTTCGACCTGAAAGCCTGCCGGGTGGGATCGGGGCCAGAGCTGTCGGCGGGTCCAGGAGCAAGAACTAGCGCGATGCCCGATGGCGCTCTGCCGCCCTGAGGCGTGATCGCTTGAGCCGCGGTATGTATGCCAGTCCGAAGAGACCGAGACCGAGACCGACCACGCAAGTCCAGATCCACCAGTGGCTCGATGCGGGAATGCGGTGCCGCAACAGGATCAATGCGATCAGCGCCACTGCCCAGACGATCGTTCCCACGGCGGCGACGAGCTGGTCGTTGCCTTCTAGCGGCGGCGGCGCCGGACGACGCTGACGGGACACATCAGCCAGGCTAGCTCAGGCCGACCGACCACTATCCGGCGGCGGTCTGGGGCAGCTGGACAGGGCGTTGCGGGTCGGCCTGCGCTAATCGTGGCGTAGCTTGTTGTTGCCCGCCAGCGGGCAGCTTGTTCATGTCCATTCGTGGCAGGCTCGCTGCCCGCCCGGGAGGTAGTTCGCCGGTCCGCTAACCGTAGTTGACGGAATAGACAGTCAGCGTATATGGTTAGCCAAAGTAATGAGCGAAGCTAACGATTATGACGACACCCCAGTCGAGATCGGACGCGGGGCTAGCGACGTCGCTGCGGATCTCGGTCAGTCGGCTTGCACGTCGGATGCGGGCCGAGCGAGTCGCGCAAGGACTGCAGCCCGAGCTATCCGACACTCAGCTCGCCGCCCTAGCCGCGTTGGAAAAGCACACCGCGATGACGCCGGGCGAGCTAGCCGACCACGAGAAGGTTCAGCCGCCCTCGATGACCAGAGTCATCGCGGCGCTGGAAGAACGGGGCCTAATACTGCGGATGCCGCATCCGACCGATCGCCGGCAAGTCGTGCTCACCGTTACCGATCATGGCCGCGACGTGGTGCGGCAGGTCCGGCAGCTGCGAGAGGCCTGGTTGGCCCGCAGACTGCGGGACCTCACTCCGGCCGAGCGGGCGACACTGCGGGAGGCAGTACCGATTCTGGAGAAGCTAAGCCAGTCCTGACCGGGGCGATCGGCCTGGAAGGCTCCGTTGGCCCGGTCGGCCACAGGAAGCAGCGCCACCGTACCTTCAGCGCCCTCCAGGTGCGTAACTTCCGGTTGTTCGCAACTGGTCAGGTGATCTCGAATACCGGCACCTGGATGCAGCGTGTCGCGCAAGACTGGCTGGTCCTCGAGCTGACCCACAACAGCGGCACCGCGATCGGTATTACCACCGGGCTGCAGTTCCTGCCCCTGCTGCTGTTCAGCCTATGGGGCGGCATGATCGCTGACCGGTATCCCAAACGCAAGGTCCTGATGGTGACTCAGGCGGCGATGGGGGCACTCGCTCTGATTCTGGGCGTGCTCGCGGTGACCGGCGTTGTTCGGATTTGGCAGGTCTATCTGCTTGCTTTCGGCCTTGGCCTGGCCACGGTGGTGGACAACCCGACCAGGCAGTCCTTCGTTGTCGAAATGGTCGGGCGCGATGAACTGCGCAACGGCATCGCGCTGAACAGCGCGGTGTTCAACCTGGCCAGGATCACCGGTCCTGCTTTGGCCGGCCTGGTGATCAGTGTGGTCGGAACGGCGACCGCGTTCTTCCTCAACGCCACCTCATACTTGGCGGTGCTGATCAGCCTGCGCCTGATGCGCCAGTCCGCGCTGCACCCGTCGGACCGGGTCGCCCGTGCCAAGGGCCAGCTCCGCGCTGGGCTGATCTACGTCCGCACCCGGCCTGACCTGCTGATGACGATGGTGCTTGTCTTCTTCATCGCCACATTCGGCATGAACTTCACGGTCACGACGGCGCTCATGTCGCGATCGGTATTCCACACCGGGGCCGGGAGGTTCGGCGTGGCTTCGGCAGTGTTTGCCCTGGGCGCGCTCATCGGTGCCCTCGTCGCCGCTCGCCGCAGCCGCAGCGGCATGCGGCTGCTGCTCGCGACGGCGTTGCTGTTCGGCGCGCTTGAAGTACTCTCCGGGATGATGCCGACCTTCTGGGCGTTCTTGGTGCTGCTGGTTCCCACCGGCCTGGCAGTGATCAGCTTCAGCACCGCGGCGAACTCAACGACTCAGCTGAGCGTCGCGGCCGAGATGCGCGGCCGGGTGATGGGAATCTACATGCTGGTCTTCCTGGGCGGCGCGCCCCTCGGCGCGCCGCTCACCGGCTGGGTCGCTCAGGAGTTCGGGCCCCGGATGAGCCTGATCTCCGGTGGCGTGATCTCTGTCGCGGCCGCGGTAATAGTCGGAGCGCTCCTGGCGCGCAGCCGTGGAGTTCCGGTCCGAAGCTACCTGCGCCGACGGACCGGCCTGGCACGGGCAGCCGCCTGAGTCGTAACTACGCGTGGACTGCGCCAGGTCGGTGGATGCGCGTAGCTGGTGCGCGTAGCTGATAGCAATGACTGGTGCGACTCTTCGTGGCGCTGATGCCACCCCCGGACGCGCTAGCCGAGCTTGCGGCGGTGGTCGCTCCGCAGCGGACGGCCTGGCCAGGACTTCGCTGGACGGGCCAGGCGGAAGCATGGCACATAACCCTTGCTTTCCTCGGCGAGGTAGGCGAGGAAAGGTTGCTCCCACTGCGCACCAGGCTGGAGCGGGCAGCGGGTCGGCACTCCTGCCTGGACATCTCGATCAGTCGCGCGGGCGCGTTCCCGTCGGCAGCCAAGGCACGGGTCCTGTGGGCTGGCATCGAGGGCGACCGGCGGGCGCTGGCCGCGCTGGCCGCGTCCGTAGCTGCCGGCGCGCGCCGGGCGGGTGCTCCGCCGCCCGACGAAGGCAGGCGATTCCGGCCTCACCTGACTCTCGCGCGCTGCCGCGAGCCCGCCGATCTGGGCTCGCTGGTCGAGGCGCTCAGCGGCTTCGTCGGCTCGGCGTGGACGGCAGGGCAGATTCACCTGATCCGCAGTCAGCCCGGACCGTCGCCGCGCCACGACCCGATCCAAAGCTGGCCGCTGCGGCCCCCGCGCCAGGCGAAGGCTAGCCACGCCCAGCCGGGCCGCGCCCAGCCCTGCCGCGACAGACCGAATGGTGACTGACGCCCGGACCGGAACGCGACGGACCAGCTGATCAGATGTCGACGTCTACGACCTCCTCAGCCCCTGGAACATCCTGGACAGACCTGTCACGGGGGCCGACATAGCGAGCACTCGGCCGGACCAGCCTGCCGGTCTGCTTCTGCTCCAAGATGTGCGCCGCCCAGCCGGCTGTCCGCGCGCAGGTGAACATGGACGTGAACATGTGCGCAGGCACTTCAGCGAAGTCCAACATGATCGCTGCCCAGAACTCCACGTTCGTGGCCAGGACGCGGTCCGGCCTGCGAGCATGCAGCTCGTCAAGCGCGGCCTTCTCCAGCGCGGCGGCGACCTCATACCTGGGAGCGCCGAGATCCCTGGCGGTACGGCGCAGCACCCGTGCCCGCGGGTCCTCGGCACGGTATACCCGGTGCCCGAAGCCCATCAGCCGCTCGCCATTGTCGAGCAGCCGCTTGACATAGACGGTCGCATCTCCGGTCCGCTCCACCTCCTCGATCATGTGCAGCACCCGGGCCGGGGCGCCGCCGTGCAGCGGGCCGGACATGGCGCCGACGGCGCCGGATAGCGCGGCGGCCACGTCGGCACCGGTCGAGGCGATCACCCGGGCCGTGAACGTGGACGCGTTCATGCCGTGCTCGGCGGCCGATGTCCAGTACGCGTCGATGGCCTTGACATGCTGCGGGTCGGGCTCGCCACGCCAGCGGATCATGAATCGCTCGGTGATGGTCTTCGCCTCATCGATCCGGCGCTGCGGAACCATCGGCAGGCCCGGGCCTCGGGCGGCCTGGGCCACGAACGACAACGCCATGACCGAGGCGCGGGCCAGGTCGTCACGGGCTTGCGCATCGCTGATATCCAGCAGCTGGTGCATGCCCCAGGCCGGAGCGAGCATCGCCAGCGCACTCTGCACATCGACCCGGATGTCGCCGGAATGGACTGGAATGGGGTATGGCTCAGCGGGCGGCAGGCCCGGCTCGAAGGCGTTGTCCACCAGCAGGCCCCAGACGTGCCCGTAGGTGACGTGCCCGACGAGCTCCTCGATGTCCACGCCGCGGTAGGTGAGCGAGCCGCCCTCCCTGTCGGGCTCGGCGATCTGCGTCTCAAACGCGATGACGCCCTCAAGACCAGGCGTGAAGTCGGACATCGGTGTCTCCTCCTTCTCGTCGGCCGGCCGGCCGGCCAAACGCCGTTTAGCTTACGACTGCGACAATGCCCGCTCACATGGCCGCCTGCCAGTTACCGGCCGCAGCAGCTATGTGAAGATCAGTACCCATGGCAGTAGCTAGCAACGCGGCGAATTGGCCAGCTGAAGGCCTTGATGAGGCGATGCTCGCACCCGAGCCGGACGACCAGTTCAGCCGGTGGATGGCCGATGCCATGGCCTTCGGCATCGCCGAGCCGACCGCCATGGTGCTGGCGACGGTGTCGGCAGCCGGTCAGCCGAGAGCAAGGACCGTCCTGCTCAAGGGCCATGACGCCAGCGGCTTCACCTTCTACACCAACCGGACCTCCCGCAAGGGCACGGACCTGGACGAGGTGCCGCGAGCCTGCCTGCTCTTTCCCTGGCACGCCATGCACCGCCAGGTGATCATCGAGGGCCCGGTCACGCCTGTGCCGGCCGCGACGAACGAGGCTTATTTCGGCACCAGGCCGCGAGCTTCGCAGCTTGCTGCGTGGGCAAGCCGGCAGTCCACCGTGATCTCCTCGCGGGGCGAGCTTGAGGATCGCTATGCCCAGCTGGAGCAGCGCTGGCCGAACGGCGAGCCGATTCCGCTGCCTGACTTCTGGGGCGGCTACCTGCTTACGCCGCAGACTTTCGAGTTCTGGCACGGCCGGGCGAACCGGATGCACGACCGGCTGCGATACAGCAGGCAGCCTCGCGGATGGCTGGTTGAGCGACTGGCGCCCTGAGGACCGGCCGGAACGCCGTAGCATCGTAAGCCAGAGGGAGGCACCGGTGGCGGCTCACGGCCTGATCGATACGACCGAGATGTACCTCCGTACGGTCTTCGAACTGTCCGAAGAGGGAATCGTCCCGCTGCGGGCGCGGATCGCCGAGCGGCTTTCCCAGAGCGGCCCGACAGTCAGTGAGACGGTCGCCCGGATGGAGCGGGATGGGCTGCTGCATGTTGCCGGGGACCGGCAGCTGGCTCTGACCGGGCTGGGCCTGGAGCTCGCGACTCGGGTAATGCGCAAACATCGCCTGGCCGAGTGCCTGCTTGTCGACATTATTGGCCTGCCATGGGAGGAAGTCCACGTCGAGGCCTGCCGCTGGGAGCACGTAATTTCGGACAGCGTGGAACGGCGGCTAGCCGATCTTCTGCATTACCCGGTTCGGTGCCCGCACGGAAATGTCATTCCCGGACTGGCCGAACTCGGCGTTCCCGACGCTGCCGTCGACCGGGTGCAGGCCGCTGCGCTGGAGCATGATCTGCCAATGACCGCAGTGGCCTCGGACCTGCCCACGCGAGTAATCATCCGGCGGATCAGCGAACAACTGCAAAGTGATGCCGCGTTGATGCTTAAACTCAAGAACATTGGGATACAACCCGGACGCGAGGTTACGCTCGTGGCCGACAGCGACGATGTGCAGGTGGCAGGTGCGGACAGGGTCGGCAGTCAGGTCGCGGCATTGCCGCGCGACGTTGCCGCGCACCTGTTCGTCACCGGAGCCTAGGGCGCGCCTGGCAGGTGGCCGGTGACTGCAGACAGTGAGACCGCCAGGCAGGCGGCCAGGGCGGCGGCGGAAACTCGCGCCGTTGAGGCGGCGCTGACCGCGGAGGCGATGCTGGCGCCTGAGGCCGGGCACACCGCGCACACCGCAGATCCGGTGCTCAGCCCGGAGACGATCCTCCAGCAGGTCGAGACCGGCGTGCTTGTGGTTGACCACTACGGCAGGTTGCGCTATGCGAACTCCTTCGCCGCTGACCTGTTTGGTTTTCCCAGCTCACAGCACCTGACCGATGTGCCGTTCCGCGCGCTCGGTTTCGAAGAGGACGAAATCGGCAAGGTCGAGAACCTGGAGCGCCAAGCTTGCCGCGGCCGGGACTGGGAGGGCACCCTTTCGGTCCGGCGGGCTGATGGCTCGATCGTGTTCGTCAGGGCCAATGCTGTGCCGCTGCGCTCGCCAGCCGGGGAGGTCACCGGCACCGTGATCATGGCGCGGCAGGCGGTTCAGCTGGGCAGCGAGCCAGGGGTCGACCGGTTCGGGATTCTGGAGCGAATCGGCGAGCGACTGGCCGGCTCTCTCGAACTCGATGTCACCCTGCGCCAGGTCGCCGAGACCCTGGTGCCGCAGTTCGCCGATCACTGCTTTGTCGACCTGCGGCAGGCAGAAAAGCTGATCCGCCGGGCCGCCACCCACGCCTGGAACTGGACGCCGCCCGAGGGAACCTGGAAGGCCGTGGGCGAACAGGTCTTCTACCCGGCCGGGCACTTCTGCTCGAGAGCGATGGACTCAGGCGACTCCGTCCTGGTGGAGGATCTCAGCGAGGATCAGTACCCGGCGCCAACTCCGGAGAGCCTGCAGGCCGGCCAGGACGTCGGCGTGACCTCCGTCATCGCCTCGCCGCTGACCGCACGCGGCGAGAAGCTAGGGGTGATGAGCCTGGCGCTGTCCTCGCTGACCCAGCGCGAGGCGCAGCACTACGGGCCTGACGACCGCGACTTCGTGGCGGCGATCGCCAGCCGGGTCGCGATCGCGATCGACAACGCGATGCTGTTCGAAGAGGAACGCAACACCGCGCGAAAGTTCCAGGACAGCCTGCTACCGAACGACCTGCCGGTGCTTGACGGCCTAGAAGTGGCGCACCGGTATGAGCCGGCCAAGCCGCTGGAAACGCACGGCCAGGGCATTCAGACTCAGGTCGGCGGCGACTGGTACGACATCATCCCGCTCTCGGCCGGCCGGGTCGGCATCGTGATCGGCGACGTGGAAGGGCGTGGTGCCCGCGCCGCGGCGATCATGGGCCAGCTCCGCTCGGCGCTGCGCGCGTTCGCGCAGGATGACAAGGCGCCAGCCGAGATCCTGCGCAGGCTCGATGAATGGTGCCGGACCCTGATCCCGCCGGTGACCGACGAGAATGCCGAGGCGGCGCCCGACTCGCCGATCGTCAGCTGCACCTACCTGGTCTACGACCCGTGGTCGCGCAAGCTGACGATCGCCAACGCCGGTCACATGGCGCCGCTGATCGTGACCGACGGTGAGGTGCGGCAGCTGGAGCTCGAGCATCAGGGTGTCATGCTCGGCCTCCCGAAGGGCATGCCCGGTTTGCCGACCTTCCGCGAGGAGACCCGCGAGCTGCCACCGGGGTCCACGCTGATCTTCTACACCGACGGGCTGGTCGACCGGCGGCACCGGGTCGATGGACCCGGGCACTACGAGGACGCCGAGGTGCTCGAGATGCTGCGCCAGGCGATCCGGTCGGTCGCGCACGAGCACGTCGAGAAGATCGCGGCCGCTGCCGAGAATGCCGTTCCCGGCGTGATCGACGACGACATGGCGATCGTGGTGGTGCGGACCTCGCCGGTCGAGCTGAAGACCTGGGACCATAAGTTCGCCGCCGAGCCGATCAGGGTCTCCGAGGCCAGGCGGGCAGCCTTCGAGACGTTCGTCGGGTGGGACATGGACCCCGACCAGGTCGATCTGGCCTGCCTGCTGGTTTCCGAGGTGGTGACGAACGTCGTGCTGCACACCGCGGGGGCATCGAGTCCGCGGCACGAATTCGTGCTTGAGTCGGTGGGTCTGACGCCACCGCACGGTGGCTCGGACGACTGGGACGACTCGCCTTACGCCGAGGACTTCGGCGGCACGCCTGGCCAGGAGTTCGTGCTCAGGATCCGCAAGGGCAAGGAGTCGATCTGGGTCGAGGTCTTCGACACCGACCTGCGGCTGCCCAGGATCCGGATGGCCGGCGAGAACGACGAGGGCGGTCGCGGCCTGTACCTGGTCGACCAGCTCGCGGTTCGGTGGGGCACCCGGCCGACCGAAGACGGCAAGGCAGTCTGGTTCGAGATGCCGATCAGGGGCGGCACCGCCGGGCTCTGAGCGCCCGGCGCTGGCCGTTACTTGCTGCTGGCCACCCACAACACCAGCACGGCTATCGCGAAGCCGCTGATGGCCATGGCCATGGTCCGGCCGGTTACCGGGATCCCGATCCGCCGGCGGGCTCGGCCGATGATGAGGGCGAAAATGATGGCGAGTAACCCCAGCAGGATCAGGCCGTCGGTCATTGCCACCTCCCGTTATTCGTCGCCCATTTAGCATAACGGGATTTCCCGGCCGCATCCCGGCCGCTCAGCCGCTGCCGCCCGGGGCAGGAAGCCGCTACCCGTGGCGGCCGGCCCTGGCTGGCTGCCGCCGAGTCGGCCGGCCGCCGACGCCGGCGTGGTCGGCAGCCGAGCAACCCGCGGCCGCTGCGCCGGACGACAACGACGCCTCACCCGGCACCGCCGTCGTGCGGCGCGGCGATCATCTCCGCGGCGCCAAGGATGGCGGAGACCGCTGCCGCCGCATCCGGCCGGCATACCGAGTCGTGCAACCTGCGCAGCATGATGACCTGCCTGGCCAGCGCTTCGATCCGATCCTGCACCAGGGCAGCCGCGGTGTCCCGCTGATGCGGGCTGACCTGACGGCCGGCCGCGAGCCTGGCGAGCGGCCTGATCTCGTCCAGCCGGAATCCGAGGTCCTTGAGTGCCAGGGCGGCGGCGACGTAACCGCGGTATTCCTGCGGATACTTGCGCGTACCGCCCGCAGACCGGCGCGGCTCGGGCAGGATGCCGAGTTCCTCGTAGTAGCGGATAGTCCGGCTGCTCACGCCGGCATCCCTGGCCAGCTGCCCGATGCTGACCAGCGCGGACGTATCGTCGGTGATCTTCGTCATGCCCCCGGTAACTCCCCGTAGTCCATCCCCAGCACGGATCGTAGTTGCCAGGCCGCAACCGGGTGACGGCAATCGGCAGCCCAGGTCTGATCAGGTCGGCACGGCTATGGCGATTTGCCTACTGCGGGGTAACCTCGAATCGGTTGGCAGTCCGGGCCCTGGTCAGTGGAGGTTGTGGTGTCTGAGGCATACATCGTCGGAGCGGTGCGCACTCCCGTCGGGCGGCGAAACGGGGGTCTGGCGTCCGTGCACCCGGTCGACCTCGCCGCGCACGTGCTGGCTGAGCTGATCGCCAGGACCGGAGCCGACCCGGCGTCGGTCGACGATGTCATCATGGGCTGCGTCTCCCAGATCGGCCCGCAGTCGATCGACATCGCGCGCAACGCCTGGCTTTCGGCCGGACTGCCCGAGACCGTCCCCGGNGTGACCATCGACCGGCAGTGCGGCTCATCGCAGCAGGCGGTCCATTTCGCCGCCCAGGCGGTGCTGTCAGGCACGCAGGACCTGGTCGTGGCCGCCGGGGTGGAGAGCATGAGCCAGGTGCCGATGGGCAGCACGGTCTCGCTGCCGCTAGAGAAGGGCATGGCGTTCCCGTTCGGGCAAGGCTGGCGGAACCGGTACGGGGATCAGGAGATCTCCCAGTTCCGCGGTGCCCAGCTGATGTGCGAGAAATGGGGCATCAAGCGGCATCAGCTTGAGGAGTTCGCACTTGAGAGCCACACCAGGGCGGTCCGTGCGATCGACGAGGGCAGATTCGCGCGCGAAATCACTGAAGTCAACGGAGTAAGCCACGATGAGGGCCCGCGGCGGGATACATCGATGGAGAAGATGGCCGAGCTCAAGCCGTTGCGCGACGGCTGGGAGGTCACTGCGGCCGCCGCATCGCAGATCTCCGACGGGGCCGCGGCGTTGCTGATCGCGTCACCGGACGCCGTGCGGCGGCACGGATTCAGGCCGCGGGCCCGGATTCACGCGTTGGCGGTCACCGGCGCCGACCCGGTGTTCATGCTGACTGGGCCGATCCCGGCGACCGAGCAGGTGCTGGCCAGGGGGCACCTGCTGATCGACGATATCGACGTCTTCGAAGTGAACGAGGCCTTCGCGCCCGTCCTGCTCGTCTGGTCGGCCGAGACCGGGGCATCGCTTGAGAAGGCCAACCCGAACGGCGGCGCGATCGCGCTCGGCCACCCGCTCGGCGCGACCGGCGCCATCTTGATGACCAAGCTGCTGCACGAGTTGGAGCGGAGCGGCGGCAGGTACGGGCTGCAGACGATGTGCGAGGGTGGCGGGCAGGCGAACGCGACCATCATCGAGCGACTGGCCTGACCGGCCTGCGACCTGCTCACGGTCGCATATGGCGGCTGGCGGGGGCCGCCGACCATGTGCGGGGTTGGGCGGGCAGGTGAACGCGACCATTATCGAGCGACTGGCCTGACCGGCATCCGACCTGCCCGCGGCCGAATGCGGCCGGCCCGCTTTGCTCGGTTCCGCGGCCCTGGTGGCTTACCAGGCGTTTGACTCGCGTGGTCGCCCGGAATATACAACTCAAGTTGTAGGTTCACGGTACGTGTAGATGAAGGTTACCTGGACTTCAGAGCCCAGGTGTGCTCGCATGGAAGGTGAACCGCAATGCTGCTGACAACATTCAACCCATTCGCCGCTGAGGTAGATCACATGCTCCGTCACCCGATCGGTCCCACGTTCATCGGTCGGCCAGCGATGCCGATGGATGCCATCAGGCACGAGGGCGGCTTCGAGCTGCGCTTCGACCTGCCAGGCATTGACCCGGACAGCATCGACGTGACCGTGGACTCCGGCGTGCTGACCGTGAGCGCGCGCAGGTCCGACGAGTACACGGAGGCCGAGAAGCCGTTCATCCGGGAGCGGGCCATGGGTTCGTTCACCCGGCGGGTCCGGCTGTCCGACGCGGTTGACGCCGACAAGATCGAGGCCGGCTACGACCGCGGTGTGCTGACCGTCCGCGTCCCGCTGGTCCCCAAGGCGCTGCCGCGGAAGGTCGAGATCAAGGCCGCGGCCAAGGCGGAGATCCCCGCCTGAGGCCCGAGGTACGCTGCTCAGGGCCAACGCGGCTAAGTCCGGGTCGGCCCTGAGCCCTGTCATGGAGGTGAGCCATGCCAATGCTGCCTCTTGATGATGAGAACCTGCCGCTGTTCACCGTCGGCCAGGTTGCCGCGATGCTTGAGGTTCAGCAAGCCTTCCTTCGGCGGCTGGACGAGCATCAGGTGGTCCGGCCGTCCCGGTCCGCAGGCGGCCAGCGGCGCTATAGCCGGCGGGAGATCGGCATCGTCCAGTACGTGGTCGACCTCGTGGATGAGGGAGTGACGCTGTCTGGCATCCGCCGGGTGCTTGAACTGGAGGCAAGGGTCAGGCGGCTTGAGGTGGAACGGGATGCACTGCTAGCCGCGCTCGCCGAGCGCGAGCGGCGGCTGGCCCAGCGGGACCGGCAGTTGATCCAGCGGGACCGGCTGCTAGCCGGGCGGCACCGGCAACCCGCAGTCGAGCAGACCGCGCGGGACTGACCGGGCGGAACTGGCAGGCCGCAGCTGAGCAGACCGCGCAGGGCTGGCCGGGTGGGGCCCGCGTCGCTGTAGCCGAGCTGTCCGGCATTCTGCCGGCGACCGACCAGAAGGCTGCCCGCGGTAAGCCGGCCTGGCTACGGTCGTGGTCAACAACCTGCCGGCCGCCTCGTTGCTGGCGGCACGGACGCCGGGCCATCCGTTTTCGCTGATGGTTGGCCTGAACCTGGGACCGAACCTGGCCGTGACTGGATCCCTCGCCTGGCTGCTCTGGCTGCGGTCGGCGCGAGCCGCTGGCGCCCAACCGTCACTGTCGCGGGCGAGTCAGATTGGAGCGGTCGCGGTCCCGCTGTCGATGGCCGCCGCGCTCGTCCTGACCGGGTCACGCTGACGCACCCGGAGGGAACGGCCCACGCGTCGATCGGGCCTCAGACCTCGGCGCGGTAGAAGTTCAGATAGGAGCGGGACGGGGTCGGTCCGCGCTGGTCCTGGTAGCGGGAGCCGTAGACGGCCGAGCCGTAGGGGTGCTCGGCAGGCGAGCTGCACCGGAACAGGCAGAGCTGGCCGATCTTCATGCCCGGCCAGAGCTTGATCGGCAGGGTGGCCACGTTGGACAGCTCTAGCGTCACATGGCCGGAGAAACCGGGGTCGATCCAGCCGGCGGTCGAGTGGGTAAGCAGACCGAGCCGGCCGAGCGAGCTCTTGCCTTCCAGCCTTCCCGCGACGTCGTCCGGCAACGTCACCACCTCATAGGTGGACGCGAGCACAAACTCGCCCGGGTGCAGCACGAAGGCCTCGTGGCCGTCCGTCTCGACCAGCCGGGTCAGGTCGGCCTGCTCCACTGCTGGGTCGATGTGCGGGTACCTGTGGTTCTCGAACACCCGGAAGTAGCGGTCGAGCCGCACGTCGATACTGGATGGCTGGATCAGCTCGGGCGAGTAAGGATCGAGCCGCACCCGGCCCGAGTCGATCTCTTTCCTGATGTCGCGGTCGGAGAGCAGCACTCTGGCAACTTACCGGTTCATCAGGTCGACCGGGCGCTCAGCAGACGCTCTGGCCTGTTGGCCGATCCTGACCGCCCCGCCTGGCTGGCCGCGCCGTCCTGGCCTCCCCGCCTGGCCTCCCCGCCGTCGGCCGCTTGCTTGCCTGGCCCGCCTCGGGCCGCCCACTTACATGGCTGCTAAACGGGCTTCGACCGGCTATCGCCGACGTAATTGGCTTTAATACCTTAAATTATGCCCAAAAGGGACGTCGGGGAGTGTACCCCACATTGACCGAGCAGAATAGATACCAACGTCATAATTTTTTCTTAATATTCGCTGTTACAATGTGGGACGAGACAGACATGAAACCTCGCGCGGTCGCCTATTGCTGAGCTAATGAGCATGAGCAATCGGCGTAGGCCTGGACCCTGCCCGCTCGCGAAGTGGGTGTCGGCTGGCCGACGTCGTGGCAGCCGGGATCGCAGGTGAAGGGGGCGGGGAAAGTGAGTTGCTTGGCAAGTCCGGCTGATGCCGAAAATGAAGAGGATACCCGGGGCGCCGGAATATCGGCGCTCAATGGCATGCGCGCGCTGTGCCATGACCTGATCGATCCGGCCGCGACCATCAGAGTTCTGGTCCACGCGGCTTGCGCGGAGACAAATCTCGACCCGGTGCTCCGGGATCGGCTGCAGATGATCGCTGTCGAGGCGGGCAGGATCGGCGATATCTGCCGGCAGGTTCTCGATCGCCCTAGTCGCCCAGCGCCGGTTCGCCTTGATGTCCTGGCGGCCGAGGCGCTGCAGAGCGTTCGGTCCCGGTACAAGACCACAATCGAACTGGTCACCACCCCGGTGACGATGCGTATCCTGCCAGCGATCATCATCAGGATTCTCGGAAATCTGCTGGCCAACGCATGCCGGGCGGCCGGCCCGGAGGGCCAGGTGCGGCTGCTGGTAGCGCTGGTGGGTGACCGGGCGCGGCTTGCCGTCGCGGACTCCGGGGCGGGATTCGACATCGGGCGCACTGGCCGGGCATCGCTCGGGCTGGAGATTGTCGGGTCTCTGGTGCTTGACTGTGGCGGCACTGTCGAGATGGGCACGAGTGATCTCGGCGGCCTGAGCGTGGCGGTCACCTTCCCGTGTCCGCCGCTGACCGTGCCACCGCCACGGGAGCCGGACATAATGCTCGCCCGGAGCAACGGCAGCAGGAGTGAAGACGCGGGCCGATCGCTATGAGGATCGTTATCGCCGACGCGCACCGCGTCTTCGCCGAGGTTCTCACATCGCTGCTGAAGAAGGCGGGCCACGACATTGTGGGCTGCCCGAAGGATCTGGGCAGCACGGTGAGCATCATCAAGCGCGAGCAGGTCGACGCCTGCGTGCTTGACCTGGGCCTGCCAGGCGGCGGGCAGGTCGAAAGCATTGAGCAGGCCGTAGCAAGCGCGCCTCGGACCGCGTTCGTCGTGCTCGCTGAGTCGGCTGACGCCGAGCGCCTGGCCGACGCCGTTGCCGCGGGCGTGCGCGGCGTGGCGCTGAAGAGCGACGATCTGGTCGAAATCCTGCGAGTGCTGGCCGGCGCCACGTCCGTCCGGGCCGCGAACCGGGTCCATCCGAACGCCGTGCTGTCCATGTCGGCGCAGACCGGGCTCGGGCAGCGCGGCCGTCGGCGGCAGAGCACTGAGCCAGGGCAGTTCCTGACCCAGCGCGAGCGCGAGGCGCTCTCGCGTCTCGTCCGCGGCGAGAGTACGACCAGCATGGCCAGGTCGATGGGCGTACAGCTATCCACGGCCCGCTCCCATGTCGATGCCGTGCTGACCAAGCTGGGGGTACACACGCGGCTGGAAGCCGTCGCGTTCGCGGTGCGGGAGGGGCTCGTCGATATCGACTGGCTCGCCGAGGCTGCGGGCAGTGCACGCGACGGGCCGCGAGCGGTCAGTAGCTAATGCCCGTCCGGCTGATGATCGTCGATGATCACCGGGTCTTCGGACAGGGCCTGGAGGCGGTCTTCGCCGCTGAGCCTGACTTCGAGCCGATGTCGATCAGTGCCCCCAGCCACGTCGTCGACATGGTGGCCGCATGGCGGCCGGACGTAGTGATCATGGATGTCCGGCTCGGCGAGGTCAGCGGCATCGATCTCATCAAGCAGGTGATGCTGCTGCCCTCGCCGCCCGTCGTCGTCGTCCTGACGGCCTATTCGGACGTGGCGACCGCGATCAGCGCGATCCAGGCCGGTGCGGTCGGGCTCGTGGCCAAGGACGCCTCAGTCGAGCACCTCGTCAGCGCGGTACGGGCCGCCTTGCTGAACGGCAGCTGGCTGCCTGCCGATCTGCTCGCCGCGGTGTTCGCTTCGCTGCCGAACCCGGCAGTGGTTCCGCAGCAGACGCTGCTCAGGAAGCTGACCGCGCGAGAGCTGCAGGTGCTCACGCTGATGGTCAGCGGCCTGGACAGGCACGGCATCGCGGAACGACTGAGCCAGTCGCCGAACACGGTCAGGACGCACATCCGCAACGTCACTGCCAAGCTCGACTGCCACAGCGCACTTGAGGCGGTGGCAGTGGCACTCAGGGCCGGGCTGCGTCCTGAGTAACGGCCGTCACGGGTACCTGGCCAGTCATGGCAGTGCGGGGCTGCGCTCCAGGCGTCCTGGGCTGAGCCGCGGCCGTCAGTGGCCCGGCGGCCGTCACTGGTACTCGCCTGACCAGCCCGCAGAGTAGCGCCGCGGTGCGCGCGATGATGGCCAGGTCGAGCCAGAAGCTGCGGCGGCGCAGATAGTCGAGGTCGATGGCCAGCTTCGGGTGCAGCTGGAAGCCGATGTAGTGCGCCTCGGGATCGGCGGCAGCGCCGTCGTCAGCCGCCTGCACTTCGGTGTAGAAGATCTGGCCGGGACCGGTGAGGCCCGGCCTGACCCGCAGGATGCCAAGTTCATCCTGCAGGTAGCTGGACAGGAAAGCGGGAACCTCCGGGCGCGGGCCGATCAGAGTCATCTCCCCGCGCAGAACGTTCACCAGCTGGGGCAGCTCGTCCAGCTTGGACGCCCGCAAGAACGCGCCGATCCTGGTGATCCGGGGATCGGATCGGTCTGATACGAGCGGCCCGCCGTTGCCGGCGCCGATCACCATGGAGCGGAACTTGAGCATGGTAAACAGGCGGCCTGCCTGACCGGCCCTGACCTGCTTGTAGAGAGCCGGTCCGCGGCTGGTGACCCTGACTGCCACGGCGACCGCCAGCAGCAGCGGGGCGGCAAGAAGCAGTCCGATGCTGGCGCCCACGACGTCGACCGCCCGCCGGATGAAGGTGTCCAGCCGTAGTTCGGCCCGGGTCATGCCGTCATCGATCGGCACTTCGACCACGACCGGTATCCCTGGCCCGGCAGCGTGGCCTTGTTGACCTGGCTGGGCTGGCCGGACGGGCTTGGCGACGCGGTGCGCGATGTAGCTGAGCGTGATAGTCGTCGCCAGGTAGGTGATGGCCGAGGTAACGGCTCCTCCCATCGCGCCATACCTCGGGATGAGGATCACGTCGAGCGTCACCGTGATTGCCGCGCCCACGCCCATCCCGATCGAGTTCAGTCCAGGTCGGCCGGTCCCGAGCAGGTAGGCGGAGGAGACCGCCGCAGCACCCTCGATGGACAGGCCGATGGTGATGATCTCAGCGGGTGCGACAGATCCGCGGAAAGCCGGCCCGTAGAGGATCGGCAGGGCGACGAAACAGAGCACCCCAAGGAACGGTGTCATCACGAGCGTCAGGGCCGTAGCGCGCGGTAGCAGCCTGCGAGCCTCGGTGGTCGCTTGCTCCTTGCCCAAGCGGGCGAACCGCGGATACAGGACGTAGTTGATTGCCGTCGGGACAAGCCGCATGAGCTCGGCGAACTTCGACGCCACGGCGTAGATCCCGAGTACGGCTGGGCCTGCCAGCGCGCCCAGGAGTACGAAGTCGAATCGCAGATTCATCAGCCAGAGCAGGTTGCCGAGCTGACCGCGACCGCCGAAGGCTGCGACCTGCTTCGCCAGCGTGGCGGACGGAGCTCCCCAGTCACGGAAGAATCCCCGCCGGAACAGCCGCAGCAGGCCGGTCAGGGTCGCCAGCGTGCCGGATATGATCAGAGCAAGTACCACCGACTCCGCGCCCGCGTTGCCCTGCGCGAGCAGGACCGCGGGATAGCAGAAGACGAACCACAGCTCCTCGGCGACGATCACCAGGTTGGCGCCGGTAATGTCGCCGCTGCCCTGGCAGCAGCCCTTGGCCGTGACTGTGCACAACTGAGTAACCACGGCTACCGACATGATCACGATCAGCCGGACCGGCAGCTGCCTGAAGAACAGCAGGTGGAAGGGCTCGGCACAGGCCAGCCAGGCCAGGGCTCCGATAACGGCGCCAGCAATGGTCATCAAGCCGAGCGTCGGCCGCAGCCGACGGTCCTTGGAGTGATCGCCTGCCAGGAAGAACGCCGACGCCGTCGGCAGCCCGCAGGACAGCACCACCCCGAACAGCCAGGGCAGCACCCGCAGCAGTGCGTACTCGCCGACCACGGCGGGCCCGCCGATCCTGGCAACGATCAGGCTGGCCACGGACACCGAAGCCAGCGCTCCACCCTGCGCGCCCAGGTTCGAAACGGACGCTCGGGAGATCAGCCCGTGGCCGCCCGGCTCACGTCCCCTGCTGCTGGCCAAGGAGAATCTTGTCATCGGTCAGCGCCTCGCATCCTTGCCGAGAATGGCCACGATCCCGAGCAGCGCCCACAAGAAGCGGAAATGCAGGATTTCTTCGTAGAAGGAGTTGACGCAGAGGGCGAGCAGGGCGGCCACCAGCCCGGCCGGAACGGGTACCACCGCCGCATAGCGGGCAGGCAGCGGACGCCGTATCATCGGTGCCGCCCAGTAGACCGCCGATCCGATCAGCAGCAGCAGGCCGAGCAAGCCCACCGGGCCGCGTTCGACGAGTGCGGCCAGGTAGTCGTTGTGCGCCTCGTTCGCATAAGGGTAGAGCTGGGCTGTGAGCAGGGGTTTCGTGCTCGCCGGGCCGAGGCCGAGAATGCCGTCGCTCTGCTCGTACAGTTGCGTCAGCTCGACGATCAGCTCGCCGCGCTCTGAGCTGCTCTGCGCGCTCCGACCAATGGAATTGACCAGCAGTGGCTGGCCGCTGTTCAGGGCCCGCTCCCTGATCGAGCTGAGCGGGAAGGCAACGAAGAAGGCTCCGACGGCCAGGCCGATAACGAGTGCGGTGGCCGTCGACCCCACCCAGCCGCGCTTGCGGTAGCTCCTGACCAGCAGCAGGAAGACGATGCCGACTCCGAGTGCCAGGATGCCGCCGTTGGATTCGGTCAGTGCCAGCGCCCAGGCCAGCATGACGTACCCGATGACCCGCATCCATCGCGCCTTCGGCGTCCGGGCGGCATAGACGACGAAGATGGTGGCGTCCCAGTAAGTAGAGGCATAGTTCGGGTCGCCGAAGGTGAACAGGACCCGGTTTCCCTCGGCCGCCTGCAGGCCCTCAAGCGCAGTGATGTGACCTAGCCAGGCGACGATCACGACCGCTGCCCAGAAGATTCCCGACCAGCTCCATGCGACCAGCGCGCAGCGCATCGCCCGCGGCGCGCTCAGCACGTTGACGACCGTCGTGCACCACGCGAACAGCAGCAGGTCAATTACCAGCGTCAGCAGCGCGAGACCAGGCAATGACCCGAACAGACCGGATGCCGCTCCGGCGGCGATCATCAGGGCGACGGGGATGAGGTAAGGAGCGCGTGCCTTGTGACGGCTGCTCGTCACCCAGATCGCGGCAGTGACGATAGATGCCACCGTCAGTAGATCAACCGGCGAGCTGTTTCCCGGCCCGGCCGGATGCAAGATGGGCTGGAAGATGAACGCCAGGACGAGCGTGAGCATCGCGGTCCGCTGCACGGTGCCGCGGCGCGGGCCTGGTCCACCGACGGGCTCCAAGGTCGGTGCCGGGCCGGTATCCCGCCGGAGTGCGCGCTCCAGGGTGATGGTCATGGCCCGCCTGCCCGGCACAACCGGCGGTACACGAGCAGATGGTTTCTCGCGAAATCGGGATGGTCGGCCCGGGCGGCGATGCGGGCGATCTCGGCGAGCAGCACGTCGCGCCCGCACGCTGGCGGCACGCCGAGCCGCTGCAAGCCGTCGGCCACGAATTGCCGTGCCAGGTCTGGGTACCAGCCGGAGCCGCTGACCGCATACTCCAGGCCGGCGCCCCAGCGGTCCGCGCGGAGCCCCGGATGTCCTGATACGCCCCGGCCGGCTCGGGTATGCCGGTCCAGGTAGAGCGAGTAGGCGATCACGAAGCGCGCTAGATCGTGGACAGCCAGACCGTCGGGCCTGGCGTCCTCCCAGTCAATGACCCCGCGCACTTGCCCGCCGGAGACCAGCAGGTTGCCTGGCCAGAAGTCGCCGTGCATGACCACCAGGGGGACCTGGTGACCGGCCAGCCGGGCGGTGAGGGCGGACATCTGCTCGACATCGTCAGCCGTGGCCGGGTCGGCGCCGAAGCGCTGCGTGATCGCCGCGACGGTGCCGTCGAGCATCATCGACAGGGGGCCGTGCCCGCTCGCCGTGCGGCGGTGCAGCTCGGCTAGCCATTGCCCGGCGGCGCCGAAGTCCGCCCTGACTAGCGCGGGACGTGCCGTGTGCCGCCAGGTGTGGTAGGCGGCGAGCATCAGCCGTCCGGGCAGCGCGGTGGTGACCAGGACCGGGCGGCCCAGGTGCTCGGCCATGGCGATGAAGCGCGGAACGGTGTCCTCGAGCGAGCCAAGCGCGCTGCGGCCAAGCCGGGCGAGCGCGCCAGCCTCGAGCTCGACGCTCCGTACCGCGGCATCGGTCGACGGCACCTTAGCCACAAAGCTCGGCAGATCCGCACCGGGACGGAAGAGCAGCAGGGTGACCTTCGCGTTCGGGTCCTTGGAAAGGGCCAGACAGGCCACCCGCCCGCCGATGTCGTCGATCAGCTCGGCGAGGGTCTGGTGCGGGGTGATGGTTGCCGTCATTCCCGCAGCCCCACGGCGACCACTCCGGCCGCGCGCATGATCGCGGCGAGGTTCCAGATGACCGGGAAGCGGAGCAGGCGCAAACCCGCCGTCAGGATGATGCTGGGCAGCAGGCCGGCTCCCGGCGGAACGGAAAGCACCGAGGCGGCGACATAGCGGAGCACCGCCGCATCGCGGCTCGCGACCAGCACCGGGCGCTGCCGGGACGGAATCGCGACGTACATCCGCAGGGTGCCCGGCCCGGCAGCCCGGGCGGCCCCAGTGGCAAGGGGAGACGACCAGGGAGACGCCGGAACGGCCAGGCAACCCCCTGGCTCGAGCACGCTCATCGCGCGAGCGATGCTCCTGGCCGACTGCCGCTTCCCGCCGGGCAGCCAGCTGGCAGCGCTGGGCAGGAGGGCCGCCCAGGCGGCGGAGTCGGTAGCGGCGCTGGTCATGTCAGAACGGCAAACGGTCTCATCCGGGCCACCGGCTTCACCAGGCCATGGCCGGTGAGGATGCCGAGAGCCTCGTTTACGCCGTTGTCGTCCAGGTGCGGTATCTCCGCTGGAGCGGCGCCGTCGTAGCCGTATCGCGCCGTTCTCCGGCGGTACGGATCTGGTCCTGACCGGCCGGAACGCTCGAACGCCGAGATGATGCTGCCGGATCCATGACAGGCGCTATACAGGCTGCGGTGCGCTCCGGCCGCTGGCACGCACAGGTACGACGACGTCCGGTTGGTGCCGGGCAGCAGCAGCGGCTGACCGGTCCTGGCGAACGCCGGGTGATCTGGCATCAGCTCCGCCGGAAATGCCCGGCAGGCATTGTGCCGGTGCACGAAAGCTGGTGCGCCGCCTACCTCCTCCTCATAGACCGAGTTGTGCGGGGAATCCACGACGAGCCTGGCCGTGGCTCCGAGTGACGAACTGGCGATGGTACGCAGCGCGGCATAGGTGGCCATCCGGTATGCGAAGCCGTAGTTCATGGCAAGGCGGGTGGCAAGCAGCGCCCGGCGCCCGTCGTCATCGGCGACGGGGATGGACGGGCAGCCGTCAGCGAAGTAGTTCGCCAGCCGGCTCGATAGCTGCGCCCGCGATCGCGCGGTGGCCAGATGGGCGAGCGGCTTCTGGACCGACATCTCGGCTCGCAGCATGCGGGAGGCGCTGATCCGCCGGGCATAGAGCGCTCCAAGCTGGCCGGTCAGGACGCCGCCTCCGTTGTGAAACTGGAGGGTCACCTGGCCCGGATGGACTCCCAGCCGATCCGCCACCTCAGGATCCAGGACCTCCTCGACCTCCTGGAGCTCAAGGAAATGCGTGCTCGGCCCGATGGTCCCAAACCGCAGGCGGCCCATCTGGACGACCAGCCACGGCAGATCCTTCTTGGCCTGTCTTGCTCCGCCGAAAGACTCGATGTCGAGCCTGCCCCGCTCCTCGATCCGATCGAGCTCAGCGCCGCTCAGGCCGTACCGATCGGCAGCGAAGTCCGCGCCTTCGGTGGCGGCGCGCAGCACCTCGCCATAGGTCAGATCCCGGCGCCAGCCGGGGGGGCTGGGGAACAGCTCGGTGACCTGCCGGTAGAAGTCGGTCACCGATGCGGCAGACGGCCGGTCGATGTCGAGGGTAATCAGTGCCATTCCGCAGTTCAGAGCGGCGTCCGTGAGGGTCGGCCGGATCGCTCCCCTGGTTGCCACGGCGATGCTGGAGGGCATCTCGGACTTCGCCTTGTGGCAGAAGTCCGGCAGCACTACGGCCGGCCCGGCCAGGTCGGCGCCACCGGTGCCCGCGCTCAGGCGCTCGATCAGGCTCTCGTCGGCCGGTGCCGCCGGGCTGTCGAACACCGTGCACCCGCCCCTGCCGAGCTGGCCAGGTACCGGGCCGCCGAGGACGTCGATCTCCATCGCATTCCCTTCGGGTGACGCCGCGTCAGCGGCNGGCAAGGACCATGAGNGCGGCGCAGACCTGGTCGATGTCGGCGTCGGACAGACCGGGGTGCAGCGGCAGCGAGAGCAGCCTGGGGAAGATCGCGTCAGCGCCCGGCAGGCTGCCGTATTCGTCGGCGCCAAGCAGATCGCGGAAGTACGGCTGGTGGTGCACCGGTATGAAATGAACTGACGTGCCGATCCCGGCCGCGGCAAGCGCGTCGACGACGGCGTCACGCGACATCCCGAAGTCGTCCTGAACGCGCACGATGTACAGATGCCAGGCGTGCAGGTCATCGAGCGGACGGGGTGGCAGTTCGAGGCCTGGTACCTGCGCGAGGAGCGCGTCGTACCTGGCGGCGATGGCGGCGCGACGGTACTGCCAGCGGCCAAGGGCGCGCAGCTGGGCACGGCCGATGGCCGCCTGAATGTCAGTGAAGTTGGCCTTCATCCCGCTGTCAGCTACGGTGTACCGCCAGCTGCCCGACCGGTGGTACCGCCGCCACGCGTCGCCGCTCATCCCGTGCAGCCGCATCCGCCTGAACCGCTCGGCCAGGTCGGCGTCGTCGGTCGTGATCGCACCGCCCTCTCCGATCGGGAGGTTCTTGGTGGCATAGAAGCTGAAGCAGGCCGCGCGCGCGTCGGCGCCGATTGCGCGGCCCCCGATCGTGGCTCCCAGGCCATGCGCCGCGTCTTCGACCACGCTGCCGATCGGCAGGCCGGCTGCGGCTGCGAGTTCCGCGCTGTCCACCGGATAGCCGGCCATGTGCTGAACGACCATGGCCGCCGCTCCTCGCCGGGCGGCGGCCGCCACTCCGGCTGCGGATACCGCCAGCGTTTCCTCGTCAGCGTCGATCAGCACCGGCCGGAGCCTGGCATGCACAATCGCCTGAACCGCACCGCAGAAGGTGAGGGTGGGAGTCAGGACCGGCGAACCGGGAGGGAGGTCGAGCGCCATGAGTGCCATCTGGATCGCGGCCGTGCACGAGCTGACTGCCACCGCATGTCGCGCCCCGACCCAGGACGCGAACTCATCTTCGAACGCGACCGACTCGGCGCCCATCGTCACCCAGCCGCCGGCCAGCACCCGGAGCGCCGCCTGCTGTGCCTCGCCGGTGATCTCGGTGCGGCAGAACGGAATCTCGCGATCGCCGGCCAGCGGCCCGCTCGCTGTCACGGCGCTGGCCTGCGCATTGCTTATGGTCATGGTCCGACTACCTCCAGTGCGGTCGAGATCGGCAGGCGCGCGGCTACCAGCGGCATCCGGTAGGTCTCGTCGAGCACCGCGCCGAGCGCGGCCGGGGTGAGCTCCTCGCCCAGCTGGGCGCGCGCGGTCGCGCCGAGGCGGGCGGCGACGTCAGGGTTGTCGATCAAGTACCGCAGCGCTCGGCTGAGCAGTTCCGGCCTGCCCGCAGGCACCAGCAGACCGGTCTCGCCGGCCACGACGATGTTCGGCACCGCGTTCACGGCGGTGGCGACGACAGCACGGGAAGCGGCCATCGCCTCGACGATCGCGCAGGGCAGTCCCTCGTACCGGCTCGCCATCGCGAACACGTCAAGGCCGGGAAGCAGCGCGCTGACGTCGGTGCGCTCGCCGACAAAGGACATCCGGCCGGCCAGGCCACGTCGCGCTGCCAGCTTCTCCATCCGGGCGCGGAGTGGTCCGTCACCGATCCAGACGCCGAAGACATCGGGCCGGTTCAGGGCGGCCAGCGCATTGATGAAGTCGTCGGGAGCTTTCTGGTAATCCAGCCGGCCGACCGTCCCCACCACGTGCATGCCAGGGGGCACGGCAAGCAGCCGGCGAGCCTCAGCCCGGTCCGACGCATCGGGCGCCGGCCCGGCGCTTACCGCAACTCCGATCGTGCGAACCCGCTCGGGCGCGGCGATCCTGAGCCTGATGGCTTCGGCCGCTACCGCCGGCCCTACGGCGAGGAAGGCATCGGTGATCTTCCCGAGCGACTTCTCGATCCGCACATAGGCCAGGCGCTTCGGTCGCGGCTGGAACTCATGGAACGGAAAGCCGTGGTAGGTATGGACAATCCGGCGCACCTGCGCGTCGTGTGCGGCGAGCCTGCCGAGCGCCCCTGCCTTGGCGCTGTGGGTATGGACGATGTCGAACTGCCCGACCCGGAGAAAATCCTTCAGCTGAGCGAGTGCGCGCAGGTCGTTGGCCGGTGAGATCTCACTGCGCAGATGCTGCATGACGGTCACGTCGAAACCTGCCGACTGTGCTTCCTGAATCAGGCGGTTACCGCTGCCGACCACGAATGTGACCTCGTAACGATCCGGGTCCAGCGCAATCGCGCCGCGCACAGCCACCCCTCCGGCGCCTGCCATCAGCCTGGTGACGACCTGGGCCACCCGAAGCCGCTGTGTCATGCGTTCACCTCCGTGCCAGCCGCCGCGGGCAGCAGTTCGCCGAGCGTTACTCCCGGACGATCGCCCAGGACGATTTCGAGGCAAGGCAGGTCCGCGCTCAGCCGCCTGGCGACACGCTCTACTTCCGGCTGGATGCTGCCAAGCCCGGTGCCGAGGGCAAGCGTCGCCGCGAAGGCCCAGTACCGGCGAAGCTCGCCAGCCATGTAGGTGCCTGCCGTCAGAGAACGGGCGGCGTCATCTGGCCTGCCTGCGGTCACGGTTGCCGCTGCGGCGTTCCCTCGGCTGAGCATCAGCAGCAGGTCAGGCACCTGCTCGTCCACCCGATTCAGCCACGGTGCCTCGCGCCGGCCATGCGGCATCCGGCGGCCGCGGCTGCCGCGGCGGCCGTCTTGGGCCTGGCCGGCCGGAACACGCCGCGGCTCAACCAGGCCCCAGGCGGTCCGCCCGTCGCTCACGCACAGGTTGTCGCTGGTGGCGTGGGCGCCGCTGGCTAGTTCCGCATTGACGAGAGATGACTTGCCGACCCCGCCGGGCCCCGCGATCAGGACCGTCCGGCCCGCGGCGCCGATGGTGCAGACGGAGGCATGCAGCGGGACCCGCCCGCGCTGCTGGCTCCACCACAGGGCCGGGTACTGCAGCAGCACGGCGCGGATCAGCAGCCGCGAGCGCGCTCGCAGCACCGCCGCCGCTGATCGCTCGGGCACCGGAGGACGCCAGCGGGCCACGATGTCCAGCGCCGGTTGCCTGGCCGTGACGAGCAGATCGAGGCCGGACGAGCAGGCGTTGCGCAGCATCACCTGCTCAGGCCGCCGCCAGGCGTCTCTGGTGAGGATGTCCCATCCCGCCGTTTCAAAAGGCGCGGTGCTGTCCTGCACCGTGACCCGCACATCGGGCCGAGGATCATCGGCCGGGCTGAACTGGCCGGCCATTCCCTCCACAAGCACGCGCGCCAGCCGACGGTGCGAGCAGGCCAGTTCGATCCGCTCGCCGGCACTGCACAGGACGGCGCGCATCAGAACTCGTCCGGGTATCTGGTCAGCGATGCCAGCGCGAGCTCGGCGGGCGTGGCGGACGCCGCCGTATAGTCCGGCATCAGATCCTCGAGCATGGATCGGACCTGATCGTCCAGTCCATCAGCGGCAGCGGAGTAAAGCTTCTCCAGACGGCCGGCGAAGTCATCGGGGAGCCGGCTCGGCCGGGTCGCCCAGATCGCCGGATTGACCGTCGGCAGCTGTTCCTCGGAGCCGGCGAACAGCGTCTCGTGCAGCTTCTCGCCCGGCCGCAGCCCGGTGTAGCTGATCTGCGGATCCGGGACGTGCAGCTGCTCGGCGTACCGTCGCACCAGATCGACGATCCGGACCGGCTCGCCCATGTCGAGCACGAAGGTCTCGCCGCCCTCGGCCATCGGCGCGGCGGAGAGCACGAGCCCCACGGCCTCCTCCACGGTCATGAAGAACCGGGTTACCTCGGGATCGGTCACGGTGACCGGGTCGCCGCGGCCGACCTGCTCGGCGACCGCGGCGAGGAACGAGCCGCGGCTGCCGAGCACGTTGCCGAACCGTACCGAGCACACTCGAGTCAGCCCGTTCGCGTGCGCCTGCACGACCATCTCGGCCAGCCGCTTGGTGGCACCGAGTATCGACCTCGGATCCGCGGCCTTATCGGTCGAGATGAGCAGGAAGCATTCCGTGTCGGCCGCGAGCGAGGCCTGGATCACGTTCTGGGTCCCCAGCACATTGGACTTCACGCCCTCGCAGGGGTGCCGCTCAAGCAGCGGCAGATGCTTGTGGGCCGCGGCGTGGAAGACGACGTTGGGTCTGGCAGCCCGGAACACCTGCTCGATCCGAGCTTGGTCGCGGATGTCCGCGATGATGACCTCCGGGTTGTCGAACAGCGCCTTGCCGTCGAGTTCCAGCTGGAGGGTGTGCAGGTTGGACTCGTCGTGGTCGAGCATGTGCAGCGAAGCAGGCTCGCAGCTGCGGATCTGGCTGCACAGCTCCTGGCCGATAGAGCCGCCGGCGCCGGTCACCAGGACTCGGGCCCCAGCCAGCGCGGTCCGCGTGGTCGGCCGCAGGCTCTGGCGCTCGGGGCGGCCGAGCAGCGAGCTGTAATGGACCGCGCGCATGTCCGCCGCCCGGGCCACACGCTCCACGGCCGACAGGAACGAGGGCAGGAACCGCACGTGCGTTCCGGTACCGGTGGCCTCGCGAACCAGGGCGCTGATCATCGCCGCAGGCAGTGACGGGATAGCGATGACGACCGCCGCGATGTCGCGCTCCCGGACGGTACGGCGCAGGTCGCTCAGCCTGCCGAGTACCGGTATCCCGGACACCGACCGGATCCGGGCATCGTCGTCCAGGGCGCAGACCGGCCTCAGCCCGTAGTCGGGTGACCGGCGCAGATCGCGGGTCAGCGTTCTGGCTGCGGCGCCTCCGCCAACGATCAGAGTCGGCAGTCCGGTGTGGCGGCCAGCCTGATTTGCTCTAGCTGCGGTGAAACGCTGGCGGTTACGGTGAACACCATTGGCGATCCTCAGATCGCTCATATCGCGGTTTCCACGTGATCGGCCGGGGACTCCGGGTCCGCGCTTCCGGTCACGGTTTCGGCGGCGTCTTTCCGGACGGCGGCGGCGGCGGCGGCCTTCGGCTCCTTCTTGCGCCGCCCGCGCCTTCGGTACTTCAGTCCGATCACACCAAGCAGCGGCCAGCCCGTGGTCAGTCCCAGATCTACGGCCTGGTCCAGTGCCGCACGCGGCGCGAATCTTGACAGCACGAGGATGAGCGCCGGGTCGTCAGGGCGGGCGCGGAGCGTAATGTCGGGGAGGGCAGTTACCGTCAGTGCGGTCGGCCCGGAGCCCCGGCCGAGCGGATGCGGCCCGATCGTGGGATTGAGCTTCGAGTCGCCCGCCGTCGACGACATGTGGCTGGCGAAGGCGGCAATCCCGGACACCCGCCTGCCGCCGTTGAGGTGGCTGCCGCTGTCTGCCGCTTCGGCGATGGCAGGCAAGGTCCCGTCAAGGTGCGCGGCGAGCGCGCTGAGCTGAGCGGGCGGCACCGGGCCGGTCAGGACGAGCGTGCGGGCCCCGAGGCGGTGCGCTGCCAGGTCCAGCCGGGCAGGCAGGTCGTCGCCGAGAGCGGTCAGCTCATCCTTCCTGAGCTCAGCGGAGCCGAGCAGCACCAGGCTGAGCTCCCTGGCGGCGGCGGCGGGCTCGGCGAGCGTAGGCCGGGCCAGCTCGCGGATCGTGGCGATGAGCAGGCCGATGATGAGGCCGAGCAGCGCGGCCAGCACCGAGTCCACCGCGACGTGCCTGGACCGGGACGTTGCGTAGGCCGGCCCGCTGATCACCGCGGCCCCCTGGTCGGCGGTGCTGGACGACAGGATCTGCTGCGCTGCCGACATATTGGCTGATAGCTGGGTTTCGACCGCGTTCAGCTCGGAGAGCAGAGCCTGGACTCCGGTGTCGGTGGACGGCAGATGGTTGGCCTGAGCCTTCGCCAGCTGCTTGACCAGGCTGGCGCGGCTGGCGTTGAGCTGGTCGCGCTGCTGCGCCAGAGTGGCCAGCTGGCTGCTGGACTGCGTCCCGAGCGCGTCGAGGACCTTGACGATCGAATCGGCCAGGGACAGGCTCAGGCGGATGGCGACCGAGCGGCTGGTGTCGGTGACGGTGACCGCGACGATCGCCGAGCTGCTCAGCGAGGTGGCCGTGATCTCGTGCCTGGCGACGAAGACGGCGTTCCGGTCGACCGCCGCGGCGGTGATCGCCTGCTGCACCACCTGCGGGCTGGTCGCGACCGCCGTCACCCGGCTGAGGATCGCCAGGACCTGCGTGTCCGCGTCCGGCGCGGCAGCCTGTGCCTGGATGTTCGCGGTCGCGGCGTAGCTGACCTGCTGGGCGAGTCTGAGCGGGGCGACAACGGCGGCCGGGATCAGGGCCAAGATGATGAGCAGCCATCGATGCCGCCAGAAGATGCGGCGTACCGCCTCGCTCGCTTCCACGGGCTGACTACGCCCCTCTCTGGGCCGAATCGGATCTTCCTAGCCTGGGTGCTGGTGGTCCGGGCCGCCTCAGCCAACTAGGGGAGTTTGTCTACGTCGTTTGCATGAGTGGCTTCTGCGGCCGGATTACCTATGCTCAGTGGGGTGCCCCGAGATGCCATCGCCGCCAGCCGCCTGACCCTGGCCGGCGTCGGACTTGCCTGCTGCCTGCTGGCGGCCGGCTGCGGTTCGGCCCGATCGGCGGGCAGCACGGGCGGTGCCGCGCCTACGCCTCATCCGCCCACGGCTCATGCGACGACGCCGCAGCCGTGCCTACGCCTCATCCGCCCACGGCTCATGCGACGACGCCGCACCCGACGACGCCGCACCCGACGACGCCGCACCCGACGAGGTCGGCGCGGGCATCAGCTACGGCATCCGCGCCCGCACCGGGGGCCGCGGGTCGGGTGACCAAGATCCTGGTGATCATGGAGGAGAATCACAGCATCGGCCAGGTGTTCCCGGCTCGGATGCCCTACCTGTGGAGCCTGGCCAGAAGATTCGGGATGGCGACGTCCTGGAGCGACGTGGGCCATCCGAGCCTGCCGAACTATCTGGCCATCTTCGCCGGATCCTCGTTCAACAATCCGCAGGATTGTTCTCCCGGTCCCGGATGCACCTATCCGGGTCCATCGGTATTTGGCCAGGTGATCGCGAACGGCGGCACGGCCCGCGCGTACCAGGAATCCATGCCTTCGCCGTGCGACCGGGCCACTAGCGGCAACTACGACGTCAATCACAACCCGTGGGCCTATTTCCCCGGCGAGGCCGGGGACTGCCTGGCCGACGACATCGCGGCCGGCACCCCCGCCGCTGGACGGCTCGCATCAGACGCCAGGACCGGGACGCTGCCGACCGTTGGCATGATCACGCCGAATCTGATCCACGACGCTCACGACGGCACGCTGGCGCAGGCAGACGCCTGGCTGCGCTCCTGGCTGCCGGTGCTCATGTCGGGGCCCGACTGGCGGGCCGGCCGGCTGGCGATCGTCGTGGTCTTCGATGAAGGCGAGACGACGGAGCAGGTGCCATTTGTGATCATGGCACCCGGCGTGTCGGGCGATGTCATCAGCCGCCCGCTGGATCACTACGCGCTGACCCGGCTCATGGACGAGGTCGCCGGGGTGCAGCCGCTGCGTGCTGCCGCCCGAGCGCCGAGCCTCGGGCCGGCGCTGCGCCTGAAGCTCTGAACTGCCTGCATGAGCCAGGAGCTTGCCTGAGCCAGGAACTGCCGCTGCGACCGAAGGAGCACCATGACGACGCGCCACATGCCTGCCGCACCTAGCGGTCGGCTGGTGTTCATCGGCGCGGTCCACGAGGCGGAGCCGGCCCTTGCGGCCCTGTTCGACGTCGCGGCGGAAGTCGTCGAGGTGATCACGGTGCCTGCCGAAGACGGGCAGCGGCCGGCCGGCTATGTGGATCTTGAGCCGCTCGCTGCGGCACATGGAACACCGGTGCGACGCTGCGACGACATCAACGACGCCGAGCAGGTCGATTCCATCCGGCGGCTGGCACCTGATGCGATCGTGGTGGTCGGGTGGACCCGGCTGCTTGGCGCGGAACTGCTCGCGATCCCGGGTCGCGGCTGCATCGGATTCCACGCGTCCGCGCTGCCGCGTTACCGCGGCCGCGCTCCCGTGAACTGGGCCATTATCCGAGGCGAGACGCAGACCGGTAACACCATGATGTACCTCGACGCCGGTGTCGATACCGGCGACATCATCGATCAGCGGATGGTGCCGATCGGGACCGATGACACCTGCGCCGCCGTCTACGCGAGGGTCGCCGCCGCCGGGGCGGCGATGCTCAGGGAGCACCTGCCGGCGATCCTGGACGGCACCGCGTCCAGGCGGCCGCAGGGACCCGCCGACGGCGAGGTCCTGCGCAAGCGGACTCCGGCGATGGGCGTCACTGACTGGTCCAGATCGTCCCGCTGCGTACACGACTGGATTCGGGCGCTGACCGAGCCCTACCCGGGTGCCTTCACCTTCCTGGCCGGACGGAAGGTCATGCTCTGGGCGTCTGACCTGGCGGAGGATGCCAGCATCGCAGGCAGGCCCGGGCAGGTGCTCAGTTGCGGAGCGGACGGCGTCGCAGTCGCGACGGCTGACGGAAGCATCCGAATCACAGCCATGTCCGATCCAGGCGCCTCACCGGAGCCGGCGCTGACCTGGGCGCGAGCCAGCGGACTTCGTCCACGCGACCGGTTCGATGAGGTGGACCGGGCTACTGCCCGGTGGGCGCTCGGGCTCGGTGCCGCCCCGATCGCCGTTCCTACTGCAGGGGGGTAACGGCGGCGGTGCGAGTCACGCGAATTGCGGTCATCGGGGCGCACCCTGACGACGAGATCCTCGGCGCCGGGGGCACTCTGGCCCGCCACGTCAGGGCGGGAGATGAGGTGCACGCGATAGTCGTCGCCGACGGAGCGAGCAGCCGCTACCCGGACCAGATGATGGCGACGCTCGAGAAGGACGCGCGGCGCGCCGCCGAGACGATCGGTTTCGCGTCGCTGCGCCTGCAGGCGCTGCCCGACCAGCGACTCGACACGGTGCCTTACATCGAGCTGACGCAGCTTATCGAGGCGGTGCTTGACGACATCAGGCCGCATGTCGTTTACACCCACTTTCCTTCCGACGTCAACGCCGATCACGGAATCGTTGCCAGGGCTGTGTGGACTGCGTGCCGCCCCTACTCCCGGCCGCAGTTGAACCGGTTCGCTGTCTTCGAGACCCCCTCGTCCACCGAATGGGCCTGGCCGGTGAGCGACAGCGTCCTTAATCCGAATCACTTCGTGGACGTCACCGAGACGCTGGATATCAAGATCGCAGCCATGGAGTGCTACGAGTCGGAACTGCGCGACTATCCGCACCCGCGGTCGAGCCGTGCCCTCAGAGAACGGGCAGCTTACTGGGGAAGTCTCGTCGGGCGCCGGGCGGCTGAGCCGTTCCGGATCCTGCGGGACGTGGCATGACGGTGGCCGGCCTGTCGTCAGCGGTCGTGATCGGGATTGCGGCGGCTACTGCGCTGACGGCCTGCGGCAGTCGGCAAGCACCGACTCCGGTGCGCTTCAGCAGCCATGACACGCTGACCTAGTACTGGGGGGTTCTGCAGGCCTTCTCCTATGCCGATTGGCGGTACCCGTCGCCGGCCGAACTGCTCGCCATGATCAGGCAATGGGAGCGGTCGGACTGGCAGGGAGAGCAGACCTTCGCGTGGAGCTTCGCGGGCCATTCACTCGCCAGGCACCCGGACCTGCTGGCGGTGCTGGCGGCCGTCAACGACGGCCGGGTCAAGGCGCTTACCGGGACGGCCGCCGGCAGCAAGACAGGCTCCGCATCCTAAGAACGGCGTAGTCACTCCTACTTCAGATGCCCGATGGTAGCTCCCACCTGGCGCAATAGAGTTCGCTCCGTAGTGTCTTCGTCACGCCTGAGCATGACGAAGACGTCGGCGTCCGGGGAGGGCATCGGTGGGACACCAAAGGCTGAGGCGCAGGCGGGCCGTTGCCACCGTCATCGAGCCGTTGTGCTGACCGCTGGGGCACGTGCCATCCGGCTCCGGCTGCGCCAGCACGCCGCCCTAGCTGCCCGCAGGCTCCGCCGTCCCGCTGTCTGCGGACTGACGCTGGCCGCGGCGGCGCTCGGCAGCCTCGTCATCGCCCCGGCAGCCCAGGCCTCGACGGTCGCCTGTAACGCCTCGAGCCTGATCTCGGCCATTACCACGGCGAACAGCACGTCCGGGACGATCACGCTGACCAGTGGCTGTACCTACACCCTGACGGCGGTGAACAACACGACCGACGGTGGTACCGGCTTGCCGGTCATCACCGGAAAGGTCACGGTGCAGGGCAGCGGGGCCACCATCGCCAGATCCAGCGTCGCAGGGACGCCGGCCTTCCGCATTTTCGATGTGGCCTCGGGCGGAAATCTGACGCTCAACTCGCTGACCTTGAGTAATGGCCTGGCCAACAACGGCGTGCAGGGCGGCGGGGCCATCTTCAGTCACGGCACCCTCTCGGTGACCGGATGCACGTTCACCGGTAACTCGGCGCCGGCGGCGACCGGCACGTCCGGCGGCGCGATCAACAACAGCGGCACGCTGACGGTTACCACGAGCACCTTCACCGGCAACTCAGCCCAGGAGGGCGGCGGGGTCTTCAACCAGAAGACAGCCACCATCACGAACAGCACGTTCACCAACAACCAGGCCACCATCTACGGCGGCGGGGCGCTGCTGAACGCGGCCGGCACCGAGACCCTGTCCGGGGACACCTTCACCGGCAATACCGGGCCGGGCGGAGGCGCGATCGACAACGATACGACGCTCAAGATCAGTGACAGCACGTTCTACAACAACACCGGCGGCAGCAACGGCGGCGGGGGCGTTGAGAACTTCGGAAACACGACCATCACGCAGTCGACGCTGTCAGGCAACACGTCGCCTTACGGCGCTGACATCTTCAACTACACCGGGTTCAAGCTGTCGATCAGCATGAGCATCGTGGCCGGCGGGCTGAGCGGGAGCAACTGCGGCGGCCAGGCCCCGATCACCGACCTCGGCTACAACATCGATTCCGGAACGTCCTGCGGGTTCTCGGCGGCTAACCACTCGCTGAGCACCACCCAGCCGAAGCTCGACGCGCTGGCCTCGAACGGCGGGCCGACCCGGACGATGGCGCTGCCCGCAGGCAGCCCGGCCGTGGACGCCATCCCGGCCAGCGTGAGCGGCTGCACCGGCAGCACCGACCAGCGCGGCACCGCCAGACCCCAGGGCAGCGGCTGCGACATCGGTGCCTACGAGATCGTGGTCACCAGCGGTGACACCCAGCCTCCGACCGTGCCGACCGGCCTGACCGCGACGTCGGTGACGGCGAACACCGTGTCCTTGCAGTGGAACGCCTCGACCGACAACGTGGGCGTCACCGGTTACACCGTCTACCGCAACGGGACCGCCGTGGGCAGCACCGGCGGGCCTGCCGCGACGTCATTCACCGATGTCACAGCCGCGCCGTCGACCAGCTACCAGTACACGGTCGACGCCTTCGACGGGAGCGGGAACCATTCCGCGCAGTCATCGCCGGTGCCGGTGACGACGCCGGCTCCATCGGGAATCAAAGCCGGGCAGAGCGGCGCGGTCAGCACGGCGACCCGGGTGAGCAGCGTCACGATCACCTTGTCGAGCCCGGTCTATGCCGGTGATCTCCTGGTCGGCTGGTTCGGGCAGTACGACTCCGCCGGTCAGGTGCAGGTCTCGGACAACGTGAACGGCGCGTGGACCCGCAGCAGCGCCTCGACCACGTTCTCCAGCGGCGGCGGTGACCTCGCGCTGTACTACGTGCAGAATTCCGCGGCGGCACCCTATGGCCTGACGATCACGATCACCGCCAGCAGCGCGACGTACCTGCAGGGCGCGCTCGGCGAGTACAGCGGCGTCGCTACCGCGGGCGCGCTGGACCAGGCAGCCGCCGCGAAGGGAAACAGCACGCACGTCGATTCCGGGCCAACCGGTGCGGTAGGCGCCGGCGAACTCGTTGTCGGCGGCATCATCACGGGCGGCTCGCCAGGTACGGTTACCCCCGGATCCTCTCAGGGCCAGGCGTTCACGATGCGCGCGCAGACCAGCTCTGGGTCGTCCGACCTAGAGGACGTGCTGACGAGCAAGGCGGGCACGCAGGACGCGACGGCGACCTTCGGCACAGCCACGGACTGGTACGCCGCCGCGGGCGTGTTCCATCCATACGGCGGCGGTGACACGCAGCCGCCGACCGTTCCAACCGGACTGACCGCGACCTCGGTCACGGCCAGCGCGGTGGCCCTGAGCTGGACAGCGTCTACGGACAACGTTGGTGTGACCGGTTACACCGTCTACCGAAACGGCACCGCCATCGGCACCACCGGCGGCAGTACCACCACGTACACCGACTCGACCGTCGCCCCGTCGACCAGCTATTCCTACACGGTCGACGCCTTCGACGCCGCGGGCAACCACTCGGCTCAGTCGGCACCGCTGCCGGTCACGACGCCAGCCGGGCCGCCGCCGAGCGCCCACTGGGTTCAGGGCGCGGCCGCAGGAACCGGCAGCAAGGTTGTCAGCCTCACCGTCACGCTGTCCAAGGCGGTGAGCGCCGGAGATCTGCTCGTCGGCTGGTTCGGCCAGTACGACTCAAGCGGGCTGGTTCAGGTGTCGGACAACGTGAATGGCGCGTGGACCCGCAGCAGCGCCGCGACCACCTTCTCCAACGGCGGCGGTGACCTCGCGCTCTACTACCTGCAGAACGCCGCGGCCGCCCCGAACGGGCTGACGATCACCATCAGCTCCACTAATGCGACGTACCTCGAAGCCGCGCTCGCTGACTACACCGGCGTAGCGACGACGGGTGCACTCGATCAGGCGGCGGTGGCGAAGGGGAACAGTACCTCGGTCGATTCAGGTCCGACAGCGGCGGTAGGCGCTGGCGAACTCGTGGTCGGCGGCATCATCACGGGCGGTTCACCGGCCTCGATCACGCCGGGATCGTCGCAGGGCCAGCCGTTTGTCATCCGCAGCCAGACGAGCTCGGGGTCGGTCGACCTCGAGGATGTGCTGGTGAGTGTGGCCGGAGCGCAAGACGCCCGGGCCACCTTCGGGACCGCCACCGACTGGTACGCCGTGGTCGCGGTCTTCCATACCACTTCCTGACTATAGGAACAGGTGAGCTTCAGGTGCGCCGCTTTGTTGGCACCGCGGCGGTTGCCGCGACCGTCCTTACCGGCCTGGTGGCTGCCCCGGCGGCGCAGGCCGCGACCGTGCCCTGCAGCGCGTCAAGCCTGATCTCGGCCATTAAGACAGCGAACGGCACCACGGGTGGTGCCACCATCACGCTGACCAGCGGTTGTGTCTACACGCTGACGGTGGTGAACAACACGACCGACGGCGGTACCGGACTTCCGGTCATTACCGGCAAGGTAACGGTCGTAGGTGGCGGAGCAACGATTGCCCGGTCCACCGCGTCTGGGATCCCGGCGTTCCGCATTTTCGATGTCGCCTCGGGCGGCAGCCTCACGCTGAAGTCGCTGACGCTGAGTCATGGCCTGGCCGACAACGGGGTAGCCGGCGGCGGCGGCATCTTCAATCACGGCACGCTGTCGGTGACCGCAAGTACGTTCCTGAGTAATTCGTCGCCGGCCGTAACCGGGACCTCCGGTGGCGCGATCAACAACAGCGGCACGCTGACGGTTACCACGAGCACGTTCACCGGCAACTCCGGGCAGGAGGGCGGCGGGGTCTTCAACCAGCAGACCGCCACCATCACGGACAGCACGTTCACCGGCAACAAGGCCACTGTCTTCGGCGGCGGTGCCCTGGTTGCCGCGGCCGGAACGACGACCGTGACCGCCGATGCCTTCATCGGCAATTCCGGGCCCGGCGGCGGCGCGATCGACAACGACACGACTGTCCACATCAGCGACAGCACGTTCACCGGCAACACCGCGGGCGCCAATGGCGGCGGGGGCGTGGTGAACTTCGGTACTGCGACGATCGTGCAGTCGACGCTGTCAGGTAACACGTCGCCGTTCGGCGCGAATGTCTTCAACTACACCGGTTTCACGCTGTCCATCGGCATGAGCATCGTGGCCGGCGGCCTGGGCGGCAGCAACTGCGGCGGCCAGGCTCCGATCACCGATCTGGGCTACAACATCGACACCGGCACGTCCTGCGGCTTCACCACCGCGAACCATTCGCTGAGCACCNCCCAGCCGCGGCTGGACGCCGTGGCCTCGAACGGCGGGCCGACTCAGACGATGGCACTGCCCCCGGGCAGCCCGGCGATCGACGCCATTCCCGCCGCGACCGCCGGCTGCACGGGCACCACTGACCAGCGGGGGATCGCCAGGCCGCAGGGTACCGGCTGCGATATTGGCGCTTTCGAGGTGATCGTCACCCACGGCGACAAGGTCCCGCCGACAACGCCGACCGGCCTGAAGGTGACCGGGTTCACGGCCAACACGGTGTCCTTGAAGTGGACGGCATCGACTGACAATGTTGGCGTCACCGGCTACACCATCTTCCGCAACGGGACAGCGGTGGGCGGTACCGGCGGAGCGACGTCATTCACCGATGTCACGGCCGCGCCGTCGACCAGCTATCAGTACAAGGTCCGTGCCTTCGACGGCAGCGGCAACAAGTCGGGCACGTCGACTGCGGTAGCGGTGACCACTCCGGCACCGGCCGGGATACAGCCCGTGCAGAGCGGCGCGGTGTCGACCGCGACCGGAGTGAGCAGCGTGACCATCAACCTGCCCGCTCCGGTCCACGCGGGCGATCTGCTGGCCGGCTGGTTCGGCCAGTTTGCCGCAACGGGTCATGTCACGGTGTCAGACAACGTCAACGGAGCGTGGACGCGAAGCAGCGCATCGACCACCTTCTCCGGCGGCAGCGGGGACATCGCGCTGTTCTACCGGCAGGACTCGGCGGCGGCGCCATGGGGCCTGACGATTACCATCACGGCAGCCAGCCCCACGTTCCTGCAGGGAGTGGTAACCGAGTACAGCGGCATCGCCACCACCGGCGCGCTGGATCAGGCCGTCGCCGCCAAGGGCAACAGCACGTCCGCTGCTTCTGGTCCTACTGGCGCGGTCAAGGTCGGCGAGCTGCTGTTCAGCGGCCTGATGACGGGTGCGTCGCCGGGGACCGTGACCGCGAACGGCGGCCTCGTCATCCGTGCCCAGACGGGCAGCCTCTCCGTGGATGACGCGGACATGAAGGTTGCGACGGCCGGCCCGCAGAACGCGACCTGGACGCTGCAGAACGCGGCCGACTGGTATGTCGTCGCTGCGGTGTTCCATGCCGCTCCCTGAGCTGCCCTGAATGCCCGGCCGGGCCAGCTGCTTGCTGGCCCGGCCGTTCCGGGTGGAGTGCGGCTGATCACCACGTCGCTGGCCGCAGCTGTCCGGTACGATATCTGGTCAGGTGTCAGGGTCGGCTGAGTCCGCGTTCGGCGCGGGACCGTCCCCGCGCGGGTGTAGTTCAATGGCAGAACATCAGCTTCCCAAGCTGACAGTGCGGGTTCGATTCCCGTCACCCGCTCCGAATGAAGCATTGCGCGAACCGGGTCCTGGTCTGAGTCCTGGCCGGGGGTCGCGGTGTCGGGTGCGGGGATCTGGTACACGGGGATGAGTCCTTTCTCGGTGATGCGTATCTCGTGGATGAGTGCTTCGATGGCGGCTTTGCGCTCGATGGCGTTGCCGGTCTGGGCGGGTCGGGTTCGGCGGGCTCGTCTGCTTCTGCCTGGTGCATCTTGGAGTGCAGTGCTGCGAGGTCGTGCGCGCTGATGATCTGGATGTATCCGCCGCCTGGGTGGCGGTGAGCGGCGATCCATGCGGTGCCGGGCTGGACGTCAGCGATCTCCCAGCGGTTCCCGTGCTCGCGGAACAGGCGGGCGAGGTTCGCGTCGCCGGGTGCGGGCGGCACCGGGCCGGGTGCCGCAGGCCGGGGTGACTGCGCTGGGCGCGGCGTGGCGGGCGTGATGCGGGTGGTGGCGTGACGTGGTTGTGCTGGCCGGTCGGGCTGGCTCATTGGTGGTGCCGGTTCCTGTGGGGCTGCTGGGCTAGTTCGTCTGCTACCTGTGCAATGAGCAGGCGGGAGTCCTGGGGCGGCAGTGCCATGTCTTGCAAGCGGGTGAAGGCCTGCAGGTAGTGGCCGCCGTCTAGGCAGAGCGTGCCGTCAGAGCCGGCGAAGACTATGCCGGGGTTGCCGGGGTCGGGGAAGGTCAGGATGGTGAACGGGCTGTCCATGGCCGGGTGCGCGCCGGCGTGGAACGGCAGGACCTGGATGGTGATGCCGGGCTGGTGGCTGGCGTCGGTGAGGCAGGTGAGCTGGGCGGCCATGACAGCCGCGGTGCCTGCGGTGCGGCGGATGACTGCTTCGCTGAGGATCCAGTGCAGGTGCGGGGTTCTCGTGTCGGCGAGGCGATGCTGGCGGGCGTGCAGGAGCGCGGCTAGCTCGTCGCTGTCCGGGCCGGGCGGGACGTCGCGGATGGCGTGGCGGTAGGCCGGGGTCTGGAGCAGGGCGGGGATAAGTTCGGGGTGGTAGCTGCGCAGGATCGCTGCGTCGGCTTCGAGGGCGGCGTAGGGCTGGAACCAGTCCGGGACAGTGACGCCGTAGTGGTGCCACCAGCTTTCTGCCGGGATTGCCGGGACAGGCCGAGCAGGCGTTCCCGTTCGTCGTTGTCGTGCGCACCGTAGATGCCGAGCAGGAGCTTGACGTCGCGGGGCAGGACGGTGACCCGCGCGTTCTCGATCCGGCTGATCTTGGCGGCGGACCATTCGAGCTTCCCGGCCGCCTGGCTGATCGTGAGCCCGGCCTGTTCGCGCCACTGCCGCAACTCGGCGGCGAGACGGCGCCGGCCGATTGCCGGGTTCCCCGGTGTCGGTGTCGGTGTCGTGTTGTCCGTAGTCATCGCGGTCCGCGCCGTCAGCGCACGGCTGCCATGGGAGCGGCGGCGTGGTCGCGGATGAGGGTGGCTGCGGCGGCGGGGTCGGCTGCGGGGCAGTCGTGGCCGCTGGCGAGGTGGTAGGCGGTGCCGTCGGTGGTGGCGATGGCGGTTCCGGCCGGGGTGAAGATGTGGAGCCGGGGGTTGACCTGGCCGGACGGATCGCACTGGGCGGCGGGCGGGCGGAGCACGATGCGGTGTGTCCTGGCCAGGACGCTGCGGATGCCGAGCCCGGCCAGGGCGGTTTGCAGGTCGGACAGGAGCAGCAGCCGGCGGGCGGCGTCGGGGCCGGTGAGTATCGGGTCGGGTGGCTGAGCGCTGGTGGTGTCGGTCGGCACGGTTCTCGGTGTCCGTTTCTTCTTCGCTGTCGGCTGGGGTGCTGACCGCGATGCTAGGCGCGCGAGTAATTGCCGCCTAGAGGTGTTGCGATATATTGCTTCAGCGGAACATGCCAGCGCACTTGACGCCTGCCGGGCTTCATCGGATTCTTGCTGTGCGCAACAATTCGCAATCAAGCCAGGAGAGGCATGGTCATGCAGTTAACGTTCATCGGCAAGGACCCTGAATCCAACCCGACCGGCTCGCCCACGGTGTACCGCACGGACCGGGGAAGCTGGGTGGTGCAGGGCTGGATGGTCACCGACCCGGAAGCGCTCGCGCAGATGAGCATCCCGGAGGGCGAGACGTGCGTGGAGATCCCGGACAGGATGGTGCAGTTCCTCAGGTAGGAGGACCGTGACCCCGGTATCGGATGACGAGTTCAGCGAGCTGCTGGCCAGCTTCAAGCGGGAGGCCGTCCACCTGGAGATGCGCGATGCCTACGGGACGGCGGTCGAGCTGCCGCACATGGCGCAATGGCAGGCCGGCGAGCCCGACGACCTGGAATGGCTCCAGGGCTGGTGCGCCGTGCTCCGCGAGCATGCGCGGGCCGGCAGGTCGGTCAGGCGGGCGCGGATAGTTTCCGAGCCGCTGAGTGATTACCAGCGCTGGTCCCACAGCATCGCTCATCCGATGGTGGACGCCGGCGAGGACATCCGGTGGGTGCCCCGCAGGATGGTGTCGCCGGTCGCGGTGCCGGGTAACGACTTCTACTTGTTCGATGACCGGCTGGCCGTGTTCCTGCTGTACGCAGGGAACGGCCTGGCCGCTGGCATGGTCAGCACGGCCGACCCTGCTGCCACCGGGCTGTGCCGGTCGGCGTTCGAGGCCGTGTGGAAGCTCTCGATACCGCACAGTGACTACCAGCCCGTCTAGCTCGGCCCGCCAGGCTCAGCAGGCCCTCGGTGCCCGCATGCGGGAGATCCGCAAGGACGCGGGCCTGACCGGGCGGGCGCTGGCCATCGCCACCGGCCAGCACTTCACCAGGGTCAGCAAGATCGAGAACGGGGCCCAGGCCCCGACCGACCAGGACATCCGCGACTGGTGCCGTGCCTGCGCCGCCGGGGCCCAGGTCCCCGACCTGATCGCCACAGCCCGCGCCGTCGAGTCCGCCTACCTCGAATTCCGACGGCAGGCCCGCGCCGGGATGAAGCGAGTCACCGGGGCCCACACGCTACCCCTGTACGAGCGGACCGGCGTATTCCGGATCTACGAGCACAACGCGATACCCGGCCTGTTCCAGACAGCCGCCTACACCGCCGCCATGCTGACGTTCTGGATCGAATTCCTCGAAGTGCCCAACGACATCGACGCCGCCGTCGCAGCCCGCATCGAACGACAGCGGGTCCTCTACCAGCGCGGCAAGCGATTCGAGGTAGTGCTGGAAGAACAGGCCCTGCGGACCTGGTTCGGCAGCGCCGACATCCAGGCCGGGCAGCTCGGTCGGCTGCTGGAGGTCATGTCCCTGCCGACCGTCTCGCTCGGCATCATCCCCATGATGACCAGGCGGACCGCAGTGCCGTCGGCGGGATTCTGGGTCTTCGACAACTCCCTGGTCGCACTGGAAACACCAACCGCCAGCCTCGAAGTCGCGCAGCCGCAGGAAATCGAGCTGTACACCCGGATGTTCAGCCACCTCCAGGCCGCGGCCCTGACCGGCCCCGCCGCCAGGTCACTCATCATCAAGACCCTGGGCGAGCTGGTCCTTCTGCGGGGCTGAGCTAGGAGAGGTTGACGCGGCTGCTACGACGGGCAGTCATGGTTCGCATCGCGACCTTCCAAGGCGACGCACCTTGAGGTCTGTTGGTCATCCCGCAGCGGCTGTTAGCCGTCGGCCCACTGCACAGCCTGGTTGCGCATGGTGAAGGCCCGGAGTGTCGTTCCGGGCCTTCCTAACGTGTCCCTGACGCGCTAGCTGCGCGAACGAGTCCGGGGACTTGCGTCGGACCCGAGCGTAGCACGCGGACGGAGAGGGATTTGAACCCCGGGAGACGCAAGTCCCCGCCGGAACGACACTCCGGTGCCTTCGGCCACTAGGCTACCCGTCCTGAACTGTCCGAGACTCTACCACACATGAGATGAGAGATTACGAGCAAGCTGGCTGAGCGAAGACCGGAGCGTCAGGTTTAGGATTAGCCATGATGGTCATGCTAACATCGTCGAAAGGCATGCCGGCCGGGCACGCTGGAGGCTTGAAAGAGAAAGATTATGCCGGAATTTACGGAGTTTTCCCGTCAGGGTGCGCGGAGCGGGGGCTCGGACCCGATGTTCACGCTCCAGGCCAGGGGCCTGATCTCGTTCAACCAGGCCGCTTACGAGGCGCTGGGCGAGCCGGTTGCGGTGGCCCTGCTGTATGACCCGAAGGAAGGCGTTGTCGCGCTGCGCATGGTGCCGAAGGCGTATGAGAACGCGTACACGGTGCGCAAGCAGCAGCAGGCGCAGTCTTACCTGGTGGGCGCCCAGGGGTTCGTCGCGCACTACGGGATTCCGACGCGGCGGGCGCGGCGCTTCACCGGCCGCGACTACGGCGACGGCGTGTGGGGCTTCGACCTGAACGAGGGCGTCGCCGTGCAGAACCGACGGGGCGGCCAGGCCGGCCCGCCGGTCACCGACTGCTGGCGGGCCACCAGCGACGGTTTCGAGGTCCCGGGCCTGATGAACATGAACCATAAGGCGATGTCGCATCCCGGTTACATGCGGCAGCCAGGGCAGGAGCCGCCGCTGGTGCGGGTGGGCATGCTGGTCGCCTGCGGGCCGCTGGGAGAAGATCCCCCGACCTCGGAGGTGCGGGGCCGGCTCATCGGCTTCCTGACCTACGCGCCCGTCATGGAACTGATCAACGCGCTCAGCGTCATCGGCCCAGGCGTTGCATGGGCGCCATGGGGCGGGCACGGCCGGTACAGCTTCGAGGCGGCCTTGACCGGCGAGAGCGACCAGGAAGCGCCCTACGCGTCAGGCCTGCTGGTCCCCCCACGGGGCAGCGCCGCGCGGTACGGGAGCGACTCCCGGTTCGCCGAGCTGGTGCTGGACATCGAGCCGCGAGGCCCGCAAGGCGGCCCCGCGCAGGCAGCGGACCTTGCTGCCTGGCATGACCGATTCGCGCAGGCGCTGAAACTGCCGGCGCTCTTCGAGCACTTCCTCGCGAACGAACTGGGCCTGAGCACGGCTGATGACCCTCCCGCGCAAGTCGGAGTCTGGCTCAAGGCGAGGAACATCACCGACCTGGTGGACATCAAAGGCCTTCAGGCCGTACGCGGATCGATGATGTCGAACCAGTTCACGGGCTGGGCAGTGGCCGATCCGAACGGCAAGGAACCGGGCGGCACGTCGCTGGACTGGCTGACGTCGATGTGCGACCACACGCTGCACCTTGATGGCTACGAGCCTGTCCTGGCTGATATCGAGGCCGCGGACCGGCCTCGGTGATGGAGTAGTACCGCCGTGCCCGCTCGCCCTCGTTGTCCCGCCATTCGCTGGTCACCAGGCCTGCGTCGCGCAGGCGGTTGAGCAGCGGGTAGACGGTGCCGTCGCTGGTCAGCAGACCGTCGGCAGCATCGAGGTCGCGGACGGCTGGCCAGCGGACGCCACCGCGATCTATGGTCAGCAGGTGGAACCGCCCGTGAACCGTCAGCGTCCCGTACAAGGCGCTCGTGCCAGAGCGGGGGAATCGCAGGACGCCGCCAGCGACGCGGACGTGATCGAGATGGGCGGTCATCCACCGCGCTGGCCGTGGCGAGGTGCGCGAGGACCGGCAATCAGTACCGTCCTGGCAGCGCTCGCCCTCGGGCTGCTGCTGGGCTTTGCCGGCGGTCACCTCCAGGCGAGCATCAGCGACAGGGCGACCCCGGCGGCCACGGCCTCCAGCACGGTGCTGCCGGTTGGCGATACCGCGATCAGCGCGACCGGGAGCCGGTGTGCTGTGCAGCGGGGTCATACTCTCCAGCTGGGCATCGAGATCATGAACCAATCGGACCGCCCGCTGGCATTACGCCAGGTCGAGCCGGTGCTGCCGCTGGGCGGGCTGCACGCGATAGCCAGTCAGCGGGGAACCTGCGGCTCGCTCCCGGACGTGGGCCCTGAGCAGGCCACGTCACTCGCTCCTGGTGCCACCGGATGGCTGACCGTCACCTTCGACGTCATGGTCAGCTGCCCGCAGCCGCTACCGGTGGAGTTCAAGGTCAGCTACCTGCAAGCTGGCAGACTGACAACAGCCGAACTCGACAGCTTTCCTGATCTCGGCCAGGTCAGGTACAACAATTGCAACACGAGTCCAACAGGCCAATGATGATCGAGAAGAAGATCTCGGCCGGTTCTTGTCAGCTGCCCTCAGTCCAGTACCGCTGCAACCGGGCTATTGCCTCGTCCTTCGTCAGCCCCGCTATCTCCGCGTCACTCATCCGGACCCGATCGCGCAGTAGGAATGCCACTTCCGCAGGCAACGCTTCAGCTGGCGGCTCCGGATCACCCCGTTTAGGGAGTGCCTCACCCCGGACGCAGGCGAACAAGCACCGCAGCATCAACATCCAGTTGTCGCGGTGGTTCGGCGCGTTCAGCAGCCGGTCTTGCCAGTCTTCCGCGTACTCGCGGAGAGCTTCGATCATGTCCGCAATCGCGTCGTCAAGCGTGCCCCCGTCAGCAGCTAGCGGCAGGCCGGGTATGAATACCGACCACCCGCCAGCCTCGGCCACCACCTTCGCCCGTGACGGCACGGGCGGTCGGTCCACTGCAGTCGCCGGGCCGGCGCTGGTCGGCTACCTGGCGACTTCCGGCCGCTTAGTCAACTTTGATGTAGTTCAGCTCGAAGTCGTGCTTCCACTGCGATCCGTCTGCCGATCCCTCCCAGGCACCCTTGATCGTTCTGCCGTCGTCTGAGAACACCCCCGTGTAGCGCTGCCAGAAGCCCGGGGCCTCGCGCCAGAGCTGCCAGACGCCATCGTTCAGGCTCATCTGGTAGCTGCGGGCGACTCCGCGCGAGTCGTAATAGTGCTGCGAGAGGGTCTCCGCTGCCTCGGCCGGACCGATGATCGCGATGCCGCTCGGGGCGGCGGGATTATCGACCGTGAAGCGCTGGATCAGGAAGAACTCTCCGGCAAGCCACTCGAACGTGGTCCGGCCGCCGCGATCACTGATGGGAGGACTGCCAAGGCCGAAGTAATCAGCCACGAACTGGACCTCCATCTCCCACTCCCCGAGCAGGGCAGGCGGGCCAGCGCCGGAGGCCGTTTGGCCGGGATGTCGCCCGGATTGTCGGCCCCTCCTGGCTGGTTCGGATCCCGTGGCTCGTTCGCGTTGCTCATCGTGCGCCTGAGCAATGCTTGAAACCTGTGGATCGGCCGGGAAAGGGGTGTACCTTCCCGGTGATCTAGTCGAGGTCTCAAGCAAGATCGGCGGTGCAACGCCGGTCGGGAAGGTACAACCCGATGCTCACCGTAGTCCC
>JGI12269J14319_10000240_pt1 | contig 51413 bp, 46 predicted proteins | sample PeaSoiSIISIP2007_FD_14319 | JGI IMG/M metagenome (IMG submission 14319)
ATCCTNCTGCATACACATCAGACCGCGAATTGCGCCGCCTCCCAACGAGCTATCCGATTGAGGAATTGCGGCTTGCCGGAGTAGAGGTTTCGAAGGACCGGGAAAACGGCCAATCCCAGAATGCCGCTGATGACGAAGAGCGTGGTCGCGCAGGCCCAGCTCGCGGCGAGGTTCGGTCACAGGCTGCAGGTATAGCGCAGAGGTGCGCGGGGGGCTAAGCGCGCCGCCCGCTACTCATCCAGCAAATTTCGCGTAAGCAACTGGTCCTATTCGTAACCCCGTAGGCGCCGGGTGTTGGGGATCAATGGAACGGGAACCGGCTTAAGGTAACCCGAGATGTGGCCGTATTTAAAACCGCTTATTGCCCTGGCACCGCCTCCGCACCGAGCGCCTGCCATGGGCTGGTTTGCGCGCCCCCCATGGTCTGCGCGGCCAGCCATACGCCCTTAAATCCGGCAAAAGCGGTCTTGAAAGTGATCGGTAGCGACACCGTCAAGGTATTCCCGCTGGAGTGCACGTTGGCTCCTTGGGCCGAGACCGTGCACTGGCTGTTGCTGATGGTGTTGCTGCCGATGAGCACAATGTTGGTGGCTTGCGTGCCATCGCCGTTATCGGGATACAGGAACAACTGATTTCCCGGACGGTAATACGTGACGTAGCAGGCCGCACGTCCATCGATAGCCGTATTGACCAGCGCCCAGACGCTTTGAAGGTTGGACGCGGTGGACTGGTCCTGATAGGTGAATGTGATAATCTGGCTCGATGTGTTCCCTGAAGACGGACTCATGCCTATCGGATTCGGAGAGGTCGAAGGCAGGGGTGGTACCGCATGCACTCCCATAGTCTGCCAGCCAGAATTGTCCCCGTCGAAATCGCGTGCGGCCGTGTAGATCACTTTATTCCCCGCGAAGGACGCCGAGAAGCTCAAATTCAGCACCAGCGTGAAGGTATTGCCACTGCCCGTGGCTGAAGAACCAGCCAGTGGTACGGTGCACTGGCTGTTGCCTACGGTGCCGGTGCCATCCATTACCTTGCCCGAAAGTTGTGTGGCATCCCCGTTGTCGGCAACAATGTAGAGCGCGTTCGAAGGCCGCGAATAGGCGAGGTAGCAAGCCTGCCGACCGTCGAGGGCGGTGTTGATCAAGACGTTGACCACGCCGAGCATCTGGTATCCGCCGGGGGCGTTAAAGGTCGCGGTGAGGATCTGACTGCTGCCCGTGCTGACGGTCGGTGTGAGGCTCGCCGGGACCGGTTGCGGAGTGGCGACGAATTGGAGGAACTCCGCATTGGTGCCGCACCAGTACAAAAAGTCTTGGTGGCACAGCTGTTCGCTTGTAGGGGTGTAGATCTTGAGTTGTGAGTACGTGATCGAATACCTCGGCAGGGGATTCGCAATATCGTTCTGCACTTGAGTGAGTAGCGCTGTTGCCGCACCACCGACCGTCGGATCGAAGCCCCAATACGCGATGGTGCTTTCGGGGTTGAAGATACCATAGAGTGCAAACTGATACGCCAGCACCAATGCCCCGTTACTTTTGTCGATGTTGACGAATCCGGGAAGTTTCGACGTGCCGTCGCCACCAAGCAACAGGGCCGCTTCCTCATATTCGACAAGAATAGCGTTATAAAATTGCTGCGAGTTGCCGACCCAGTCAGCCCAAGTGTTTGAGAGGTCCGTGCCGGGACCGGCGAAAGACGTTAACGTGTAGTTGATCGGACCACTGGGTATTCCTATCGACCTGCTATCAACACCCTGCCATCCGAATTCGTCGCTGATCCAGTTGCTGAACGCTACGCCGTCAAGCCTGCCACCGACGTAGCCGTCGTAGGCACTGAACATCGAACCTGAGACGGCGCAAAAATAGCAACCGCCCGTAACGAAGGGAAGGGTGGTGAGGTAGACTATTCCTGTGTCTGCCAGCGAAGAGGACGCAACGACGAGCACGGCGCTCACCAAAATCCGTTTGAGAGACATAACTTACGTCCAGGTTGGCAGCCTCAATCAACTCATGCCACCTGTAGTGTAACCCCGTGCCGCCTCCCTTGGAGCTGTTGCAGTAATAATTTTGATACCTTAATATCCGGAATACTCCACCCTTTGGCTGTATCCTGATGGCGAATTTACTGTCTAAGCCGCGGTGGCCTTTCCGCGTTCCGCTTCCAGTTCCAGGCCGATGCGGCGCAGGCCTTCGGTGAGGAACTCGGGCTTTCCGCCGAGCCACACGCGGATGAAACCTTCCAGGCCGAGGTGCGCGCCGGGCACGATCAGCACGCTCTGGTTGACGCGGATGCGCTCCGTAAGCTCGTGGCTGGGCGTCGCCGATTGATAACGCATCAGGCACAGCGCGCCGGCTTTCGGCTCGCGGAAGGTCAGGAAGCCGCCGAAGCTCCCGGCCCAGGCGCGCATGATCGGGAGGTTGTGCTGGAGGATGGCGCGGGTGCGGGCGTAGAGCTTGTCGCGGTTTTCGGCTTTCACCGCGACGCGCGACACGGCGTCGGAGATTCTGTTGGGACAGATGCTGACGTAGTCGTGCTGGCTCCAGCACTGGGCCACCACATCTTTCGGGCCCACGATCCAGCCGATGCGCGCGCCGGGGATTCCGTAGGCCGTGGAAAGTCCGCTGGTGACGATCACGCGGTCACTCATGCCCCAGAAACTTTTGGTGCGCTCGCCGGGGATCTCGGCGCCCAGGTAAACTTCGTCGGCCAGGAGGTACGCGCCGGTGGATTCGCAACGGTCCACGATGCGTTGCATGGCGGCGGAAAGGATGGAGCGGCTGGGATTGTTGGGATTCGAAATGTAGACCAGGTGCGTTTTGGGGTTCACGGCGCGGTCGAATTCGTCCCAGTCGGGCTCCCAATTGTGGAAGCGGCTCTTGATACCCAGACCGAGGACTCCAAAGGGAATCTGAGCCGAATACTGCGGTTCGGAGCGGCGCCTCCAGATCACTATCCGTACCGCCTGCCTCATGCGAGAATGAAAAAGGCGGACGTTTTGTGCAAACCACAATAAATCTTCCCGATTCCCTCTACCAGAAAAGTGAAGCGCTGGCGGCTTCGCGCGGGGCTACGGTGGAACAGTTTATAGTTGAAGCCGTAAAAAAAGAAGTCCAAGGCAACCTCGGGTCAACCACCTCCGGCTCCTACGGCTACCGCGAGGCAGAGTTGCCGGTAACCCGCTCAATGCGGCCGGGGACGCTGGACCTCTCTCGTTTCGACTTTGATGACCTACTTGCCTGATGTCAACGTCTGGATTGCCAGGGCCGCAGAACGACACACCCACCATCGAGTAGCACGGCACTGGTTCAGCAATCTTCAAGACGAAAAGCTCGCGTTCTGCCGTTACCCAGTTGGGCTTTCTGCGGCTGTTGACGAACAAGCACGTCATGCAAGAAGAGGTCATGAGGCCAGACGAAGCGTGGCAGGCGTATGGCGTCCTGCGTTTGGACCGGCGAATCGGCTACTTGGTAGAGCCGAACGAACTCCCCGAAACGTGGCGGGCGTTCACCGAGGGCCCATTGAGCTCGCCGAACCTGTGGACCGACGCGTACCTCTGCGCCTTCGCCCACGCCGCTGGATTGACCTTGGTAACGTTCGACGCGAAGATCCCAACAAGGGAGAGTTGCCTTTTACTCGGCGGAACCCCCTGACGTGGGGTCCGGAAGCAGTGTAGGGACTTTTGTCGGGTGACCCCTTCAAAACCAATCGCAATCCTGGACAGCGGAGCGAGCGGGCACCGGGACCAAAAGGCCGGCAACCGGAGCTCGCCCTGGATACCGGTAGACCACGTGATAGCGTTAGCCTTGCAGCGGGGCCAACTCGCTTTCCGATATGCATGGGCAGACTGAAAGAGCGGCGGCCCTTCCCTCAAGCCGCGGTGGCCTTTCCGCGCTCCGCTTCCAGTTCGAGGCCGATGCGGCGCAGGCCTTCGGTGAGGAACTCGGGCTTGCCGCCGAGCCACACGCGGATGAAACCTTCGAGGCCCAGGTGCGCGCCGGGGACGATCAGCACACTCTGGTTGACGCGGATGCGCTCGCACAGCTCCTGGCTGGGCGTCGCGGATTGATAGCGCATGAGGCACAGAGCGCCGGCCTTCGGCTCGCGGAACGTCAGGAAGCCGCCGAAGCTCCCGGCCCAAGCGCGCATGATCGGCAGGTTGTGCTGCAGGATGGCGCGGGCGCGGGCGTAGAGCTTCTCGCGGTTCTCCGCTTTCACGGCCACGCGCGCCACGGCGTCGGAGATCTTGTTGGGACAGATGGTGACGTAGTCGTGCTGGCTCCAGCACTGGGCCACGACCTCTTTCGGGCCCACGATCCAGCCGATGCGCGCGCCGGGGATTCCGTAGGCTTTGGAGAGGCCGCTGGTGACGATCACGCGGTCGCTCATGCCCCAGAAGCTGCGGGTGCGCTCGCCGTGGATCTCCGCGCCGAGGTAAACTTCGTCGGCCAACAAGAACGCGCCGGTGGATTCGCAGCGGTCCACGATGCGTTGCATGGCGGCGGCGGAGAGGATGGAGCCGCTGGGATTGTTGGGATTCGAGATGTAGACGAGGCGCGTCTTGGGGTTCACGGCGCGGTCGAATTCGTCCCAGTCGGGCTCCCAATCCTGGTCGATGCGCAGGTGAAAACAGTTGACCTTGGCGCCGAGGCTCTTGGGGAGCCCCCAGTACTGCATGTAGTTGGGAACTTCGAAGGCCACTTCGTCGCCATCCTTCAAGAGAGTCAGCGCCAGAAGATAGTTGGCCTCGGAAGTGCCGTTGGTGACTTCGATATGGTCGGGGGTCGCGCCGGGATAAAGCTCCGCCAGGCTTTCGCGCAGCGGGATGGTGCCGTTGGACTGGCTGTAGGTCAGCGGCGTTGCGAGGATGGTATCGATATCCAGTCCCATTTCGGCCAGCTCGCGCAGGCTGACCGGGCGGACACCGCTCTCGCTCATGTCCATCTCGACGACGTTTTCCCACGTCGACTGCATGCGCTCCATCTCGAACTGTTCGATCTTCAATTGCCGCTCCTCTCGTAGCAATACTCGGCGATGTACAGGTCCTCGACGCCGAGCCCCGTGAAATCGCACACGACCGATGCCGGACAGTCCGGCGCGCCCCGATCGCAGAAAACGCCCAGCTCGACGGCGCGGCTCCATTCCGCCGGAGCATGCTGCAACTCCCCCAGCTTCTCACACTGGCGGCGGGAATCCGCCAGCACGAGCGCGGCGCGGCGCAGGAGTTCCGGGTCGAGTTCCTGTTTGCCGGGCGAATCCGACCCTACCGCGGAAATGAGTGTCCCGGGCTGCACATCGTCCGCCCACAGCAGCGGCTCGCGCGAAGCGGTCGTGGTGACGATCAGGCGCGCCTGGCGCGCGACTTCGGCGGGAGAAGCGGCGGGCAGGATTTCGACGCCCGGCAGCAGGTCCTGAAGATCTCGCCGGCACGCCGAGGCGCGCTCGGGCGTGCGGCCCCAGATGCAGATTTTCCGCAGGTCGAGCACGTCGGCATGCATCCGCGCCTGGAGCCGCGCTTGCACGCCGGTTCCCAGAATGCCGATGGCCGAATCCTCGCGGCGCAATTCGCGAGCCGCCATGGCGGCCACGGCGGCGGTGCGGACGTCGGTGAGGTGCCCGGCATCGGCGAGCAGCGCCACGGGCTCGCCGGTCTCCGCCGAGGAGAGCAGCACCATGCCGTTGCCGGTCTCGAGGCCGCGCGCGGTATTCCGCGGAAACGTGGAGGCGATCTTCAGGGCGAAATACCTGCCGCCGCGCCGGTAGCTGGATTTAACATGCACCTCGCCGGAGACCGGCGCGATATCCAGGTGCATGGGCATGGGGGTGTCGCATTCGCCGCGCGAGTTGGCGATCAGGGCATCGCGCATGCGCGCGATCACGTCGCGGTAGTTCAGCACGCGCCGGAGCTCCGGCAGTTCGAGAATTCGCATCCGATTCGAAAGTTACCACGTCGGCGGCAGAACGGCGGAATCGACCAGTGTAGTGCCCACGAAATGGCTGGACAATCGTTTCTGGAGAGAAAGCCGCCGGAAGGGCGGCTGCAGCCAAGATTGGCTGCCCCACAGTCTGCCCAGTTATTTGCTGGACACTACACCAGCGGGTATTCGCGCGGCCTATGGGCGGGGATCACGCAATGGGGGGAGTAATGCACCACGTTATCGAGGTGCTTTTGCGATGTTACAATTGAGGCGAGTTAAACGGGACATGATCTCGCGAACTATAGCCGAGCAGATGCAAAGGTCCTCCTGGATCCGCCGGATGTTCGAGATCGGCATCCAGCTTCGCAAGGAGCGCGGCGCGGAGAACGTCTTCGATTTCACGCTGGGCAATCCCGATGTGGAGCCTCCGGACGAAGTGATCGCCGCGTTGCGCCGGGTGGTCGAGGAAAACCGCCCGCGGAGCCACGGCTACATGCCAAATGCCGGGTTCCCGGAGGTGCGCGCCCGAATCGCGCAACGGCTCGCGGAGCGCACCGGCGTGCCGTTCGCGGCGGAAGACGTCATCATGACGGTCGGCGCGGCGGGGGCCATCAACACGGTGCTGAAATCGATTCTCGATCCCGGCGACGAGGTCATCGTCCTCAACCCGTACTTTCCCGAGTACCGCTTCTACATCGAGAATCACGGGGGGCGCGTGATACCGGTGGAAACCGACGAGCACTTCCAGCCGGACATCGGCCGCATCCGGGCGGCCATCACGCCGAAGACGAAGGCCCTGATTCTGAATTCGCCCAACAACCCCACGGGCGCGGTGTACGGCGAGGCGGTCCTCGGCGAACTGGACGGCATCATCCGCGCGCCGATGCTGGCGATCAGCGACGAGCCTTACCGCCCGCTCACGTTCGATGGCGTCGAGCCTTCCGAAACGCCGGGCATCTTGCGCCGCGCCGTGGTGGCGTGGAGCTGGTCGAAGGCCATGGCGATTGCAGGTGAACGCATCGGATACCTGGCCATCCCGCCGCACCTTCCCGAGGCGGAGCCGCTGCGCAACGCATGCACCTTCGCCAACCGCATTCTGGGTTACATCAACGCGCCGGCGATCTGGCAGTGGGTGGTGGCGGAGGTCCCGGACGCCACCGTGGACGTGGGCCAATACCAGGCGAAACGCGATCTGCTGTGCGACCGCCTGACCGCGATGGGCTACGACGCGCCGCGGCCGCAGGGCTCGTACTACGTGTTCCCGAAGACGCCCATTGCCGACGATGTGACCTTCATCCGGATGTTGCAGGAAGAGGGCATCCTGGCGGTGCCCGGATCGGGTTTCGGCCGCGCGGGTTACATGCGGCTATCTCTCACGATCCCGTGGCGGGACCTGGAGCGCGCGCTTCCGGGCTTCGAGCGCGCCATTCAGAACATTCACGCAGCGCCGGTGAGATAGCGCGCGATCCGCCTATAATCAGGGAAACATGCAAATGGAAAGAGTACTCGTTCTGGGCGCCAGAGGCACTCTGGGCGGGCAGTTGATGAAGCTGTATCCGGAGGCCATCGGGTGGGACCGCGAAGAAGTGGACGTCCTCGATTTCGCCGCGCTGCGCGCAAAGGTGGGCGGGCTCGGTTTCGTTCCGGACGCGGTGGTCAATTGTGTGGCCTTCAACGACGTGGACGGGGCCGAAGACCGGCCGGAACAGGCCTTCGCCCTCAATGCCGATTTTGCCGGCGCTTTGTCGCGCTACGCCAAGGAGCTGGGAGTTCCGCTGGTGCACTACAGCACGAATTACGTGTTCGATGGCTCGCGGGGCGAATACGCCGAAGCCGACCGGCCGGCGCCGCTCTCGGTGTACGGGCAATCCAAATTGCGCGGGGAGCAGCGCGTCGCGGAACCCGGCGGCGCGTGGTACGTGGTGCGCACGGCGGTAATCTTCGGACCCAGGGGCGCGAGCGACCTTTCGAAGAAAAGCTTCGTGGACCTCATGCTGGACCTGTCGGCGAAGAGCGATACGCTCCAGGCGGTATCCGACGAAGTCAACAGCGTGACCTACGCGCCGGACCTCGCGGCGGCCACACGCGATTTGCTTGCGACGCTGCCGGCGCCGGGGATTTATCATGCCACCAACAGCGGCGAAGCGAGCTGGTTCGACTTCGCCCGGGAGATCTTCCGCATCGCGGGAAGAAATGTGACCGTGCTTCCCGTCTCGTCGATGCTTTTTGCGCGGAAGGCGGCGAGGCCGCCGAAGGCGATTCTGCTCAATACCAAGCTGCCGCCGATTCGGTCGTGGCAGGCGGCGCTGGCCGAGTTTCTCGGGAGATAATCGGGGAGGGGGGACGAATTGCAGCGGTGCAGTTGGGCGAGCGACGAACTTTCGATCGCATACCACGACCAGGAGTGGGGCGTCCCGCTGCACGACGATCGCGCGCTGTTCGAGTTTTTGATTCTCGAAGGCGCGCAGGCGGGGCTGAGCTGGTCCACCATACTGAAGAAGCGCCCGGCGTATCGCGCGGCGTTCGACGGCTTCGATCCGCGCAAGGTGGCGCGCTACGGCGAGGCGCGAACGGCGGCCTTGCTGGCGAATGCCGGAATCGTGCGCAATCGGCTGAAGATCCATGCGGCGGTGCGGAACGCCAAGGCATTCCTCGCGGTGCAGAAGGAATTCGGCAGCTTCGACGAATACGTGTGGCGGTTCGTGGGCGGGCGGCCGGTCCGGAACCGCCGGCGGCGGCTGGAAGACGTGCCGGCCCGCACGGCGCAGTCCGACGCCATGAGCAAGGACCTCATGAAGCGCGGCTTCACGTTTGTGGGCTCGACCATCTGTTACGCCTTCATGCAGGCCACCGGCATGGTCAACGATCACGTGGTGGGATGTTTCCGGCGGGAAGAACTGGGGGAGCCGAAGCGGTGAGGGCCTTCCCCAGAGAGCGATTGTCTTCCGAGCTGACGCTCACTCCCGCGATGGTCTCGGCGTATGCGGAGGCCGCGGGCGACACCAATCCGGTTCACCACGACTCCGGGTTCGCGGCCGGCACGCGCTACGGGCGGCCGATCGCCAGCGGAACTTATACGACGGCGCTCCTGCTGGGGCTCACCGCATCGCACTATTCCCGGGGCGCGGCCATGGTTGGGCTGGAGTTCTGGGTGCGCTTCCGCCGCCCCATCTACGCGGACGAGACCATCCGGCTCGAATGGCTGGTGGTGAAAGTCACCCCGAATCTCAAGCTCGACGGAGACATCGTCGAGTTACGCGGGCGAATTCGAAACCGGCACGGAGAAACCGCGCTGGGGGCGAAAGGGCGAATCCTGGTCAGCAATCGCTTGTAGGGCTTGGCGCAGGAGAAACGTGTCCGATTATACTGGAGTTTTCCCATGAGCACTCCACTTCAAATCGTGGTCTGCGGCAGCATTGTGCCCGACCCGCTGCAAACCCTGGAGCCGGTGATCGGCCCGGGCGGCCCATCTCTGAAGAATGAAATGATGCTGCCGGCAGTGCTGGATCCCTGGGCGGGCCACGCGCTCTACGAAGCCGCGCACCTGTCGCAGAAAATGCCGGGCAGCAAGGTCTGGCTGGTGAGCCTCGGTCCGAAGGCCAAGCTCCAGCAGGTGATGATGACGGTCGCGCAGAAGGCGCCGTTCGAGCTGGTGGCGCTGGATGGGCCGGCCTCCGGGTTCACCGACTCCTTCGAAACGGCCGCCGCGCTGGCCGCAGCCATCGAGGGTATTGCGGGGCTCGACCGCGCCAGGCTGCTGCTGTTCGGCGGCTGGGAATCGGCGTCGCGCGGCGCGGGGTCTACCCTGCAGATGGTGGGCGAGCGGCTGGGCATCGCCGAGCAGTTCCAGGGCGTGGACCAGCTCACCGTGCGCGACGACGGCAGCCTGGAGATCCTGGAGCGCGTGGAAGGCGGCCGCCACCAAGTCTCCACCTGTTCCGCGCCGCCGGCGGTATTGGGCTGGGCCACGGGACATCTGCCCGAGCCGCGCAACAATCCGCAGGTGGGGATGGTGAACATGCGCGCCGTGATGCCGGCGTTGCAGCGCGCCAGGGCCGCCGGGATCGCCAACGCGGGGCTCACGTTCGCGTCGGTCAGCCTGCCCAAACAGCAGCGGGAGACGCGCATCGTGAAGAACCTGCCGGCCGAAGAGATCGCGCGCGAAATCGTGGCCTGGATCGCGGAGGAATAACATGGACACCATTCTGTTGCTGGCCCACACCGAACCCGACGGCACGCTGGCCAAACCGGCGCTGGAAGCGTTGTCGGCCGCGCTGGCGCTGGGAGGCGATCTGACCATCGGGCTGGCCGGCGCGGCGGCGCAACCGGCGGCGGACCAGGTGGCAGGCTGCGGAGCCGCGCGTTTTCTGGCCGTGACCGGCGATGCATTCGCGGAGCCGCGCTACTCCACCGATGCGGCCGCCGCCGAAGCGCTGTGCCGCGCGGCCGGCGCGTCGATGGCGATCGCGCCTTCGACGTCCCGGTGGGCGCGCGCGCTGCCGGGCGTGGCGTACCGGCTCGGCGGGCGCATCGACACGCACGCGGCCTCGCTCGCCGCGCGGAACGGCGCTCCCGAGGTCACGCGATGGTTCTATCGCCAGCGCATGGAGGCAGTGTTGAGCCGGTCGCAGCGGCCCTGGATGGTGCTGCTCGACCCAGGCAGCTTCGCTCCCTGGAGCGGGCCGGCCGGAACCGCGGAGGTGGAGGCCGTGGCGTTGGAAGCTCCGGAGACGCGCACCGCCGTCACCGGCGTGCGGGCTCCCCAGTCCGGCGAACAGACCATCCGCCCCGACGCCAAGCTGCTGTTCGTGGCCGGCGCCGGCTGGACCAAGAAGCAGGCCGATGGCGCGGTGCACTCTGCCGAAGCCGAGACGCTGATCCTCGGGTTCCTGCGCGCCGCCAAGGCTTCGCTCGGCGGCAGCAAGTCCCTGGTGGACCTGAGCGGCGAAGGGGAAGCCGTGCTGCGCTTCATGACGCATTTGAACCAGGTGGGCCAGACCGGCTCGACGCCGCGCCATCCCAAGGGCCTCTCCACGTGCTGTCACGGCGAGGAGCCGCACGTGGTCGGCTGGCGCTTCATCCACGAGCGCCGCGCCATCAATCTCGACCCCAATTGCGGATGGGCGCGCGGCAAGGCCGACGTGCTGTACGTGGCCGACGCCTTCGAAGTGATGCGCCAGGTCAACCGGCTGCTCGGCTCGTAGGCCGGATTGCGCCGCGGACAGCGGTTACTTCACGCTGATCGTGGCCGGGTTGCTGTTCTCGCCGTTGATGGTGACGATGAGCGGGTAGTTGCCCGAGGCGAGCCCGGAAGGCACGACCACGTTGGCCTGCACGACTCCCAAGAAGCCGGGCGCCAGACCCAGGAAGGAGACCTGAGCCGTCGCCGAGCCAATCGTGGCGCTGAACGACGAGGTGACTTGCGAAAGCGGGCCCGCCGGTGGCGTCGGCGTCACCGCACCGGTGGCGACCGGGTTGTCCACCGGTCCGGAACCGGTCATGTACACCACGATGGTGCTGCCCGCGGCGGCCGGATTGCCTGGGCCGTTCAACGTGGAATCGGAATTTGCCGCGACGGCCTGGCCGGCGCCATATTGGAAGATTCCGGGCCCGGCGGTCGTCACCGGAACCGTGACGCTCTGGCCGGCGCCTCCGTTCACGCTCACGGCGACGGTGGCCGTGCCGGTGCCCGTTTCCCACGGAACCTGAAAGTTCACTTGCTGCGGAGTCACGTACATGATGGGCGCCTGGCGCCCGTTCACGGTGACCGAGACGCCGCCGAGGACCGTGGGGAACGGCACGCTTGCGCCCAAGGCGGACTGCGCAAAGTTGACGCCGAACACCGAGGCCAGGGCGCCAGGAGAAATCTGCGGCGCGTAACTCGCCGCATTGGACACCCCGCCGCTCGAGATTACCGGGAAGACCGGTTGCAGCAGGCGTATGGCGTGGTTGTTGGAGTCCGCGACGTAGATACGGCCCGCCGAATCCACCGTTACGCCGTGCGGAAAGTTCAGTGCGGCACTGGTAGCCGGGCCGCCGTCTCCGTTGTAATTGAAGGAACCGTTGCCGGCAATCGTGGTAATGGTTCCGCCCGGCGAAATCCTGCGGATCCGGCTATTGTTGGAATCCGCGATATAAAGGTTGCCCGAGGAGTCGACCGCGACCCCCGCCGGATTGTTCAACTCGGCGAGTGTAGACGGGCCGTTGTCGCCGCCGAAACCCGGGTTGCCGTCTCCGGCGAGGGTCGTCAACGCGGCGGCGCCGTACTTCAGAATGCTCTTGTTGCCGTTGTCCGCAATGTAGAAATTGCCCGCCGAATCTACCACGACGGACACCGGGTTGATCAGTATTCCGCTGGTTGCTCCGGATCCGAGCAGGGTGATGATGTTCCCGGCCGCGACCTTGCGGATCCGGCCGTTCTTGGAGTCGGCGATGTAGACGTTGCCGGCCGAATCCAGCGCGACGGAGGTCGGCAAGTTCAGCTCCGCGCCGGTAGCCAGCCCGTTGTCTCCCTGGTAACCGCCGGTGCCATTGCCCGCGAACGTGGAGATGATGCCGGCGGTGTTAACCATGCGGATCACGTGGTTGGCCGAGTCGGCGATATAGAGATTACCGGACGAATCCAGCGCCAGGCCGGACGGTTTGTTCAACTCCGCGGCGGTCGCCGCGGCGGTGTCGCCGAGGTAACCGGCGGTGCCGTCGCCGGCGTAGGTGGTGAGGTTTCCCGAGGTGTCTATTTTGCGGACGCGGTTGTTGCCGGTGTCGGCGATGTAGATGTTGCCGGAGGCGTCGATCGCCACGGCTTCCGGAGAACTGAACTCGGCACCCGCGATCGTGCTTCCATCTCCTAAATACCCCGATATGCCGTTGCCCGCATACGTGCTGATGGTGTACGTCTGACCCCAAAGGCTGGTCCAGCACACGGCCCCTAAAACAAGAACGATAAGAGGACACCGAATGGCCATAAATTAAAGATAACGTGTGTGGCGGGCTACCGGTTACGTGGAAATGGCGAACGCGGCCGATCGGCCTCACCAGACGGCTCGTTCGTAGTGGCGCCGGACCTCGCCCTGAACCACGCGTTCCAAAGTGGAGAACAGGTCCCGGCGAAGCTCCGTGGCTGTCAGCTTCATATGTACAATGTACAGTTGTACTCTGAGACGTGCCATGAAAACCAAGTCGATCTACAGCGTTCATCCCGGCGTGCTCACGACGCAAGCCTGGGCCGCCACCCTCAAAGAAAAAACCGGCCATTCACTGGACGAGTGGCTGGCGCTGGTGAAGAAGACCGGCGCGAAAACCGAGAAAGAGCGCCGCGAATGGCTCAAAACGGCGCATGGACTGGGGACCAATTCGGCGTGGTGGATCGCCGAACGGGCCGAGGGCAAGGGAACCGAAACCGACGACCCCGCAGCATACCTGCGGGCGGCAGAGGGCTACGTGGAGGAGATGTTCCGCGGCGCCAAGGCGGCGCTGCGTCCGATCTACGACGAGCTGCTGCGCCTGGGCCTGAGCATCGGCCAGGACGTGAAGGCCTGCCCCTGCCAGACCATCGTGCCGCTGTATCGCCATCACGTCTTCGCGCAGATCAAGCCCACGACGCGCACGCGCATCGACCTGGGATTCGCCCTGGGCGCGCGCAAGGCCGAAGGCCGCCTCATCGACACCGGCGGGTATGCCAGGAAAGATCGCATCACCCACCGGATTCCGATCTCCGCGGCCGCCGAGATCGACGCCGAGGTGAAGCGTTGGCTCCGCGCGGCTTACGACGCGGACGCGGAGCAGGCCCTCTCCGCCCGAGCCGTCACTCGAACTTGACCGCAAACGCCGCCGTAGGATATCCTGGGCAAACCTGCGACAGCGACAATCCCACGAAAAAATTACTCCCGTTATGGAGGATGGATGAGTCCGCAAGAAGTATTGGAATTTGCCAAGAAAAACGATGCCAAGCAGCTCGACCTGAGATTCACCGATATCCCGAGCTTGCAGCACCATGTCTCTTATCCGATCAGCGAACTGGAACTCGACAGCTTCGAGGAAGGGTTCGGCATGGATGGATCCAGCATCCGCGGTTGGGCGGCGATCCACGAGAGCGACATGCTGCTCATTCCGGATCCCGCCACGGCCATCATGGACCCCTTCGCCGAAACCCCCACGCTCGTCATGTTAGGCGACGTGAAGGATCCCATCACCAAACAGCGCTACGAGCGCGACCCCCGCTGGATCGCCCAGAAGGCCGAGCTTTACCTGAAGAACACCGGCCTGGCCGACACGGCCTACTTCGGCGCCGAAGCCGAGTTCTTCATCTTCGACAACATCAGCTTCGACCAGAACCAGCACTGCGGCTTCTACTACATCGACGCCGAGGAAGGGCGCTGGAATTCGGGCCGCAGGGAAAACAACCTGGGCTACCGGCCGCGCTACAAGGAAGGCTACTTCCCGGTGCCGCCCACGGACCACTACCAGGATCTGCGCAGCGAGATGGTGCAGACCATGATCAAGTGCGGGATGAACATCGAGTGCCACCATCACGAAGTGGCCACCGGCGGGCAGGCCGAAATCGACCAGCGGTTCGACAAGCTGGTGCGGTCGGCGGACAACATGATGCTGTACAAATACATCATCCGCAACGTGGCCAACCAGTACGGCAAGACGGTGACGTTCATGCCCAAGCCGCTGTTCGCGGACAACGGCAGCGGGATGCACACGCACCAGAGCCTGTGGAAGGACGGCAAGCCGCTGTTCGCGGGGGATAGCTATGCGGGGCTGAGCCAGATGGCGTTGTGGTACATCGGCGGGCTGCTGAAGCACGCGCGGGCGCTGTCGGCGATCATCGCGCCGACGACCAACAGCTACAAGCGGCTGGTGCCGGGGTACGAAGCGCCGGTGAACCTGGCGTACTCGCGGCGCAACCGGTCGGCGGCGTGCCGGATCCCGATGTACTCGGCGAGCCCGAAGGCCAAGCGGGTGGAGTTCCGGCCGCCGGACCCGGCGGCGAATCCGTACCTGGCGTTTGCGGCGATGCTGATGGCGGGGCTGGACGGGGTGCAGAACAAGATCAACCCGGGGGAGCCGCTGGACAAGGACATCTACGATCTGTCGCCGGAAGAGATGAAGAGCGTGCCGTCGATGCCGGGATCTTTGGAGGAAGCGCTGAGCTGCCTGGAGGACGATCACGCGTTTCTGATGCGCGGGGACGTCTTCGCCGAGGACCTGATCGAGACGTTCATCGACTACAAGCGCAAGAACGAGGCGGATGCGGTGCGGTTGCGGCCGCACCCGTACGAGTTCGCGTTGTATTACGACATTTAAGCCGGCCTCGCGGCGGCGGCCGTTCCAAATGGTATCCTGAGGGTTTCTTTACGCCTTCTTTATGCCTTCGCCCGTAGAATGCTGTTGATGAACAGCCTTCATGCGAACGGCAGTGATAACATAAGCGTTCGGCTAATCCGTATTCGGAGCCCAAGGCGCGCCGGGAGGGACCGTGGCTAGTCCTTCCAGCATCGAGGATCCGGTCTCCAGCGTCCCGCCTCCCGCTCCGGTGGTGTCCATGGCGGCATTGCGTCCCGGCGATCAACTCAGCCACTACCGCATCGAGGAACTGATCGCGCGCAGCGGAATGGCGTCGATCTATCGCGGGACGGACATGCGCAGCGGCCGCAAGGTGGCCATCAAGGTCCCCCATCCGGAGATGGAAGCGGACCCCGTGCTCTTCGACCGTTTCAAGCGCGAGGCGGAAATCGGCGAAAAGCTCGACCATCCGGGAGTCATGAAGGTGCTGGACAGCGGCGAACCCGGCCAGGTTTACATGGTGATGGAGTGGGTGGACGGCCGGCTGCTGCGGAAACTGCTGGCCGGAAGCACCAAGCTACCCACAGACCGGGCGCGCAACATCACCATCGCGATCTGCGACGCCCTGGACTATATTCATCGGAACGGAGTGGTGCACCGCGATCTGAAGCCCGAGAACATCATGATCGGCGACGAGGACCGCATCAAGCTGATCGACTTCGGCATCGCGGGGAAGGCGGGCGCGAGACGCCTCACTTTCGGCAAGCTGTCGCAGATCGCCGGGACGCCCGATTACATCTCACCGGAGCAGGTAAAGGGCAAGCGCGGCGACGGCCGCAGCGATATCTACTCGCTGGGAGTGATCCTCTACGAGATGCTGACGGGGACAACGCCCTTCGGCGGAGACAATCCGTTCGCGATCATGAACGACCGGCTGCTAAACAATCCCGTGCCGCCGCGGGAATTGAATCCCGAGATTTCGCCCGAGCTTCAGGAAGTGATCTATCGCGCCATGGAGCGCGAGCAGCAAGACCGTTACTCGACGGCCAACGAATTCGCATGGGACCTGGAGCACCTGGACCAGGTCACCGTGGCCGATCGTACGGAGCTGCGGAACTGGAAGCGGCGGCGCAACCCGTGGTTCAAACGGATCCTCTTTTACCTGGCGATGATGATGATTCCGGTGGTCATCATCGGGTCACTGTGGCTGGTTGCCCGGCGCCACTGAGACGAATTCATAACGGCCCGACCCGATCTCCCGAACCGTGCGCGGGCTCCCCTTCGCCGCGGGAAGCGAAACCTGGGCCGTGATGCCGGGAGGAACGCTCACGCCGAGTCGAAAAGACTCTCCCTGGATGGTCCAATGGACTTCAACGGGACCGCGGAACGTGTCCCAGGCGGCTTCCACTTCCTTCAGGCCGCCCACCGGTTCGGGCTGGATGCGGATACGCCGCAAGCCCGGCACATCGGGATCGGGGCGGATGCCTGCGAGGCCGGCGTAGAACCACTGCTCGATGTGACCGAGCATCAGGTGGTTTTGGGAGCTTGACGGGTTGGCATCCCAGGCCTCGGTGAGCGAGGTTGCGCCGGCGGAGAGTTGCGCGCCGTAGCTCGGCGGATCGGTGCGATTGGTCATGTCGAAGAGCGTGTCGCTGCGGCCGCCCTGGAGCAACGCCTGAATGACATAGGTGTATCCGATATCGCCGGCGCTGGTGTGGTTGCCGCGGCTGCGGATATCGGCGACTAACTTGTCGAGCAGGCCGGGGCGCGCGGATTCCGGAGCCAGTCCCAGCGCCAGAGGCATGGCGAGCGCGGTCTGGCTGGAAGTACCGTAAGTGTTCTGCTCCGGCTTATAGAATGTCTTTTGGAAAGCCTCACGCACCTGGGCCGCCTGGTCCGCGAAAGACCTGGCATCGGCTTGATGACCGAGCAATTGGGCGATGCGCTCCAGCGTTTGCAGATCGGCGAAGTAGCTGGCAGTGGCGGTCATGCCCAGCGGAGTCAACTTGGACGGCCCCGGGCCGCCCGGGCCGATGTCGTACCAATCGCCCAAACCGTAAGTGAGCAGGCGGCCCTCGGACCGGGAAGCCAGGTACTCCGCATACCGCTTCATGGAGCCATAGGATTCTTCGAGTGGCTTGCGGTTGCCGTACCACTGCCAATCGAGCCAGGGCGCCAGGACGTCGGCGCTGCCCCACTCCGGGGAATCGCGGAAGCCGACGTTGGACCACCCGAACTGGACGTATTCCGGGGCGATGCCCGGAATGAGGCCACGGGCGTTTTGCGACTCGCGAATATCCCGAATCACTTTGGGGAGCCACGCGCGCAGGTCCCAGTTATATAAGAGCGAGGGGCCCATGAGGTACAACTGCTCCAGCCAGCCGAGTTTTTCGCGATGCGGGCAGTCGGTGAGGACGTGCTGCAAGTTACTGCGGACCGCGGCGTCGATCAAGGTGTGAATGCGATTAAAAAGGTCGTCGGAGCAGTGGAAGCGGCCCACGCGCGCGGCGTCGAGGTGGATGAACTGTCCCTCCAGGGCGTGCAGGACCGGCAGGCCTGTCCGGGCGGCGGCCTCCGGCGCTGCGCCTTCCACCTGAACGTAGCGGAATCCGTAATAGCTGAAGCGCGGCGCCCAGGATTCCCGGCCGGAGCCGCGGAGGGTGTAATTGAACGACTGCGGTCCGCCGGAGGAGCGCTGGGTAACGACACCGTTGCGGTCGAGCAGCTCGCCGGGGGTCAGCTTTACCTGCGCGCCGGCCAGTCCGCTGACCTCGATTCTCGGCCATCCGGCGAAGTTCTGGCCGAGGTCGTAGACGAAGACTCCCGGCCTGGGCTCGGTGACCTTTCGGGGGCGGAAAGTCTCATCCACGCGGACCGGCGGACTCATCTGGGCTCGCAGGTCGCCGCCCGCGGACTCGACCCCGGCGGGCCGCCGCCAGGCGCTGTCGTCGAAACCGGGCCGGTCCCAGCCCGCGGGCTCGAGGCGCGCATCGAAGTCCTCGCCGCCGTAGATACAGGAGAAGGTCACGGGGCCGCGTTCGACGCGCCACGAGGAATCGGTCGCGATGTCCCGAGCCGTGCCGTCTTCAAACTCGAGGTGCAATTGAGCCAGCAAGCGCGGATATCCGAACGATCCGGTGTACTTGGTGTAGCGTCCGCCGGCCACATTGTAGAAGCCGTTTCCCAGCAGGACGCCAATGGCGTTGGGGCCGGGCTGGAGCAGCGATGTCACGTCGAGCGTTTCGTACAGGACGGTATCGCGGTAGTCAGTCCAGGCGGGCGCGAGGACGTGATCGCCGGCTTTGGAGCCGTTGATCCGCAACTCATGGAAGCCGACACCCGAAACGAACGCCAGCGCGCGGCGGAGAGGGCGATCGATGGCGAATTCCTTTCGAAAAACAGGCAACGGACCGGAAGTCAGCCGGGTATCGGGATAGGCGATCCACGCGCCCTTCCAGTCGCCGCGGCTGAGGACACCCATGGTCCACTCGGCCGGATCGCTCCAGGGGGAAGCGGCGCCGGCCGCATCCCAGACGCGCACCTTCCACCAGCAGCGCTGGAAGGAGCGCAGAGCGGCGCCCAAGTAAGGAATCCAGGCGGACTCCGGGGAGGCGACGCGGCCCGAATCCCAGAGGTCGCCTTGCCCGGCGGCGAGCGTCGCGGGCGAACCGGCGACGACGATCTGGTACGCGGCCTGGTACTGATCGCGCAATTGAGACCGGAGCTTCCAACTCAATCGCGGGCCAGCCTCATCGATGCCGATGGGGTCGCGCAGAGCTTCGGTTTCCAGATCATATGCCGCGAGATCGGCGCCCATAGCGGTTCCCAGCGGCAGACAGGCCAGGAACAGCGCGGAGGCAACGTTCATTTCATCTCCTGTTGGGGACGTCACGTGTTGACCGGCGTCTCACCCGATCCTCATAATACACGCCGGTCACGGTAATTGGCTCGAGTCCGCCCGCTGGGGCCGAGGCCGGGTCTTTCGGAAGACGCTCCGGCCAGTTGTGTTCCACATCGCCCTTCAGCTTGGTGAATTTCTCGATGGCGTAGTTGATCATGCCACGCAGAGAGGCGGCATCGCCTTCGACGCCGAAACGGTTGCTGAGGCGATGGGTGGCTTCGAGGATCGCATCCAGGCGGGCGAACAGGGTGAGGATTGCGATGTATCCGGATTCGTTGGCTTTTCTGGTGGCGTTCAACTCCTGGCGCAGGCTTTGGATGGCCCAGCGGATCTTGGGTGTGTTTTGCGGAGTGAGGGGGACCTGGTGGCCATCGATTTCGATGCATTGGTCATGCACGCGGCTTTCGATCTGGCGGTAGGTTGCGGGCGAGACGCGGACGATTTCGGAAAGACGGAAGAAGTCCTCGCCGAATTCTTCGAACTGCTGGATGAGGGCGTCGGCGCGCGACCGGCTGATGCCGGCGTGCTGCTGACAGAACTCTTCCCAGGTCAACCCGAGGGCTTCGTAGGTGCGGGACTCCCTGATTTGTTTGAGGCACAGCGCCTGTGCGGCGGTGCACTTGCCGGCGATAGCGGCGAACGCCTGCTGGCGGCCGACGCAAGCGCAGGCGTCGAGCTGTTCGGTAGTCAATTTTTCCATACGGATCTCCCCGACCGCCTGGATGCAGGCGGTGGTCTCAGCGAGTTTTGTTGAAGGGAAAGGACTTGATTGCCGGGTGACCGCCTGGATCCAGGCGGTTCCAAACGCTCGCTTCCACCTTCAAGCTCATTGTCCCGCACAGGTGTCCCGAAAAAGGGGGTGGAGAGGATCGGCGAATTCCGTTAAATCAAGAGGTGTCAAGAGGTTAGGGGTGCGCAAAAAATAGTCCGAAGTGCCGTGACCGAGGTTTTGGGCAAATCGCAAGAAATGCGGGCCCGGGCGCGTCGTGGGGTGGAAGTCGAATCGGGTGTTGTGGTTACGAAGGGTGGCGGATGGTACGAGGCGTTGGCGCTAAGAAAATGGCGGCGCGCCAATCGATTGCCGCAGTTCCGGGGTAGGGGTGCTGAGGATAAAGAGGTTATGGAATGGAGGGAAGCGTGTAGGTACGGCACGCTATGCTGGATCGGCTTGCGGGGCAGTTGGAAACGTACATGGATCTGCTGAGCGTCCGGCAGAGGCTGGTGGCGTCCAACATCGCCAATGCCGATACGCCCGGGTACCGAACGCAGGACATCGATTTTCAAGCCGAGTTCCAAAGCGCGGCGGGGTCCTTTGCGGGAGCAGCGCCGCGGGTCACGGAAGTGGATGGACTGCCTGTCAAGAATGACGGCAACGACGTCAGCATCGATCGCGAGTCGCGTCTGCTGGCGGAGAACGCGCTGCGCTTTCAACTGGCATCGAACCTCATGCGCCAACAGATTCAAACCGTGCGGGAAGCCATCCAGGAGGGCAAAAGCTCGTGAGCCTGTTTTCGGTTCTCTCCATCGGCGCATCGGGCATGCAGGCGCAGCGGGTTCGCGCCGAGCTGCTCACCGAGAACCTGGCCAACGCCGAAACCACGCGCACGCCCGAGGGCGGCCCGTACCGGCGCAAGGACGCGGTGTTTGAAAGCGCCGCCGCCGTGTCGCCGTTTTCCTCGCTCCTCGACGGCGAGCTGAATGCTCCCGGGGGCGTGGCCGTGTCCCAGATCGTGGTTGACCAGGGCGAGCCGGAACGCCGCTATGTGCCCGGCCATCCGGATGCCGACGCGAATGGCTACGTGGCGTTCCCGCGTGTGAATCCGGCCGAGGACATGGTGGACCTGATGGGCGCGGCGCGCGGCTATGAGGCCAACGTCGCCGCCATCGCGGCGGTAAAGGACATGATTCAGCGCTCGATCGATCTACTGCGTTGAGGATGAAAAATGGCAGCACCGATTCTTCCGGTTTCTCCCGGCGTTTTGCCGGATTCCATCCGCCCCGCCACGGAGTCGCCCTCGGGCGGGGGGTTCGGCGAGGTGTTCGCCGGGGCGATTCAAGGCGTGGAGAGTCTGGGGCAGAATGCCTCGGCCAGCGTCCAGCGGTTCCTCACCGGAGAAGGGGAAGAACTGCACACCACGGTCCTGGCCACGCAGCGCGCCGAGCTGGCCTTCGAAATGTTCCTGCAAGTTCGCAACAAGGTAGTCAGCGCCTACCAGGAGATCATGCGAATGCAGATGTAGCAGGCTCAGGTTTTGGCCGCCTCCCGCCGATGTAATGGACAGGCGGCAACGCCAACATGAAAAAGATTCTGGCCAACCTCTCGATCCGCCAGCGAATCAGCATCGCGGTGGTCGCCCTGACGGTGGGCGGCGGCCTGTATGGTTTGGTCCACTACCAGAGGGAAGCCGATTTCAAGCCGCTGTTCACCGGCCTGGCACAGGAAGACGCCGCGGGCATCGTCCAAAAGCTCAAAGAGACCGGCGTGGAGTATCGCCTGCCCGAAGCCGGGGGCTCGGTGCTGGTACCGTCCGGGCGCCTGGCGGAGCTGAGGCTCTCGATGGCCGCGGTGGGCCTGCCGAAGGCCGGCCGCATCGGCTTCGAGCTATTCGACAAGACCAACCTCGGCGCCACCGAGTTCACGGAGCACGTGAACTACCGGCGCGCCCTCGAAGGAGAGCTGGAGCGATCGGTGATGTCGCTGGCCGAAGTGGAGCAGGCGCGCGTGCATCTCACCTTCCCCAAGGAATCCGTGTTCCTCGATCAGCAGCAGCCCGCCAAGGCCAGCGTGCTGGTCAAGCTGAGAGCGGGCGCCCACCTGGCGCCGCAAAACGTGCTCGCCATCGATCACCTGGTGGCCAGCGCGGTGGAAGGCCTCTCGCCGGACGCCGTGTCCCTGCTGGACATGAACGGCAACCTGTTGGGCAGCCCCAAACCGCCCGGATCGCTGGATGGGCCGGAGCCCTCCGAAGCGGGCCTGGATTACCGCCACAAGATCGAGGCGGACCTGCTGGCCAAGGTCAATGCCACGCTCGATCCGCTGTTGGGCGCCAACCGGTTTCGGGCGGGCGTGTCGGTGGAATGCGATTTTACCGGCGGCGAGCAGAGCGAGGAAGTCTTCGATCCGGCGCGCTCCGTGATGGTCAGCTCGCAGCGCACCGAAGACAGCAGCGGATCGGGGGGCGCCAACGGCGTGCCGGGAACCTCCTCGGCCCTGCCACGGCCCACCTCACGGCCGGGCAGCAGTTCGAAGAACATTTCGCGGACTACCGAGAACATCACCTACCAGACCACTCGCACCGTCAAGAAAACCAGGCTTCCCGCCGGCGCGGTAAAGAAGATGTCGCTGGCCGTCCTGGTGGACCAGGAGGTGACGTGGGAGAAGGACCAGAGCGGGTTCAAGAGGGTTCTGGTCCCGCCCACGGCGGAAAAGCTGAAGATCATTCGCGACCTGGTGGCGGGAGTCACCGGCTTCAGCGCCGATCGCGGGGACCAGATTGTCATCGACACGCTGCCTTTCGAAACCACCCTGCTGCTGGAACCGCCCCAGCCCGCGGCGCCTCCCACGCCGCCCAAGGCACCGGCAACGCCATTCAGCTTCTCGCTGAAGTGGGATCGAAAGACGCAGTTGATTGCCGGAGGCGCCGGCGGTCTTGTCGTCCTGCTGTTCCTGGCGATGTTCCTGCTGCGGCGCGGCAAAAAGAAGAAACCGGGGGCCGCCCAGATGACCGGCGCGGCCGCCTTGACCGCGGCCGATGGGACGACGCAACCGGCTTCGATAACGTCCGGGCTGGAGCAGCAGATGGAATCCAAACTGGCGGAACGGGACAAGCTCCAACAGAAGATGGAGGCGGAAGCCCTCAGCGCGCTCAAGCTCGCGCCGGTGATAACCAAAACCTCGGAAGTGCTGGCCAAGCACCTCCGCGACAAAGTACGCAAGGAGGCGGAGGTGACGGCGCAGATCCTGCGCACGTGGGTCCGCGAGGAAGAGAGCTGAGTCCCGATGATCGTCAATGCCACCAAGTCGGAAACCGAGACCCTGCCGTCGCTGCGCAAGGCCGCCATGCTGCTGATCGTCCTGGGAGAGGAATCCGCCGCCGACCTGATGCAGCACTTTTCGGAAGAAGAGGTGCAGAAGGTCAGCCGGGAGGTGGCCAAGATCACCGCCATCTCGGCGGAACAGGCCGAGGTCGTGCTGAACGAGTTCAACCATCTCGCCACGGCGGGCGAATACGTGGCTCGAGGCGGTGTGGATTACGCGCGCAAGCTGCTGATGCGCGCCTTCAGCCCGGACACGGCCAAGCGGATGCTCGACCGGCTTTCCAAGGCCCTGGGCACCGAGGCCGCGTCCTTCGACGTCCTCCAGAAGGCCGATCCGCAGCAGCTTGCCAAGTTCATCCACAGCGAACACCCGCAGACCATCGCGCTGGTGCTCTCGCATCTCACTCCCAGCCAGGCGGCCGCCCTGTTGAGCTCGCTGCCGGCGGGCCTGCGATCGGACGTGGCGCAGCGCATGGCCAGCCTCGACCAGATCTCTCCGGACATCATTCACAAGATTGCCGCGGTGATCGGGATGAAGCTGAAGGCCCTGGGCGAATTCAGCCGCGAATCCTACGGGGGTGTCCGCGCGGTGGCGGAAATGCTGAACCGCCTGGACTCGACTTCCAGCCGCGAAATCCTCGACCACATCCAGGCTCAGAACGCCAACCTAGGCGAGACCATCCGCCACCTGATGTTCGTTTTCGAGGACCTGCTGCTGATCGACCCGCTGGGGCTGAAGGAGGTGCTCAACAAAGTCGACCGCAAGGTGCTGACGGTGGCCCTGAAAGGCACCAGCGAGCAACTGAAGAACCAGATTCTGAGCTGCATGTCGCAGCGCGGATCGGAAATGCTCAAGGAGGACATGGAGGCGCTCGGTCCGGTCAAGATCAAGGAAGTGGACGCCGCGCAGCAGCAGATTATCGCCATCGTGCGCCAACTCGAGACCGAGGGAGTGGTGAGCCTGAAGGGAACGGTGGGAGAACAGTATGTCGTCTAAGGTGCTGGAGCCGGACGACTCGCTTCCGGTGACTCCTTTTGCCTTTCGGCGCGTCAAGGCGGAGGGCGAGGAGAACCGTGCGGGCACGGTCGAGATGCAGCGGGCCTTCCAGGCCCGCCTCGCGCAGGTCGAGCAGCAGTGCGAGCAGAGGACTCGCGAGGCTCACGCCGCGGGCGTGCGCGAGGGAGAAGCCGCCGGCCGCAGCGGGGCGGCGGCCGAACTCCAGCCGGTGCTCGAGCGCCTGGCTCACAGCATCGACGATGTCGCCGGGATGCGCCCGCGACTGCGCAAGGAGGCGGAGGCCGACCTGGTCCAGCTCTCGCTGGCGATCGCGCGGCGCGTGCTGCGGCGCGAACTGGCGGTGGATCCCGAGGCCCTGCACGGCCTGGTTCTGGCGGCCCTGGAAAAGCTCGCGGGCCAGGAGATCTGCCGCGTCAAGGTCCACGCCTCGCACGCAGCCATGGTGGCCGCGGCGCTTCCCAAGCCTGGGGGAGGCGCGCTGATCGAAGTCATTGCGGACCGCTCGTGCGAGCCCGGGGGCATCGTTTTCGAAACGGCGCGGGGGAACCTGGACGTCTCGGTGGAGTCGCAGCTTCGGGAGATCGAGCGCGGCCTGACCGACCGGCTGCGGAGATCGTCATGACAGAACCGGCTCCGGGCCAGATCTCGCTGGCGCCTTACTTTGCGGAACTGGACCGCATCGCCCCGCTCCGCTGGACCGGGGAAGTGACGGAAGTGGCGGGCCTGCTGATCGAGTCGCGCGGACCGCACGCCGCCATTGGAGATTTCTGCGAGGTGCGGACCTCGTCGGGCCGGCTGCTTCGCACCCAGGTGATCGGATTTCGCAACGGGCGCGTGCTGGCCATGCCGCTCGAAGAGGTGGACGGGCTGCAGTTGGGCGACCCGGTGGCGGCGCGCAGCGAAGACGCGCGGGTGGAAGTCGGGCCGGGGCTGCTGGGCCGCATCATCGATGGATTCGGAAAGCCGATCGACGGCGGGCCCCCGCTCGAAGGCGGGGAAGCCTACGGCCTGTACGGCGTGCCGGGCAATCCGTTGGACCGGGAGCACATCACCGAGCCGCTGGTCACCGGCATACGGGCCATCGATGGCCTGCTGCCCTGCGGCAAGGGACAGCGCATCGGCATATTCGGGGGCAGCGGGGTGGGCAAAAGCACGCTGCTCGGGTGCATGTCGCGGCACAACTCGGCCGACGTGACGGTGATCGCCATGATCGGCGAGCGCAACCGCGAGGTGCGCGGGTTTCTCGAAAACGAGCTGGGCGCGGAGGGGCGCAACCGGTCGGTGGTGGTGTGCGCTACGTCCGAACGCCCCGCGCCGCTGCGCGTGCGCGCCTGTTTCGTGGCGCTGGCGGTGGCCGAGTACTTCCGCGACCAGGGCGCCAGCGTCCTGTTCGTGATGGATTCGGTGACTCGGCTGGCCATGGCTCAACGGGAAATCGGATTGGCCGCCGGCGAGCCGCCCAGCCAGAAGGGGTACACGCCCTCGGTCTTTCACCTGCTGCCCAAAGTGCTGGAGCGCGCGGGCAATTTCCGGCGCGGCTCGATCACCGGATTCTTCACCGTCCTGGTGGAAGGCGACGATTTCAACGAGCCGATCTGCGACGCCGTGCGCGGCATCCTGGACGGACACTTCATCCTCTCGCGGCAGCTTGCGGCCCAGGGCCACTACCCGTCCATCGACATTCTGCACTCCATCAGCCGGCTCACGTCGGCCATTGCGACGCCCGGGCAAAAGCTGGCGGTGAGCCGCATGCGCCAGGCACTGGCGGCGTGGCACGATGCCGAGGACCTCATCCAACTGGGCGCATACGTATCGGGAACGAACCCCGCGCTGGACGCGTGCATCCGGCTACGCCCCGAGCTGCTCGATTTTCTTCGCCAGGACCATGCCACGACGTCCACGCTGGAGGAAACGTTGTTGCGCCTGGAGAACCTGGCCGCGCGGCTCGACAGCGGAACCGCGATGGTGGCCGCCAAATGACGCCCTTCCGCTTCCGCCTGCAAAAGGTCCTCGAATGGCGGCGCGCGCAGCTCGACCTGGAGCAGGCGAACTACCGGCGGCACGCCGCAATCCTGGCCGGCCTGGACCGGCAGGCCGCCGAACTCCAGGCCGCCGGAAGCTCGGCCGAACGGCAGGTGCGCTCCTGGAACCCGGTGGCGGGCGGCGAGCTGGATGCCTTGGGCAGCTTCCGGGTTCACGTGAAACATCAGGAGACGGAGATGGCGGTTCCGCGCGCGGAGGCCCGCAAGAGGCTGGCCGCGCAGCACGCCGTTCTGCTGGAGGCCCGGCGGCGCCTGCGCCTGCTCGAACGTCTGAAGGAGCGGCGCATGGCGGAGTGGCGCGCCGCGCTGGACAAGGAAACCGAAGAGACGGCCGCCGAGTCGTACCTGTCGCGCTGGGAAGGGCCGGCCCCGGCCCGCCTATAATGAAGGTCATGTCTCCCGAAACGCTAACCGATACCGCCTTGCCCGCCGTCCCGCTGACGGTGGAAGGCGCCAGCGTTCTGCACCAGATGATGCGGATTCGCCGGCCTCTCTGGCGCGGACTGCCGGAGCAGGCCCGCGCGGAAATCCTGGAGCAGGCATCCGGCGCGCTGGGCGGGATGGAGCGGTTCGCGGATGGCCGCCAGAGCGCCCTGTACTCGCTGCTCGGCCACAAGGGCGACCTGCTGCTGGTCCACTTCCGGCGCAACTTCGAGGAGCTGAACCAGGCCCAAACGGAGATCGCGCGCCTGCGCCTCTCGGATTACCTGGAGCCGGCCACTTCCTACGTGTCGGTGATCGAGCTGGGCCTCTACGAATCCACCGCCAAAGTCTACGGCGGCCTGGCGGCCAAGGGCGTGCAGCCGCACTCGGAGGAATGGAAGCGGGAGATCGAAGCCGTGCTGGAGCGCCAGCGGCAGGCCATGGCGCCGCGCCTCTGGCCCGAGATTCCGGCAGCGAAGTACATCTGCTTCTACCCCATGGACCGGCGCCGGGGCGAGCAGGTGAACTGGTACACCGAATCCATGGCCGATCGCCAGCGCATGATGCACGAGCACGGATTGGTGGGGCGGCGCTACGCCGGCGAGGTGCGGCAGATCATCACCGGTTCGATCGGTTTCGACGACTGGGAATGGGGCGTCGATCTGTTTGCCGAGGACTTCCTGGTATTCAAGAAGCTGATCTACGAAATGCGCTTCGACTACGTCAGCGCGGTGTACGCTCTTTTCGGGCCGTTCCACGTCGGCGTGCGGATTCCGGCGGCGGACCTGGGGGGGGTGCTGGCGGTGTAGGGGGCGCTGCGGAGCGAATAAGGCGAGCTTCGCTCGCCGGGCGGGTTGACAACCCGCCGCAGGTTGACAACTGTTGACAACCTGCCCCACAAGAGGCGCTAGGGCGTCTTCTGGCCGTGGGGGGCCGTGGAGCGGAGGTGGGCGTAGAAACCCAGGTCCCCGCCGGTGAGCATCTTGGTGGCGAACAGGATCTGGCCGGTGTGCATCGAGAAATGCTCGACCACGTGGTAGATGGCCTCGAGCACCGAGACCTCGTACTGCTGGATCACCTGCCGCTCGGAGAGTCGCTCGTGGGTCACGTTTTGGATCACCGCCACCGCTTCCCGGACGGTCGAACGCAGGCGCTCGGCGAGTTGGGGGATGGCCACCCCGCCGCGCGCGTCGAATTCGCTGTCGCGGTCGCGGACGTCCGGACGGCCGCCGACTGAAGCGATAATCCACTGCCGGACGTTGCCCGAGAGGTGCAGCACCAGGTTGCCGACGGCGTTTTCGTTTTCGCCGCCCCGCGCCCAAACCTGCTCCCCGGTCAGCATGCCCAGGCAGGTTTCGATCCGCGAGGTGTACTGCTCGAGTTTTTCGGCGGAATGATCCAGGAACTGGCGTTCCAGTTGCGTTTCCATCCCGATAGTATAGCCTCGGGCGGTTATCCTGAAGGGACGGGGAGCCTCTTTGCAACCGGTTCACATCATCGGCGGTGGCCTGGCCGGAACGGAAGCGGCGTGGCAGATCGCGCGGCGCGGCCTGCGCGCGGTGCTCTACGAGATGCGGCCGGTACGGCACACCGCCGCGCACCAGACCGATCGCCTGGCTGAGCTGGTGTGCAGCAACTCGCTCAAGAGCGAGCAGGAAAACACGGCGCCGTGGCTGTTGAAGGAGGAACTGCGGCGGCTCGGGTCGCTGCTGCTCTGCGCCGCCCAGACGGCGCGCGTTCCCGGGGGCCACGCGCTCACCGTGGATCGTGAAATATTCTCCGCCGAAGTGACCGCGGCCATCGCTTCCGAGCCGCTGATCGAGCTGCGGCGCGAGGAGGTGACCGCGATACCCGAGGACGGCATCGCGATCGTCGCCACCGGGCCGCTGACCAGCGACGCTTTAGCCCGGGAGATCTCGCGCCTCACCGGCTCGGACCGGCTGTATTTCTACGACAGCATCAGCCCCATCGTAGAGGCCGAATCGGTGGACACCAGCGTGGCGTTCTGGGCCTCGCGCTACGGCAAGTCGTCGGGCGGCACCGACGATTATTTGAACTGCCCGCTGGACCGGGAACAGTACGAGCGGTTTGTGGACGAACTGCTGCGGGGGGAAAGCGTTTCGGCCCACATCGCCGAAGATGCGACACCGTATTTCGAGGCGTGCCTGCCGATCGAGGAGATGGCCCGCCGCGGGCGCGACACGCTGCGGTTCGGTCCCATGAAGCCGGTGGGCCTGGCCGATCCGCGCACCGGGCGGCGGCCCTGGGCCGTGGTGCAGCTTCGGCAGGAGAACCTGCGCGCGGCGAGCTTCAACCTGGTGGGGTTTCAGAACCACCTGAAGTTCGGCGAGCAGGCGCGGATCCTGCGGCTCATCCCGGGGCTCGAAAAGGCGGAGTTCCTGCGGTTCGGACAGATCCACCGCAACACCTATATCAACGCTCCGGCGCTGCTCACGCCGACGCTGCAACTGCGGCGGCGCCCCGAGGTGCTGTTCGCCGGGCAGATCTCCGGGGTGGAGGGCTACGTGGAGTCGATTGCGACCGGCCTTCTGGCCGGGCGGCACGCCGCTACGCTGGCCTCGGGGGGCGTTCCCCAGCCGGTTCCGCGGGCGACGGCGCTGGGGTCGTTGTGCCATTACGTGTCCGGGGCGGACCGGGTGAATTACCAGCCGGCCAACATCACCTTCGATCTGCTGCCGCAGCTCGAGGAAGAGACGAGACATGCTCTGCGGCACGACAGGAAGGCGCGGCACGCCGAGGTGTGCCGGCGGGCGCTGGAGGCGCTGGAGGGTTGATGCTGGAAGAACAGATCCAGCGATACCTCGACGACCTGGCGCGGCGCGGCTCGTCCATCCACACGACGAGCGCCTACCGCGGGGACCTGCGGCAGTTTCTGGAATACCTGTCGCCGCCCGGCCTGGCGCCGCCGGACCCCGGGGACATCGACGTCCTGGTGCTCCGGGAATGGATGGGAAGGCTTTATCGCGACCATTCGGAAGCGGTGACGATCCGGCGGAAGCTGGCGGCGGTCCGGGGGCTGTTTCGCTTCATGCTCCGCGAGGGTGTGGTGCGGGTCAATACCGCCAAGCTGGTGCGGACGCCGAAAGCGCCCAAGAAGCTGCCGGAGGTGATGACCGCGGAACAGACGAACCGGCTGATCGACGACGTCGCGGCGGGGAAGCTGGAACGGCCGCTTCCGGAGCGCGACCGCGCCATTTTCGAACTGCTCTACGGCTGCGGCCTGCGGGTGAGCGAACTGGCCGGGCTGAACCTGGAGGATCTCGACCGGAGCCAAGGCTGGCTGCGGGTGCGCGGCAAGGGGCGCAAGGAGCGGCAGGTGCCGCTGCCCGGCAAAGCCGCGGGCGCGCTGGAACGCTGGCTGGGAGAGCGGCCGGTGGTGCGCGACGAGGCCGCTGTTTTCCTGAACCACCGCGGCGGCCGCCTGACGGTGCAGGGGATCCGGCTGATCGTCAAGCTGTACGCCACCTGCCTGGCCGGCGACCCGTCCATCCATCCGCACAGTTTCCGCCACGCCTATGCCACGCACCTGCTGGCCGACGGCGCGGATCTGCGCGCCATCCAGGAATTGCTGGGGCACGCGCGGCTTTCCACCACGCAGAAGTACACCCAGGTTTCTCTCACCGAGCTGATGGCGGTGTACGACAAGGCGCACCCCAAGGCCCACTCGAAGACATGACCATCCGCCGGGAGTTTCGGCCGATGCTGAGGCTGGGCGCGCCGCTGGTGGTGGCCGAGCTGGCGTGGATGGCCATGGGGTTCGTGGACACGGTGATGGCGGGGCGGTTGGGGCCGGCGGCGCTGGGGGCGGGCAGCCTGGGCAGCATGCTGTTCTTCCCCATCGTCATCTGCGGGGTCGGCATGCTGCTGGGCATGGACACCCTGGTGGCGCAGGCATTCGGCGCGAAGGACCTCGAGGAGTGCCGGCGCACTTTGATCAACGGGCTCTGGACGGCGTTGGGGATTGCGCCGCTGGTGGCGGCCGTGCTGTGGAGCACGCTGCCGGTGGTGCGGGCCGCCGGAGCGAATCCCAATGTGATGGCGCTGCTGGGACCGTTCTTAACGGCGCTGCTGCCGGGAATTCTGCCGCTGCTGTTCTTCGCGGCGCTGCGGCGCTATCTGCAGGCGATGGATATCGCCAGGCCGGTCACCTTCGCGGCGGTGAGCGCCAACATCATCAACTTCGTGGGGAATTGGGTGCTGATGTACGGGCACTGGGGCGCGCCGGCGATGGGGCTGACGGGGTCGGGCTGGAGCACCACGATCGCGCGGTTTTACATGGCGGCGGTGCTCGCGGCCGTGGTGATCTGGCACGAGCGGAAGTCGGGGTACGCGCTTTTCCATTTAAGCCGGCGGCCGGATTTCGAGCGCATCCGGGAACTGCTGAGGCTGGGAGGTCCATCGGCCTTGCAGATCCTGGTGGAAGGCGCGGTCTACAGCGTAGTCACGGTGCTGGCCGCGAGGCTGGACGAGGCGTCGCTGGCGGCCCACTCGATCGCGATCAACGTGGTGTCGATCACTTACATGGTGCCGCTGGGGATCAGCTCGGCGGCGGCGGTGCGGGTGGGCCAGGCGCTGGGCCGTAAGGACCGGCAGGGCGCCGCGATTTCGGGCTGGACGGCGCTGTTGCTGAGCGCGATGTGCATGGGGACGTTCGGGCTGGCGCTGGCGGCCGCGTCGCGGTCCATCGTGCGCATTTATTCGCACGAGGCGGCGGTGATTGCGATCGGGGCGGTGCTGCTGCGGATCGCGGCGTTGTTCCAGCTCTTCGACGGCTTTCAGGTGGTGGCGATGGGCGCGCTGCGCGGGCTGGGCGACACGCGAACCCCCATGCTGGCGCACCTGGCGGGCTACTGGCTGATCGGCATGCCGGTGTCGTACGGGCTTTGCTTCCGCTACGGTTGGGGAGCGCGCGGCATCTGGGCGGGCCTCTGCGCGGCGCTGATTCTGATCGGCGCGTCGTTGGTGGTGGTGTGGGAGCGGAGGATGGGCAGACCGGGTCAGAAGGACCACAGCACGCTGGTGTAGCCGGTGTGCGCGCGATAGTTCTGCCGGTACCCCAGAAGCCCGAAATCCTCGTGGTAGCCGTAATACTGCCAGCCCGCGTTCCAGCGGACTTTGGGCGAGATGCGGATGGATAGGCGCGCCAGCGGGGACTGGTACGTCAGGGGGAAGGTCTGGACGGAGCTGAGCAGCGCCTGGATGGGGTCCGTTGTGCCGGACGGCGACGCGGTGGCGCGCCCGTCGCCGGTGTCCTTGGTGATGCTGTAGCCGGTGAAGAGGTCGGCACGCTTGCGAATGCCGAAGTGCGCCCCGAGGTTGGCGGCGTGAATGTTGCTCAAGTAGAGCGAGGAATAGGCCGTCTGCAACTGCGTGCGGAATCCTGCGCCGGCAAAAAAAGCGAGCGAGGAAAGGGTGTCCAGGTGCAGACGGTTGTAACTCGCATCCACGGCGAACCAGTTATTCGGCGCCCAGGAGGCGTTGGCGGAATAGTTCCGCGAATGCGAACTGAACGAAGTAAACGAGAACGGCGCGTTCAGGTTGTACCGCTCGCGATAAGCCACCGAAAACTGCAGCTTCTTCAGGCGGTACTCGGCGCGGCCGTTGATGCTGTGGTAGTCCCGGTCGGTGATGGGGGTGAGCGGGTTGCTGGCGCGGCCGACCTCGCCATCCAGGTTGATGGTGAAGGGCTTCGCCGGGTGGAGACGCACGCCCAGCGTGCCGGAGCTGAGGTGGTCGCTTACTTCGTACAGGTCGTTGTTGAAGGAACTGTCGAAGGGCAGGGTCTGGGCGCCCTCGATGGTGCGGATCTGCCGGTCGGAATAGTGGTAGCCGGTGTAGAAGCCGATCCAGTTGGCGACGCGATAATTCAGATCGGTGGAATTGGCGATGGTTCGAACGCCCAGGTAGCGGAAAGAGATGGTGGTGCCGAGGTTGGCGCCGGTGTTGACCTCGGAGTAGCTGGATTGGCCGTCGATGCGGTTGCTGGTGATGGAGGTGTTGTTGACCACGGTGAGGCGCTCGGTGGGGAAGAAGCTGAGGTTGAAGTCGCCCGCGAGGCTCGGACGCTTGGCATCGCCCCCGGCCACGATCTGGCGGGTGGCTGCGCCGCCGAACTGGCTGACGCCGGCCGCCGATTCATCCAGCGCGAAATCGTTGTGGCCGCTCACGTAGGTGAGGCGCGCGTTCACGCCCCAGCTTTTGCGCCGCGAGAAAAGGTTGCCCAACCAGCCGGGATTGGCCCCGTGTATGGGGGCCGAGCGCTGGAACTGCTGCAGCGCCGTCTGGTCGGACGGATTGCTGATGCTGGGGCCCGCGGCAACGACACCCGCGGAGGTGAGGGGCGAATCGTCCTTGAAGAAATCCCAGCGGCGGAGAATGGTGAACCGGAAGCCCGCCAGCTCGACATCGGAGCCCAGGCGGTATTCGTTCCAGTGGCGCGCCACATTCAGGAACACGGGCAGGCCCGAGCCGGTGGCATCGAACTCCTGCGCGGTGGAGAGCGCGGGACCGTCTTCGGTGTCGCGGCTGTATCCCACGCGGAAGCGGACGCGCGATTGCGGCAGGAGAGTCAGCTCGTGATCCTGGAGGCGGCGGATGGTGTCCATGAAATGCGCGCCGCCGGCGGTGGTCAGCCCGGGATTGAAGTAGGCGTTCAACCTCCAGGTCATGTCGTAGCGGTAGAGCCCGTTCTTCTGGATGCGGAGCATGACGGCCTGGTAGTTGTCATTGCCCAGCCCGATAGTGTTGAGCAGGATTTCGTCGAAGTAGCGGCCGTGGCCGTCCTTGGAATTGACGGTGAGGCCGCTCGACAGCAGGCGGAGGCCGTTTCCGATGTTGTCGACGCTGCGGTACATGCCTTCATCGCCGCCCACGGTCTTGAAGCGGTAGCCCAGCTCGAACGACTGGGTCACGTTGTAGTTGTCCAGGGTGCCGCCGCGCGGCGAGCCAACCTGCTCCGTGGTGGGGGCCACCATCTGCTGCGCATGAAGCGCGCCGGCTATTGCGAGGAGGATGGATATTCGCGTCAGCATGGCGGTCACCTCAGGAAATACTGGTCGGCATTCGATCCGTGAAGCCGCACGTGACAGGTGGTGCACTTCTGGTACTTGGGATCGAGCAGGTTGTGGCGCGCCGACTGAATATCGACGCCGAAATCGCGGGTACCGGAGCCTCCGCTGTTGTGACACTCCAGGCACAAGGTGAAGACCACGGGCCGGCGCAGCAGCTTGGCGTTCATCGACCCGTGCGGATTGTGGCAGGCTTCGCAGCCCACCACGCGCACCGAAGGATGCTCGAAGACGAACGGCCCGCGTTTGTCCACGTGGCATTTGAAGCAAGCCGTTTCGTTGGTGCCCGCCTGCTCCACCATGGGCGGGCGTTGGCCCATGCTCCAGGTGGGAGCGAAAGCTCCGTGGGGATTGTGGCAATCGGTGCACTGCATGAAGCCTTCGTTGATGCGGTGCTTGGAGGGCATGTCGAACTGCGCGCGGATGGCGGCGTGGCAGGAATAGCACAGGTCGCGCTGCTGTTTGGCCAGCAGGTATTTGGGAATGGCGGCGTGGTGAATGGAGTGGCAACTGGTGCAGGCTACGTCGTTCAGGGTGTGCTCGGAGCGGCGGATATTGGCGCGCGAGAGATCGCGGGCGTGGCAGCCGAGGCAATCCTCGAGCACCTGCCTGGGCTCCATCAGGGAGAAGGCGTGCGGGATGGTGGTCTTGCCGCCGCGCGCCTGGACGTGCGCCTGGCCGGGGCCGTGGCAGCTTTCGCAGCCGGTGCGCTCGGGCGGCTCCTTGCCGGAAGCGATGCTCCGGTAGTGCGCATTCTTGTAGAAGCTCGACCACACGTCGGGGTGGCAGGTGCGGCAGACGTTGCTGCCGACGAAGCCGGACTGGGAAGCCGTCTGGGTCTGCGCCAGCATCACGCCGGCCGGCATCAGGAGGAAGAGAACAGCGGCGGCGCCTTTGCGTGCCATACTCAAAATGATACTGGAGCGCCGAGCGCGCCGAATCGAAATGACCAGAGAATTTACTTTAGTTCCGCAGCGGGTTGCACGCATCGAGACACTCTACCGAAAGATTGTGACGGATCTACCGGTCCCGGAGTCCGTTCCGATTTTGCAAAAGCTTTGTAAATACGAACCGCGGGCGATGCGCGGCCAGCCACCGGTGGTGTGGCATCGCGCCGAAGGGTTCCAGGTGTACGACGCCTGGGGCAACCAGTGGATCGACTGGTCGTCGGGCGTGCTGATCGCCAACGCGGGCCACGGCCGCGTGGAGATCGCGGAGGCCATCGCGAACCAGGCGCGGGCCCACATGCTGACGAGCTTTTCCTTCGCCAACGAGCCCCGCGCGCAACTGGTGGAACGGCTGGTGGGGATTCTACCGGAGCCGCTGAAGAAGGTTTTCCTGTTCAGCGTCGGATCGGAAGCCATAGAGTGCGCCATCAAGATGTGCCGCACCTTCGGGGTGAAGACCGGCGGGCGCAAGAAACACGTGATCGTCTCGTTCGACAAAGCGTTTCACGGGCGCACCATGGGGGCGCAGCAGGCGGGCGGCATCCCGGAGCTGAAGTCGTGGATTGTGAACCTGGATCCGGGCTTCGTTCAGGTTCCGTTCCCGGACGGGTTTCGGACGCGCGATGTGTCGTTCGACACGTTCGAGACCTCGCTGCGGGAGCAGGGCATCGAGCCGCAAACCGTCGCGGGCGTGATGCTCGAGACCTACCAGGGCGGCAGCGCGGCCTTCGCGCCCAAGCCCTACATGCAGGCCTTGCGCCAATGGTGCACGGGCCACAAGGCGCTGCTGGTGTGCGACGAAATCCAGGCGGGCTTCGGACGGACCGGCACGCTGTGGGGCTTCGAACAATACGGGGTGACGCCCGACCTGGCGGTGTTCGGCAAGGGGATCTCCGGATCGCTGCCGCTCTCGGCGGTGGCGGGGCGGCCGGACGTGCTGGATCTGCACGCGCCACTCAGCATGACTTCGAGCCACGCGGGGAATCCGGTGTGCTGCGCGGCGGCGCTGGCATCGGTGGACCTGATCCTGCGCGAGGGGCTGGCGGAGAAGGCCCGCATCACCGGCGCCGTCCTGCACCGGAAGCTGAACGCCATGGCGGGGCGCTATCCGCAGATCGGATGCGTGGCGGGCAAGGGCCTGGTGGCGGGAATCGCCTGTGTGAAGCCGGGCACCACGGAGCCGGACGGCGACCTGGCCTTCGACGTCGTGCGGCGCGCCATGGAGAAGGGCGTGCTGATGTTCGCACCTGTGGGATTCGGCATGGGCACGGTCAAGATTTCACCTCCGCTGGTGATCCCCGAGGATGCCATCGCGGAAAGCGTGGAGGCGCTGGAGGAGGCGTTCGCGGAATCGGTGCGGGAAGCGGCGGCCGTGGTGTGATGACGCCGGAAATACTGGTTGTCGGCGCCGGCATGATCGTGCACGATCAGATCCTGCCGTCGCTGTATCAAATGCAGCGGCAGGGGCGCATCGGCGAGATCGCCGTCTGCGATTCGGCCTATGCCAGGGTGCGAAAGCTGGCCGAGGCGGAGGCGCTGCTGCGCGCGTTCCCCGGGCAGCGGTTCCGCCAGATGCCCGCCACCGATGCGCAGGGCCGCCAGCCGGAGCTGTTTCGCGAAGCGATTTCCGGGATGGCGCCGCGGCAGATCGTGGTGGCGGCAGTGCCGGACCAGTTGCACAACGAGGTGATCCGCGCGGCGCTGGCGCACGATCAGCACGTCTGCTCGGTGAAGCCCCTGGTGCTGGAGCATCGGCAGGCGGTGGAGATCGCGGAGGAGGCGCGGAGGCGCGGCCTCATGGTAGGGATCGATTATCACAAACGGTTCGACGACCGCAGCCTGATGGCGCGCCGGGCCTACCGCGAAGGGCGCTTCGGCGAATTCCGCCTGGGCACGGCCTGCCTGCTGGAGAAATGGTATTACCGCAATTCCAATTTCCAGAACTGGATGACGGCCGAAAACTCCGACGCCTTCACGTACATCGGCTGCCATTACGTGGACCTGGTGGCGTTCATCACCGGGCTGACGCCGAAGTCGGTGAGCGTTTACGGCATCCTGGACCGCTATCCCAACGGGCGGGAGGGCTACCTGTGGACCGATGCGCGGGTGATCTGGAATAACGGCGCGTGCCTGAACGTGCAGAACGCCCTGGGATTTCCGGACGCGGCGCCGGGGACCAACACGCAGGGGCTGACGATGTACTGCCAGGGCGCGGACGGCGGCGCGCTGATCTCGCACTCCGACCAATACCGCGGGTTGAAGTACTGCTACACGGGGCCGGAGACCTATGCCGAGCCGAGTCCGGACTATCTCCAATACGTGGATCTCGGCGGGCCGGGGCTGGTCCCGGTGGGGTACGGCTACCGGTCGATCGAGGCGATCGTTCTGGCGGCGATCCGGGTGAATGCCGACGGCGCGGCCGCGCTGGACGAAATCGAGCGCGCCGGGATCGTGGCCACGCCGGGCAACAGCAGCTACAACGAGCGGGTGATCGAAGCGTGCCGGGAGTCGATTCGGAATGGAGGGCGGGAGGTGCGGTGTTAGGGTACCGGCCCGCCATTTTTTGCTTGCGGGTTCGCAACCGGATGCGCCATATTGGGAATGGCGTCGGAAAAGCCGTGTAGAGCGCACCCCAAGGACCGGAATCGAGAGTTGTCCCGAATGGCGCTCGGGCCGTCTGGCGCGCAGGGTGCTTTCGATGGCGGAGAACCTGCTCTACTTCACGGAACTGGTGTCCATGCCCGTGTTCGACCTCAAGGGCCGGCGCATGGGGCGCGTCAAGGATGCCGCCATCGTTCCGCTGGTGCATTCCTCGCGCATCGACCGGCTGCTGGTGGGCGGCGGCGAGGCATGGCTAACCATCCGCTACGACCAGGTCAGCTCCATCGTCCTCGACAAGGGAATCTCCCTCAGCGACGAGCAGCTCGTGCCGTATCACGACGACGAGTACCTGCTGCGCATCGGGCGCGACCTGCTCGATCAGCAGATCATCGACGTGAACGGGCGCAAAGTCGTGCGCGTCACGGACGTCACCATGGGGATCCAGCCCGACGGCGTCCGCGACACACTGTCGGTGCTCGAGGTGGACATAGGCGTCCGCAGCATTTTCCGGCGGCTTCTCCAGGGTGTACTGCCGCCGCGCGTCATTCGCCGGTTGCAGCATCCCATCCCGCCGAACTCGATCCGTTGGGATCTGGCCAACGTGGTGGAGCCGGACCCGCTGCGGCGCCTCCGGCTCAACATCTCTTACCGGAACCTGGAGGAAATGCATCCGGCCGACCTGGCCGACATCGTCGAAGAGCTGGGGCCGGCCGAGCGCGAAGCCATCTTCGAGACCATCGACAGCGAAGCGGCCGCGGACGCGCTGTCGGAGGTGGAGAGCCCCAAAATGCAGGCGAGCATCCTGGAGGCTTTGGAGCCGGAAAAGGCGGCCGACATCGTGGAGGAGATGGCGCCGGACGAGGCCGCGGATATTCTTTCCGAAATGGAAGAGGCGACCTCCGAAGAGATTCTGGACGAAATGGATACGGCGGAGAAGACCGAGGTGCGCGAGCTGCTGGAGTTCAAGGAAGACGTGGCGGGCGGCATGATGAACACCGAGTACGTCGTGCTGCACGACAACGCCTCGGTGAAGGACGCGGTGGCGGCCCTCAAGGGCAACGAGGACCTGCTGGAAGGCCTGAACACGGTCTTTCTGGTGGATGACGAAGGGCGTCTTTCCGCGTCGATTCCGCTGGCGCGCCTGTTCCTGGCATCGAGTGAAGCCAAGCTGAAGGACCTGGCGAGCGAAACCATGATTCAGGTGAGCGTGGATGAAAAGCAGGACCGCGTCACCGAACTGTTCGACAAGTACAACCTCATGACGTTGCCCGTCGTGGATGAAGACGGCAAGCTGGCCGGCGTCATCACGGCCGACGACATCATATCGGTATTAAGGCAGAAGTGACGGATGCGGGCACTACTGAACCGTTACCGCTACCACCTGGTGGTCTTCTTCGCGGTCATCGGACCCGGCTTCATCACGGCAAACGTCGATAACGATTCGGGCGGCATCTACACCTACTCGGCCGCCGGGGCGAAATACGGCTACCTTCCCCTGTGGACGCTGCTGCCGATCACCCTGGTTCTGATCATCACGCAGGAGATGTGCTCGCGCATGGGCGCGGTCACGGGCAAAGGCCTCTCCGACCTCATCCGGGAAGAGTTCGGCCTGCGCATAACGTTCCTCATCATGACGCTGCTGGTGCTGGCCAACCTCACTAACGTCATGGCGGAATTCGCGGGAATCGCCAGCTCGCTCGAGCTGTTTCACATCAGCCGGTACATCTCGGTTCCGCTGTCCGCGGTGGCGGTGTGGTTCCTGGTGGTAAGAGGCAACTACCGCAGCGTCGAGAAAATCTTCCTGTTCGCGTGCGCGTTGTACATCACGTACATCATCTCGGGCTTTTTGGTGAAGCCCGACTGGAAAGAGGCCGCGCTCTACAGCGTGAAGCCCAAGCTGATGCTCGACCCCGGCTACATTTATATGCTGATTGGAATGGTGGGCACCACCATCGCTCCGTGGATGCAGTTCTATCTCCAGTCCGCCGTGGTGGAGAAAGGCATCACGGCGAAGGAGTATGCCAAGTCGCGGATCGAAGTGATCGTGGGTTGCATCATGACCGACGTGGTTGCGTTCTTTATCATCGTGGCCTGCGCGGGCGCGATTTACAGCGTGGCGCCAAAGGACATCGACAGCGCGGCGGAAGCGGCCCTGGGCTTGAAGCCATTCGGGCAATATGCATTTCTGCTGTTCAGCGCGGGGCTCTTCAACGCCTCGCTCTTCGCGGCCTGCATTCTGCCGCTCTCGACGGCGTACTCGGTTTGCGAGGGCCTCGGGTTTGAAGCCGGCGTGAACAAGCGGGTGCGCGAGGCGCCGATTTTCTATTTTCTTTACCTGCTCCTGATCGTGGTGGGGGCGGGTGTGGTCCTGATCCCCGGCTTCCCGCTGGTGAAGATGATCCTGTTCTCGCAGGTGGCCAACGGAGCGCTGCTGCCCTTCGTGCTGATCTTCATGGTTCTGCTGATCAATAAGACGGACCTCATGGGCGAGTGGGTCAACCCCCGCTGGTTCAACCTGGTTTCGTGGCTGACGGTGGTGGTGATGATCGGGCTGACCCTGGCGCTCGTAGGGATCTCGCTGCGCGGCATGCATTAGACTGTTGGCGTGGCTACCGACAAACTCTTCATCAACGGCGGCTGGGAGAATTCGGCGTGCGACCGCGTGGTCGACGTCGTCAATCCCGCTACGGGCGAATTGCTGGCTACCGTGCCGGATGCCGATGCCTGCGATGTGGACCGCGCGGTGGCGGCGGCGCGCGCCAGTTTCGAGAAGAAGACGTGGCGCGGAATGGACCCGTCGAAGCGCGAGCGGATCCTGTGGACCATCGGCGACCTGCTGCTGAAACATCGCGACGATCTGGCGGCGGCGATCACGCGGGAGAACGGCAAGACGCTGCGCGAATCCGTGGGAGCCGACGTCGCGCCGGCTGCGGACTGCTTCCACTATTACGCCGGCTGGGTGCGGAAGATCTACGGCGAAACGATTCCCGTGGACGGACCCTTCCTCAACTACACGCTGCGCGAGCCGGTGGGGGTGGTGGGCGCGATCGTGCCGTGGAATTTTCCGCTGCAGATCGCCGCGTGGAAGGTGGCGCCGGCGCTGGCGTGCGGCTGCTCGGTGGTGCTCAAGCCCTCGGAGCTGACGCCGCTGAACGCTTTGAAGCTGGCCGAAATCGCCATGGAGGCCGGACTCCCCGAGGGCGCGCTCAACGTGGTGACGGGCTACGGGCCGACCACCGGCGAGGCGCTGGCGCTGCACGAAGACGTGGACAAGATCAGCTTCACCGGCAGCATCGCCACGGCGCGCAAGCTGTTGCAGGCTTCCGGTGTCTCGAACCTGAAGCGGCTGAGCCTGGAGCTGGGCGGCAAGTCGCCTGTCATCGTGTTCCCGGACGCCGACCTGGATGCCGCGATGAAGGCCGCGTTCTGGGGCATCTTCGGCGGCAAAGGCGAGGTCTGCTCGGCCGCCTCGCGGCTCCTGGTGCACGCGGAAGTGCACGACCGTTTCGTGGAGGAGATGGGCGCGCGGGCCCGCAAACTGCGTGTGGGGAATCCGCTGGACCCCGCGACGCAGATGGGCTCGCAGATCTCGGCGCGGCAGATGGACCGGATCCTGGACTACGTGGAGTCCGGCAAGCGGGAGGGCGCCCGGCTCGTGGCTGGCGGCGAGCGCGATACCGAAGGCGACAAAGCCCGGGGCTTCTTCGTGAAGCCGACGGTCTTCTCGGAGGTGAAGCCGGAAATGCGCATCGCGCGCGAGGAGATCTTCGGGCCGGTGGTATCGGCCATCCGTTTCAGCGAAGCCGAAGAGGCGGTGCGCATCGCCAACGGCACGGTGTACGGCCTCGCCGCCGCGGTCTGGACGCGCGACGTGCGGCTGGCGCACCGCATGGCGCGCGACATCAAAGCCGGGTCGGTGTGGATCAACACGTATAACGGCTTCGATTCCGCCTCGCCCTTCGGCGGTTACAAGCAGAGCGGCTTTGGACGCGATTTGGGCTCGTACGCGCTGGAGCAGTACACCAACGTGAAGTCGGTGTGGGTGGCGCTGTAGGGATTACGCGGCGATCCAGGGATTCACGACAGTAATGCCGCAGCCGTCGAAGTCCGCGGCATCGCGAGTAGCCAGCGTGGCGCCGTGCGCGCGGGCAATTGCCGCGATCTGTGCGTCCGCATGCGTGATCGGACGTCCCTGCAATCGCCGGCCGGCAGCAATTCGCGAGTACTCCTCGGCCGCTGCGCTGTCGAAGATCAGAACGCGCCCCGCAAAAACCTTGTCGAACATCCGGCGCGCTGCCAATTCGAGGGAACCCCGACGCTTCCCCCGCGGAAGAAGCTCGACGCCGTACAGGATTTCAGCTTGCGAAATCGAAGTCGTGTAGAGTTCCTGTCCCGGCTGGGCCAACATCCAGCGGGAAACCGCGTCTGCCGGCGACTGCTTCATCAGCTCTGAAAGGACGTTGGTATCGAGGATTGTCACTGGAAGTCCGGCGGCTCGCGAATAGGCTCGCGCTTCATCTCCGGAAGCTCGACTCCGCCCAGCGGCGCAAAGAGACGCCGAATCGCCTCTGCCGGGTGGAGTTTGGCCAGGTCGTCGTCATCGAGCGCATTCTCCAGGATCTCCCGCGCCTCCTCTTCCATGGAGCGCCCATGCTCAGCCGCGCGCACGCTAAGCCGCGACGTGATCGACTCGTCCAGATTGCGGATTACCAGGCTCGCCATGATTCAATCGTAGCAATGATATCAGCGGAGCCTTGAAGGCAAGCGGAATGGAGGCGATGAACGTCGCCGCTCAGTGGGGCGGCCGCAGGAGGCGCGAGGGAAGCTTGGAGAGATAAGTCAGCCGCTCGATGAGGGGCAGGAGGCGGCGCACCGTCCGCCCGTGCAGGATCAGGCTGCCGGTCACCAGCGCCGGATGCGGGATGGTCGTGCAGCAGCGCGAGCAGATGCCGATCTCGCCGGCGCGGCCCGCGGCATGCAGCCGGCGCATGTCGCGCATCGCGGCGGAATTCCAGATCTCCACCAGCGGCTGTTCGCCGATGTGCCCGACGGGCGCGCCATCCAGCATGTAGCTCTGGCAGCACGGATACACTTCGCCCGACTGCTTCACGTACATCGGGCCGCGCCAGAGGTAGTGGCACGGGTGCTTCCATTCGGCGGCGGCGTGGCCGGCATCGGGCCGCATCAGGTTGGTCTCATCGGCTTTGATCCGCACCTGGTCCACGCCCGGCACGGCGCTCCAGAACGCGAGAAAGTCGTCCACCTCCGACGCATTTCCGTCCATCCGCACCATCTGCACCACCACTTGCAGACGCGAGCGCCGCTCATGCTTCATGCGGGCAAAACGCACGAAATTGTCCCGCACCTTTTCGAACTTGGCGCCTTTGCGATAGAACTCGAAGCTCTCCTTCTTCGCGCCGTCGAAGCTCAGGGTGATCTGCTCCAGCGGCGAATCCAGAACGCGGGCGGAGAGGGCCTGGTCGAGAAACGTCCCGTTGGTCGAAAGCAGCGTGGAGATGCTGTGCCGGTGGCAGAATTCGATGCGGTCGAAAATGCCGGGGTCCATGAACGGCTCGCCCAGTCCGATCAGCATCATGTGCTCGGCCGTATTCCCGGATTGGGCGACGAGACTTTCGAACACCTCGTCCGTCATATCCGCTTTGGGCTGCTTGTGGGTTTCGCGCGGACACATCGGGCAGTACAGGTTGCACTTGGCAGTGGTTTCGACGATGTACTCGACGGGCAGCGCCGGGACCGTGGCGCGGCGCGCGAGGTAGCTCCACAACAGCTTTGCGCGGTTCCAGGCCCTCATGCTCGTATTTATTGTAACCGTGGCACAGAAGGTATCATCGGATGAGGGGTGTAAGCGCGCAGTGAACATCACGATTACGGGAGCTTCGGGATTCATCGGGCGGCGCCTCATGAAGACGCTGGCCGGGGAGGGCCACTCGCTGCACGTGCTGAGCCGCCACGCCGGAACCAACCTGCCGGCGGGCGTCCGGCTGTCCGCGTGGGATTGCTTGAAGGGCGAACCGCCCGCGGACAGCCTGCGCGACGCCGACGCCGTGATTCATCTCGCGGGCGAGCCGGTGGCGCAGCGGTGGACCGATCAGGCCAAGCGGCTGATCCGCGAAACCCGCGTGACCGGCACGCGCAACCTGGTGGCTGCGCTGTCCAAGCTCGAGCGGCGGCCGCAGGCCCTGATCTGCGCATCGGCGGTGGGGTACTACGGCTCGCGCGGCGACGACATCCTGGTGGAATCCTCCGCTCCGGGCAGCGATTATCTGGCCGAGGTTTGCCAGGCGTGGGAGAACGAGGCCTGCGCCGCCGAGGGGTTGGGTATGCGGGTGGTGCGCGTGAGAACCGGGCTTGTCCTGGGTGCGCGCGGCGGCGCGCTCCTGCGCATGCTGCCCCCGTTCAAAATGGGTGTGGGCGGGAAACTGGGCGACGGCCGGCAGTGGATGCCATGGATCCACCTGCAGGACCTCGTGGACCTGTACCAGTTCGCCGCTGAAAAACCGGTGCGCGGGGCCCTGAACGGAACCGCGCCCTCCCCCGTGATGAATGCCGATTTTACGCGCGCGCTGGCTTCCGCCCTGCATCGCCCGGCCTTGTTTCCGGTTCCGAAACTCGCGCTGAGCCTGCTGTTCGGCGAGATGTCCGCCATCTTGCTGGCCAGCCAGCGTGTGCAGCCGAAAGAAGCCGAGGCCGCCGGCTTCCGCTTCCGCTTCCCGCAACTGGAGGCCGCGCTTTCCGACGTCCTCAAGTGAGGCGGCGCCACGTCATCGAGTAACGCTATTCAGAACAGGCTTCTCCAAGCCGCGAAGCGTCCGCCCTTCTCCGCCGCCGAGATCGAAGACCACGATTTCATTCGCGCCCTTCCGAAGCCACGGGCCGGGCACGTAAAGCGTACGCTGCGGGCCGATGCTCCACACCCGGCCAAGCGCGCGCCCGTTCAGCCAGACCTGTCCCTTGGTCAGCGAGCCGACGTCGAGGAAAGTGTCCGCGGGATTCGCCACATCGAATCGCGCGCGGTAGAAACACGGGCCCTGGCAGGGAGCTTTTTGAAAGGGAAGACGCGCCGGCTCGCTCATGGGAAGCGGGTACACGTCCCAACCCGTGAGGCGCGCTCCCGCGTACGTCACCTGTTTCGTGATGCCTTTTCGCTCGCCCCGGATCACCGTGGTGAAGTTCACCCGCCCGGTGTTTTCCACGAGAATGTCGAGACGCGCATTCCCTCCCTTGATCTCGAGCCGCATACGATTTTGTGCCAGGCGCCGGTCGAGTGTGCCGGCGGGCCGGCCATCCACGTAAATGACGGCGTAGTCGTGGAGGTCTTCGATCACCAGCTCGCCAGAAGCCGGCCCGTGAACCTGCGCGCGGTAGAGGATGTAGCCATACGCCTGCCCCAGATCCTCCATCGAGAGCGGATCGGCGGAGCGCACGGGCCCCGACAGGTTTTGCCAAAGGGATGTTGCTTCGGCAAGCGGGAAAGCCGGCAGCGCAATGGGCGCCGGCACCGCGGGCACGGCGGGAGGTGTTGTGCTGGTTGCGTTGGCGATGGCATCGCGAAACGTGCTGTACTTCGGCGCCGGCCGCCCGCTTTCATCGAGGGCGGAATCGTAATCGTAGCTGGTGACGTCGGGCTGGTAGTCCTTGCCGTTGCTGTTGGCGCCGTTCAACCAGCCGAAGCTGGTGCCGCCGTGGAACATGTAAATGCTCACGGAGTAGCCTTTGCGCAGCATCCAGCCGAGTTCCGCGGCCTGCTGGGCGCCATTGGTCGCCGCGTGTTTGCCGCCCCAATTGTCGAACCATCCGGCCCAGTATTCGCCGTTCATGAACGGCCCTTCCGGCCGGAACTTCCGAAGCGCCGCGAAGCCTCTTTCCGCGCCGCCCGGACCGAAATTGATCACCGCCGGCATTCCGGGCAACGCGCCGGCAGGCAACTGTTCGGGGCCATCCGCGGTGTAGAGCAGGGACTTGGTGAAGCCCGCGCTCACCAGCGCGCGGCGGATCTGTTCCATGTAGGCGCGGTCGCTGCCGAACGAGCCGTATTCGTTCTCCACCTGCACCGCGATGACAGGTCCGCCGTTGCCGATCTCGAAAGGCGCGACCTCCTTCCCCAGGCGGGCCAGCCAACGCACCGTGGGCTCCATGAATTTCGGATCGGTGCTGCGCAGCACGAGGGCGTGGTCCTTCAGCAGCCACGCGGGAAAACCGCCCAACTCCCACTCGGCGCAAACGTAAGGGCCGGGCCGCAGAATCACGTAGAGGCCTTCCTGCTGCGCTTCGCGGAGGTACTCGGCGATATCGTTTTGGCCGCTGAAGTCGTAGACGCCGGGCTCCGGCTCGTGCACGTTCCAGAAGACGTAGGTGGTGACGGCGTTCAGCCCCATGGCTCTGCCCATTTTGAAGCGCGCCCGCCAGTAGGCACGGGGAACGCGGGGGTAGTGCATCTCGCCGGAGACGATCAGGAAGGGCTTGCCGTCGAGCGCAAAATGGCCATCCCGCACTTGAAACGTGTGCGGCTCCGCGGCGAAGCAAGTCACGCCCAAAAGGGAAGCAACGACCGATTTCAGAAACGTCATCACCGATTACCTTACTACCGTTCCGGTGCGGCCGGGTTCATTCCTCGAGCGCCCGGTAATTCACCAGGTCGATCCCGTTGGCCTCCGCCGCGGCCCGCACCTCCGCCGCCAGCAGGGCCTCGAGCTCCCGCTCGCGGCTCTCCTTCAGGCGCGTGCGCGCTTTGCGCAGCGCCTCGCCGCAACGTCCCGGGTGGCACATCAGCTCCGTGCTCCCCGCCGGCAGCACGCCGAGCAGCGCCACCAGCTCCGCGGCGCGGAACCGGCCGGTGATCTGAAAGCCCGCGAAATGGTCGGTGGTCCGGCATCCGTGTTTCGCCAACACGCGATGGAATCGCCGCCGCAGCAGGCCCATTGCGCCGCTGGTCAGGCGCTCGAAGCGCGGAACCATGCCGCTCATCGCGTTCAGGGGGAAATCGAACGGCCGCCTCACCCAGCGAATGCCGAACTCTTCGCTCAGCCGCGCCACGGCGTCGAGCACCGGGGGCGCCAGGTGCACGTGCTTGTGCGTATCGAGGTGGGTGGGCCGGATTCCGGCGGCGACGATGTGCCGCACCTGCGCGGCCAATTCGTCGTACACGCGAATCTCGCGCCGCGCCATGGCCGCCAACAGTTGAGCCACGGTCGGGGGCAAGGCTCGTCCGGTCACCAGGGAGAGCCCGCCGACCAGCACCAGGTGGCACCCGATATCCAGGGACGGCGTCTCTCCCGCCAGCCGCACGGCGTCTTCAAAAGCCGCTCCGTTGGCCATCAGGGTGGCGGCGGTGAGGATGCCGTTCCGATGCGCCTCCACGATGCCCGCGTTCACATCCGGCGTGAAGCCGAAATCGTCAGCATTCACCACCAGTTGTTTTCGGGGTTTCAAAACAGGGTCAGCCGGATGGTGAGGAATTTCTTGGGATTGGCGCGCATGTCCTTGGCCAGCGACTGGAACTCGCGCGTCACCTGGTCCAACGATTCGTAAAGCTGCGGATTCACCATGAACTGGCCCAGTGTGCCCTGGCCCGAGTTGATCTTGTCCATGGTGCCCGAGAGCTTGGCGATGAGGTCGTTCAGCCGGTTGGACAGCTCGTCGCTCTTGAGCAGCTTGCCCGCGGTGCCCTTGCCGGCGTTCACGTCGGCGATCAGGCCGCGGATCTCCGCCGTGGTTTTCTGCAGCTCGTCGAACAGCGCCGGGTCCTTCAGCAGCTTGCCCGCGGTCCCCTGGCCGCCCTGAATGTCCGCCAGGATAGCGTCGATACGGTGCAACGGGGCGCGCACATCCTGGTACAGATCGTCGTCGTGAATCAGTCTGCTGATGGTGCCGCGCCCGGTGTGGATCTCGTTCAGCAGAAGCTGCATTTCATTTTCGATCCCGGTCAGCCTGGCGTACAGCTCGTCGTCTTTGAGAAACAGGCCGATATTGCCCTTGCCGGCCTCCACGCCCGCCAGCAGCGAGTCTACGCGGTTGATGATGGTCTGGAACGAGTTCAGCATGTTGGCGCTCTGCGCCATGAGCTCGGGGATGTCCTGCACCAGTAAGCTCTTGATCTCATCGCCCTCTTTCACGGCCCTCTGGTCCTGGCCCCGCGTGATGTTGAGGAACTTGTCCCCCAGCAGGTTGGCGGCGGTGATGGACACGGTCGAATCCACCGGGATCTGCTTTAGGTATTCGCTCTTCACCCTCATGTCGAATTCCACGGCCCGTTTGGGATCGCGTGAATTCGTGAGGATCACCTCGTCCAGGTAGCCGACGGTGTAGCCGTTCAGCCGCACCACGCTGCCATCGGCAATCCCGGATGCATCGTCCATGTAGGTGCGCAGCACGGCGTTGCGCTGGAAAAGGCCCTTCGAGCTGGTGAGCAGGAAGACGAGCACGAACAGGATGAGGAACCCGGCCAGTCCCACCACCCCGACCTTCAACTGCGCCCATCGCACTTTGCTGCGATCCGCCATGGTTCTATACTCGCTTCTTGACGAACTTGGAAATATAGGGGTCCTTGGATAATTCCAGCCGGTCCTGGTCCCCTTCAAATACCAGGCGGCCTTCGCGGAGGACCATAAACGTGGTGCGCATTTTCTGTTTCGCCCCGTTCCGGGCCGGCTCCAGGCGCCTCAGCTCCGAATTGTAGCGGAAATTCGCGATCAGATTTCCGTCCTGATACCGCTGCGTCACCACCAGGGTGGTGGTCTGGGCCGTATCGCGCTCCTTGATCAACAACTGCATGATGGTGTGAGCGGTGATGGGATCCAGGCCGGCCGTGGGCGAATCGTAGAGGACCAGCGGGGGCTCGGTCACCACGGCCCGCGCGATGGCCGCGCGCCGCCGCATGCCGCCCGAAAGCTCGCTCGGAAACTTTTCCAGGGTATCCCCAAGCTCCACGAACTCCAGCGCCTGCGCCACCCGCGGATGCACCTGCTCCTTAGGGCAGTGGACGGACGGCTGGTTCAGCAGCGGATAGGCGACATTCTCCTCGATGTTGAGCGAATCGAACAGCGCGCTCTCCTGAAACAGCATGCCGATTTTGCTGCGGATGTCGAACAGCGCGCGCTCGCGCATCACGGTGAGGTCTTTTCCGAAGGCGTAGACTTTGCCGGAATCCGGCTTCGCCAGCCCCAGCGCGGTTTTCAGCAGCACGGTTTTTCCGCTGCCGGCCGCTCCCAGGATCACGCGCGACTCCCCTTCGAAGGCTTCAAACGACACGCCGGACAGCGCCTCCACGCCATCAAACGAGACGGTGACGTTTTCGAACCGCAGGATCGAAGGGAGCGCGTTGCCGGGCATGACTTATCCAGTGCCCCCGACGAACCAGAGTATGAACTTGGTGATCAGGAGGTCCACGATGAAGACCAGCGTGATGGAGGCCACCACGGCCTGCGTGGTCGCGCGGCCCACGCCCTGCGTGCCGCCCGTGGCTCGCAGTCCGTAGAAGCAGCCGGTCAGCGAGATGATGATGGCGAAGGCCCCCGGCTTCAGGATTCCGCCCTGCACCACGTCGTTCCACGACAGGGCCTGCCACACCGAGGTCCAGTACTGCTTGGAGGAGAGCCCCAGGAACCACTCGGCGATGATGAACCCGCCGAACATGCCGACAAAATCGGCGATCACGGTCAGCAGCGGCAGCATCACCAGGGTCGCGATCAGGCGCGGCGTCACCAGCTTTTGAATCGGGTCGGTGCCCAGGGCGCGCATGGCGTCTATCTGCTCGGTCACCTTCATCGATCCGAGCTCGCTGGCGATGCCCGAAGCGTTGCGGCCCGCCACCATGATGGCGCTCAGCACCGGTCCGAGTTCGCGCGCCAGGGTGAGAGAGACCAGCGTGCCGGTCTTGCTGATAGAGCCGTAGGTCGCGAGCGCGCGCGACATTTGCAAGGCCATCACCGCCCCGCTGAAGAAGCCGGTCATGGCCACGATCACCAGGCTGCCAACCCCGATGTTGTCCATCTGCAGGATGATGTCATCCCCGTAATGCGGGCTGCGCAGGATGTTTCGGAAGGCCCTTCCGGCGAGGAAAAAGAACTCCTGAACGGCGAGAACAGGCTCTTTCAACAGATCCAGCAAGTTAGGTCGGTCCCCGTAATCTCGATGCTACCATATTAGTGCCAGACAGGCCGCAACCGCGATGAAAGGACTCACCGACATCCCCGGCATCCGCGTCGGGCACGTATCCGATTTCGAGGCGATCACGGGCTGCACCGCTATCGTGTTCGAGCAGGGCGCGGTGGGAGGCGTGGACATTCGCGGCTCCGCCAGCGGCACGCAAGAGACCACGGCGCTCGATCCGCTGCACGTCGATCCCGTGGCGCACGGCATCCTGCTGGCCGGCGGGAGCGCCTTCGGGCTGGAAGCGGCCTCGGGCGTCCGCCGCTACCTGGAGAAGCGCGGCGCGGGCGTGGAGACCCCGGCGGGAAGAATTCCGATCGTGCCTGCCGCTATCCTGTACGACTTGGGCATCGGAAAATCGCACGTGCGCCCCAACCTGGCGATGGGCGAAGCGGCGGCGGCGGCGGCCACCACGGACGCGGTGGCGGAGGGCTCGGTAGGCGCTGGAACCGGGGCGACGGTGGGCAAAGCGCTGGGCATGAAGCAGGCCATGAAATCGGGTGTCGGCTCCTTCACCGTCACACTGCCCGGAGGCGTCCTGGTTGCCGGCCTGGTGGTGGTGAACGCGTTCGGGGATGTGCGCGACCCCTCCACGGGCAAGATCGTGGCCGGCGCCCGCAAGGCGCCCGGCAGCCGCGATTTCGCCAACGCGGAGGAAGTAGTAAAGCAACATGCGCCCGCGGGCCTGGTCCGTCTCAACACTACGCTGGCGGTAGTCGCGACCAATGCCAGGCTCTCCAAAGTGGAAGCCACCAAGCTCGCGCAATTCGCCAGCCTCGGCCAGGCACGGGCCATTTACCCGGTCAACACGCTGATGGACGGCGACACCACTTTCGCCCTCTCCATCGGCAGCCAGCGGGCCGACATCAACACGCTCGGCGTCGCCGCGGCGGAGGCCGTGGTGCAGGCCATACTGCGCGCGGTAAGGCTGGCGAAGACGCTGGGAGGAATTCCGGGGCTGGGGTAAGCGACTGCCGACGGGTGGCTTCCGGCCGGCGCTAGAATGGTAATTAAGATGGATCGTGTGCCCTCGCATCCCGTCAAAGATCCGCCCAATCTGGTTCGTGCCGGCTCATTCTCTCTGGATCGCCTGTTGAGCCATATCGACCCGGGATCAGCGGAGGAATCCGAAGCCTTCGTGCACCTCATCTATGAGCAGCGCCGCCTTGACGTCTCCTCCGATGGCGATCGCAAGACTCGTCGTTGACACGGACGTAGCCAGCTATGTTTTCAAGTGGCACCCGGAATTCGCGCCGCGCTACGTGGGCATCATTCGGGGGTCTGAGTTGGTCGTCTCGTTCATGACTCTCGCCGAGATGCGCCAGGGGGCGCTGGATGCGAACTGGGGCCGCGAAAATGCGATGTGCTGGAAGCGTATTTGGCAGACTTCTCGGTACTCCATTCTGACAGCTGTTGTGTTCTACTTGGGCTGCGGTCCGGAACGAGAGCGTGCGCAAGGGACGTCAAATGAGTTCGGCCGATGCGTGGATAGCGGCCACCGCCCTGGTTCTGTCGGCGCCGCTCGTGACGAACAATCCTAAGGACTACCGCCATCTGGACAACAGCTTGTTTCCGCAGCATAACTGTTTCCAGCAGACTCTCCGTGGGCCGAAGGCTCAAGCGCGGAGAGGACGCCGGCTGAAGTGCCCCCTTTATTTCAAGCTCACTACCGGGAAGTACGCGCCGCGTTCTTCGCGGGTCCACCAGCCGCGCTCGCCGGAATGCGTGAAGTGGTAGAGGTACAACCGGGCGCGCACGTATTCCGGCGGCGCGTTCGGAAATGGATTGGAGCGCAACAGGCGGAGCACGGTTGGCTCACCCTGCAAGAGCCGCATCATGAAGCCTACAAACCAGCGATTCTGCTGATAGGTCCCCAGCGCCGCGAACCACATTTGCCAGTCGAGCCGCGGCTGGTGCGGTGCCACGATCGGCGGGGCGCGGTTCAGGCCGCCGGGCTTGTAGCGGAAATCGTAGGCCTGCC